>ERZ1034920.1100-NODE-1100-length-18449-cov-4.202566_pt1 | contig 18449 bp, 16 predicted proteins | sample MGYA00520688_ERZ1034920 | MGnify/ENA primary metagenome ERZ1034920 (study PRJEB33766, sample SAMN09781785) | gut metagenome | biome: gut microbiome | host: Homo sapiens | place: Madagascar | study: EMG produced TPA metagenomics assembly of the PRJNA485056 data...
TTTGTCTGTTAATACATTTTGAGGAACATCTGTTTTGTAATAAATTTTTGCTGCCATTTTAAAATTGCCTCCTAAAAATAAATGGATTATATAAATCACCCGCTAATGCGGTAGATTTTACTTTTCTTTTGGGCTGCGAACCATCGCACTAATCCCAGTTTTTACAATTTCCTGAACGCCAAATGGACGCAGGGTCTTAATAATTGCATCAATCTTATCATCGTCACCGGTTGCTTCAATAATCATAGAACGGCGACCAACATCAATGATACGCGCATGGAAAATATCCATCAGAGTTTTAATTTCGCCTCTGGTTTCACGATCACAGGATACGCGAACCATCAGCAACTGTCTTTCAACAGTATCTTCATGAGTAATGTCATTGACTTTGATGACATCAATGAGCTTATGCAGTTGCTTTGTCACCTGTTCAATGGTTACTTCATCACCATGAACCACAATAGTCATGCGGGAGACTGTTGGATCTTCAGTATCACTAACGACAAGACTGTCAATGTTATAACCACGCCTGGAGAACAGACCGGAAACACGTGACAAAACACCTGGGTTGTTTTCTACTGTTACTGCTAATTTATGCTTCATCTTCAAATTCCCCCACTATTTCATCTAACGAGCAACCCGCTGGAATCATTGGATAAACATTTGACAATCTGTTTATCTTACATTCGATAAACATTGGGCCTTCCTGCTCAAGCAACGCTGGCAACTGTGCTTCTGCTTCATCCAAAGTGGTGATGCAGCGATATGGTATATCATAGGCACCCATCAATTTTTCCCAATTTGGGCCAACATCCAAAGGTGTCGCAGCATAGTTTGCATCATTAAACATTTCTTGCCATTGACGCACCATGCCAAGATAGCCATTATTGAACATCACAATTTTAAGCGGTACGGAAAATTCTTTTACGATACAAAGTTCCTGCTCATTCATCTGGAAACTGCCGTCACCAGTAATCAGAACAACACGAGAATCCTTTTTGCCAAACTGCGCCCCAATAGCTGCTGGCAAACCGTAACCCATTGTTCCCAAACCGCCTGAAGTCAGGAAACGGCGAGGACCTTTTGGATGCAGGAACAGTGCCGCCCACATTTGATGTTGTCCAACATCAGTAACAACCACTGTGTTTTCATCCAGCTCTTTGTTGATAATGTCACACAGCTCCATTGGTGGCAGTGTGCTTGGATCACCATGACGCAGCGGACGATAGTTATCCGCAATTTCCTGACGCCATGCACTGTGATCGGCCTGTTCATCCATACATTCTCCAGCAAGCAGTTCAAAGAATTCTGCTGCATCACCAACAATTGGGATGTCAACTTGGACATTCTTACCAATTTCTGAAGAATCTATGTCGACATGAATTTTCTTGGAACGCTGTGAGAAGCGCGATGTGTCGCTTGTTACACGATCATCGAATCGCATCCCTACGGCCAAAAGCAAGTCACAATTTTGAATAGCATAGTTGCCATCTGTTGTGCCATGCATCCCAACCATACCCACAAAGTTTTTATGGTCCCCAGGAATCACACCATTGGCCATCAAAGTCTGACTAATCGGAACATCCAATTGATCCACCACCGTCAAAACGTTCTTACGAACCTCGTCAGTGGTGTTCACGCCGCCGCCAATAATGATCAGCGGTTTTTCCGCTTCAGCAAGCATGCGAGCAACTTTACGGATCTGTTCACGAGTAATGACACCATTTTTCAGCTTGCGTTTATAACGTTCGTTTGGTTCAACATCCAAATCAGGATTTTTCACATCCTGAGTAAAAATATCCTTTGGAATATCCACCAGAACAGGGCCTGGACGTCCTTGCGAAGCAATTAAAAACGCATCTGCAATGACCTGTGGAATTTGACTTGCATCAGTTACCATTACACTGGCTTTGGTAACAGCATCAGCCATACCAGTAACATACGCTTCCTGGAAGCTGTCCTTGCCCAACAAAGAACTTGCCACCTGACCGCTGATCATAACCAACGGAATGGAGTCCATCGACGCCGTGCCCAAGCCAGTCATCATATTTGCCGCCCCAGGGCCACTCGTTGCAAAGCAAACACCAACTTTGCCCGTTGCACGTGCATAGCCATCAGCTGCATGCACAGCCCCTTGTTCGTGGCGCATTAAAATATGTTTTACACTAAAATGTTTAAGACGATCATACAACGGAATAACTGCTCCCCCTGGCAGCCCAAAAACCAAATCAACACCTTGCTTCTCAAGGCATTTTAATAAGATATCTGCTCCAATCACGCCTACTCACACCTTCTTTTCTTCATTACTTTTATTCTATAACTTCTCAGGTCTTCAACCGTTATCTATATTATATCCATATTTTCGGAGAATTCAACCCTAAATCGCATTTTTGTAGTATAACAGTTTTAATCTTTTCGATCTGTTATACTACACATTTTCTTATGATACCATCACCTTCTCTAATGCAAGATTTATATTCTTATGTTTTTCATTCAATATTCATATTTATCAGTTTATTTATTCTCTTTTGTTCTCTTTTTTTCATTAAATTTTTATCTATTTGCTTTCAAATCTTCGTTCTTACAATTAAACAGTTCTGATACAGATTTGCACCTAAAAATTCATCTGTATCAATAAGTGCTTTTTATTTCTTATTTTCGATCCATTTCTATACCTCCGATATGCAAAAAAGCCCACTAGAGCTTCATGCAACACGCCCCTGCTAATGCGGATGTTCCTCATTAGCAGGGGCGCATTTTTTCTCTAGTCGGCTTTTTCTTCAATATCCGCTGGCGGTTCGCTAGCAAGATCATAGGAATCTTCATCCGTTGTCGAGTCTTCAAACGGCAACACAACGGATACTTTTGTCCCAACACCACGGATGCTATCAATATAAAATGTTCCATTATGCAAGGCAACAATTTCATTTGCAATGGATAAACCAAGGCCTGTCCCACTCTGTTTACTAGAGCCTTTGTAGAATTTTTCTTTGACACGCAGGAGTTCTTCACTCGACATGCCCGGCCCATTATCTTCAATGGTCATTACAACCTGATCATCCAACATATGTGCTTGAATAATAACTTCTGGATAAGCGCGCCCTTTAACAAATTTAAACGCATTGTCCAAAATGTTCACAAAAACTTGGCTCAATCGATTATCATCCGCCATAATCATAACATCAGTATTACCAAGATGCAGTCGCAACGCCACTTCATCTTGCGCCGCACGTGGCAGAAATTGGTTATACAGATTTTCCAGAAAATCATTCATCCAAATTGGCTCAAGTTCCAAAACAATACGATGAGACTGTAATTTTGAAAAATCAAGTAAATCGTTAACCAATCGAATCATCCGCTTGGTTTCACGAGAAATAATTTCCATACCCATGCGTGTCGTTTCAACATCTTCCGGCGAATCCTCAATGGTCTCTGCCCAACCGTTGATCGATGTCAGCGGCGTGCGCAGCTCATGAGAAATGCTTGAAATGAAATCATTTTTTGTTTTGTAAGATTGGGCAATTTCGTCGGTCATTCTATTAATGGCTTTTGATAGCTGCCCAATTTCATCATTACTATAAACAGTTGCTTTAGCCTCTAAATTTCCCTTTGAAATTTCACGGGTTACTCGAATCAGGTTGCGAATAGGCCTCAGTATAAGCGCACTCATTACTCTCCCAATAATAGCCGCTGTTGCCAAGATAACAAGACCTATCATGAAAACTGCCAGAAAATTTTCTTTCAACAGGGCATTGACCATTGACATGCTCGAAACATATCGCAAAACGCCAACCACAATTTTACCATCGTAAATCGGCACTGAAACCGACATGATCGCTTCTCTGGTATCAATTTTTCCTCGCCACGATTCCACATCGCCTTTTACGGCAGCATTGTAATCGTCCGTTAATTCGGTGGCGTTTTCTGTATCACCAATATTGTTAATCAGAAAATGGCCATTGGCGTCATAAACTTCTACCAAGGCTTTTTCCTGGCTGTCCATATTTTCAAAAATAAAGTCTTGTTTTTCTTCGATGCTGCCTGACGGTGCATATCGACTATACATTGATGCGCTGGCTTCGGCGTTATTTGTCAGGGTTTGTTCCATGCCTGTAATGTAGTATTGATAGATGGCAAAAAAGAACAAACCTTCCATGATGATGAGCGTAATTAGACTAATCAGCACATAACTCAACGACAACTTTGTGCCAAGACCAGACGCCACAATCAATCACCGCCCCACCAGCGATAGCCATAACCCCAAACTTTTTCAATATACTTTGGTTTTGATGGATCTTCTTCAATCTTTTGACGAATGCGTCGAATATTGACGTCAACAATTTTAAAATCGCCAACGTAATTATAGCCCCAGACATTGTTGAGTATTTCGTCACGATGAACGGCTTTGTTGGCATTTTCCATAAAATATTTCACCAAGGAAAATTCAATCGGCGTTAATTCTATTTCTTTCCCATTTTTCAGGAAACGTCTTTCGTCGATATTCATGGTAAAAATACCGGTGACCAATTCTTTGGCATCCTCACCAGATTCATCCACCTGGATGGATAAACGCCGCAACAGAGCATTAATGCGTGCCAGCAATTCTTTTGGACTGAATGGTTTGACGATATAATCATCCGCCCCTGCTTCCAGACCTTCAATTTTGTTTTCTTCTTGGCCTTTTGCTGTCAGAATAATGACGCCAAGCTGAGGATAAGCTTCTCGCGCTTTTGCACAAACTTCAAAACCATTGATTCCTGGAAGCATGACATCGAGCAGCACGATGTCAACGGTATCATCAAGCTTTTCCAATGCTTCTTCGCCGCTTCCAGCTTCAATAACGTCAAAGTTATTACGTTTCAGATTAACTTTGATAAAGCCACGAATGGCTTCTTCATCTTCTACGACTAAAATTTTATTGGTCATGTCATTGTCCTCCTTCAATGTGGAAGAGTTGCTTAAGGGCTTCTTTATCAATCAATTGCCCAGCAAATCGATCCGTATTGCACAACGCGTAATAAGCGCGCTGAGAACTAGGGGATGTTCCTAAGGAAATTACCCCTTCCATGTTTTGTATTTTTTCAGCCTCCGATGCCGTTAATGCATAGAGGATAATTGCTGGTTCAGCTTTATTGCCATCATACAACCGCACCTGGTTACTGCCTTTGTCACTAACAAACTGGTAACGCACAGAATCCAAACAATACTGCGGCAACACAAAGGTATAACCGTCTGTTGTATTTTCCAATATGCCGTATACATTCTTCATCGCGTTGGCACCATCCCAGGTTTTCCAAACGCGCAAATAGTCACCCTCATCTCGACCAGATGATTCGATCGGCTCAATAATAGACTGCACATCCAGCACCCCATCTCCGGTGACATCCGCTACAATGGCGTCACGCGAAGCGGCCGTATTCACATAATGAACCAACGCGGTCAGCTGTTCTTCAAAGCCATCTTCTTCAGTTGGCAGGAGCAACTCCACATTTAAATCGCTGTAATTATTGGTTCTAATAAAATACAAACCCTTTTCGGTTGAGCTGACGTTTCCAAATGTCATCTCTAAGCAGTTGCCATCGAACACTTTTTGATAAACCGGCTCAATGCTTTCTCGACTTTCATAAACCGTCAAGGTGGTCGTCGATGCCGTATCATTATAGTCGTTGAGGGCACAAAGAATGGCACTGATGCCATCTCCATTGATATCTACGATTTCCAAAAACGAATAGTTCAACTGCGCGGCTTCACTGAAACCATCCGAATTTAATTTATAAACAGACAACACATTGTTGCCACCCACGTCAATGCCAACACAAGCTTCTTTTGAGCCATCATTATCAAGATCAATGAGGTTAAAATAATTGATGGCATTTCCATATTGGCGAATCTGATCAAGAACGCTCCATGCGCCATCATTTCCCTGTTTCATGAGCAAGACGCCTACTTCATGGCCATTGTTGTTCGACCAGAACACCATTTTTTCGTTTCGTTCGTCGCCATCAAGGTCAAGATCTATAAAGGCCGCTGGATTTTCCATATCTTCCGGAACGACCAAGTGTTCCCCATCACTCAAAAAAGAATTGATCAAAGTACGTTCCACGTATTCTTCCTGGTCGCTCGCCGGAGGCAGAATCAATGCCGACGGCTCTTCAAAGAACACCGAGCAGCCACTCAGCAACATCGTACTTAACAATGTCACCAACAGTAAACAGATTTTTTTCATGTTGCCTCCCTCTCATTATCAATCTATTATATCATAGCCTACAATTCCTTTTTCGAAAAGTACTTCGACACAATTAACACCAAATATCTACATTGTCTTCAAAATTCAACAAAAAATAAGCCTTTTTACGACTTGCTCAGGTCGAAAACGACTTACAGCCAACGGCAGAATCGTTTTTCTACAAAATAAATACATTCATACAACAGTATGCCAAGAAGCGCCATACCAATGATACCAGCAAACATGTCTGGATATTCGCGGCGTTCCATCCCATCAAGAATCAGATAGCCCAGACCATCGAAAGAAGCAAATGTTTCAGCAAAGAAAAGCACCGCAATCGACGAGCCAACAGAGATTCGCAGCGATGTCAGAACCGATGGCAGACAGGCCGGCATCAGAAGGTGACAAAATACATCCCAAACCCGGCGACTCATCGTATGCATGGAATCCACACTTTCCTGCGGCAGTTGATGCGCTGCGTCGCACACTACCACAAAAATTTGAAAAAAGATAATCAGGGTGATTAAAACAATTTTTGGCAAATCTCCAAGACCAAAAAGAACCACCAATATTGGCAGAAAAACGACTTTTGGCAACGGATAGAGAATCGCCACCAATGGTGTACTAATTTGGTAAAGCCGCTCCGATCGACCACACATCATTCCAAGCGGTACCGCCAAAACCACACCCAAAGCAGTGCTTGCCAAAACGCGCACAGCACTGATAGAAAACTGCGGCCACATTTCACCTTCGGCACAAAGAGCAATGAAAGCCTGAAAGGACGCCAGCGGTCCTGGCAAAAACGCCTTATCCAATGCCCAGCTGGCCAGTTGCCAGCAAAGCAGGAGCGCAATGGACGCAAGAACAACAGAACCTGTTTTCTTCATCACCCTTCGCCTCCTTCCAGAAGTTGCTTAACGTACGCACATTGCGCCACAAACGCTGCATCATAACGATCTTTTGGTATCGTTCTGTTATCGACAACCACTGGTACCTCACTGTTTTTGCTGTAAACCAACAGATGATCACAAACGTAAACGGCCTCTTCAATACTGTGAGTAACCAACACCAAGGTCACACCGCTTTCAATCGAAAGCTGCAAAATTTCTTCCTGCAGCTTTTCTCTGGTCAATGCATCAAGCGCCGAAAACGGCTCATCCATCAACAAAACCTGCGGCTCATCAATAAGAGCACGCCCTATGGCGACGCGCTGGCACTGCCCGCCAGAAAGCTGTGATGGATATTTATCTTCCAGGCCTTGCAAACCAAGGCGCGAAATTTCCTGCGACACTTTTTCTGCGATTTTCTGACGTGGCATTTTTTTCAAAGCCAGCGGCAACGCCAAATTTTTTTTCACAGTTTTCCATCGAAACAACCCGTAATGCTGTTGAATAAAGCTAACACCTTCCATCGGCGCAGCGGCAACTTTGCCCTGGCAGACAACAGTTCCTTCACTCGGTTTTTTCAGCCCGGCCAACAGATAAAGCAGGGTGGTTTTACCACAGCCAGAAGGACCAATCAACGCCCAACGTTCCTTTTCATTAATTTGCCAATCAAAATGCGCCAACAAGGTGTTGGCGCTTTCTTTATAAGTAAACCCGACATCGGTCAGATGATAAATCACTGCTCTGCCTCTTTCATATAAGATGTATCGACAAGGTCACGATAACTATAAACCTTATCCAACAGTTGGTTTTCCACCAACCACGCTTCCAATCGCGCCACTTCTTGTTCACTAGGAACAGCCCCTGGCGTGTAGGTTGGCATTGGATAGTTGTCGCGCAGTTCCTCTGGAACTTTGGCTTTCTCAATCAGAAGATCGCGGTACTTGTCTGGATTTTCGTTAATATCCGTCATGGCCTGGAAAAGAACTTCCATAAACTTATCCAGAGATGGTTTATGGTTGCTGATAAAGTCATCGGTAGCCAAATAAACAGATTGGGAATAATTTTCATCCAAAGTAGTATCATCAATAACACTGATCCCACCTTTGGCTAATGCAAAGGCAGCCAATGGATCCGGCAGGATGGCCGCATCAATGTCTTTACCTTGCAACAGTGTTTCCACACGAAGCATCAAGTCTGGCATGTTCACAAGTTCGATGCTTTCCGCATCAAGATGATAGTATTTTTCATATTGATCCATCAGGTATTCCATCATGGTATTTGTGGAAATTGCAACACGTTTTCCCTGCAAATCTTCTGGCGTTGTGATGCCACTATCTGGTGCTGCAACCACAACAAAGCGTCCTTCCTGCTGAGTCGCACCAAAAGCCATGCTGACAACTTTGGTGTTGGTATCCGCTTTTTTCATCAAGCTCTGAACAATCATGTCATTCATGACAATATCCAGTTCGCCAGCTTCTACAGCTTTTGATTGATCGGAGCTGCTGGAAAACGGATAAATTTCAACATTCAGCCCCGCATCTGCAAACATGTTTTCTTGTTCAGCCGCAAAAATTGGCAGGCTGTCGGCGATATTTAACACGCCAACACGAATCACATCTGCAGACTGTTCTTCTGCAGATGGCGGCGCGCTTTCTGGCGCACTGTCAGCTGGTGCTTGATTGTTGCCGCAGGCAAGAAGGCCGCCCGCCATTGCTCCACACAGGAGCAGTGCTGTTGCTTTTTTCATCCACTTTCTCATATTTCAATCATCCCCTAAATAAATTAACAATATTGCATAAAATTTTCTTCATCCTGCGAAATCATAACATCGATTTCTGATTCAAAAGCATCGCTTAGATAAGCTGCCAATTTTTCTAATACGGGCCGCTCTCCAGCATAATGCGAAACATCGACCATTGGAAGACCGAGTTCAACAGCCTGCTGCGCATCGTGATATTTCATGTCCCCTGTTACATACACGTCTGCACCAGACTGCTTGGCGCGTGCCAAAAATTCCGTAGCACTGCCGCCACAAAGAGCGACACGTTCCACCATTCCATCGTTCGGACCAGCATAGGTTATCACTGGCAGCGCAAGCGCAGCCTTCACATCTGCCACCCAATCCAAAAACGGCCTTGCTTCTGGCAAACGACCGATACGCCCCAAGCTTTCACGAACAACACTGCCTTCATTCACTAAAACATCGAAAGCAGGTTCTTCGTATGGATGCGCCTCACGCAATGCACGCAACACCGCATGCAGCGACGTTGGATCAACCAGCATTTCCAGCCGCACTTCTTCCACTTGTTCCACCATGCCAACATGTCCGAGATAAGGCGCTGCGCCATCCTGCGGACAAAACTGTCCCTGCCCGCTCACCGACCAGGAACAGGAATCATAAGCGCCTTGTTTTCCCGCACCAGCCGCAAACATGGCTTCTTTTACAACATCCAAATGCGTATGTGGCACAAACACCACAACCTTATAGCGCGGGCGCGCCTGTGTTTCCACAAGCCCTTCAATATCTACAAGGCCTAGGCGCTCAGCCAGAACATCATTAACACCATTTTCCGCAATGTCAAGATTGGTATGTGCCGCATAAAGGGCAACATCATGCTTGATACACAGCTGGCTCATGCGCCCGATCGCTGTGTCAGTACGCAAGGTTTTGACACCTTTAAAAATAAATGGGTGGTGCGTCACAATCAAATCAACATCTTTTTTCACCGCTTCCTGCACCACTGTCAATGACGGCGTCAACGCCAAGAGAACACGCTTCACCTCTGCATCGGGATCACCAATCTGCAGTCCAATATTGTCCCAATCTTCCTTGAGTGTCGGCGGGGCCAAACACTCCAACTTCTGCATAATATCTTTTACTTGCATGGTTGATCATTCCTCCAACCGTTCCACAAATTTGACAAACGTTCGTATCGAACAGCAAGCTCCGGATGATTTTCCACAAGCGGCGCCCAAGTATTCAACAAACGTTCATCGCTTTGCCAACGCTCTTCAAAATAGGCCTGGGTCACTTCATCACAACGATGGGACAACTCAACGCCAAAAAACAGCGTCTGCTCATCGTATCGAATCGGCTCGATCTGTTTTTCTAAAACAAACACCTCATAAAAGTGCTCATTGTCCTGTACCACCATTTCCGAAACCACGGCAAAGCCATGTTCCATCCCCCAACGGCGCATCAGCCATGGTGCTACGTTTGGCGAAACAACAATGCGCTGCAGCTGAGCCACAACATCCGGTGATGCATCCAGAATATCCGTCATCAGTCCCGCACCCATACCAGCCAAAGTTACCACGTTCACTTCTCCTGGTGCCAGCGGTGCCAAACCATTGCCCAGACGCAATTCCAGCAACGCATCATCAAGCCCGACGCTTTGAGCGTTCTTTTTTGCCCCATTCAGCGGGCCTACGTTAATGTCACAACCAATGGCATGTGCGACTTGCCCCCGTTGCAGCAACGCAATAGGAAGATAGGCATGATCACAGCCAATATCAGCCATGCGTGCGCCCTTTGGCACGAAGGATGCCACCGCTTCTAGTCGTTTTGAAAGCATTCTCCTTCTCCTATTGTAACATGATGAACGCAGCCTGACGGCCAACTTCGCCACCAAAACGGCGACGATGCGAGAAAAACAGATCATCGCGGGCAAAGGTTGACAAATCCACCAGCGTAATATTTTCTCGCGGCACGCCCACTGCCATCAACTGATCAATATTTGCCTGCCAAATGTTAAACAGATATTTTCCATTTTTACGGGACTGCAGCAGCCGTTCTGGCACAACAGCATGTGTGGAAACAGAATCCGCCACTTCCTGCCCCACTTCAAAGTGCTCAGGATCAATGGCTGGCCCAACAACCACTGTCAGATCTTCCGGTGCGGTTCCATAGGCATTCTGCATCGCCTTCACGGTTTCCATGGCAATCCCAGCAACTGTTCCACGCCAGCCTGCGTGACAGGCACCAATGGCATGGTGCACCGAATCGTAAAACAATACTGGCACACAATCTGCATAGGTCACAAACAAAGCCCGACGCGGCACATTGGTAATCATGCCATCGGCATCCCCCAAGGCATCTTTCGCGGAATGAAAGCCTTTACCGCCATCTTTTTTACCAACCTCCAGCACCTTGTTCGAATGCATGAAATGAAGACTGACCACTTCACCAGGGCTAATGCCAAAATTTGTCACAAAACGATCCCGATTGCTGCGTACGATCATAATGTCATCATTGGTATGCAATCCCAAATTCAACGATTGATAAGGAAAACCACTACGGCCACCATGGCGCGTAGAAAAAGCATGGACAATTTCTGGTACTTCGGCCAGGGCATCTGCTTCTACCCAAACAAGGCCGTTGTTTGTTTGTAATTGATACATGATTCTCCTCCTCAAAATTGCGATTGTTCAATGTCATACAAGGCCCGATAATGACCATGTGTTTCAGCAAGAAGCCTCTTATGCGTTCCCTGCTCAATGATTCTACCATACGAAAGAACGTATGAAAAGTCAAGCTTCTCTATCAATTCTAAACTATGGCTAATCACAATCATGGTTCGTCCTTCGCCCCATGCCAAAAGACGTTCAAAAATCCGTTCCGCCAAACGCTTATCCAATTTTTGCAATGCTTCGTCGAGAATCACCACGCGCGGTTCCTGTACAAGCATGCGAGCAATGGCCAACCGCTGTCGCTGACCGCCGGAAAACATAGCAGCATTTTCCGCCAGCACCGTATCCAACCCTTCCGGCAAGGCCGCCACGATGTCGTCCAATTCAACCATTGCCAATGCCTGCCAAATGGCCTCATCGCTGACCGTCGGCCTGGCTAGCTGCATGTTCTCACGAATGGTGGTGTAAAAGAAATAACTCTCCTGCTCCACACTGGCCACAAGACGATGAAGAGTATCATACGCCATGTCGGTATAGGCACATCCTCCCAGCGTTAAACGGCCGCCGTCAATGTGCCACATACCGGAAAAAATTCGCGCCAGCGAAGACTTCCCACTGCCGCTTTCACCAACAACTGCAACATGTTGGCCTTCAGGAATGTGCATGTTCAAACCTTCAATAAAACAGCGCTCAACTTGATGATAGTGAAAGTCCACATTTTCTGCCAGAATATCCAACCTGCCCTGCGGCGTTGCAGTCGGCTTTAACACTGGCCCATTCATCTCATACACCGCGCGCATTTCCTCCGCTGCCGCCAGAGACTCGTCCATCTGCAGCACCGCTTCCGGCATCTGCAGCACCGCTTCGTAGCTGGCCAGCACAAGAAGCGCCAGCATAGCCACATAAACACCTGCCAGGCGGCCTTCTTGAACGGAAGGAATCATCAGCCAAAGAGCGGCAATCATGCTCAAATGACTAAGCGCAAACGTCAGACGACTCACCATTTTTTTCTTGAAACTCATGCGAGCATGAAGCAGCGTAAACCGCTGCGCCTTTTGAACCAGCGAACGCTGCACTTCTGCCAGCTTGCCTGAAAGATGCAGATCAACCAGACCCTTTTTATAGTCGAGAAACTGCGCCGACAGGTCTCCTTGGCACGCTGCCGCTTCATGCTTTTGCATACGGCCACTAGAAACAGCCAGCACCGGCACGATAATCCCAGCAAAGAGCTGACCAACCAACAGAAGCGGAATCAAAGTCGGCTCATAGAACGCTAAAAATAACGCACACACAGTATAAACGAACAAGCTTCCCACTGGCACCGATACCGCTTTTAAGTAAAAATACTGCAGCACATTGATGTCCGTCACAAATTGATTGTACAGTTTGCCCTGGGCATAGTTTGGCATGGCATTAGGCACCAAAGGCTCCAGCTTGTCATAAAAATCTTTGCGCAAATGTCCCAAAATCCGAAAAGCAATGCTGTGATTCAGCAAGCGCTCTGCATAACGAAGCACCGCGCGGCCAATGCCAAAGAAACGCACGCCGGTGATCAACGGCATCAACAGTAAAACTTCCGGCGTCAAGGCCGCCTTCGACAACAACAATCCCGACGTCGCCAAAAGACCGACATTGCCCAAAACCGTCAGCGCCACCAACAGGCTGCCCAGAAACACACGTCCGCGATAAGGCTTCAACAGCTGCAGCAGCCAGACCATTGTCTTACGCATGTTCGTCCGCCTCCTTCGTCAAAAAATGTCCTCCCGCATCAACAACCTTTTCATAAGGCCCGCTCAACACAATCCGCCCCTGGCGCATGACGTGAATGCAATCCACCTTGCGCAAGGTTTGCAAACGATGGGCAATGATCCAGGTCGCACGACCTGCAAGAAGAGCGTCCAAAGCATCCACCAAAACGTGCTCGCTTTCCACATCCAGGTTGTCGGTCATTTCATCCAGAAAGAGCACATCACTTTTTTGATAGAGAGCACGCGCCACCAGCAGGAGCGCCGTCTGACCACCAGAAAGCTGCTGTCCTCCCTGGCCAATTCTGGTGTCCAAACCCGTTGGGACGGTACGCAGAAGATGCGTCAGGCCAACTTGGTCCGCAATTTTTTCAGCACGAGCCGCCTCCGCCTCAGACGGCGCCACTGCAAAAACGATGTTTTCCAGCACCGTCCCCTGAAACACATAAGGCGTCTGCAGCACAGCGTTGACACAACGGCGATAGGAGTCGCGACTTATTTGTGAGAGCGGTCTGTCATTGATATACACCGTTCCACTCGTCGGCTGCAAAAAGCCCAACGCCAACATCATTAGAGTGGTTTTACCACTGCCGCTGTCACCCACAAAGGCCACCGACTGGCCAGCCTGCAGTTCCATCGATACATCATGAACCGCATCATTAACAACGCCAGGGTAACGATAACTGACATGCTCCAGGCGAATACTCTTCACTTGGTCAATTTCCTGATCGCCATTCGGCATGTCCCACGGCTCCATCTCCAGAAATTCATAAATGCTTTGTCCAGCCTCCTGCGCATTGATCCCAGCATGGAAATACTGGCCCAAAGTGCGCATCGGCTGATAATACTCCGGCGCCAGCAATAAAATATAAAAGCCTATCAGGAAAGTTAAGGTTCCATTGCAAAGGCGCAGGCCCAAGCCAACTGCCACCATAGCAATGGAAATCGTTGCCACCAACTCCAACGCCAACGATGAAATAAACGCCCACTTTTGCACCTGAAAAGTTGCCCGACGATACGCCTCACTAATTTCACCAATCTTTTCGCCCTGGGCTTTACTGCGCCCCAAACTTTTCAGCGTCATCAGCCCCTGCAGCACATCCTGCAAAAAAGCGGCGAATCGTGTCAGCAGCACCCATTGCCGCACGCTTTCACGTTTCGTCCACTTGCCAATCAATATCATAAAAACAGGAATCAATGGCAGCGTAACAAGCATGACCACCGCGCTCAATGGATCTTTTGGAAACACCACCGCCAAGAACAGCACGGGAATAAACACCGCTTTGAACAGCTGCGGCAAATATCCGCTGAAATAGGTTTCCAACGTATCAACGCCATCATACAACAAGTTCAGCAGCCCGCCGCTTTGACATTCTGCGGCCTGTACCGGCGACAATACGCCCAGCTTGTCTAGAATACGCCCTCGCAAAACCATCTTGATCGTCGTCGCCAACTTTAAACTGCAATAGTCTTCCGCACAGTCAAAAGCTATGCGTAAGCCCAACGCCAACAACGCCAGAGCAAAGGCCCCCTTCAGCGTTGCTGCTGTTGCATGGCCCAGAAACATACCATCAACAATCTTTGCCACCATCCATGTCTGCCAAAGAATGGCCGCCGATGCTGCCAAGCTGAATGCCACCGATAAAACAAACAAAATGCGTTGGCTTCGCGCTTCCTTCAGCAATCGTTTATCTACCATAAAATCCCTCCTTCCTGCATATAGCAAAAAACGCCTCTCTTAACGAGAGGCGTCACAAAGCCCATCAATATTTCACTGATTTTTTGGTTACGCGGGCACGGAATACATAGAAAGACCAAATCTGATAAGCCAAAACAATTGGTACCATGGTCAGTGCCACCTTAGTCATAAAGCTTAACGTCTTTGGAGAAGATGCCGCATTGTAAATATCCAGGCTGTATGCTGGGTCCAGCGTAGAAATCATAATGTTCGGGAACATGCCAGCAAAGACACCAGCTACGCAGCAAGCAATTGCCAAACCAATAAAGATGAACGCCTTACCGGAAGCTTGCTTACGTGTGCACAGCACAGAAAGAACCATCAGCACTGCAGCTAAAGCAATTGCCACGATTGCCAGAACATTTTCAAACATGCTGCTGGCAAAAAATGCCCACACAACCCAAACAACGGTCACAACGATCATCACAGGGCCAAGCTTATTGGCAATCGCCTGTGCACGATCCAAAACCGTCTGTTCACCAGCCTTCAGCATCAAATAGCAGGCGCCATGATACAGGAAGATCAGCGCCAGCATCACGCCGCCAAGCAAGCAGAATGGACGCAGAAGCGTGAAGAAACTTCCAGCATACTGCATATTTTCATCAATCGGCACACCAATGACCAGATTCGATACTGCAACGCCCCAGAGAACAGCAGAAAGGATGGATGAAATCGCAATCACCATGTCCCAATTCTTACGCCATGTCAAGCTTGGTTTCTGACTACGGAATTCAATTCCTGTTGCACGCAGAATCAATGCCAAAAGAATTAAAAACAATGCCAGGTACCAGCCACTGAACATGGTTGCATACACATGTGGAAAAGCAGCAAACATGGCGCCGCCAGCAGTAATCAGCCATACTTCGTTGCCATCCCAGAAAGGCCCAATCGTGTTCAACGCCACGCGGCGTTCATCGTCGTCTTTCCCTACAATAGGAATCAACGCACCAACGCCATAATCAAAACCTTCCAGGAAAAAGAAGCCGATGAACAGCACCGTAATGAGAATAAACCAAAGTACATTTAAATCCATAACGAGCCCTCCTCAGCCGCTTTAGGCTTCTTATCGTCATCGTCCACTTTCTTAGCCGCACGAGCCAACAAGCCCACATCGATGATGGCAAGGATCAAATAAACCAATGTAAACCCTACCAGTGTAATGAGCACTTCATTCCCCGAAACGACCTGTGAAACAGCATCTTCCGTCTTTTGCAAGCCATACACAATCCATGGCTGACGGCCCACTTCAGTGAGAATCCAGCCGAACGAATTCGCCAAATATGGCAGTGCCATAGCCGGCATAAACAACAGCATCAGCTTGGAGCCTTTCACTTCTCTTCTGGTCTTCACCATGAAGCAAGCAATCAACGCAGCCAATACCAGAAGTGACCCAGCACCAACCATGATGCGGAAGCTCCAGAACATCAGCGGAACATCAGGAATGTAATTCCCTTCACCATATTCCTGTTCATATTGAGCTTGAAGATCGTTGATCCCCTGCACCTCTTCGGTAAAATTGTTGTGAGCCATAAAGCTCAACAGACCTGGCACAGAAATTTCAAAAGTGTTTTCACGGTTTTCCGTGTCAATGTTTGCTACCAAAGCCAATGGAGCACTTTCTTCGGTTTCCCAGAGCGCTTCCATGGCAGCCATCTTCATTGGCACCTCTTCAGTGAGGTATTGCCCCTGCATGTGACCAACGCCTGCAACAGCAAGTGACGCAATCAGCCCCATAATAGCAGCAAATTTAAAAGATGATTTCATAATTGGTACATTTTTTTTGCGTACCAGATGATAAGCACTAATTCCCAACATAAAGAATGCCGCTGTCGTTAAGCCTGCTGTAAATACATGCGCAAATTGGTGGAAGAAATAAGAATTCCCCACAACATCCGCGAAATTATCCAATTCAACACGGCCATTATTCAGCACATAGCCTTGTGGATGCTGCATGAAAGAGTTTGCAACCAAAATCCACATAGCCGACAGGTTGGACGCAATGGCAACCAACCAGATACTAGCCAGATGCACGCCCTTTGGCAAACGATCCCATCCGAATACCCACACTCCCAGGAATGTTGATTCGATGAAGAACGCAAGCAGTGCTTCAATTGCCAGCGGAGCGCCGAAAATATCACCCATAAAACGTGCGTATTCTGACCAGTTCATACCAAACTGAAATTCTTGAACGAGACCGGTAACAACCCCCATTACAAAGTTAATCAGGAAAAGTTTTCCCCAGAATTTTGTCATGGTTTTATATTTCGGGTCGCCTGTCTTAAAATATTTTGTTTGAATCATTGCTGTCATGATGGACAAGCCAAGTGTCAACGGTACAAACAAAAAGTGGTAAACCGTTGTAATGGCAAATTGCCACCGTGCCAACAGTAATGCATCAAGCATAACCATCCTCCCTTTCCATTATCTCCATATTTCTTAGCGCACAGCGATTGCTTCGATCTCAACCTGCATGTCTTTTGGCAGGCGAGCCACTTCCACACAACCACGCGCTGGCGCATCCTTTTCAAAATACTTACCATACGCTTCATTAACAGTTGCAAAATCGTTCATATCTTTCAGAAAAATTGTCGTTTTAACAATATCCTCTACAGTAGCACCAGCCTCTGCCAAAATAGCAGCAATATTATCCATGCACTGCTTGGTTTGTACTGAAATGTCACCCTCAACGACCGCACCTGTTGACGGATCAATTGGAATTTGTCCGGAAACAAAAATCATTTCTCCGCTTGCAGCAATCCCTTGGGAATACGGACCCAAAGCTGCTGGTGCTTTTTCAGTTGCAAGAACTCGTTTTGTCATTTTTTCACCTCCACTCTCAATCATTCCCTATAGGGTCATGATTATATTGGTAATTATAAATCGCCAGCGGAGAAAAATCAATATTATCCGCACTTGCGAGGACATATTTAATATTGTTTTTTTCTATTGATCGAAATTGAGCCGCATCTTCTCCATGCAAATGACCAAAAACACAGCAATCAATTCGGTGCGCTTCAAGCATTGCGGCAATCGTCGGCTCGAGTGTTTGTCCGGAAAACGGTGGATAATGCAACATAGCAATGCGATAATAGGCATCGGCTGGCATTTGTGACAACGACGCTTCCAACCGCGCATATTCTCGACGCAGCATCTTTTCCTGATGCTCCGGTCCTTCTGGATCCGCATAGGTCCAGCCTCTGGTGCCAGCAATGGCCACGCCACCAATCACCACACAATCGTTTTGAATCGCATACATCCCCTCTGGCAGTGCCTCGCGCACCTTCGATATGCTCTGCCACCAGTTGTCGTGATTGCCGCGAATCATCACCTTTCGTCCCGGCAGACAGCCCAGCCAATTTAGGGCAAATTGCGCTTCTTCCACTCGATTGCCCCAAAAAAGATCGCCCAACAAAAGCACCACATCTTCTCGCTGCACATGCTCC
>ERZ1034920.1102-NODE-1102-length-18429-cov-5.889191_pt1 | contig 18429 bp, 15 predicted proteins | sample MGYA00520688_ERZ1034920 | MGnify/ENA primary metagenome ERZ1034920 (study PRJEB33766, sample SAMN09781785) | gut metagenome | biome: gut microbiome | host: Homo sapiens | place: Madagascar | study: EMG produced TPA metagenomics assembly of the PRJNA485056 data...
GGATATGACAGTTCTTGGCGGTGAGATCGTTTATGAGAGAGAAGTAGAAGAATAGAGATCTTATACAATTTTACAAAGGATATTAAAAAATATATTTGGAAAGACTCAATTAAGACTTACTTGGAAAAAGTAGCAAAAGGAACGGGTGAGGTTGTGAAAGAAGCCATTGTTTATACAGGTGGTTCGCTTGTAAAGAATACCATAAAGTCAATTCTGCATATTAGTTAGAGCAAAAGATATTGACATAGGTATGATTATAGAGTAGTACCCAATTAAGAAAACGTGTTAGTTATGATTAAATGAGTGGATTATGTCTTAATGTCCCAGTAACCATAATATACCTAACAGGCAGCTATTGCTCAGAAGAATGCATAATTTGTGAGGCAGCAAATGTAAATTCACGTAAGTTTGCGTGAATTGTCCAAACATAAATTAAGACTCCTGGAACTTTGGAGAGTAAACTCTGAAGTTCCAAGAGTCTTTTTTGGGGTATATCAGCAGCCTACGAAGGTTCACATTGACTAACTTGCATGACAACTGGTAAAATAATTATTAGATTACTGCATCTGATTCATGCATCTGCAGAGCATTTGGTGAAGAAGATAGGGCAGCAATTAATGAGAATGATTTAAGACAAACGAATAAGGCAACTCTGACGGCAAGGATGATCCGAGCAGGAATAGTTACGAGATAAGAATTTACAGAACCATTTTTCTGACAGATTGCCGGAAAGATGGTTCTTTTTTTGTTTGTTAATTATATGCCGATTTCAGGAGGAAAGTATGTTAAAGGTAGCGATTTACGGAAAGGGCGGTATCGGAAAGTCCACAGTGACTTCTAATCTGGCAGCCGCTTTTGCAAACATGGGAAAACGTGTCATTCAGATCGGATGTGATCCGAAGGCGGATTCTACGATCAATCTGCTTGGCGGCGAGCCGCTTCGCCCGGTGATGAATTATATGAGAGAGGAAGATGAGGAACCGGATGAGCTGGCACAGATCTCGAAGGAAGGTTATGGAGGAATCCTCTGTATCGAGACCGGCGGACCGACACCGGGACTTGGCTGTGCAGGTCGAGGCATTATTGCGACATTCCAGCTTCTGGAAGATATGGAATTGTTCGAACACTATAAGCCGGATGTGGTGTTGTATGACGTATTGGGCGATGTGGTCTGTGGCGGTTTTGCGGCACCGATCCGTGAGGGATATGCAGAGAAAGTTCTGATCGTTACGTCCGGAGAAAAAATGGCACTGTACGCTGCTAATAATATTTCCAGTGCGGTGCGCAACTTTGAGGATCGTAGCTATGCCCGTGTATTTGGTATCGTGCTGAATCATCGAAATGTGGAAAATGAGACAGAAAAAGTGCAGGCATTTTCTGAAAAAATCGGTGTGCCGATCGTGGGAGAAGTGCCGCGGAGTGATGAAATCATCCGTTGGGAAGATCATGGAAAAACAGTGATTGAGGGTGACCCGGATTCTGAGATCAGCAGATGTTTCTTTGATCTGGCGGAATTATTATTGAAAGAAGAGGAAAATGCATGAGACAGGAAGCATATTTTTGTACAGTAGAAGAACTGAACAGTCGTGGAAAAGATAATATTCCACAGCAGCTTATTTCCCATACGCATCTGATCTACAGTTCGCCGGCGACGCTGGCGTTTAACTCACCGGGAGCGGAGGGCTTTGGTGTTAAACGTGCGGGACTGGCGGTTCCGGATTCCATCATGCTGATCGTGGCACCGGGATGCTGCGGACGTAATACATCGGTTTTGAGTTCTATGCGGGCTTATCACGACCGTTTTTACTATCTGCTGATGGACGAGACAGATATCGTTACAGGACGTCATTTAAAAAAAATTCCAAAGGCGGTGGCAGAGATCTGTGAGGGGTTGGAGAAAAAACCGTCCGTTGTAATGATCTGCATTACCTGTGTGGACGCGTTGCTTGGAACGGATATGGAGCGTGTCTGCCGCAAGGCGGAGGAAGCCACTGGACTTCCGGTAAAACCGTGTTATATGTATGCTCTGACGAGAGAAGGACGAAAGCCACCGATGGTGCACGTGCGTCAGTCGATTTATTCTTTGCTTGAGCCGAGAAAGAAAAAAGGAAATGTGGTGAATTTATTAGGGTATTTTTCTCCGCTGGTGGATGACTGTGAGCTGTACGATCTGCTTCATGGTGCTGGCGTAAAGACAATTCATGAGATTTCCAGATGCAAGGATTATGAAGAATATCAGACGATGTCTGAGGCAAATTTTAATCTTGTGCTTCATCCGGAAGCAAGATTTGTGGCAGAGGATTTTCATGATCGGTTGAAAATCCCGTATATCGAGCTGCGCAGACTATATCAGATCGATAAAATTGCCAGTCAGTATTGTGCATTTGGCGTAGCACTTGGTGTGGAATTTGATGATGAGGAACCGCGGAAAACAGCAGAAGCTGCGGTGGCAAAATTTAAAGAACTTCATCCGGATGCATCTTTTGCAATTGGTGAGTGGATGAACGGAGATCCATTTGAACTGGCGCTTGCTCTTGTGCGTTACGGTTTTCGAGTGCCGGAGATTTACGGAACGTTATCTGGTGAGAATTTTATCTATATAAAACAGCTGGCGGCACTGAGCCCGGAGACGAAAGTATTTTCCAATTTGGAACCGACGATGCTGTATTATGACGGAACGAATTCCGGGGTAAATCTGACCATCGGAAAAGATGCCGGTTATTATCATAAAAACTGTCCAAACGTGCTCTGGAACGGGGAACGGCAGCCGTACGGTTATGCCGGCGTCCGCAGACTGTTTGAGGCACTGGCGGAGGTATAGAGTAATGAGAGGACTGAGAAAATATCTGACACCTTTTGCACCGGATCAGTCCGGCGCGGTGTCTGTGTTATATGAATTTGGCGGGATCATCGTGATCTGTGATGCCGGTGGCTGTACCGGAAATATCTGTGGATTTGATGAGCCGCGCTGGTTTGAGAGCAAAAGTGCACTGTTCAGTGCAGGGCTTCGCGATATGGATGCAATCCTCGGACGGGATGACCGTCTGGTGGCAAAACTTGCGGATGCGGTGACAAAGCTGGATGCAAAATTTGCAGCAATCATCGGAACACCGGTTCCGGCGGTCATCGGAACGGATTACCATGCGTTGAAGCGCATGACGGAGAAAAAAGTAGATCTGCCGATTTTGACGGTGGACACCGATGGCATGGAGCTGTATGACAAAGGTGAGGAAAAAGCATGGTTGGAATTGTTCCGGGTGTTTGCAGGAGAAAAGGAAGACGTGATTCCGGGAAATATCGGAATCCTTGGCATGACACCGCAGGATATCAGTGACTTGCGGGCGGCAGACCGAATCCGGGGGCATTTTGCGGCAGAAGGGAAACATGCTATCTGTTATGGCATGGGAAACGGATTGGATGATGTGAAATCTGTATTTAATGTGGAAAAACATATCGTGGTGGCACCGGCAGCACTGGAAGCTGCAAAATATCTGGAGAGAACTTTCGGAACGCCGTATGAGATTGCTTATCCGCTGGTGGATGAATTGGTTTACGATATGGATTACAGCGGGAAAAAGGTACTGGTTGTGCAGCAACAGGTGATCGGAAATGCAATCCGTGAGGAAATTTTGAAAAAAGCGCCGGATGTGCAGGTGACGGTGGCAAGCTGGTTTATGATGAAGTCGGAATTTCGACAGGATGGAGATCTGCATCTGCGGGATGAGGATGATTATATGGAACTTGTGGAAAGCGGTGAGTTTGATGTGATCTATGCGGATCACTGTATGGAACGGATGACACCGAAATTTGCCGGAATATTCGTGGATACCGTGCATTTTGCAGTGTCGGGACGATTGAAATAAGATCAGGAGAAAATGGGGTATGAGCGAGGTTACGAAGAGGATCAGGGTATACGGTATCGTTCAGGGTGTCGGCTTTCGACCGACGGTGAGCCGCCATGCTGTGTCAAATGGGATTCGCGGAAATGTCTGTAATAAGGGACCATATGTAGAAATTTACGCACAGGGTTCCGGGGCGCAGGTCGATGGATTTCTCAAAGACCTTGAGGAACGTCCACCGAAGCGTGCGGCTATTTTGAAAATAAATACAGAAGATATTCCTGCAGAGAATGCGCCGCAGTTTGGGGCATTTGATATTATCGAGAGTGAGAAAACGAAGGGTGAGATATTTGCTTCCCCGGATATTGCGATCTGTGACGAGTGCAAAGAGGAAATGTACAATTCAAAGGATCGGCGGTATCTGCATCCGTTTATCAACTGCACCTGCTGCGGGCCGCGGATGACGATTCTGGATTCACTGCCTTACGATAGAGAGCGTACCAGCATGAAGGAGTTTCCGATGTGTCCGGATTGTGCGGAGGAATATGATGATCCGAAGACAAGGCGTTACGATGCGCAGCCGGTGTGCTGCAATGCGTGCGGACCGGAGGTGTATCTGATTGGTAGAGGCGAGCGAGGCAGAGATGCTATCACGTATACAAGGAAGGTGATTCATGATGGTGGAATTGTGGCGATCAAAGGTATCGGCGGTTTTTATTTGTGCTGCGATGCAACAAATGAAGAGACAGTGAGCCGTCTGCGGATGTTAAAGCATCGACCGGCAAAACCATTTGCGGTTATGGCGAAAGATGAAACTGTAGTAAAACGGGAATGCATCGTGACACCGGAGCAGGAGCAGATTCTGACTGGGCATCAGAAACCGATCCTGTTATTAGACAGACGGTCAAATGGGGGACAGACAGAGAAACTGGCTTCATCTGTGGCACCGGGAAATCCCAAGGTTGGCGTGATGCTTCCGTATGCACCGGTTCAGTTATTGTTGTTTCAGTATGATGATGGAATCGAAATGCCGGATCTGCTGGTGATGACAAGCGGCAATACTTCCGGTGCGCCGATCTGCCGGGATGATGAGGAAGCAATCACAGAGTTATCCCATTTGTGTGATGCAATTTTATCTCATAATCGAAAAATACGGATTCGAGCCGACGATACGGTGATGGATTTTTATAAAAACAAACCATATATGATCCGGCGTTCCAGAGGTTACGCACCGCTTCCATTTATGACATCAACAGACTGGAAGGGGCAGGTACTTGCGGTTGGCGGAGAACTTAAAAATACATTCTGTATCGGTGTGGACAGCCGTTTTTATCCGTCACCGTATGTGGGCGATCTGGAAGATCTGCGGACGGTAAAAGCCTTGCAGGAGACGATTCATCGGTTTCAGACGTTATTGGAGGTAGAGCCGCAGGTGGTGGTTTGTGATCTGCATCCGAAATATAATTCCACGGTTGTGGCAGAGAACCTCGGGTTTCCGATGCTACAGGTGCAGCATCATTATGCGCATGTTTTATCCTGTATGACGGAAAATGACTGTCAGGAGCCGGTCATCGGAGTATCATTTGACGGAACCGGATACGGAACAGACGGAACCATCTGGGGCGGCGAGATTCTGCTGGCAGATTATCAGGATTTTACGAGATTTGGCAGCATAACACCGTTTTTACAGATTGGCGGAGATGCGTCTGCAAAAGAAGGATGGCGTATCGCCGTGTCGATGATCTACGGATATACAAAAAACCGGGAAAAAGCATGGGAGATCATTGAAAAACTGGGACTTTGCAGTGAACAGGAATGCAAGGTACAGTTTACCATGGCAGACCGGAAGATCAATGCGGTAATGTCAACCAGTGCAGGACGGCTGTTTGATGCAGTCAGCGCGATTCTCGGAATCCGGCGGCAGTCAAGCTTTGAGGGAGAAGCGTCTACAGCATTGCAGTTTGCGGCAGAGGAGTTTGAGCAGAAAGGCAAACTGAACGGAAATGCGATATGGGATAATGTTCAGCCAGTGATATTAGGATTAGAGGGACGATGCATATTGAATACAGAAGCACTGGTGCAATTGATAGTAGAAACAAAACTGCAAGGTGCTGACAGTGGAGCATTGGCTTATCTGTTTCACCAGACACTGGCGGAACAGATTGTGGTAGCCTGTATAGAAGCGCGTAAGAGCTCTGGCAGGAATAAAACAGCATTGAGTGGCGGCGTATTCCAGAACCGATTACTGCTTCATTTGACAGAAGAACGATTGGGGCAGGAAGGATTTGAAGTGCTGCGTCATCACATGATCCCTCCGAATGACGGGGGAATTGCAATCGGACAGGCGGCTTATGGGATGAACCGATTACAAATAGCGGAAAAAGAGATATAGCATTTGACATAGATTAAGCGTTTTTAGGAGGAAAGATAAATGTGTGTAGGTTTATCAGCAAAGGTAGTAAAGATCAGTAATGGTACAGCGGTGATTGATGCCGGCGGTGCCAAAAGAGAGGTTTCATCTCAGTTGTTGGAAGATCTGGAACCGGGAGATTATGTTATGGTTCACGCCGGTGTGGCAATTGCCAAGATCACAGATGAGGATGACAGCGAGACAGATCAGCTCATGGAGGAATTTTTGTAATGGGAGATACAAACGGTGAAAATAAAAAGAAAACCGCCAGAGAGATCATTGAAAATTATAATGGACCGAAGGTGCGGATCATGGAAGTATGTGGCACGCATACCCATGAGATATTCCGTCTGGGAATCCGTAAATTGCTGCCAGAGCAGGTGGAATTGATCTCGGGACCTGGATGTCCGGTCTGTGTAACACCGGTCAGTTTTATTGATGAGGCGATCTATCTGGCTCTGGAAAAAGGTGTGACCATCTGTACGTTTGGAGATCTGGTGCGCGTGCCGGGGACAAAAATGAGCCTCGCGGGAGCAAGGGAACAGGGCGCAAAAATCCGCATCGTATATTCTCCGGCAGATGCTGAAAAATATGCAAAGGAACATCCGGATGAGCAGGTGACATTTTTGTCGGTTGGATTTGAGACAACGACACCGGCGGGGTGTCTGTCTGTGAAAGCGGCAAAAGAAGATGGACTGGATAATTATTCTTTATTAGTTGCGAATAAAACCATGCCACAGGCTTATGAGGCATTAAAGGGCAGCGCAGATGTATTTTTATATCCGGGACATGTCAATGCCATCACAGGAACACGTTTATGCGAAGCACTGACAGAGGAAGGTGTCAGCGGTGTTGTGGCAGGATTTACCGCAAGGGAACTGATGACAGCACTGGCAGTTGCACTGGTGAAATTCCAGGAAAGGAAGCCGTTTTTTGTAAATTGTTATCCGCGTGTGGTAACACAGGATGGAAGCAAAGAAGCGCAGGAACTGGTAGATGAGATGATGGAAGCGTGCGATTCTGAATGGCGCGGTCTGGGTATGATTCCTGCGTCCGGCCTGCAGTTGAGACCAGAGTGGAAGAACTTTGATGCCCGTATCAAATATCAGATGCCGAAGATGGAAGGAAAGCCGAATCCGGCCTGTCGCTGCGGGGATGTATTGCAGGGTAAATGTAAACCGTCCGATTGCAAAGTATTCGGAAAAGGCTGTACACCGCAGCATCCGATCGGAGCCTGCATGGTATCCGGTGAGGGAGCCTGTTCTGCATATTATCAGTATTCATAAGAAAGAAGGAAAACAGCATGGAAAATAAAACAGTAACGATGGCACATGGTGCCGGGGGAAAACAGACTTCCGAATTGATTGATCAGGTGTTTAAGGCACATTTTGCAAACGCAGATCTGACAGCTGACGATGCGGCAGTATTGACTCCACCGGTCGGAAGAATGGCAGTGTCCACAGATGGATTTATCGTGTCACCTGCATTTTTCTCTGGAGGAAATATCGGCAAATTGTCAATCTGCGGAACTGTAAATGACCTCGCATGTATGGGGGCAAAACCATTGTATCTGACCTGCGCATTTGTCATCGAAGAAGGATTCCCGATGGAAAAGTTGGAAGAGATTGCATCGGCTATGGAGAAAACGGCAAAAGAGGCTGGCGTACATATTGTATCCGGAGATACGAAGGTTGCCGGAAAAGGACAGGTGGACGGTGTATTTATTACTACCACGGGAATCGGCGAGATCCAGGATGGCGTAACGGTTGGCGGAGAGCTTGCAAAACCGGGCGATGCAATCATTGTGACCGGTGATATCGGACGTCACGGATGCACTATTTTATTAGAAAGAGAAGATTTTGGAATCGAAGCGGACGTGACCAGTGACTGTGCACCGCTGTGGGGAACCGTAAAAGCGGTGATGGATACCACACACAATCTGCATGTGATCCGTGATGCAACAAGAGGCGGTGTCGGAACAGTTCTGTATGAGATTGCAGGGCAGAGCAACGTGGGAATCCGTCTGAATGCTGCAGCAGTTCCGGTACAACCAGAGGTAAAGGGAGTCTGTGGTATGCTCGGATTGGAACCGTTATACCTTGCATGCGAGGGAAGACTTGTGATCATGGCTCCGAAGGAAGAGGCGGAAGATATTGTAGAAGCATTACGCAAATGTCCGTATTCCGCAGAGGCAGCTATTATTGGAGAAGTCATTGCAGACGAACCGGGCAGAGTCGTAATGGAGACAGAGATTGGCACACAGGCACTGCTTCCACAGCCGGGCGGAGAACTGCTGCCAAGGATCTGCTAATGTATGAGTGGATCTGAATCAATATATCAGCTGGGAGTCAATCCCCCAGCTGATATAGCCTCCGGCAGGATTGCAGAGGCATTCTTGAAATGAAAAAGGAGACAGAACATGGATAACAGAGTGGCAGTTATTTCAATCATTGTAGAGAGGGAAGACGCCATTGAAGAATTGAACAATTTGCTTCATGAAGCGCGTCAGTACATTATCGGAAGAATGGGTATCCCATATCGCTTAAAGGGAATCAGTATTATCAGCATTGCTATTGATGCACCGCAGGATAAGATCAGTGCGCTTTCTGGAAAAATCGGACATTTGAAAGGAATATCTGCGAAGACGGCATATTCCAATGTTATAACTCCGGCAGAAGGAGGAACAGACGATTGATCAGGATAGCAGTATATGGAAAAGGCGGAATCGGTAAATCTACGACCGTTTCCAATGTGGCAGCAGCTTTGGCAGAGACGGGGCTTAAGGTGATGCAGATTGGCTGTGATCCGAAAGCAGATTCTACGATATTGCTCCGTCATGGGGAAGCAGTTCCGGCAGTGCTTGATCTGTATAATGAGAAAAAACAGGCATTGCAGTTGGAGGATATGATCCGCATCGGATATAACGGTGTCATCTGCGTGGAGGCCGGCGGACCGACACCGGGACTTGGCTGTGCCGGCCGCGGGATTATCACGGCACTGGAAAAGCTAAAAGAACTGGGTGCATATGATGTGTATAAGCCGGATGTGGTTATATATGACGTACTCGGTGATGTGGTCTGCGGTGGATTTTCCATGCCGATGCGGAATGGTTACGCTGATAAAGTATTTATCATTACGTCCGGAGAAAATATGGCAATTCACGCAGCTGCGAATATCGCGATGGCAGTGGATAATTTTAAAAATCGTGGATATGCGGAACTTGGCGGATTCATTTTAAACCGCAGAGATGTTCCGAGAGAAGAGGAGAAAGTGGAAGAACTGGCAGAAGACTTCTGTACATCTGTCATTGGCACGTTGTCTCACAGTGAGCAGGTGCCGCTTTCTGAGGAACAGAAAAAGACATTAATGGAATGCTATCCGGACAGTGCTATGGCAGGGGAATACCGCACTCTTGCAAAACAGATGTATGCCATTTGCAGGGAGGATGTATAGATGTTGCAGCGAGCAGGGAAAAAAATAGATTCAAAAGAGGCTGTGTTAAAAATCAAAGACGCATCATATCCGGCGCCATTTGCTTCGGAACTGGAATACAATTCTCCGGTGCATGGTAACTGGAACATCGTACATACCGGAATGCAGGTACCGGAATCTATTCAGATCTATGTCTGTGCAGATAATTGTATGCGTGGTGTTGTGCTGACAGCGGCGGAGATGAATGCGGCAGATCGTTTTTCATTTGTTATTCTGGAGGAGCAGGATCTGCTGAACAGTAATCTGGAGGATATTACCGTTGAGGGTGTGACGGATGTGTTGAACAAACGTGGAGATCATCCCAAAGCAGTGCTGCTGTTTACGGTATGTCTGCATCATTTTGTGGGAAGCAATCTGGATTATATCTACAGTGAATTGGAGCATCGTTTCCCGGATATCTGCTTTATTCGCTGTTATATGGATCCGATCATGCAAAAGCATGGGCTAACGCCGGATCAGAAGCTGCGAAAAGCCATGTACGACCCACTGCCGGAGTGCGAGCCGGATGAACGAGCAGTATCCGTATTGGGCAGTGACTTTGCATTGAATGAGAGCAGTGATATCAAGCGTTTATTAAAACGATATGGCTATACTGTGCGGGAACTTCCGACGTGCGATACGTGGCAGGAACTATTGGATATGAGCAAAGGCAAGGTATTTCTTGATATTTATCCGGCTGGCAAATACGGGATGGAGACACAGGCGCGCAGGCTGAATCGAGAGCATCTGTATCTGCCGGGAAGTTTCGATTATGAAGAAATAGAGCATCAGCTAAAGCTGCTTACGGATGCATTGGGACTTCCGGAACTGACAGAAGCGGAACTGACACGCGAGAAGGAATGCTGTGAGTCTGTATTGAAAGATGCAAAAAATCTGATCGGAGACATGCCGGTCGTGCTGGATTATCTCTATCATCCGAGACCCCTTGGACTGGCGAAACTGCTTCTGACACATGGATTTAACGTCAAAGCGGTGTATCTGGACGGTATCAGCCCGGAGGAAAAAGACACATTTGACTGGCTGCAGGAGTGCGCACCGGAACTGGAACTGATTGCAACGATCCAGGTGAAAATGCGGGTGTTGCCAAGAGGCGGAGAAGAGGAAGTGCTTGCCATAGGACAGAAGGCAGCGTATTTTAGCAGAAGCCGTCATTTTGTTAATCTGGTGCAGGGAGAAGGTCTGTATGGATTTGACGGTATCCGCAGGACAGCAGAACTGATGATGGAAGCATACTGCGAAGAAAAAGATACAGAACAACTTGTAGTACAAAAAGGATGGGGGTGTGAGTGCTGCCTATGAGACAATCATATCGAATTATACCGATTTATACGGCAGATGTGTCCGGCGTATGTTCCGCACTGTACGAACTGGGTGGAATGACCGTGATGCATGACCCATCCGGATGTAACTCTACTTATAATACTCATGACGAGATCCGCTGGTACGATCAGGACAGCCTGATCTTTATCTCAGGTCTGACGGAAATCGATGCGATCCTGGGAAATGACCGGAAATTCATCAATGATATCGAGCATGCGGCCAGAGAACTGCATCCCAAATTTATCGCACTGGCAGGTTCACCGATTCCATTTATGAACGGTACAGATTTTCCGGCAATTGCAAAAGTTATTGAGACAGAAACCGGGATCCCCGCATTTTCTGTGCCGACGAATGGCATGCATGACTATGTGTATGGTGCAGGGATTGCGCTGGAAGAAATTGCAAAGCGGTTTGTTGAAGTGCCCGATAGAAAGAAAGACGGTTCTTTTCGCAGTGTTAACCTGTTAGGCGTGACACCACTGGATTTTGGGCCACAGGAAAATGTTGAATCATTAAAAGCTAATCTGGAGCAGTACGGATGGAAGGTTCTCTCAACGTGGGCAATGGGAGATGAACTTGAGATGCTGCAGCGATCTGCGGAAGCGGATGTGAACCTGGTGGTATCAGCTGTGGGACTGCGCGTAGCGAAAGTGCTTTGGGAAAAATTCGGAACGCCATATGTAATCGGAACACCGAACCAATGGATGGCGGAAGATATTTCGAACGCACTGGACAAGGCTGTAATCGGAGAGTCAGAACAGCCGGCGGTATATTTGCAGAATCGCATGCAGCAGGATGCAGACATTACACTGATCGGTGAACCTGTTACGATGGGATCTTTAGCAGCGGGTATCGAGAAAAAGTATGGATGTGCAGTCCGCGTCTTGTGTCCGTTAAAAGAATGTGAAGCATTACTTGGTGAAAAAGATAAAGTAGTGCTTGGAGAAGAAGCAATGGAAGAGGCATTGAAAGATGCGAAGATCATTGTGGCAGATCCGCTGTATCGCCCGATCTGTTCAAAGAACAGCAGATTTTATGAACTTCCGCATGTGGCATTTTCCGGAAGAATATATATCAGATGAGAGATTAACGAACCCCTTACATCGATTGGTGTAAGGGGTTGTCTTTTTACAGAATTTTTATCTGAGATTAACAGAAGTAAGATAGTAGCGTATCTGAAAGTTTCATATAATAAATGTAATACGGTGAAAGAAAGGATGGGATTGCATGCCGTCAACTTATGCACATTATATTTTCGGACAACAGATCCGCAGCCAGCTTACAGGATATGAACGAAAAGTAGTAGATAAATATCAGGAGCTTTTTAATATCGGACTTCATGGTCCGGATATTTTGTTTTATTATAAGCCGCTTAGGAAGAATAAGGTTAACCGGCTGGGCAACAAGATACATGATGAATCTGGCAGAAAATTTTTTGTACATGCAGCAAAAGTACTTCATACACATGATCAGTATGAGGAATATCTGGCATATGTATATGGGGTGATCTGTCATTTTGCACTGGATGAAACCTGTCATGGATATGTGGAACAGGCTGTAAAAGAGATTGGATTAGCACATATTGCTGTGGAAGGAGAGTTGGATCGTGAACTGATGATCATAAACGGTGTAGATCCTGTGCGCAGAAGAATGACAGAACATATTGTTCCTTCTATGAAGAATGCAGCAATCATCAAAGAATTTTATCATGGAATTACAGCAAAGGAAGTACAAGAAGCACTCTCTGACATGATCTTCTTTGACAGGCTTTTTGTCTGTCCGTTAAAGCTCAAACGTATGGCTATTTACGCAGCGCTTAAGGTAACAGGACTTTATTATGATTTTCATGGTTTTGTTATCAAATATCATAAGAATGAAGCGTGCAGTGATCAGATCAGACATCTGTTACATCTATATGAACAAGCGATTCCGCTGGCAGGAAAACTGATTGGTGAGTACAAGGCATTTCTGGCGGGACAGTTAACATTAGATTCGGTTTATGAATATACCTTTGGTTCTCGGCTTCCGAAGAAGGAGGAAAATATATAATGAAAATGACACGACAGGAGAAAAACTGGGTATTATATGATGTAGGCAATTCAGCATTCACGCTTCTGGCAGCAACGATTTTACCAATTTATTTTAATTATATTGCGGGAAATCAGGGACTTTCTGATGTTCAATATCTTGCATACTGGGGATATGCAGTGTCGGTTGCGACATTGATTACGGCACTTGCAGGACCTGTGTTTGGCACACTTGCGGACACAAAGGGTTATAAAAAACCGATTTTCACTGTGGCACTCGGGATAGGAGCAGTTGCGTCGCTGGTGCTTGGATTTACAAAATACTGGCTAATATTCCTGATCATATTTGTGGTTGCAAAAGTGGGATATTCCGTAACACTGGTGTTTTATGATTCCATGCTGGTTGATGTGACATCAGAAGATAGAATGGATGAGATATCTTCGCAGGGGTATGCATGGGGATATATTGGAAGTTGTGTGCCGTTTGTGTTCTGTCTGTTTGTGGTGTTAAATGCAGCGAAGTTTGGAAGTACGATGGAAATGGCAATGATGATTTCATTTGTTATTATCACTGCATGGTGGGTAATCATGACACTTCCGCTTTTGAAGACTTATCATCAGAAGCATTATGTGGAAAAGAAGCAGGATGCTTTTGCAGAAAGTTTTAAAAGAATCGGCGTCACACTCAAAAATGCGAAGAAAGAAAAAAAGGTTTTTTTATTCTTATTGTCTTTTTTCTTTTATGTAGACGGAGTATATACAATCATAGATATGGCAACGGCGTATGGATCCGCGCTGGGACTGAGCAGTACGGGATTGCTTCTGGCGCTGTTACTTACACAGATTGTAGCATTTCCATTTGCTATTATATTCGGAAGACTGGCGCAGAAATATTCTGCGGAGAAATTAATCACGATATGTATTGTGGCATATCTTGGAGTAGCAATCTTTGCGATTTTCCTGCATTATCAGTGGCAGTTCTGGGTACTGGCAGTCTGGGTAGGAATGTTTCAGGGAGGCGTACAGGCTCTGTCAAGATCATATTTTACTAAGATTATACCGGCTAATCAGTCGGGGGAATTCTTTGGACTAATGGATATCTGTGGGAAAGGTGCATCTTTCATGGGAACAACAATTGTGAGTGTGATATCGCAGCTGACAGGTAATATAAATATCGGTGTTGGCATGATCGCAGTACTGTTTATAATTGGAATTTATTTCTTCCGCAAAGCGGCAGTATTAGAATAGAAAATAAATAGTTATAAGTATTCTTAAATTGTGTTTTAAAAACTTTGATGCTATACTGACTGCATTGAATATAAGGTGTTAGCGAATCTCCTGCTATCGGCATACCGGGAAAGCCGAGCTTTGGAAAAAGTGTAAGGAAGATTCGTTAACGCCTTTTTTGTTGCTCTGAACAGTTATATCAACAGGGCGACAGTTCATTTGGCCAGAATTCATGGAGCAGGCAGGAATTCAGCTGAATAATGGTCTGGAACATGGCGAAGAAGGACGTGGATTTGTCCGCATGAATTTTGCAGTGACCAGAGCAACATTGGATGCTGCTCTGGACAGAACGGAAAAAATATTTTTATAGATTCTTACTGGTTCTGTTCCTGGTAAGCAGCAGAGCCATAATGCCGGATGCAGCAGGAATTGTCAGCACGATACCGAAGGTTCCGCAGATTCCCTGTGCAATCTCAATGCTGAGGTAGTTGGAATTGATCAGCTGATTGAACTGCACCTGATAGGAGAGGAATACCAGAAGGGTGACAAATGCACTTCCGGTAAATGCCAGGATCAGTGTATTTGTCATGGTTCCGATCATATCCTTACCGATTTCAATGCCGGAATGAAAGAGTTCGCCGGCCGAGAGTGCAGGATTGTGCATATATATTTCATACAAGGCAGAGACGATGGACATGCCAACGTCCATGATAGCTCCCAGAGATGCAATTAACACGCTGGCAAATAGGACATCGTGAATCTGCAGACCGGTATTTTCGTTGATCAGCAGAAGCCCTTCGGTATCGGAACTGCAGAATCCATCGATATGGATCAGGGCAGACATGACACCGAACAGGATCAGTGAGCATAATACGCCTGTTGTAGAAGCAAGAATGGCTCCGGCTGTTTTTTTGCTCTGTCCATTTAATAAAAGTAAGGTGACGGCTGTAGATAATATGGCAGTCAGGATACTTGTCCAGATAGGTGACCATCCGGAAAAGACTGCAGGAAGCAGGAATTCTATGATGATAAACATGGAATACAGGAGTCCTGCGAGGGATTTCAGACCTTTGCTTCCACTGATACATATAATTGCGGCTATGAGAATTGCTGCGCAGACAGCCATGGAAAAGCGGCGGTCATAATTAAATACGGTATAATAGGGCTCTATATCATCAGGAGTATCTACATTAATAATCAGGCGCATATTTTCTTTGGCAAATACGCTGTGTGTTTTGGTTAAATAATTAGTTACTTCTATAATAGAGCCTTTTTCATTGCCTTCTGTCATTTTTATTTTCAGATCCTGTATACCCAAATATAATTTAAGACCTTCATCATATTCAATGTTTTCATTAGAAATCTCCACTACAATTCCCTGATTGTAGTGGAGAGTATCTGATACATATCGTGAATAAGATTTGTAGCCAAATTTCTGTAAAAAAAGTATCAGGATCAATGAGAGTAAAATGATAGCGAGCACAATGCTGTTATCTTTTATTTTTCTCATAATAAGTATCTGTTAGATTCCTTTCCTTTTTCTAATGTAAACTACGATTACACTTCCGGCCGCAAGCATCATCAGTCCTGCGGATGCAGCATTAGCAGTATCTCCGGTTCTGACCGTTTTCTTGCCGGAATCAGAAGCTGGTTTAGTATCCGCTTTGGACGGCTTGGTATCGGATACAGGGGTGAAAGATGGCTTCTTGGTGTCATCTCCGTTATTGCTGCCATTACCGTTACCGGAGCCATTATTGTCAGTGCCAGGCTTTTCCGGGTCTGCTTTTTCAGCAGCTTTTAATCCATCCATTGCACTTTTAAGAGAATTGTAGGCATCATCAAGTTCGCTTTGAGAAGCATTTTGGTTTTCCAGAACAGACTTGGCATTTGCCAGTGCTGTCTGTAGTGCATTCCAGCTATCTTCTGTATAATCACTGGCGTTCAGGTTCTTTGATTCTGTCTCGTCTACCAGATCCTGAAGGGCAGAATGATCAGTTTTATTAATGGTAAATGTGTCCAGCACAGACATATCATCTGCATAGTAGGTAGTCATCGTGTAAGAAGTATCGGTAACATCAATATCCGTTACGGTTCTACGGTATGACTGATCCATTTTTGCAGAATATTCTGCATTCGGAGCCTTGATATCGTAGTATTTACTTCCGCTGGCAGAGTTGGCTGTCAGATAAAGAATGCCGGTTGGGTTGGTCACACTGCTTTGAACACCATGAGAGGTGTCAGGAGTAGATCCATTCATCATATAGGTTCTGGTGTATACATGGTCATGTCCCATTAATACAACATCAATGTCCAGGTCGTCGAATATCTGCGGAAGTTCATTTCTTCTGTTGATGATATCACCATCATTTACATGGGATGCTGTCGAATAAATGGAATGATGAAAGACTACGGTTTTCCATTTTACATTCGGATTGGCAGCAATTGCTTCCTCGATAAATGCTTTGTGTTCAGCAGCAGAACGGTTGTTAGAGTTGATATCAATAAACAATGTATTCTCATATACAAACCAGTAGTCAGAACCAGCTTTGGTAATGCCTTTGTCACCACTTTCATTTGGAAGATTAAAGTGTTCGTTGTAAGCGGAAGAACTGCTGTCGTGGTTACCAATTGTTGTTGCACTTGGAAGAGAAGCAAATGCGTCATTCAGATAACCCGCATACTGTGATTCGTTGGAGGCAGTATTCACCTGGTCTCCGGCAGATAACAGGAAATCCGGCTTTAATATCGAGGTGATGAGACTTACGGTTTCGTTCCAGTTGTTTGCATCGGATGACGCATTACCGCTGGCACCGATCTGTGGATCACCAACAAAAGCAAAACTGTAAGATCCGTCATTTGCACTGGTCTTAAAGCTGTATGTTTTGCTGACAGTCGTTCCATTTACAACACGGTATACGTACTCGCTTCCAGGCAGCAGATTAGAAAGGACTGCCTGATTAGAATAGAAACCTGCATCATTAGAAACGGATGCTGTTGCCGGTACAGTCTGATAATTATCCGGGAACGTGTCTCCGTTTTTCAGAGCATACTGCACTTCTCCGGCGTCGGGCGTATCAGCGTACCAGGTGATTCCCTGGCTTGTAGTGTCGCCACCTACCGTCAGAATGACAGATTTCTGATTTACAGGAGTGACAGCAGGCTCGCTGCCGCCGGCTTCGTTATAATTCAGAGTCAGATTTTGGAATTCAAAGTAAATGTCAGAACTTGCTTCTCTGTCGTTATGAAGTTCTACCGAAAGTACATTATCACCATCTGTAAGGTAATTCTGAATCTCTGATTTAGATAAATTCAGGTCAGCCTGTTTTGGGGCTCCGGCTGAAACACCTGCATAGAACATGTTACTGCTCTGAGTATTTGTTGGCATATCTACCGATTTTACCAGATGTCCATTGATATATACGGCAACTGCGTCATCGTGAAATAATGTTCCGGTGATAGATGTCAGCTGTTCCAGGTTACTGACGTTGAAGGTTGTACGGAAGAAATATGTCGGGATATCAGTTGCAGTTCCGTCGATGTACTGTTGAAGTAAAATGGTTGGTGTAAAACCGTCAAAAGAAGTAAGAGAACCCCGTTTGGCACCGAACTTTCCTGATGCTGTTTTCCATGCTGTATCATCAAAGCCTTTTTCGGTCCATGCGGTTAATGAAGCCTGACCGGCGGCAGGATCTGTGTTGTTGTCAAGATATTTCCACAGAGTTCCTTCATTGATTACTGTAGAGGTCTGTGAGTTCTGCTCTTCGGCATGTACGACAGCAAGACCTGCAAAAGATGGAACTGCATTTACCGTAGCTCCGGCGGCCAGCAGAATTGCCAGAGCAGTCATACCGGTTCTGGTTGTGCGATTTTTCATAATACGTCTCCTTATGCGAATTTACGTCTGATATTTTCCTTTTTCTCAAAAGTGCTTTCAATATATCATTGATCTTGTGGGTTAACAATAAATCTTACATAGATTTAAAGTTCTTTAAAATAGATTTGATGTGTATTTTGCGGAAAACTGGAAAATGCGAGACAGACATGGAATGAAATATGTTGTCTCTTATTTTGTATGTGAAATTATGTTGAAAAATAAAATTCAATATGATAATAT
>ERZ1034920.1108-NODE-1108-length-18391-cov-6.224149_pt1 | contig 18391 bp, 19 predicted proteins | sample MGYA00520688_ERZ1034920 | MGnify/ENA primary metagenome ERZ1034920 (study PRJEB33766, sample SAMN09781785) | gut metagenome | biome: gut microbiome | host: Homo sapiens | place: Madagascar | study: EMG produced TPA metagenomics assembly of the PRJNA485056 data...
CGCTGGCGGTGCTGCGAGTGCGAGTGGCGGTGCAGCTGCGACCGGCGCAGACACAGGCATTGCAGGCACTGCAGCTGGGGCCGTTTTACTTCGACTTTGCGCGTATGGTGTTCCAGCGTGACGGGGACGAGGTGACGCTCTCGAAAACCGAGCAGAGGCTCCTGCATGTGTTGGTGGAAAACCGCGGTCATGCTGTGAGTCGAGAAACGCTCATTGACCGCGTCTGGGGCGACAGCACTTATGTAGAAGAAAATGCGTTGTCGGTCACAGTAAAAAGGCTGCGTGCCAAGCTGGAGGACGACCCAGCGCACCCAACGTGGCTGCGCACCGTCTATGGCATCGGCTATCTTTGGGCGGTGGCACCATGATGGGGTGGATCGTGGCGGCGGTGGCAATGCTTGCGGCGATGGGCGTGCTTCTTTGGCGCAGGCGCTATGAGCGCCGTTTGATGGCGCGGCTGGATGCGATGCTCTCTGCCGCCATCGACGGGGACTTTTCGGAAAGCAATTTTGATGAAACGCAGTGTTCTGCGCTGGAAAGCCGCCTTGCGCAATATCTCCAAGCGGGCAGCGATGGGGCAAGGCGCTTAGCCGAACAGCGCGATCAGCTGGCTGGATTGGTCAGCGATGTGTCGCACCAAACGAAAACGCCGCTGGCAAACATTCGCCTCTATGCCCAGCTTCTGGCGGAGCAGCCGTTGTCGCCGCAGGCGCAGGAATGCGCCGACGCCATCGCAAGCCAGAGCGAAAAGCTGGACGACCTGATCACTGCGCTGGTCAAGAGTTCGCGGCTGGAGACTGGCATCATTGCTCTGCATCCGCAGGTGACCGAGCTGGCCCCGCTGGTGCACAGCGCCCTCAGTCAGTACACGGCGAAAGCGGCGGATCAAGGGATTGTCCTGACCAGCGGTGATTGCAGCGGTCAGGTCCTATGCGACGCTAAGTGGACCGAGGAAGCTCTCTGTAATCTGTTGGACAACGCCGTCAAATACACCCCGGCAGGTGGGCAGGTGCATGTGGATGTGATGAATTACGAGCTGTTCGCCGCCATCCGTGTGCGCGACGATGGTCCTGGCATTCCTGAAACGGAGCAGGCAAAAATTTTCGCTCGCTTTTATCGCTCGGCCAACGCTTATACGGCGCCCGGCGTGGGCATTGGCCTTTACCTGGCACGACAGATCGCGTCAGGGCAGGGAGGTTACATCAAGCTGACCAGCGCGCCTGGACAGGGCAGTACCTTTGCGCTCTGCCTGCCTCAGGTGGCGGTATCTGAAAGGAGAAAAAACTTATGAATACTCGTTGTCAATACTGCGGCAAGCGGCTTCCTGTGGATGAGGAGCGCAATTTTTGCTCGGAGGAGTGCGCCAAAGCGTACGAAGAAGCCGTGCGCCGTGATATGCCAAAGGCCAAATACCTGATGGGCGTCATTGGCGTGTCCATGCTTATCATTGTTTTTGGCAGTGTGCTGGCAGGCACTCAGATGACCGGTATTGGCTGCATCGTTTTGGGGCTGGGCGTGCTGATTTGGCCGTTCTGCACACCAGAAACGGTGCGCATGGTTGGCTATCAGCGCTCGCGCATCCTCGGCCGTGTGCTGGCGGTGATCTGCATCCTGCTGGGCATCTGGATTGGCGGCTTTTTGCCGATATGAAAAAAGCGTCGGCAAACTTGCCGACGCAGCACGATTATTATACAATAAAGATGAGGTATCGAAAAAACGGAAGGCGGGTCACCTCTGATGTCCTTTGTTCAATTTGATCAAGGTCAAAGGGGGTGATGCCATGGAAACGATCGAAATCCTTGCTTTATTAGCATTGATTCTTCAAGCCGTTGGGCTTGGTCTTTCCATTGGACGAAAAAAATAACCGCCGGGATCCCAAAACCATGGCGGTTATTTCGCTAAACGAAAGGTGACTCGTTTTTCAACGATACCTCTTTATACATGTATTTTACCATTGTGATTATTTTTCGTCAATGTTTTGTCCGCCCGTGAGACGGGCGAAAGTGTCTCCTGTGTGCGCTGGATTTTCGCGGGGGCAGTGTGTATCATAAAAGCAACATCACAGGGAGGTGCGCATCATGCAATTAGGAGAAAGCCTGGCACAGGCACGTAAAAAAGCTGGTCTTACGCAGGAAGCCGTAGCCGAAAAACTCGGCGTCAGCCGTCAGACCATCAGCAAATGGGAAACGGATGAGACGCTGCCGGACATTCGTCAGTCGAAGAAGCTGGCGAGTCTTTATCATAGGACGCTCGATGAGCTTATCAATTTTGACATCGACGTTCAGGAACTGACGGAAATGATCAACAGCGTCAGCGATGAAGTGACCGAAAAAGTGGATTGGACCGCGGTTTGGGCGCAGAAATACCCGATTCTTGCGCGTTATCCGCAGGAAGTCGACACAGCGCCTTACGCCGAGGCACTGCGTGCTCTTTTGCAGCAGTTGCAGCGCGACTATGGCTACAACGAGGAAGACACTTTCCTCGTTCTCAAAGATATTCTAGGCAAGCTCTGGGGCACAGAGACGGAATAATAGCGACACCGGCAGGATTCTGCCGGTTTTTTTGTTCACAATCGGAAGCTGTTTTGTTATAATGAATAGACAACCATTTGTAAGACTGCGGCGCTAGCCGCTTTTAAGAAAGGAGGGCTCGTAGATGCCTGCACGCTGTCAATATTGTGGCAGAGAAACCACCGATGGTCGAGCATTTTGCAGTGACGAATGTAGGATGCAGTACAATACGGCCACAGGCCGCACATTGCCAGACGTTAAACATTTGCTTCTGGGTATTGCGTTGAGTTTGTTTCTTATTCTCATCGGTCCAGTGACCGGCAATCAGCCAATGGTGGGGATTGGTGTAGCAGTGTTGGGATTTGTTGTCGCCAAATGGCCAATGGCTACCCCGGAAACGGTGGAAGCTGTTGGGTATGTTCCGTCTCACGAAATCTGCCGTGCCATTGGTGTAACCATCATTCTTGTTGGGCTCTTCATGACGCTTTGGATGTAAAGCATAGCGATGTATAAAAAAGACCGTTCGCCAAAAGGGAACGGTCTTTTCTTCTTACTTAGAGGCTTGCTCCAGGCAGCGGGCGACGGCGTCGCGCAGGCTGTCGGAGGTGGTGGTGGCGCCAGAAGTGGCGTCGACGTCGTAGGTCTGGGCGTCGATCATGGCTGGGATCATTGTTTCGATGGCGGCACCGCCGTATTCCGGCGTTTCGTTGTTATCGCCGGCGGTGATGTCGGCGATTTGCCCGCCTGAAATGGTGACGGTAACGTCAAAGCTGCCGCCGTAGCCGTCGGCTTGAGCGGTGTAGGTGCCATCGGTCCAGCTGCCGGCTTCGGCGATGGCATAGGTTTTTTCAGCAGGTTCTTCGGCGCTGCTGCCACAGGCGCAAAGCGCAGGAACGAGCAGCAAGATGAGCATGGAGATAAGTAGGTGTTTCATAGCAGACTCCTTTTATTGGGATTTTCTATATTGTACCGTCTGGCCTTGAAGATGTAAATGCAGAACTTCACCAATGGTCGAATTGACGCGGCTGGTCGGAGATGGTACTCTTTTAAGAAGAGAGTAAGGAAGAGGTGACATTCATGGTGAATGATGACATCATGGAGACCATACGTCAGCGTAAAAGTGTGCGCACGTATGACAAGATGCCGCTGTCCAGTGAGGATCGCGCTTATTTACAAGCATTGTTGGCGGCGGTGGACAATCCCTTTGGTGTTGATGTGCGCATGCACATGATTGAGAGCAGCAGTGCCGAAAAACTTAGCACTTATGGTGTTGTTCGTGATGCCAGCGCTTATATTGGTGCCGAGACAATGTGGCAGCCTTTGGCGCCGCTGGCGCTGGGCTATCAGCTGGAAAGTCTTGTCTTGGGTGCAACGGCACAAGGGCTGGGCACGGTATGGCTGGGCGGCACGTTTAAACGGGCTGGCTTTGCGAAGGCCATGGGTATTTCGGAAGATGCCTGGTTTCCAGTGGTTGTGCCAGTGGGGTATGCGGCGCGCCGTCGCTCTACGGCAGAAAAAGCGCTGCGTCATGTGACCAAGGCCGATGAACGGGAGATGTGGCGCGATTTGTTCACACAGGACGGGTTCCAGATTCAGTTGTCCGAAGAGGCTGCTGGTGACTATGCACAGCCGCTGGAAATGCTGCGTTTGGCCCCATCTGCTGGCAATGGGCAGCCGTGGCGCGTGGTGCAGTGTGGCAACGTCTTTCATTTTTACGAGACACACAAACCGAGTCTGGGCCAGGAGCAGGTGCGACTGCGCCAGATTGACCTTGGCATTGGCATTGCCCATTTCCATTTGACGGCCCTTGCATTGGGGCTGAAAGGACATTTTGTCCAAGCGCCATTGGAAGGCGTACGCATACCAGAAGACACCTTCTATCACATTTCCTGGGTAGCGGAGTAAAGAGAGGAGAACGAGAAAATGAACATTAAAGAAATCGTATTCAGTCCAACTGGCGGCACCAAAGCGGTTGCGGATATTTTAGCGCGTGATTTGGATGTGGAGCCGTTTTCCATTGATTTGACAGCACCTTTTGTCGAGTATGAACAAGTGATGCTGTCTGCGGATGATGTTGTGATTATTGCGATGCCTTGCTATTGTGGCCGTGTTCCTGTGCTGGCAGCGGAGCGTTTCCGTCGTATGAATGGAAATGGTGCGCGTGCGGTGATCGTGGCGGTTTATGGCAATCGTGCCTATGACGATCAGCTGGTGGAAATGCTGGATTTGGCAAAAGAGGCTGGTTTTACTGTTGTTGCTGCTGTTGAAGCGGTGGCGGAGCATTCCATTGCACGTGACTATGCGGCCGGTCGCCCAGATGTAGACGATGCGAAGGTATTGAGTGGTTTTGCGAAAGAAATTGCCGATAAACTGCGTCGTGACGACAACAGTCAGCCGGATGTGCCAGGAAATCGTCCTTACAAAGAAGGTCCATGCGGGGGAATGGTGCCACAAGCCAATGATAACTGTGTTCATTGCGGCGAATGTGTCGAAGTGTGCCCAAATGGCGCCATTGCTGCTGACAACATGGAGACAGCGGATCCTGAACGCTGCATTTCCTGCATGCGTTGCATCGCTGTTTGCCCAACGCAGGCACGAAGTCTTGATGCGGCGATGCTCGCAGGCTTGACAGAACGCTTGCGTGAAGTGTGCAGCATTCGTAAGGAAGCAAAGTTGTATCTTTAATTCAATGGTATTGATAAAAGAATCCAATATGACGGGCATCTCCTAGGAGATGCCCATTTTTCGCTTAATGAATAGGGTTTGCGACAAATATAGCGTTTTCTGAAAACTTTGACATAAAATGGATTTTGCGCTATACTGAATATTGTAAAAACAGAAATGATTTGAAACCGGGTGTTGGCGGTTTAAACGACAGGATATGGTTTTTTATCATAGGTGTTTTCTCATTGAATCGTTGCCAGCTTTTCATTTTGCTGCCAGAGAAGCAGGCCCGAGATAGTCCTGACGGCTCCATGCAGCGTATGCAGGGGCACGGACAGGTGCGCAACAGACTCCGCGAGGGGTCTGTTTTTTTGTGTCTGACGAGCGTCGGATTTTTAGCGGGAGTGTGCTATACTGAATCTATATGAGACAGTATAGGGGGGACGAGCCGATGGGATTGGAAACGGTGGTCATTTTCTGTGGCATTGTGTTTTTGGCATCGATGATTCAAGGCATCAGCGGTTTTGCGTTTGGCATGGTGGTGCTGACGGTGTTTCCTTATCTTTTTGGTTATACTAAGGCGTTGGTGCTGGCTTCACTGATGGCTGTAGTGGTCGTCAGCTACAATGCTTATTTATATCGCAAATCGGTGGATTGGCAGTGGGTGCCGCTATGGCTCACGGTGTTTTTGGTGACGGATTTGGCGAGTGTGTTGGTTTTGAAGCAAGTTGGGGACAATCCAATTTGGTATAAACTGATGGGGATTTCTTTTGTTTTAATGGCAATTTATTTGCTATGGGGGCAAAAGGTGATCCATGTCAAAGCCAACAAAGTGTCATTGATTCTCTTGGCGAGCGGTAGTGGGATATTCACGGGAATTTTTGGCATTGGCGGGCCATTTATGGTGGCGTTTTTTCTAGAGGCAACGAAGGAAAAAGATGCATATCTTGGGACGACTCAGCTGATTTGTTTGTTTATGATGGGATTGGACGTTTTGTTGCGAGCGATCAATGGCATGTTTACCGCGGATCTTGTTGGGTACACCTTATTGGGTATTGTTTTTATGGTTGCGGGGTTATTGGTGGCTCGGCGCTTGGTGGCACGCATGGACGCGTTAACCCTGCGTCGTGTTATTTGTTTGATTATCATGGTTGATGGAGTTGTGATGTTTTTCCATTGATCGATGGTTGATGAATGGCTGTGAATGATAAGCGTCCGGGCATTGATTTTTTGGGGAAAACGTGAAATTCTATAAGAAAGCATTAAGGAGGGAAACAACGATGACGATAGGAGCCTTGGCCGCTTTCTGCGGCATTGTTTTTGCAGCTTCAGTGGTGCAGGGGGTGAGTGGTTTTGCCTTCGGCATGGTGGTGCTGATGGTGTTTCCTTATCTTTTTGGCTATACCAAATCATTGGTGCTGGCAGCGCTGATGGCAACGCTGGTCATGCTTTACAACGCTTTTCTTTATCGCAAAACCATCGACTGGACCTGGATTCCAAAATGGCTCCTAGTATACGTGGTGGCTGATTTGATGGGCGTGCTGGTGTTGAAGCGTGTGGGCGATCATCCCATCTGGTATCCACTCATGGGCGGCATCTTCATTCTTATGGCGCTCTATCTGCTTTGGGGACAAAAAATCATCCATGTTCAGCCTGGAATGAGCAGCCTGGTGGTGCTCAGTGTGTTAAGCGGTTTGATCATGGGGGCGTTTGGTGTTGGTGGTCCTTTGATGGCGGCTTTCTTTCTGGAAGCGACCGACAGCAAGGAATACTATCTTGGCACCTCGCAGCTTGTGCTTGGCTTGACGCTGGCCATTGATTTTCTCCTGCGCGTCATCAATGGCATGTTTACCGTTGATCTTGTCGGCTATACCTTGTTGGGTGTCGTCTCCATGGCGGCCGGCCTCTATATTGCCAAAGCCCTCGTCAGCCGCATGGATGCCTTAACCATGCGTAAAATCATCTGCGTGGTCATGATGGCCGATGGCGTGTTTATGCTGTTTCATAATCTGTAAGCGTAAAAAATCCCTGCTCCATACACGGAGCAGGGATTTTTTTGTTATTGCATTGTTTCGATGTCTTGGACAACGTTGCGGACGGCGGCCTTGAGAATTTCGAGAAAGGCACGGTCGGCGTTGGACGGTTTATATTTGGTGCTTTCGATGTAACCAATCAGGGTGCGGGTGTCGTAATTGGAGATGGGGATGGCGCGGATGGCACCTGAGGTCAGATAGATGTCTTTGCTGTTCATATAGCGGTGGAAAAAGGCAACGTAGTTGTCACGGCTGATGAGTTTTTTGATGGATTCGTTTTCGTCGGTACGCAGCACGATGTTTGGCGTCATGCCTTTGAAGATGTCGCTGACCCCGCCATTGTTTTTGATGAATTCGGCGCGGAACGCAATATAGGGTTCCCGCATGGCTTCTTCAATGGTGATGCTTTTGGCGTTCCAATAAGGCGAGCGTGGACCGACATAGAGCACAAATTCGTCTTCAAAGAGAGGCGTGAAGCGAAGTTCCGGGCTTTTCACGTTGCTTGAGAAAAAGACGACGCCGAGAGATTCAACGCCAGAGAGGACGGAGTGATAGATTTCATCGCTTTCAGAGGTATGGATATTGAGTTGAAAGTCCAGATTTTTTTCCTTGGCAAGTTGAGCGGAGATCGGTAGGATACTATCAAGAAGACATGGGATGGTGGCCAAGCGGACTGTACCAAGTACTGAATGAGCGGTGGCAATGTCGTTGATGTCGTTGATGAGCGAAAAGATTTCTTGAGATTTTTCAAGAATGGCGACGCCGGCTGGGGTTGGTGTAACGCCCCGGCTGTTGCGGTTCAATAAGGTAAGCCCGAGCTCTTTTTCAAGTTTGGTGATCGCTGAACTGAACGATGGCTGGGAAATAAAATTTTTCTCAGCGGCGACAGAGATGGAGTGGTACTTACATGCTTCCAAGAAGCAGTGGAGTTGGTCGAGTTTCATGGTAAATTCCTTTCCTGAATTGAAGGATACGATTTTGATGCGTGTACTTTGGCTCTTATTATGACATAAAGAGCAGAGAAAGCCAAAAGATTTTGCTATATCTGGTATCGACTTTTGCTTATGTTCATAAATTCACATTATCACTATAATAAAATCAACGATAAGGCCTGTCGTATTCGGATTAAAAAACATTGCGGATCAAACAGATAGAGGTGAATGAATTTGTCTACCAAGACAGTCAATGTGAATAAGGGGGCATGGATCAAGTGGGCGATCAACATCGCTGTTCCACTGATTCTGTTCCTGATTCCGGAAACGGAGACCTATACTTATAATGTAAAAATGTTTCTGATTGTCACCATCACCGGCATTCTCATGGTTGCCTTTGAACAGGTGCATCTGATGGCGGTGTCGATGCTTTTCCCAATCGGTTATATGGTGACAGGGTTGGTACCGATGGACGTGGCATATTCAGCCTGGCTGCAAACCATGCCGCTGGTTGTTATCGGTGGTTACATGATTGCCATGGTTCTCAACCGTATCGGCTTGCTGAAACGTATGGCGTACTGGTGCTTCATCAAAGTACGCGGTAGTTATTATGGTTTATTATACAGTGTGTTTATCGTCGGTTGTATTTTAAATACGGTTACCGGCGGTAATGCTTGGGTTATGATGGCTGCCTTTACGTTCGGGCTCTGCATGGGCTTTGATCTTGGCAAGTCCATCGATTCTGCGATTATTATGTTGGTGGGCGGTCTTTCTGCCGGGGCTTCCTGCATGTTCATCTATTCTCCATACTTTATGAACTTGCTTTGGAATGCAGCGAACCAGACATTACCAGAAGGCGCTGAACCATATGGTGCAACTTGGGTTGAATTTTTCTGGCAGAATCTCCCTTATCTGATTTTCTGCCTGGTATTTATCTGGCTTCTGCCAAAGATTTTCAAACCAAAACACAAACTTCCTGGTGTGGACTATTTCAAAGAAGAGTATCAGAAGCTGGGTAAGATGACCCGCGACGAAAAAATTGGTGCGGTGCTCACCGTTCTGCTGATTGCCTTCATGATGACCGGTAACCTGCATGGCATTGCACTGGACTGGGGCTTCATTGTATTGCCTTGGCTGATGTTCTTCCCTGGTATTAAGATTGCGACCGAAGAAGATGTTAAAGGCGTTGACTGGAGCATGGTATTCTTCTGCATTGCCTGCCTCTCCATCGGTACGGTTTCCAGTTATCTGGGGATCGGCGAATTGGTGGCACAGCTGCTCGTTCCAATGCTTGAACCACTGAATTCCAGCCTTGTTATGGTTGCTATTTATGCTGTAGCAGCAATTCTCAATTTCTTGCTGACACCACTGGCGATTCTTGCTGGTTTCTCTGAACCAATTGCTCAAATTGCAGCTGGGCTTGGCCTCAATCCTGTGGGCGCGATGTACAGTCTCTTCCTTGGTGCCGATCAGGTGCTGCTGCCTTATGAATATTTGACCTACATGATCTTCTATGCTTTTGGGCTCATCGCACTGAAAGACTTTATGAAGATTCTTGGGTTGAAGATGCTCTTGGCAACGATTGTACTTGCTGCAGTGATGATTCCATGGTGGCATTTCGTCGGTGTATTATAATCGATCAATTTATTAATTCATCATCCTTTCCGTTTTATCAAGAGTTTTGTTTAGCCGTATAATTTTTAAGGAGGAATTTTAAAATGGCTAGAGAAGCAATGACCAAAAAAATCATGGTCCTCGGTGTTGATGGTATGGACGCTCGTATCACCAAACATTTGATGGACGAAGGCAAGATGCCAAACGTCAAGAAGTTCGTTGAACGAGGCGCTTGCCGTGAAGACCTGCATCTGTTGGGCGCAATCCCAACCATTACCCCGCCATGCTGGACCACCTTGGCTACTGGTGCATATCCTGGTACCCATGGGATCACCTGCTACTGGCGTCAGTCTCCAGAAAGCTTGGATGCTGTTGTTTACAACATGGACAGCCGTAACTGCGAAGCAGAACAGATGTGGAACGTTACCACCGAAGCTGGCAAGAAGACCCTCGTATGGCATTGGCCTGGTTCCAGCTGGCCACCATCCACTGACAGCGAATTACTCTCCGTTGTCGATGGGACTCAGCCTGGTTCTGTGAATATGGGTGTTGCTCAGATGGACTGGGAAAAAATCATTGTTGCTACGCCAAACATTGAAGAAGTACAATACGCACCACGCGTTGAAAAACCAGCTGGCGTTGGCTGCATCATGACCGACATCGACGACATGGTTGTTGGTGACAACGACGATGAAATGATGGAACTCTGGTGGGGCGACGAAGCTCGTAAAGGCGGCGAAATCCGTACTCCAGTTATGAGCTTGGAAGATACCGAAATGATGATCGGTGCAAAGGTTGCTTACGACATCATCAATTCCCCATTGAAAGACGCTGAAGGTTGGGCAGACGCTCCAGAGGGCGCTAAGGAATTCACCATCCTCACTTCCAGCGGTTTCACCCGCCGTCCAGCACTCCTCCTCAAGAACGAAGCTGGCGAATACGATCGCGTAGCGATCTATAAGAACAAGCGCGCTGCTGAACCAATCGTTGTGGTTCCTGGCGACGGCACCATCGTTACTGCTATCGACGATGTGACTAAGAAAGAAGAAACCAAGCCAGCTAACCGCTGCTACAAGATTCTCGAACTGAATGCAGATGGTTCCATGCTTCGTATGTGGATTTCCAACGCACTGGATACCACCAACGACATGCTCTGGCACACCAAAGATCTCTACAAAGACATCGTTGAACACGTTGGACCAGTTCCTCCAGTATCCCTCATCGGTGGTGAAGAAGCCGACCTCGTACGCGACGTTTTCATCCCATCTTGGGACAACTACTGCGACTGGCAGGCAGACTGCCTCAAATATCTTGCAGACAACGCCGATTATGAAGTCATCTTCAGCCACTTGCACAACGTTGACTGCGCTGGTCACCAGATCTGGCACCTTGGTCATACCCTCGAACCATGGGCTCACACCGACGAAAAAGAATATCAGGAACTGATCGTTGACATGTATCGTCAGACCGATGATTATCTCGGCAAATTCCTGAACTACCTCGACGAAGATTGGACCGTTCTCATCGTTTCTGACCACGGCCTCATCGTTGGTGAAGAAGTACCACCACTGATCGGTGAATACGGCGGCCTCAACGTTCCTGTCATGGAACAGCTCGGCTATACCGTCATGAAGAAAGACGAAAACGGCAACGATACCACCGAAGTGGATTGGGAAAAGACCCGTGCCGTTCAGATTCGTTCCAACTATATTTACATCAACCTCAAAGGCCGCGACAAATACGGCATCGTTGATCCAGCTGATAAGTATGCACTGGAAGAACAGATCATCAACGATCTCTACAACTATCGTGACCCAGCTACCGGTCGTCGCGTTATCGGCATCTGCCTGCGCAACAAAGACGGCGTACTCCTCGGTGTTAACGGCCCAGAATGCGGCGACATCTTCTTCTCCATCGAAGAAGGCTTCAACCGTCTCCACGGTGATAGCCTGTCCACCTCTGAAGGGTATTTCAACACTTCCGTATCCCCACTGTTCATCGCAGCTGGTACCGGCGTGAAGACTGGTTTCACCACCCCACGCACCATCCGTCAGGTTGACGTTACCCCAACCATTGCTGGTTTGCTTGGCACTCGTTTCCCTGCACAATGCGAAGGGGCACCAGTTTATCAGATTTTTGAAGAAGAACTTTAATATTACACTCCTCTATGACATAGAAGCGGACCAGCGAAGGTTGGTCTGCTTCTTTTAATATGAAAAGGATGGTTTTCTATGAATGCAAATACTGAATCCCATCGCCATGCCGTAACATTAAAAGCTCAATTGGATCGTCAATTTTTCCGAAAAGGCTTGATCGTTGCTATTCTTTCGGGCATGAGCTATGGTTTATATTCTGCTTTTCTAACCTTGGGCATGGCTTCTGGCATTTGGGTGGAATGGATGGATCCAGCAACAACCGTGTTGTCGGTGTTTGTTGTCACCTACTTGCTTAGTGCCATGGGCAGTGCCATTAACGACACCATGAGCGCGTTATGGTGTTTGCTGACGGCGGCGATCAAAGGAAAACTTGGCGATTTTTTCCGCACGCTGAAGAGCAAACCTGGTGCAGTTATGATCTGTGCCGCTCTGGTCGGCGGTCCGATTTCCAGCTCTTGTTACGTCATCGCTTTGCAGCAGGCAGGCTCCATCGTCATTCCGATATCGGCGCTTTGCCCGGCGTTTGGTGCGGTGCTGGCGCGCATCTTTTTTAAGCAGCCGTTGACTCCACGCATGGGTTTGGGGATCGCGATTTGCTTTTTTGCCAGCTTTATGATCGCCAGCACCAGCCTGGGTGGGGATGCCGCACCAGGCATGGCGCTTGGATTGGTGCTTGGTCTTGCTGCTGCTTTTGGCTGGGGCTTGGAAGGCTGCATCGCTGGTTATGGGACGTCGATGATTGACTATCAGATTGGCATCACCATTCGCCAGCTGACGTCTGGTTTGTCGAATATGATTGTTTTACTGCCAATTTTTGGCATGATTGCCGGTGAAAATGCTGGATTTACCTGGCAGTTATTGGGGCAGGCCTTCAGCGATGGCGGTTCGATTTGGTTTTTTGTCATCAGTGGTTTCTTTGCCATGTTCGCCTACAGCCTTTGGTATAAAGGCAACAGCATGTGTGGTGCAGCTCTTGGTATGGCTTGCAACGGGGCCTTTTCCTTCTGGGGACCGTTCTTCTGCTGGATTGTTCTGGGATTGGGCTGTGGTCAGGAAGGCTGGGCCATTGCACCAATTGGCTGGGCCGCAGCGGTGGTCATGGTCATCGGGATCTTTATCATTGCTGTGAATCCGTTGGACTTTATTAAGAAAGGGCGGACAAAACGATGAAACCTTTAAATTATGCCATCCTCCTTTATTTTACAGAAGTGGAACGCGCGTGTGCCGATGAGGTCATCGATGCACTTAAGCCAGAGTATGGTCGTTTTCGTGCCTTGCGGAAACCGGCGGTGATTGAGGCATTGATGACTGCTGAAAAGAATGGCCTGCTGGAAGAGGCTGGCTATGACCTCGACGATAAGGGCGAGCTGCGTGTGTATTATTCAGCGAATGCGGCCAGCCGAGCAATGATTCGAAAATTCATTGGTTAGTTGGCTGGCATGGAGCGAAAAGCAAAGAGATAAGAAGGTGAGAAACGATGCAGGGAATGATGTTGGCACGAGCGTATTTTGAGACGTATGGCCGTGTGATGATCGATGAGCAATTTGCGAGCTATAAACCGTATATGGCGGTTGGTCTGGTGGGCGAAGGCTCAGAGTGCTTTGGCTATGACGATGCGCTTTCTGTGGATCACGATTACGGTCCGGGGTTTTGCATTTGGCTGCCGGAGTTGATTCACCGACAGGTAGGTGACGCGCTTCAGCAGGCGTATGAACGATTGCCAAAGGATTTTGGCGGCCATCGGCGCATGGAGACGACGCAGGCAGGCAAACGTGTTGGCGTGTGGTCGATTGAACAATTCTATGAGAAGTACACAGGCTTAACGCATCCGCCGCGCGACAATATGGAATGGTTTAAGATTCCTGAATCGTTTCTTGCGGTGGCGACAAATGGACAGGTGTTTTGGGATCAACCTGGAATGTTTACGGAGTGGCGCAATGTTTTGCTGCGTTTTTATCCGGAAGATGTCGTCAAGAAAAAGCTGGCTGCAAAATGCGCTTTCATGGCTCAATCGGGTCAGTACAATTATGGCCGCTCGATGAAACGCGGAGACCGCTATGCTGCTTATTTGGCATGCAACCTCTTTGTTCAAAACGCATTGGCGGCAATTTATCTGCTCAATGAGTGCTATGCGCCGTATTACAAATGGCTGTTTCGTGGTACAGAGTCTTTGCGCAGCCTGACAGGAGCTGTTGAAAAGCTGAAGGCTTTGACTGAGCTGAGCGACAGTCCGGAGCAGGCACCAGAAAAAGAGCGTTTGATCAACAGTGTTTGCGACGACATGGTTCAGGCGCTGAATAACAGAGGTTGGACAAAGACCAGTGCGTCGTTCCTGCAGCATCAGGCGGAGGAATTGATGCGAAGCATTGGTGACAATCGTTTGCGAGCGCTGCATATTATGGCAGATGTTTGAACGAGTGGAGGAAGACCATGAACGAATTGTTTGAATCCCAGCAGTTGTCTCAGAAGGAAGCTCTTGTTCGCGATATTGTGACCGTGGAATGGGCCATGTTTGATAAGGTCAACGGGCTAGGTGGACGGGCTTCCTGTCAGGAGGACCCTTGGACGTTTTATGTGATGCGCTGCAGCCAGTTTCTAGCATTGCCGCTGGCGGTGTTGGAAAGCTATCAGCAAGATCTGCAGAGGGCACTGCGTGAAGGGCGCAATCTGCTTACGGAAAAATACGCTTACATGATGGAGTACAGCGATCCTGTTCTTTTTGCATCATCGATTCGTGAGCAGCTTCCAAGCGTTTCTTTACGAAAGCAGCAGCTGGTGGATGAAATTGTGCAGCTGTTGATTAAGGATGAGCGTGCCTTTGCGATGCAATATCCGAATTTGCACCGCAAAGGGCGGCCGCTGCAAGGCGTGGCCGAAGGAATGGTGTCGGTGAGCATCTATGCCTTAGGGGAATTGAAAACCTACTCGGAAAAGACCCTGGAACGGTATGCTCAGCATCTGCGAAAGCTGGATCTGGAAGGCGGAGAGAACATTTCTGTGACCATTCACCGCATGATGGTGCGCATGTATGGTTATCGCTCGTTGGAAGAAGCGGAAGAGAAAGCTTCTGAAGACTGAGGTTTAAGAATAGAGAAAGGAACGATGGTATGGTGGATATTGAGAAACAGAATCCACTTAGCGAGAATGCGGTGCAGAAAGACAAACTGTATTCTATAGGGGAAGTCAGCAAAATTTGCAATGTATCCAAAAAAGCCCTGCGATTCTACGACAAAATAGAAATCATTTCACCGGACTATATCTCAGAAGAGAACAATTATCGTTATTACAGCCGTGAAACGCTGCTGTTTGTACCGGTCATCAAATACTACAAACAGATGGGTTTCAAGCTGGAAGAAATGAAAAATCTCATGGAAAGCGACCGCTACGATTTTCACGCCAAGAAGCTGCGCGATAAAATCGATGAGCTGAAAAAAATGCGCGAAGAGATTCAAATTGCTTACACCTCGGTCAACGATTGGTACAACCTGATTCGTGAGGCGGAAGGTGTCATCGAAAACCATGTGGTGGAGGTGTCGGTAAAATACATTGAGCCGATTACGGCGTGTTACCTGGAGCAGGATTTTGACCACAACTACATGGACGCCATCATCAACATCGACTGGACCAACTACCTGGAATCCCTGGGGCACGAGGTGACTGGCGCGGTGTATCTGTATTTTCCGGATCATCGCGAAAAAATGGCTGGGCTGCCAACGAAGGTGCGCATTTTCCAGAAGGGCGTGATGGACATTGACCCATCGAAAACCCTGACTTTCGGCGGCAAAATGATGCTGGCGGCTTATCACATCGGTGCCCATGAGACGATCAACGAGACCTATGAAAAAATCAAGGATTGGGCAAAAACACATGGCTATAAATGCGGCGCAGCCTCCATCGAACGGCACGTCACCGACTATTGGACGACCCAGCGCAGCGAGGATTTTGTAACCGAAATTTTGATTGAAATTGAAAAATCTTGAGCCTGTATCTGGCAACCTTCCCCTTGAGGGGAAGGTTCTTTTTTTGTTGTGGAGATATTGGTGGAAGTTGGTGATCGGTCGTTGGCTGAAATCAGGGTCCATACTGTGAAAAAAGCGGATTTTTTATGAAAAAACAAAAGAAAAAACGCTAAAAAATCATCGATGAAAGGCGGATCGAATGGTCATATTTTTTGCAGGAGGTGTTTGACATTCCTCTTAGGTCATTACCTATAATTTTAGCTAAGAAAATGCATCCGGAAGGAGACTGAAAAGTGGCAAGATATTACGCGGATCAGGCGCTGGGCATGCTGGAAACGCAAGGCATGGTGCCGGCCATTGAAGCCTGCGACAAGATGCTGAAAGCGGCTGAAGTTGAACTGATTTCTTATGAAAATGTGGGCTCCACGTTGGTCACGATGTTTGTCAAAGGCGACGTTGCGGCGGTGGAATCCTCCATCAAAGCTGGGGTCGAAGCGGCATCGGCCATTGGCAAGGTGACGGCATCCGACACCATTCCTCGCCCGATCGGACCGATTGGCGATGTGGTGTCGATTTATGACATAGACACCCAGTGCGACGCGAGCGACGACGAGGCCTTTACAACGGCAGCGCTGGGCTTGCTGGAAACCTTTGGCATCGTTTACTGCATTCGTGCCGCTGATGCCATGTGCAAAGCTGCCGATGTGACGCTGGTGGGATTTGAAAACACGGCGTCTGGCTACATTTCCGCCATTGTGGAAGGGGATGTCGGTGCTTGCAAAACGGCAGTCGCTGCTGGTGTGAAAGCGGTTGAAGACCTGGGGCAAAGCGTGTACAGCTCGGTGGTCATTGCCAGACCACATCCTGGCATCAAGAAAATCACCTCGCAATATTCGCTGGAAAAGCTGCTGCCTTATTGAGAACGGCCAAGCCTTTGGCTGACGATGGAAACGCAAAGGGGTGAACAAGATGCGATTTAATATCATTGACAACGACCTGTTGTCGGTTCAGGAAGCACGAATTTTGGCGGAAAACGCCCGCGAAGCGCAGAAGCAGCTGGCGACGTTTTCTCAGAGCCGACTGGATGCGATCGTGGATCATTTGGCGGCAGCGGTGGCCAAGCACAATAAAGAGCTGGCGATGATGTCAGCCGATGAGACCGATTATGGCAATTGGCAGGACAAACTGCTCAAAAACCGATTCGTGACCGAGTACCTGCCGCGGCATTTGCGGTCGATGAAGTGTGTGGGCATCATTCACAACGACCAAGAAAAGCAGCTCATGGACATTGGGGTGCCGGTGGGCGTGCTGGTCAGCCTTTGCCCAGCCACAAGCCCAGTCTCGACAACGGTGTACAACGCACTGATTGCGATTAAGTCCGGCAATGCGATTGTGTTTTCCCCGCACCCACGGGCAGAACGCACCAGCGCCAGAGTGCTGGACCTTCTCATTGAGGCCGGTGAAGAGGTCGGTCTGCCGGAAGGGGCGCTGTCGTATTTGCAGACGGTGACGAAAAACGGCACGCGAGAATTGATGAATCACGAAGCCACAGCAATGATTCTGGTGACGGGCGTGCCGGGCATGTTCGAAGACGCACAGCGTTCGGGCAAGCCGGTCATCTACGGTGGGGCTGGCAATGGGCCGGCTTTCATTGAAAAGAGCGCCGACCTGGAACAGGCCGTGTGCGACATCATTGCCAGCAAGACCTTTGACAATGGCGTGGTGTCGGCGGCGGAACAGTCCATTGTGGTGGACGGCTGCGTGGAGCCAACGGTGCGCCAGCTGCTGGAAAAGCACGGCGGCTATTTTTTGAGCGACGCCGAAGCGGAACGATTGGGCAGCCTGTTTTATTTTAAGGACGGCAGCGCCAATCCGGAGCCAATCGGAAAAACGGCGCTGGAGCTGGCGCGGCGTGCACACATTGAGGTGCCGTTGGAAACGACGGTGCTGCTTGTGAAGCAGAAGTACGTGTCGCTGAACAATCCGTATTCAAAAGAAAAGCTTTGTCCGGTGCTGAGCTACTACGTGGAAGACGATTGGCTGAACGCCTGTGAGAAATGCATCGAGCTGCTTCTGACTGAGCGCAAGGGTCACACGCTGGTGATTCATTCAAAGGACCAATACGTCATCGAGCAATTCGCTTTGAAAAAGCCGGTGGCGCGCGTGCTGGTCAACACGCCGGCAGTGTACGGCAGCATGGGCATGACCACCAACCTTTTCCCAGCCATGACCTTAGGAAGCGGATTGACCGGCTTTGGCATCACCTCAGACAACGTTTCGCCGATGAACCTGATTTATGTGCGAAAGGTTGGCTTTGGCGTGCGTCGTGTGGAAGATCTGAACCTGGGGGCGCTCGCGGAAGCGGAACACACCACCAACGAAACAAACAACACAACGCCTGCCTCCTCGCAGGAACGTTTGAAATATTTGCAGGACTTGCTGGAGCAAGCCTTGAAGAGACAACAATGAAAGTCCAATGGTATGAAGTCAAGAGGGTGAGGCAATAAAAAACAAGCAAAAAAC
>ERZ1034920.1110-NODE-1110-length-18368-cov-6.164692_pt1 | contig 18368 bp, 20 predicted proteins | sample MGYA00520688_ERZ1034920 | MGnify/ENA primary metagenome ERZ1034920 (study PRJEB33766, sample SAMN09781785) | gut metagenome | biome: gut microbiome | host: Homo sapiens | place: Madagascar | study: EMG produced TPA metagenomics assembly of the PRJNA485056 data...
GTTAAGAATGTTACAGATTTTGGTGCATTCATCGATCTCGGTGGAGTAGACGGTCTGTTACATATTTCAGAGATGTCCTGGGGACGTGTTGAGAATCCTAAGAAAGTATTCCAGGTTGGCGAAAAGCTGAAAGTACTTGTGAAAGATATTCACGATACTAAGATTGCACTCAGCCTGAAATTTCCAGAGACTAATCCATGGGCTAATGCTGCAGAAGACTATGCAGTAGGTAAAGAGATCACAGGTAAGGTTGCAAGAATGACAGATTTTGGTGCATTCGTTGAGCTCGCTCCTGGAGTAGATGCTCTGCTTCATGTTTCACAGATTTCTCGTGCACATGTTGAAAAACCATCTGACGTACTTTCAGTTGGACAGGAGATTACTGCTAAGATCGTAGATCTGAACGAAGCTGAGAAGAAGATCAGCCTGAGCATGAAAGCACTTGAGAAACCGGAAGAGGCATCTGAAGGTGAAGAGGCTTAATTACTGATAAGAACAGACTTGATATATATGAAAAAGATAGCAAAGATAGGGACACGAAAGTGCCTCTATCTTTCTGTGTTGTTATGCCTAAAATGTTAAATAATAGGCAAGATGTATTGAAAAATGTACAACGAAACATCCTACATTTATGGAAAATTAGGAGATTTTTTTGTATATTATATATAATAAAACTAAAAGGAAGGAAGGAAAAGGAATGGCACTGTTAACATTTAAGGGTGGTATTCATCCGGATGACGGCAAGAGTCTGGCAAAAGATAAGGCGATTGTTGATGTGAAGCCAAAAGGAGATCTTGTATATCCACTTTCGCAGCATATCGGTGCTCCGGCAACTCCAATTGTTGCCAAGGGAGATCACGTGCTGAGAGGACAGAAGATTGCGGAAGCTGGCGGATTTGTTTCTGCTCCGATTTATGCTTCGGTATCCGGAACAGTAAAAGCAATTGAACCTCATTTTAATCCTACTGGAGCAAAGGTGAACTGCATTGTAGTAGAGAATGACGGAGAGTACAAGGAAGTTGAATATGCTCCTGTAAAACCGTTAGAAGAAATGACAAAAGAAGAGATACTGAATGCGATTGGTGAGGCCGGCGTTGTAGGTATGGGTGGAGCTGGATTCCCTACCAAGGTGAAGCTTTCTCCAAAAGAGCCGGAAAAGATTGACTATATTATAGCAAACTGTGCGGAGTGTGAGCCGTATATCACTGCCGATTACAGACGTATGATGGAGACGCCGGAACGTCTTGTTGGTGGTATGAAGGTTGTACTTTCACTGTTTGAACATGCAAAAGGTATCTTTGGCGTGGAAGATAATAAGCCAGATTGTATCGAGAAGCTGAAAGAACTTACAAAAGATGAGCCTCGTATGGAAGTTATGGCATTAAAGACCAAATATCCTCAGGGTGGTGAGCGTCAGCTGATCTATGCCACAACCGGGAGAGCAATTAACTCTGCTATGCTTCCGGCAGATGCGGGATGTGTTGTAGATAACGTTGAGACTATGATCAATATTTACCAGGCAGTTGTAGAAGGAAAGCCTTCTATTGAGCGTATTGTTACTGTCAGTGGTGATGCGATCAATGAGCCTGGTAACTTCCGCGCACCATTTGGTATGAATCAGATGGAACTTGTAGAGCAGGCTGGTGGATTTAAGGAAGAGCTAGAGAAGGTGATCTCCGGTGGTCCGATGATGGGATTTGCCATGTTTACTGTAGATGTACCTGTTACTAAAACATCTTCTTCAGTTCTGGCATTTGTAAAAGATCCGGTTAAGAGACTGGAAGAGACCGCATGTATCAACTGTGGACGTTGTGTGGATGCCTGTCCAAGCCGTATTATTCCGTCTCGTCTGGCTGATTATGCACAGCATCATGATGCGGAGACGTTTGAAAAAATGAACGGTATGGAATGCGTAGAGTGTGGATCATGTAGTTACGTCTGTCCAGCCAAGAGACCGTTGAAACAGTCAATCGGTTCCATGAGAAAGATTGTTCTGGCTAATCGCAGAAAGAAAAAATAACAAGAGAGGAAGAGGTGAACAAAAGTGGAGAATCAGTTAAATATTTCATCTTCACCACATATACGTTCCAAAGTTACTTCCAGCAATATTATGCTCATGGTAACAATTGCTCTGTTGCCGGCATCTGCATTTGGAGTATATAATTTTGGAATGGATGCACTGCTGATGCTGATCGTTACGACTGCAACAGCTGTGCTCACAGAGTTTATTTATGAAAAACTTATGCACAAGAAGATCACAATCAGTGATTTCAGTGCTGTTGTAACAGGACTTCTGCTTGGACTTAATATGCCACCTACAGCACCGTTGTGGATGGGAGCACTTGGTAGTGTATTTGCTATTCTGATCGTCAAGCAGCTGTTCGGAGGTCTGGGACAGAACTTCATGAACCCGGCACTTGGAGCAAGATGTTTTCTGCTGATTTCTTTTGCAGGACAGATGACCAAGTTCGTTTATGATGGAGAGACAGGACCGACACCACTGGCATATCTGAAGGAAGGAGCACTGTCAAGTGTGAATTCTATGGACATGCTGATCGGACGTATCCCAGGTACGATAGGTGAGACATCTGTGATCGCAATCATTATTGGCGCAATTTTCCTGATTATGTTGGGAATTATTGATCTTCGTATTCCTGGTACATATATTGTAACATTTGTACTGTTTATTGGTATCTTCGGACAGTTCTCTGATGCAAATGTAGGATTTTTTGATCCTCAGTTCATCACTGCAGAGTTGTGTGGAGGTGGTCTGATGTTAGGTGCATGGTTCATGGCAACTGACTACGTTACATCACCGATCACCAAATCCGGTCAGATCGTATACGGTATTGTACTTGGACTTCTGACTGGTCTGTTCCGTCTGTTCGGTGGATCATCAGAAGGTGTATCCTATGCGATCATCATCAGTAACCTTTTAGTTCCACTTATTGAGAAGGTTACTCTTCCGAAACCATTTGGCAAAGGAGGAGAAAAATAATGAACAAGATTATTAAAAATACAGCGATCCTTACAGCAATCACTCTGATTGCAGGACTTCTGCTGGGACTGGTATATGAAGTAACTAAGACTCCGATCGCTCAGACTCAGGAAGCAGCTAAGAGAGAAGCCTGGTTACAGGTATTCCCTGAAGCAAGTGAGGATGATTTTGAAGCAGTAGATGTAGACCAGAAGGTTGCTGATCAGGTAATCAAAGATCTCGGCATCAAGGGAAGCATTGATGAGGTATGTTCCGTAAAAGGCGGAGAGGCCGGATATGTTATCACAGCTACCGATGGCGAAGGTTATGGCGGTGATATCCAGATCACAGTAGGTATTACAGCAGATGGAACAATCAGCGGAGTTGCATTCCTGAGCATTAGCGAGACAGCAGGACTTGGTATGAAAGCAACTAATAGTTCTTTCTATTCACAGTATGTTGGCAAGCAGACAGATAAATTCTATGTATCAAAGGATGGCGGCGAAGGTGAGCCGATCGATGCCATCAGTGGTGCAAGCTTTACATCACGAGCTGTAACAGGTGCCGTGAATGCAGCACTTGCATATTTTCACAGTGCATTTTAGTCGGGAGGTAGTGTAGATGAATTCATGTGGAGAAAGACTGAAAAATGGTCTTATTGATGAAAATCCGATTTTCGTCCTGATGCTTGGTATGTGTCCGACACTTGCGGTAACTACTTCGGCTATGAACGGTATCGGTATGGGACTTTCAACAACGGCGGTACTTGTAATGTCCAACATGTTGATTTCCATGTTACGTAAGATTATACCGGATTCTGTCAGAATGCCGGCATTTATCGTGGTTGTTGCGTCATTCGTAACAATCGTTGACTTCCTTATGGAAGGTTATACACCGTCACTTTATGATTCACTTGGAATTTATATTCCACTGATCGTTGTTAACTGTATTATTCTTGGCCGTGCAGAGAGCTATGCTTCTAAGAACCCGGTTCTTCCGTCTATTTTTGACGGACTTGGTATGGGACTTGGATTTACCGTGGGACTTCTTGCAATCGGTGCTGTACGTGAGATCATTGGAGCAGGACAGATCTTTGGCAAACAGCTTCTTCCGCTTGCTGATTCTACAATGGGCAAGGCAGGATATACACCAATTACAATCTTTATTCTGGCGCCTGGAGCATTCCTGGTACTTGCAGGTCTTGCAGCAATCCAGAATAAGGTAAAAATCAACATGGAGAAGAAGGGCAAGGATGCATCTAAGATTCAGTCAGGATGCGGTTCTGATTGTGCAACCTGTGCCGGATGTGCTTCTACAGCAGATAAAGGAAAGGAATAGGAAAGATGGGAAATTTGATTTTAATCGCAGTCGGTTCTGCGCTTGTAAGTAACGTCGTACTTAGTCAGTTCCTCGGTATCTGTTCTTTCCTGGGTGTTTCCAAGAAGACAGAGACAGCTGCCGGAATGGGCGGAGCCGTTATTTTCGTAATCACTCTGGCATCATTAGTTGCCGGAATATTACATCAGTTTATTCTCAAACCACTGGGATTTGAGTACTTGAACACAATCGTATTTATCCTTGTAATCGCAGCACTTGTACAGATTGTAGAAATGTTCTTGAAAAAGTTCGTGCCTTCATTGTACAATGCTCTTGGAGTATATCTTCCACTGATCACAACAAACTGTGCAGTGCTTGGTGTTGCTCTGAATAATGTACAGGATGAATACAATATTCTCGAAGGCGTAGTGAATGGTTTTGCAACAGGTGTTGGTTACCTGATCGCCATTGTACTGCTTGCCGGTATCAGAGAAAAGATGGAATATAATGACATTCCGGAATCCTTCAAAGGTATGCCGATCGTACTGCTGACATCAGCACTCATGTCAATCGCATTCTTCGGATTCTCAGGACTTATTTAGGAGGAAGACAATATGAGTATGACAGGAATTATTTTGGCTACAGTCATTGTAGGCGGTACCGGATTATTCATTGGTATTTTCCTCGGACTGGCAGACAAAAAGTTTGCAGTTGAAGTAGATGAAAAGGAAGAGGCTATTCTGGGCGTTCTTCCAGGTAATAACTGTGGTGGTTGTGGTTATCCGGGATGTTCCGGACTTGCAGCCGCAATTGCAGCCGGTGAAGCTCCGGTCAATGCCTGTCCGGTCGGTGGTGCACCAGTAGGTGCTAAGGTGGCCGAGATCATGGGACAGGAAGCAACTGAGCAGGTGCACGAAGTTGCATATGTAAAATGTGCAGGTACCTGTGATAAAGCTAAGACTGATTATGAATATCAGGGAGTTTCTGACTGTATTATGATCAACATGATGCAGAATGGTGGACCAAAGACATGTAACTATGGATGTATCGGTGAGGGTACCTGTGTGAAAGCCTGTCCGTTTGATGCAATCCATATAGTGGACGGAGTTGCAGTAGTAGATAAGGAAAAATGTAAGGCATGTGGTAAATGTATCGCAGTATGTCCAAGACATTTGATCGAACTGATTCCATATGAACAGAAACATATGGTACAGTGCAGCTCACAGGATAAAGGTAAGGATGTAATGGCAGCTTGTGCCGTTGGTTGTATAGGATGCAGAATGTGTGCGAAAGTATGCCCTGCAGAAGCAATAACCGTAGAAAACAATATTGCACATATCGACTCCACTAAATGTGTAAATTGCGGCGCCTGCGCTGAGAAGTGTCCGAAGAAGATTATCCGGATTCAATAGTTACCAATCTTCTCAACCAACTGTTAATTAAGGAGATCTTGGTCGAGATATAGATCGGACATTACATCATACAAGATATGTTGACTCAATGCATAACATTGGGATCCGCGAAAGCGGAAGGTGAAAACAACAGGGGTGATTACGAAAGTAATCACCCCTGTTGTATTGTATATTATTTTGGGAAATTATCTGAGTAAGTCAGATTATTGTCTGTATCGATGAATACGGCTTCTACGCTATCCAGACTGTTGATTAAATCCATTCCTTTATCCGGACCAAGAAGAAAAGTTGTGGTACTCAGTGCATCTGCTGTCAGAGAAGAATCAGTGAGAATCGTAACACTGTTCAGCCCATTGTTGCACGGCATACCATCGGATGGCTGTAATATGTGATGGTAGAAATCACCGTCTTTTTCAAAGTATCTCTGGTATGTACCGGAAGTAACAGCAGCCTGATCATTCAATTCTATGGATGCGATGGGTTCGCCACGATCGTCAAAAGGTTTCTGAATGCCGATCAGAAAACTGCTGCCATCTGGCTTGTCTCCGATAGCGAGGACATTACCACCAAGATCAATCAGTGCGTGTTCTACGCCTTCGCCTTTCAGATATTCTTTTAATTTATCAGCAATAAATCCTTTGGCAATGGCTCCGAGATCTATTTTAGATTCGGGATCGGAGAGGCGTACCAGATTACCGTCAATCTCTACATTGTGATAATCGACGTGTGTCACGGCCTCTGCAAGAACTGAGGCATCCGGTACCTGTGGATCATCGGATTTGAAATCCCACAGTTCGGTGACAGTCCCAATGGTAATGTCGAAAGCTCCATCAGATAATTCGCTGTAATGCAATCCTTCCCGGATCAGCTTAAGAGTATCATCAGAGACTTCGGTATAAGCGCCTTCTGCGTGATTAATCTGCCAGATCTCACTGCCTTCTTTGGTACGTGACAGCCTGGCTTCATAATCGTCGCAGATCTTCTGACATTTAGTTAGAAGATCATTATCCTGGGAATCGTAAATTTTAATATTAATTACGGTGTCAAGTGCCGTTCCGGTATAGGAAATGGGATCTGTGTTGGCAGAACTCCCAGAACATCCGGTAAGACCAAGCAGCAGAGACGCTGTGCCAAGTATAGCTAGTTGTCTATGCCATTTCATAAGTGTACTCCTTTATCAATAACTGCAATGGCAGTTAGTATTTTTGAACAGATTCAGTATAGCACAGAGAAACTACGGGTTTCAACCTTTATCGAACGTGTGGTTGCGATGGAGGAGTGGTTGTGATAGAATAGGTAAGAATTATAAAAGACTGGAAAGTGCAGAAGTATGAAGATGGGATTGAAGAAAAAAGATCTGGTGTTAATGGGGATAATTCTCTGTATTGCGGCAGTGTGCAGCCTGGTACATCATTTTACCGGAGAAGCGGGGAAAGGCATAGTGGCAATCAAAGTAGATGGAGTGACAGAAGGGACATATCTACTGACGGAAGATCGCAGGATAGAGATTAATCACGGAACCAATATACTGGAGATTAAGAATGGAGAGGCTTCTATGATTGAGGCTGATTGTCCGGATCAGATATGTGTGCATGAGAAAGCGATATCTGCCAATGGCGAGTCGATCATCTGCCTTCCTAATAAAATCGTAGTTGAGGTGGAGTCCGATAAAGAGAGTGAACTGGATGCAGTAATGAAGTAGGAGGCAGTTGTGAAGAATCGAGTGGCATATTTTGGTGTGTTTGTTGCACTGGCATTGATATTCAGCTATGTTGAAACACTGATTCCGTTTCAGATTGGTATTCCCGGTGTTAAGCTGGGGCTGGCTAACCTGATCGTAGTCATAGCATTGTACAAAACGGATGTAAAGGAGGCGTTGCTGTTATCGGTAACAAGAGTGGTCTTATCCGGATTTATATTTGGTAATCTGGCAAGTATTCTATATAGTCTTGCCGGAGGACTGTTGAGTCTTGCGGTAATGGCATTGCTGAAAAAGTATGCGGATCTGAGCATTATCGGAGTCAGCGTGGCCGGTGGCGTATTTCATAATATAGGGCAGCTTGTGGTGGCAGCTATTGTGGTTGAGACGTATAGTGTAACCGGATATCTGCCGGTACTTCTGGTGGCAGGGCTGATTACAGGATTTGTGATCGGTACGGTGGCAACGGAAATGATACGACGGCTGAGAAACATAGATCTGCGATAAAATCAATCTGGAATAAAAGGGGGACAGACGGAATGATTGCGTATATAAAAGGCGAACTTGTAATACTGGAAGAAGACAGGGTAATTGTTGATGTCGGTGGTGTGGGATATGGCATCTATATGCCGGGAAGAGCGATGTCTGCGCTTCCGCCGATAGGTTCGGAAGTGCTTATTCATACATATCTGAATGTAAAGGAAGATGCAATGCAGCTTTACGGATTTCTTACGAGAGACGATCTTGCAGTGTTTCGCAAGGTGATCACAGTTAGTGGAATCGGACCACGAGGAGGATTAAGTATTCTGTCCCAGCTCTCGGCAGATGATCTGCGGTTTGCCGTTATGGCAGGGGATGCTAAAGCGATATCAGCGGCCCAGGGTATTGGAAAGAAGACGGCCGAGAAGCTAATTCTGGAACTGAAGGATAAGTTGGGTGTGCCGGAACTGGATCATTATGTTTCTTCAGAAGAAGAGCAGTCACTGTCAGCGGCAGCAAGCGGAATTCAACAGGATGCGGTATCAGCATTGGTGGCACTTGGCTATGGTAATACAGAGGCATTGAAAGCAGTGAGACAGGTAGAGATTACGGAAAATATGAATGTAGAAGATATGCTGAAACAGGCTTTGAAATATATGATGTTTTAAAGACAGAGGGGTAATATGGGAAGAAGAATTATTACAACAGAGAATCTGGAAGAAGATCAGAAAATAGAGAACCATCTCAGACCGCAGACGCTGGACGATTATGTGGGACAGGCTAAAGCGAAGGAGATGCTGAAAATATATATATCAGCGGCAAAAGACAGAGAAGAACCACTGGATCATGTGCTGTTTTACGGTCCGCCAGGACTTGGTAAGACAACACTTGCAGGAATCATTGCAAATGAAATGGGCGTGAATCTGAAAGTCACTTCCGGACCGGCAATTGAAAAGCCGGGAGATATGGCGGCAATATTGAACAGTCTGCAGGAGGGAGATGTACTTTTTGTGGATGAGATCCATCGCTTGAACCGTCAGGTTGAAGAAGTGCTTTATCCTGCGATGGAGGATTTTGCCATTGACATTATGATTGGTAAAGGTGCAAGTGCCAGATCGATACGTCTGGATCTTCCTAAGTTTACACTGGTCGGAGCAACCACCAGGGCGGGTATGCTGACTGCTCCGCTTCGTGACCGTTTTGGCGTGATCAATCGCCTGGAGTTTTATACGGTAGAAGAGCTGCAGACGATCATACAGAGATCAGCAACCGTTCTGGGCGTGGAGATTGATGAACGTGGTTCTGCGGAACTTGCAAGAAGATCCAGAGGTACGCCGCGTCTTGCCAATCGTTTGCTGAAACGGGTACGTGACTTTGCACAGGTGAAGTTCGATGGCGTGATCACAGGAGACGTAGCAGATTTTGCACTGGATCTCTTAGATGTAGATAAATATGGTCTGGATCATGTCGACAGGAATCTTCTGTCTACAATGATCACAAGATTTGCCGGGGGTCCGGTTGGTCTGGAGACACTTGCAGCATCTATCGGTGAAGATGCCGGAACGATAGAGGATGTCTATGAACCGTATCTATTGAAGAATGGATTCCTGCTCAGAACACCGAGAGGAAGGGTCGCAACAGAGCTGGCATATGGACATTTGGGAATTTCCCTTTCAAAATAGTGAAAAACTGTTGGTTTTTATGGAACTATCGTTTATAATATATCTATATTGTATATGTATGAATTTAGGAAGTGTTGGAGGTTGCAATGGCATCATCAAAGAATTTTACAGAAGTATTAATTGGTGGAAAGGTATTTACGCTGAGCGGATTTGAGAGTGAAGAATATCTGCAGAGAGTGTCTACATATCTGAATCATAAATTAGAAGAGTGCTCCAGCAGCGAAGGCTACAGAAAACAGAGCGCAGAGACAAGAAGTATCCTTCTTGCGCTGAATATTGCAGATGACTATTTTAAGGCTAAGAAGCAGGGCGGCACATTAGAGAGTGATATTGAAGCAAAAGATAAAGAGATGTATGATCTCAAGCATGAGCTGATTTCAGTACAGATTAAGCTGGAGAACGCGGACAAGGCGCTGGACAAGCTGAAAGAAGAGAATAAAGCATTGCAGATGAAGATTGTGCAGTTAGAAACTGAGATGAAGAATAAAAAGAGTAAATAGGCTGTCATATGACAGCCTATCTGTTTTATATGAGCATTGATATAACAGAATCCGGAATGAGTAGATATTTTCAAAGGAGTATAGATGGAACGAATGTCAGAAATTCTTGCACCGGCAGGTGATTTTGATACATTGAAAGCAGCTGTATCAGCCGGAGCAGATGCAATATATCTTGGCGGGGAGCAATTTGGAGCCCGCGCCTTTGCAAAAAATTTTACAGAAGGAGAACTGTGTTCAGCAATTGATTATGCACATCTGCATGGCAGAAAGATATATCTGACAGTTAATACGCTGGTCAAGGAACGTGAATTTGATCAGTTATACGGATATCTTCTCCCATACTATAAGCAGGGGCTGGATGCAGTAATCGTACAGGATATGGGTGTGATGGAATATATTCGTCACCAGTTTCCTGAGATGGATATCCATGCCAGTACGCAGATGACGGTTACGAATGCGATTTCAGCAGAATGGCTGGAGAAGCAGGGCGTGGTACGGGTGGTTCCGGCAAGAGAGCTTTCGCTTCCGGAGATTAAGGAAATACGTGACAGGACCAATCTTGAGATTGAGTGTTTTGTACATGGAGCTCTTTGTTATTGCTATTCCGGACAGTGTCTGCTTAGCAGCCTGATTGGGGGACGAAGCGGTAATCGCGGACAGTGTGCGCAGCCATGCAGATTGCCCTATCGGGTGAATGGAAAGAAGCCGGCGGATATTATGAGTCTGAAAGATCTGTGTACGATTGAGTATATTCCTGATCTGATCGAACATGGAATTGATTCCTTTAAGATTGAAGGACGAATGAAGCAGCCTGCCTATGTAGCAGCGGTGACTGATGCATATCGCAGATACCGGGATTACTATCTGGAAAAAGGAAGAGAAAATTATCGTGTTAAGAAAGAGGATTTAAACCGGCTCATGCAGGCTTATCAGAGAAGAGGATATTGTAATGGTTATTACTATGTCCACAATGGAAAGAATATGATATCTCTGGAGCGCCCAAAAGCGGAAGTGCAGTCAGAGGATACACCAAGTATGGTCTGTCAGGAAAACATCACAGGTGTGTTAAGGGCTGTATGTGGAAAACCGGCAGAATTTTCAGTAAGTTGTGGTGAGACAGAAGTATGTGTGGAAGGTGCAGATGTACAGCGTGCTGAAAAAGTTCCGATGAGCAGGGAGCGTCTGGAGAAGCAGATGAAGAAGACCGGCAATACGCCATTTGTGTTTGAACAGCTGGATATTCAGATGGATGAGGATATCTTTCTTCCGGTGCAGGCATTGAATGAACTTCGCCGTCAGACGTTGGGAATGTTGGAAGCAAAACTTCTGGAATCAGGAAAAAGAGAAGAACCGGAGCAGTTAACTATCTGTTCAGACACAGAAAATACAGCAGATGCGAATAAGGGAAAGACACCGGAGCTTACTGTATCGGTTGAGACTATAGAACAGCTTGGAACAGTAGCGGGATTTACAGGAATTGCACGTATTTATGTTGAAGATACCCTGTGGGACGAGCGGAATGCAGACCAAATGAAACAGCTCATTCGGATTGCACGAGAGAATGGAACAGATGTATATTTTGCTATGGCACGGATTTACAGAGAAGAGTCGAAGTTATATTATAATAAGCATCTGGAAGAATTGGTGGAGACTTTTGATGGTGTACTGGTACGGAATCTGGAGAGCCTGCTTCTCATACGTAAAAAGAGTGCGGATTATCCGGTGGTTACGGACAGCAGCATATATCAGTGGAATCATAGGGCTAAGAATTTCTGGCGGCAGTTTGATCTTAAGGCAGGGACTGCACCTGTAGAATTAAACAGCTGGGAATTAGAGGAACTGGGTATACAGGAGATGGAACTTGTAGTATATGGATATCTCCCGGTTATGGTATCGGCGGGATGTGTGCGTAAGAATACATCCGGTTGTACAGGAAAACCAGGTGAACTTATTCTGACGGATAGACAAAAGAAGAATATGACAGTTAAAAATGTCTGCAGATACTGTTATAATGTAATGTATAATACATCTCCATTATTGCTGGCAGATCAGCAGATGAAGATTATGCGTCTCCATCCGCGTGCACTGCGCCTGACATTTACGACGGAAGATGGAGAGAATATGCAGAAGATACTTTGCATGTTCAGAAATATCTATATAGAAAATACAGAATGTCCGATCCCAAAGATGGATTATACAAGAGGACATTTTAAACGAGGAGTAAAGTAGGTGGAAAATGGTTAATATCATAGTTGAGCTTTCAAAATATCTGATCATCACGATCATTATCATGTATACCTATTTGTGTTTCCGTATCTTCGGATATCAGGATACCGAGAAAAAGCAGCGTATGCTGAAGCGTCAGAATACATTAATGTTTATGCTTCAGCTTATTGCCTTTATGGTATTGTATCTGGAAATGAATGACATTAAGATACTGGGACTGTACCTTGCTCAGATGGCACTTTTTCTGGCAACGATCCTGTTGTATACGCATATTTATCCGAGAGTATCAAGACTTGTGGTAAATAATATGTGTATGTTGCTGTGCATTGGTCTGATCATGCAGACCAGACTGTCTTACAGTAAGGCGATGAAACAGTTTGTGATCGCTGCCTGTGCGATAGCATTGAGTCTGGTGATTCCGATCATTATCCGTAAGTGTAAATTTTTGTCAGAGTGGAAAAGAATCTATGCGATCATAGGTCTGATCTCGCTTGGAGTGGTAGTAGTCATCGGTCAGGTATCCTACGGTGCCATGCTTGGATTTACGATCGCGGGAATTAATATCCAGCCATCAGAGCTGGTGAAGATTGTATTTGTATTTTATGTGGCGGCGAGTCTGAAAGTATCCAGGGGATTTAAAGATATTGTGGTTACGACAGCCATTGCCGCGTTTCATGTGTTGATACTGGTAGTCTCTAAAGACCTTGGAGCCGCGCTTATCATTTTTGTAGTATATCTGGTCATGCTGTATGTGGCGACCAGACAGCCGTTATATATACTGGCTGGGCTGGGGGCCGGAAGTGCGGCATCGGTGGTAGCATATTATTTGTTTGGTCATGTACGTACAAGAGTTATCGCATGGAAAGATCCATTTGCAGTATATGATAGTGGCGGTTATCAGTTGGCGCAGTCTTTATTTGCGATAGGAACTGGCGGCTGGCTCGGAATGGGACTTTGTCAGGGACAGCCGGATAAGATTCCGGTAGCGGCTGAAGATTTTATTTTTTCGGCAATTGCGGAAGAACTCGGAATCGTATTTGCCATGTGTCTGATTTTGATCTGCCTGAGCTGTTATATTATGTTTCTTAATATAGCCATGCAGCTTCGCAATCAATTCTATAAGCTGGTTGCATTGGGACTGGGAACCTGTTACATTTTCCAGGTGTTCCTGACGATTGGCGGAGTGACCAAGTTTATTCCATCTACAGGAGTTACGTTGCCACTGGTTAGCTATGGTGGAAGTTCCCTTTTAAGTACTTTAATTATGTTTGCAATTATTCAGGGGCTCTATATCCTGAGAGAAGACGAGGAAGAGATCATTGAAAGAAAGAAGAAAGAACAGCAAATACGACAGTTACGAGCTGAAAGAAGCAGAAAACAGAGAACGCAGGAAGCGAGAAAGAGAGCAGTTAAGCCGGAAAGAGCGCCGGAGCGCCAAAAAAGAAGACAAGCGCCTGGAAAAGAAAAAGCGCGCCCGCAACAAAGAGTTCGCTAGAGTTACGTATGTATTTGTTGCACTGTTTCTGGTTATGATGGGATATATCGGATATTTTACAGTGGTCAAGAGCAAAGACATTATCAGCAGTCCATATAATCCGCGTCTGGATTCCATGGCAGACCGTGTGGTACGAGGTAAGATCCTGGACAAAAGTGGTAATGTATTGGCTGAGACAGATACGGCTGATGATGGCAGTGAGTATCGATACTATCCATACGGTGAGATGTTTGCTCATGTGGTAGGTTATTCTTCCCAGGGTAAATCCGGTCTGGAGTCTACGCAGAATTTTAATCTGCTGACATCAGATGCATTTATTCTGGAAAAACTGGTAAAGGAATTTCAGGATCAGAAAAATATCGGCGATAATGTAGTGACTACTCTGGATGTAGATCTTCAGAGCGCTGCATATAATGCACTTGGCGATAACAAGGGTGCGGTAGTGATCATGGAGCCAAGTACTGGAAAGGTGCTCGCTATGGTATCAAAGCCGTCTTTTGATCCGAATTCGGTTGCGGCAAATTGGGATGCGTTGAATTCCGATGAGAACAGCGTTTTGCTTAACCGTGCAACACAAGGACTGTATGCACCGGGATCTACATTTAAAATTGTAACTACACTGGAATATATGCGGGAGCATCCGGATGATTATAATTCCTATAGTTATAACTGTACCGGATCGATCACTTATGGGGATACAACGATCCCGTGTGCGAATCATGCAGTGCATGGTGCAGAGGATCTGGCAGCTTCCTTTGCAAATTCCTGCAATTCTTCATTCTGTAATATTGGTATGAGTCTGGATGTAAAAAAATATCAGAAGACTGCCGAGGATCTGTTGATCGGTTCTAAACTTCCGGGTGATTTTGCAACTGGCAAGAGTGAATTTCAACTGACAGAAAATGATTCTACAGCAGAGAAAATGATGACTGCGATGGGACAGGGTAAAACACAGGTGAGTCCTTATCAGATGGCACTGATTACATCAGCGATTGCTAATGGCGGAACTCTGATGCGCCCGTATCTGGTAGATTCAGTGACGAATTATACGGGAACGATTATTTCTGAGGCGACACCGGAAAAATATAAAGATCTGATGACATCTGCGGAGGCTTCACAGCTTAAAACGTATATGGAAGGTGTAGTCAGCTACGGAACAGGTTCCGTGCTGAGCGGTCAGTCCTATAGCGTGGCAGGAAAGACAGGTACGGCAGAATACAGTATGGATTCTTCCAGCCAGAATCATTCCTGGTTTGTAGGATTCAGTAATGTAGATAATCCGGAGCTTGTAGTCAGCGTGATCGTGGAGCAGTCAGACGGTAATACAAAGGCGGTTAATGTAGCCAAATCAATATTTGACAGTTATTACTATTAAAGAGGTGTGCCGGTGAAATATTATAGCAATCTGTATGTCTCAGAAGGACTTAAAAAAAAGAAAGATAAAGTGATCACCAGATTAGAGCGAAGAAAGCTTCAGCCAGATCTGCATGTGATCTTTCTGCCGGAATGCGACCATAATCAGTTAGAGATTGTAAATGCGATGTATCTGCTGCAGCCTGGTTATCCAAGAGAAGATCGAATGGTAGTGGGAATTGCAAAAGGATTTGATGAGGCGGTAGAACTGGTAGAGAAGATCAGCCGGGAAGTGTATGATGCGACCGGAGATCTGGAGATTAGAGACTATATTCAGGCAAAGGAACAGGAAGATTGATATGCTACATATTCTTTTTCTGATATTAAAAATAATAGGGATTATATTGGCAGTGATATTGGGACTGATTCTTTTGGTAATCTGTATAGTTCTCTTTGTGCCAATCTGTTATAGAGCCGATCTGCATGGGAGTGGAAATGCCAGAGAATTGACAGCTCATGCAAAAGTAAGCTGGATGTTTGGATTGATAAAGGCAGTATTTGTTCTGGAAAATGGCAAGACTGATCTATCAGTACGAATTGCCTGGAAGAAGCTTGGAGACAGCGAGCCGGTTGAGGATAAAGCTGAGGATAGGGCTGAAGAAAAGCCAAAGCCGGAAAAGAAAGCAGTAATGCAGGGGAATCAGACCATACAGAAGGAGGAGAAGCAGGATGATACGACGAATCGAATTACAGATAAAGCGGTGGGAAATCAGCCTGAAACGACTGAAACGACTGAAAAGCCTGCAAAGACTCATCGGGAGGGTGCTGAAAAGAAACAGCGCAAGAAGAAAGATCGAAAAGAAGATTCGGATTCAGCTTCAAAGATTGAACAGATTACGGAAAAGATAAAATGTACATACCATAAATTCTGTGATAAAATAAATGAAATCACAGAAAAAAAAGATAAGATCAGAGATTTTCTTACGGATGAGACGCATAAGAATGCTTTTCTTAAATTAAAAAACGAAGCGTTTCATCTACTTAAAAAGCTTAAGCCAAAGAAGATACAGGGTGAGATTACATTTGGATTTGAAGATCCGTCACTGACTGGCAGGCTTCTGGCATGGATCAGTATGATCTATCCATGGATTGGCGAACACACAGATATTACGCCGGATTTTGAACATCGTACGTTAAGTGGTGATTTAAGTATACGCGGCAGATTGTATGTGATAACGCCGGTGGTGACAGCTATTCGTCTGATCTTGAGTAAAGCGGTACGCAGATCATTTAAAGATATCAGAAATTTCAAATTATAAAGCAGGAGGTTTGCAGTTATGGGAGAGAATAACAAACTGAAAGGGACGGTAGAAGAGCTGTTCCGTGGAATGGATGGAGTGATTTCTTCCAAGACCGTTGTGGGAGATGCGATTCATATTGGAGATACGATCATACTTCCGTTAATTGATGTGTCATTTGGTATGGGAGCGGGCTCGTTCAGTGGTGAAAAGAAAGAAAAAGGCGGTGGAGGTCTCGGTGGTAAGATGACTCCATGTGCGGTTCTGGTAATCCAGAATGGTAATACCAAACTTGTTAATATCAAGAACCAGGATACGATCACTAAGATTCTTGACATGGTTCCAGATGTGGTTGACCGTTTTGCATCACGTGGTGAAACGAAAATGACTGAAGAAGATGTGGTAGACATTCTTAATGAATCAGAATAAAATCAGGATTATACGGAACCATGCAGGTATTGCCGCATATAATATCATAAGGTTATATGCGGAGGCAGTATGAGAAGAGTAACAGGATTTATATTATTTTGGATGGCAATGGGCATGATCGTTAATATGTTATTACCGAATCTTTTTGTCCAGATCTTGTGCATCTGCCTGTGTATTCTGATCGGGTATGAATTGTATCGTTGTGATTAAAATAAAATGTTAAAATAAAATGATAAGAAATTCATAAATAATACTTGCATTTGCTTTATTCTTCTGATACAATAACTATTGTTGTGAGTCTGTATAGCAGACTATATCGGAGCGTTAGGAGGTGCAGTCATGGCTAAATGTGCTATTTGTGATAAGGGTGCTCACTTTGGAAATCATGTAAGTCACTCACATAGAAAAACACCAAAAATGTGGAAATCAAATGTAAAGTCAGTTCGTGTAAAGACTGAGAGTGGAGCTACGGAAAGAATGTATGTATGTACTTCTTGCTTAAGATCCGGAAAAGTTGAGCGTGCATAATAATGGTAACACTAAAACCTGGATTCAGAAGAATCCAGGTTTTTTTGTGTCACGACAAGCCAAAGTCCGAGCTTGCACGAATTTCTATAAGACGGCCAATGTTCATCGAGCTGTCATGCGGCGGGAAAAAATTTGTTGTAAATAAAAAAGAAACAGAGTATAATACATTTGTTAAATTATGTTTTGTAACATGAAAGACAACATTCATATAAGAATTGGAGGATATAACTATGAAGGGAAGTATGAGTACGGATCTCGGAACAATTACAGTCAGCTCTGATGTTATTGCCAAATATGCAGGTACTGTAGCTGTAGAATGCTTCGGCATTGTCGGAATGGCTGCTGTTAATATGAAAGATGGAATCTACCGTCTTCTCAAGAAAGAGAATCTTACACATGGTATTCAGGTTACTATTTCAGAAGATAATCGTATTAAGATTGATTTTCATGTAATCGTAGCTTTTGGTGTAAGTATTTCTGCTGTTACAGAGAATTTGATCAGCAATGTTAAGTATAAAGTAGAAGAATTTACCAGAATGCCGGTCGATAAGATTAATATTTACATCGAAGGCGTCAGAGTGATTGATTAAGGAGGAACTTCGAAAGTGGCTACAAAGACTATTAATGTAGATATGCTTGCCAAAATGTTCCTGGCAGGTGCACAGAATATTGAAGCAAGAAAAGAGTATATTAATGAATTGAATGTATTTCCGGTTCCGGATGGAGATACAGGTACGAACATGTCTATGACGATCATGTCAGCGGCAAAAGAAGTAACAGCACTGGAACATCCGGATATGAAGACCCTGGCTAAAGCTATTTCTTCCGGATCACTGCGTGGAGCCAGAGGTAACTCCGGTGTTATCCTTTCGCAGCTTCTCAGAGGATTTACAAAGGTTGTGAAGGAACAGAAAGAGATTGATGTGACGATTCTCGCCGCAGCATGTATCCGTGCGAAGGAGACTGCATACA
>ERZ1034920.1111-NODE-1111-length-18349-cov-11.485350_pt1 | contig 18349 bp, 13 predicted proteins | sample MGYA00520688_ERZ1034920 | MGnify/ENA primary metagenome ERZ1034920 (study PRJEB33766, sample SAMN09781785) | gut metagenome | biome: gut microbiome | host: Homo sapiens | place: Madagascar | study: EMG produced TPA metagenomics assembly of the PRJNA485056 data...
CATAAGAAGAAGAAAAAGAAATCAAAAAAAGGAAATGATTTTCCACATATTGATTTCACAGCTTTCTAAAAGTGAGGAGAGCAGATGAGAATTGATTCTCATCTGCTCTCTCTTATTTCAGTAATTGACGCACATAAACTGTGCCACCTTGATTTTTTATGCTGATCATCATGCATAAAATATTCTCAGGAATAGAAAGGGAATTTATAATATCTGAAACCTCTTCACTTGTATGTTCCGTGATCACAATTTCGTTTTCTGATGCTGTTGTGTAAATAACATTTTGTGCACTGAGTGCATCCTTGATATCAGACATGAGATGACTATATTTTTTACAATCTTTCATATCATTCTTGTAATTACTCATAACGGTTTCTCTTCCTTTCTATTCAAATTAATGAGTTGTTACTCAATAATTATTTTTTAATCGTCATCATCAGCATCGCCACCGTCTAATACAAAGTCATGATCTTCACATCCAGGCTTTGGTGGTTTTGGAAGAGGAGTTTCCGCGGCATTCTTCTCGATATATTTCAGAATGTCATTCGGATCTGATGTGAAGAAATAGTTATTGAGAAGGAACTCCAAATTAATACAAATCTTTCTAGGGCATGTTTTCATATTAACTGGAGAAATTGAAATTCCTTCCATTTCACTGTCATAAATTGTCAAGTAGACATCGGTGAACTTGTACTCAACACTTGAATTTGGATTGCGTCGCTCAATAACGATTCCATCTTTGCGCTCTTTCTCAGTAAGATCACGATCATTTTGACAAATCCTTGATTGCTGAACTTGAATACGATTGACATATAAAACGATGTCTTCATTAGGTTCTTTCATAATTCCAAATGGAACTTCAGATCTGTAAACGAATTCAAATGGTGCACTGATTACCTTTACAGGTCTATACACTAATTCATTCTGGTCTGGATCAAGTCCAAGTGGGAGGAAGGCGTTGTTAGCTGGAATTATCCTTGTTACAATCCCTTCATCCATCACGATGTTTTTCTTTGCATTATATAATTGATAATCAATCAATACTCTATAATGCGGTCCGAGACGCGTAATTGTAGAGATCTTTTTCTCTTCAATTTTTTTAACCGCTTTTTCATACATTTCTCTGTTTGAAAGCAAGGATCCGTTTACATTTGAGATATTAATATTTACAAAAATATCTTTTGATCGAGGATCCCAACCTTTCTCTACTCCAGTTGATGTATTTTTTGCAGTCAAATTAATATCTGTAACTTCCTGAATTTCAAAAAGTTCATTATTAAATACTCCAAAAAAACCTTTCATCTATATCAGTCCTTTCTATATTTTATTTATAAGCAGAGCCATTTCGCTCATTTTGCATAAGAAAATCCATAAGTGCCGGAAGTTTTGATGCATCATCTATTGCATAAATAGCAAATGCCTCGAGAGGATTATTATACTTAATGAGGCATTTCCATGAACAGATCCATTTCACAACAAGAATAGGTAATTTCTTATCCTTAATTGGGACATATGTGATGTAGTAATTCTGTTTCGGCAAGTCATTGTAGATAACCTGATTTGACTCGTATTTATAGTAATTAGAAACACGATCCCCGTCCTTAATGTATGCAGAACCTAGATCTCTGCTAGCCAAAATAGAGTTAATGACAGTTTTTATAAAAGATGGGTCGAGCAACTTGGCACCGTTTTCAACCAGCCAATTCATAACACCAAACTTCCAAGAATTATCCCTAGGTTTCTTTCCAAAAAATTTTGGTTCTCCCAATTTAGCATTAAATGACTTAATGTTTTTAGGAGACAGTGTAGCACCTGCACTTTGTGTTAATGTATCCATCACAGATGATTCTGTTGTGTACTCACAATCATCAAAAATTGATATACGCTCTAATTTACGTGACATATATTTTCGCTCCTTTCACTAATACTTCGCTTAGTATTTTGTTCCATCTAATTTTGATGTAAAAAGAAGAAAGCCAAGATTACTCCTTGGCTTTCTTCTTTAAGTCCTCTATACTTTTCAAAACTTTTTTCTTGTTATAATCAGTATCGTAATCTTTCATGTATTTAACGCTAACCTCAATTCTTGGTTTTGTCGAATATCTCTTAACAGATCTTCCATCAACAATCAAGCGATCATCAAATAACAAAATCCCCTTAATCATGTCACTGTATGTCTTTGCAAGATTGTCAAAATCCGGCATAGAAATATCCCACATATAACCCATTTCGGCTAATATTGTATTTACTTTAGAAAGATTCGAGGGAGGTGGGAAATAACTCACACAATCAAAAATTGTAGGAGTTGTGATAATATCCCAATCCTCTTTCATTATTTTTTTATAAAAATACTTTTTATTGTCTGCAGCTCCTTTTACATAAAAAAACTTTCCTTTCGAAGTAGTTCTTGGTCTTGGAGTTGCTTTTGGTAACAAATATATCGTGTACTTATATTCTCCCCAAGGGATCGATTTAATTCGTTCAATTTCTTTTTCCACTTGAGCCTGAATCTTTTCAGGAAATCGACATGATTTATATAAAGCAATCATTCGCTCCTCTGGAGAAATTGGTATATCTCCAAACTTCTCTTCATATTCTTTTTCTATCTTCATAACTTCCTCTACAATCCTGTGAAACTATAGATAAAACTATCCATCTCTTCTGTTACAGCAGATACTACGTTATCTGGAATATCAGTTGCAAAATCCTTCACACTATTCCAGAGCAATGACACTTTCGTACTAAACTGTGAATCAATCAAATCTAATCCACAGTTAATTGCAAGATACTCAACTAAACTTGTATTGTTACAGAAAAGAATTGGATCACTCGCTGGTGTCATTGTGAGATCAGAATAAAGATCTGTTATTCCTAAAGTGATCGTCATTTCTTGACATAATCCATCAACATTTCTTGCATCTTGATTTCGTTCAATACTACAAGACGTTACAATTCCCATATTGCAAGTAAATTTTCCTGGCATAAAGCATTTTACCATAAATGGAGCTGAGAATGTATTAGCGGAAGTTGCTGTCGGTAATGCTAATCCTAATGCAAAACACATTGGCACCAGTACATCCATATATATAGAAAATTTATTTCCATATGGTGCTCGTAATGGAATTGTGATATTATAGCTTTTACTATAATCACTATTTGAGTAAATATCAGGCATAATGACATTATCTCCTTTGATAATATTCTTACCTGTACTAAATACTCGAGATAATAAGCTTCCAGCGTTATCATTTACAGTGCCAACTGCACCACTTAATCCCTCTGTCAATTTGCTCAAATAGCTTTCACCAAGTTTACCTAGTTTTCCTGTATCTGTAATACCTCCAGAATTAGCCATAAAAGCAATATCTTTTACAGTGTCAGATACTGTATTGAACGTGCTTTTCAATGACGATTCTTTTGTACTATTTCCAATTGTTTCAGATACATCAGAACTCGGGTCAACATAAAACTGCACATAATGTACATTTCGAAACAAACCCTCAATAGTTGACTCTGAATCAGAGTCAAGTCCAGAACTAGAATCATTCAGGTTCAATTCGTTTTCAGTAATATCATAATTACTCGTTCTTTTACCAGATTTTTTCTTTTTCTTCTTAGATTTCTTTACAGCGTTTGAAATGGTCTTCGATGCTGCTTTTGATACTGTAGTATATTTCGTCTTAGCATCTGTATTAACCAAAAAGTCAATCGCTGAAGAACCTAATTCGGACAACTGCTTATATACACTCTTAACAGTTTTTGGTGCATTTTTTCCAGCTTTATATGCTTTCTTAGCACTGCTTTTTACACCATTAATAGTTGCTTTTGTTGCAGTTCGTGTAACCAAGCCTGCTGTCGATTGATAGTTTTGACCGGACCATCGGTAATTTTTCCAATCAAAATTCATAAAATTAGCAACTTCACCATTGATTTTATAATCAACTCCATTCGCTTTTTTATTACTTCCTTGTAACTCCAGAAACGCCGCACAGGTTCTACACATGACATTCACATATCGCATGTACTTAACATATGCAGTTTTAAAATCATAAAACTTTAGATTGTCGATATTTGTCTGTGCTGATATTGTTTGAAGTGCTCCTAAGTTTCCATTAGCGGCTGCAATAAATGCACTTGTGATTGAAGATTTGTCTTTTCTGCCTGGAAGATAACTCGGCTCTCCAGGCAAAATTGTGACGACTGGTGCCTGTAAAATTACTTTCTCAATATATTTTCTACCAACCAAATCACTAACCGTATCAACACGATAATCTACTGATGGTATAAACTGGTATGGCAATCCAAATAACTGCATTGTCTTATTCAGTTTATTTCCATTATTCGTTGTCACTTTCAGTGATTTTTTCAACTGCTGATACTGTTTTGCCGCATGTTTATTTTTGACATTCACTGTCTTATTTTTTCCATTTTTACTTTTAGCACTATTAGAAGTTTTCTTCTCCGTCATAGTACAAAATTTTTTTCCGTTACTTTTTCGATAAGTCATAAACCATCCACTGCTTGTTTTAGCCCAGGTATTTCCTTTGCTATCATTTTTAACAGATGTAACGGTGACCTTATCTCCTTTTTTCAGAGTACCTTGAACTGCCGATTTAGTACTCATTTCTTTATATACACTCATTTTTGAGGTTAATTTCGCTGTCTTATCAGCCAAAACAATCACCACCTTTAATTCGTTAGATATCTGTTCCAAGTGATATTAAACAGGAGATAGCCGTTAAGCTATCTCCTGAATCATCAACCCCTTGCAATTCGTTCTGCTAAGTTAGCATTCTTAGTTGCTTTTGAGGTTGTCATCTTTTGTGCTTTTGTTTTCTTAGCAACTTTCGTAGATGTCTGGGTTTGAGATTTCCCTTTATCTGCGCTTGTTATAATTGTATTTTGATTGGTAATAGTGTCACCAGTTTTCAGATTACTGATTGCGGTACGAGTACCCTCAGCATTTCCATTGATAGAAACAAGGATATCATAAACATCTGAAAGAAGCTTTTCAACTTTCTCAGAGGATCCATTTCCACCAATAGATCTTTTAATCTCATTCTGATGAATTTCATTATACTCAGATGGACGTTCTGTTGTTCGCAATAAGTTACTATGAACAACTGGAAGATTCTTGTCATCACCTTCGCCTTTACCACCATATTTATCCATGAATCCTTTCGCATAACTAACACGATTTTCCATTCTAGGCCAACTTGCTCGTTCCACAGCAGCCTCGAACTGTCGAGCAGCAGTTCCAGGATCTTTAGACTTCTTGAAGTCATCAAATGATACTTGTGAAGTACCAGCAACTTCCCAGTTAGTCTTTCCGGCAGCACCATGTCCGATATTACTTCCATAGGTAGCGCTCTTTCCAAAATAAGCAACTGCTGGGTTTGATAACTCTGATGCCAGATGTTTAATCTGAATATCAGCATTATCCCAATTTGTACCCGCTTTCTTCGCTGCTTTCTGGAGATTTGCAAATCTGCCAGATTCCCATTGCCATATACCATATGCAGGTCCTTTTCCCTTACCTGCAGCAGGGTTTAATCCAGATTCCTGTTGAGCATTACCAAGAATACCTGCGATAGCAGCATCACTATAACCAAGTTTTCTAAAGTAATTGAACGCCTTCTCAGCAACTTTAGATCCTTTAATCTTAGATGCATCAATGTTGTCATTAGAAGAATCTGTTGAAGAGCTAGATGATGAATCTGAACTTGATGTACTTGTATCAAAATTATAATCCCACTTACCAGTAAGAATTCCGTTCATTGCTTTTGTTGAGAACTGACTTGTTAAATCAGTAATTCTTGACAAAGCATCAGTCTCATCACTACTTGATGAATCTGAACTTACTGTTGCATCATTAGAGGTAGAATCTGTTGCAAGTTCTACTCCTTGACCAGGATCATTAGGTCTCCAAACTCCGGTATATCCCTGAGGATGCCCCGTTCCAGTTGGAGAGGTAGCATTGATTGCATTTGTAGAACCAGCATTGTATACATAATGCTGACCGTCTTTATTATATGCAAAAATCTCAACATGACCACTTCTGGCAATAATATCACCTTCTTGGAGCTTATCCCAACCAGGCCATGACATATATTTGAATTTATCAATATTGCATGATGAAGAAGCAAATCCGGTTGAATTTGTTACCCAACCTTTGCTCTTAACACCATAAACTTGGAGACAACAGGATACATATCCTGAGCAATCCCAACGGACTTTGTATTCACTACCATCTACTTTGATTGTATGATATGCGGACTGATCATATTGATACCCGTTTGCTCTACCTAAAGCTGACATCGCTTTATGAACACTACGAACACAACCAATCCAGTCTTTTCCACTTCCAGAGGATTTCTTTCCAAATCCACCAAGATGTCTTACATAATTACCGAATCCACCAGATTTGTTAGACTTCTTGAAAGTCCAACCAATCCTAGAATCTCTTGCCAGAGCATCTGGTGAAATTGAACCTGAGTATTCTTTACCTCTTGGATCGTTTATTTTGATATTTCCGTTTGCATCTTTACCTGTTGCTACGACATAATGTCCAGCACTTGTAAATGGTCCATCGCCACCAACAGAAACACCATTAAGAATCATTGATTTTCCATTTCCTACATTCTTGGAAATATATTCCGCAGTAGGAGCAGATTTTTCTTTGTGTGAGAGATTTAACTTATCAGATTCATAGTTCATAAATCCTGCGTTAGTTCCAGTTTCATCTCGATATCCAGAAGTCTTTGCATCTTTAGCTACTTGCATAGGATCCATTTTCTTTCCTGAATACTTTGATGCTACCATTGCCATTGCAGTAGGACCACATCCTGATTCTCCCATGGTACCTTTATTATCTCCTTGTGAATATGAGGAATTTGCCCATCTGGAATCCTTCTGCGAGTAATATGGATAACTATCGTCTCCACCTTTACCACCAATACCATATCCACCGGATCCTGTTGTTTTATCTGGAAGGGAAACATCTCCGCTACCAGTCAACCAACTTTTAACTTTAGAGTATGCTCCTTTGATTCCAGAAGCAATGTTTTTCTGAATATTACTGAAAGATTTCTTTGCAGTATCTACCCAAGTATGAACCGTTGATTTATTCTCAATGGTAGATGCTTTGTAAATACCTCGTTCAATGCATTCTGTGATATCATCAAACTCATCTCCAGTAATTTCGGCAACTAGCAAATCATTTGCCATACTATACTTACTATAGGATTTACCATCTTCATTCAAAACATAGTAACCTTTTCCATCTGGAGTATAGTATCCAGTTTTTCCGTTGTTTCGTCCATCAACAAAGAACTTGCCAATTCCATTAACCAGTCCAGTTCCAAATTTCTTTCCAAGAACGGTAACTTTCCTAACAGTATTCGAAGTCCATGATCCAACGGATTTCCCAAGGGATGTTAATCCCTTTCCTATCTTTGTGAAACTCTTTTGGAGCCAATCAACTGTATTGAATACAGTCTTCTTTGCAACATTTTTTAATGCTGCGGTATTTGATAATTGATCTTTCTTTACAAGACCTTGTGTATACATATCTTGTAATTCTTTTGTGGTAATATCCTTAAATTCGATACGATCACCAGTTGCATTATAGAACTGACCTTTTACATTCCAGTATCCACCTGTACTAGGATCTCTGAATATTTCTTTTTCGTTTTTAAGGAGTACATTCCCAGCACCTTTTGTCATAGCTTTAATCAAGGTTGAACCAGGTGTCATTTCAAATGCTACTTTTGCCGAACCTACCGCAGTTTTAGCAGCACCTTTGAGGAAATGCCCTTTGGTAATATCAGAAAGTCCGCTTCCGATTGTTGAAAATCCTTTTCCAACACTACGTCCTTTTTCAAGGAATTTCTCTTTCGCCAGATTGACTACGCTCTTCAAGCCTTTCTTTTCAATCGTAATCTTTTTCAAGGTCTTTTTATCTGGCATATTTGCTTCACTGATGTCCCCGACATATTTGAGATTTCCACTTGGTTGTCCATTTTTATCCAACCCATTTGTCTGGTACATCTTATATTTGCCTTTTGTATCGCTTGCAATGTAGAATATCTTGGTGTTCTCATCATAATATCCGGTCTTATTCTTACCCCAGATGTTGGCACCAAGTTTTCCAATATTCTTTCCTAATGTAAGAGTAGCATCGGCAAGTTTACTACCGATTGTCTTATTTTGCTTGTGATTGTAATCTGAGAATGAAAGATGCTTAGATTCTTTCACTTTTCCAGATTCAATGTCCTTCTGGTAATCAGAATATGAATACTTCTTGGAATCCAATCCATGTGCCAGAAGATAAGACTTGTACTCTTTCTTATTTGAAGTTTCTCGATAATTATTGTACTCAGTTTTTAATTGAGCCTGAGAATTCTCCATATTTTTGATTTTATCATCATATCCGAGAGTCTTGCATATGGACCGATAACAAAGTGATGCAAACTCACTGAAAAGGTCAATTCCTAATATACTGATGACCAGTGAATTGATAATGTCTAAACAAGCTCCTGGAGTGGTTCCTTTTACAGCACCAATTCCAGTTGCGATAGCTGTCATAATAAAATCTGGTTTTGTACTAGAACTGAGTCTAAACAGATTTCTTGGATTACTTGCAGCGTTAATGCCTTCCAAAGTTGCAAATGTTGCATTTTTCAAAAGCCATCCAACTCCAGCCGTTGCAGCAGCCAATGCTCCATCAGATGCAAATAATGCACTCATTTTTGCAGAAATTCGTGGGAACTTTGTCTCAATTACTTTAACTACCTTCGTTACTAAAGTCTTAACGGATTTCTTCATAGAAGCTGCGCCGGCTTCTCCTCCAGCTTTCTTACCAAGTTTTCCACCAATTTTATCAACGATAAAATTGATAGCTTTCTTGAATAAATCAATCGTCTTCTGTTTCAAAGACTTTGTTCCTGCTTCAGCAGCTTCCTTGGCAGCACTCTTTGTACTTCGTTTGATACTAAGTTTAACTGTTTGCTCAGCACCCTCCTCGGCACCTTCTTTTGCTGCTCTTTTTGTAACTGATTTTATCGTGGCTTTCTTAACACCAGTTTCAGCTGCTTCTTCACCTGATTCTTTTGTGAATGCCTTTACTCCACTCTTAGCAAAAGATTTTACAACTTTTCCAAACTTAATAGCACGCTTTCCTACCTTAGCAGCTTTTTGGGCGATGAAGTTCACTTTCCCACCAGTGGTAGCATCTGTTAATCCATCATCACCAAGAGCAAGATCTTTTGCTTTCTTCTTGCCTCGAAGTACATCAACGATATCTTGAACACCTTTACCAATAACTTGGAATGAGTTCATTCCATCAGTAAGACTTCCGAGTCCAAACTTCAAATCTCCAAGTAACTGCTTAAATTGGTCAATCCCAGAATCTTTGAATATTCCAAATACTTTCTTAATTACAGGCCAAAATGCAACAAGACCTGCTGTAAGTAATCCAGCTTTTCCGAAAATCTTTAACCAATTCCAGAGACTCTTACGACTTGTTTCTGCAGTGTCCTTAGTATTCACCGCAATCTCTTGCAAAGTTGCTCTCTGCTCTTCTTCTTTTGTAAGTTTGTCTTTTGCTTCTTTTTGTGATGCATAAGAACCTTTTTTCTTATTCTCGTCACGCTCTGTATCAATCGTAGCATCACTGGCAGCACCTATCTTGTATTCGTTAAATAAACCTTTCAGATTATCAGCAGAATCAAGATTAAATTTAATCGAACTATCATCTACAGAATCTGTCAATTTACTTTGTGCAGTCTTTGAGATGTTTTCGATAGAAACTTTAATACCATCCTTGTTTTGGGATAATACTTTTCCAGGTGTTTTTGGAGTAATAATCTCCATCGCACTAGGATCCGTACCACCATCACCAACGAGGTATGATTTTCCTTTCTCAACATCTCCACCCTTTGCACGAGCACGACCTTTTCGTCCAAAAAGATTTCTAATTCCTGCAAAATCAGCTTTTGCATCTTCTTTTGTATTATTGATAACTTCTTTAACTTTTGAAGATTTATCAGCAAATTTATCTTTTATGAAATTTTTAAATCCGCCAGCTTCTCCAATTTCTTGCGCCCATCTTTCATAATCAGCAACTTGAGCATCTGCACCAACTTCAGGTTCTTCTGAATTAGGATGCTCAGGGTTTTCAACCGTTGCTTTAGATGCTTCAGCACTTTCACCACTCTCATTAACCTCACCAATAGAAGACTTATTTCCTAATGGAGACTTTCCGGTCAACCATTGTGCGATTCTATCAAGCAAATGTGTTTGTTTTGCGGACTCTTGTAATGCACGAACATCAATATCGTCTGTTTTACCGTCTGAGTTAATTAACTCAGCATCAGACATGCTTGCAATTTTTGCACGTTCTTGTGCTGCAACAACAGCAGGATCCTCCTCGAAAGTCATATTCTTTTTCGGAGTAAAATGAACTTTCTTCTTCTGAGCCTTTGCAGCAGCAAGCGCTTTTTGGTAATTTTCTTCTGTAAAATATTTTACATCATATCCGAGAATTTTCGCCATCTCACGACGATTGTTATCAAGATTAGTTCGTTCTCTAGCTTCTTGCTTATTACGCCTTCTTTCATCTCGATACTCTCTTTTACGACGCCTATTCTCAGATCTAAATGTTCCATCATCTTCGTAATCTCTCTTATCAAGGTTCTTTCCAACACGAGCAAGTTTATCTCCGATAAATTGTGAACCAACTTTTGTTACAGCAGCGATTGAGTTTGTAACTAAACCTATTCCCTTTGTCGCGATGCCTGTAATTCCTTTTACAGCTTTCACAAGCGGACTCACAAATGCTTTCCCAAGAAGTTTTGCTGCTTTCACAAATGGACTTGTAATAGTCTTTGTGATACTGAGCATAATCTTGAAAGGCATCTTTGCGATAGAAGTTGCGGTATGAATAACTGCTTTTGCAGCGATTCCAGCGGCTTTCCGAACCGGAGAAAGAACATCTGATACAATGGATAATAACGGTTTGATAAGATTTTTGTCAATAGAGGCTCCGACATTCTTAACTGTGCTTGTAGCCTTCTCTTTAATATTATTAATCGCATCACTCATACCCTTTAAAAGAGGTTCTGCAGTAATACGAACAACATCCAATACTTCATACTGGACAGTAGTTTTCAGATCTTTTCCAACTTCAAGGAAGAAGCTTTTCATAGGTGCCATCACTTCAACATGCATGAAGTTAAGCATCTTCTGAGTTAATCCGCCTTCACGTTTTCCAGTTTTTTCATCTTTTTTACCGAATAATTTCTCCGCAAATCTTTTACTGCTTGCAGCGATTCCGACTGCACCACCAACGATTGCAGCACCTAAAGGCCCCGCTGGTGTTGCCATTGCACCGAGCAATCCGACTTGCCCAATTAAGGATGCACTAATACCAGCACCTGCCGCTCCGATTGCACCCATTCCAAGGCTCTTTAGAATATTCTTTCGACTCTTGTCATCAGAAGTGTCTCCACCATTTACTTTCTTTATCTTGAAAGCATTCTTAACATGTTGAATCAGACCAGTCTTTCCTTTTTCTTCATTTCCATAAAGAAAGTCTTGAAACATTTGAGATTTCACAAGAAATCCTGTTCCTGCTCCAATCATAGCGCCAGCAATCGGTCCACCGACAATTCCACCTAATAATCCACCACCAGTAAGAATTCCTTTTGCTGCTCCAAGTGCAGCACCACCGATGACACTTTTCTTAAGTTTTGGATCTTTGAACATCTCTTGAGTTGCTCTGGACACAAGTCCACCAACGCGATGTTTTGAACCATCTGCTTCCTCAACTTCAGGACCAAATACATAATCCTGAAACTTGTTAGATCTTCTAGCGAATCCAATACCAAGACCAAGAACGGCTCCTCCAACAGGTCCACCAATTAAAGTTCCTAATAACGATGAGCCTGCCATCATACCAGCAGCGCCACCAAGGACAGCTCCTGCGCCAGCGTCTGGTATAGACTTCTTCGCATATTCTTTGAGTTGTGTTACTGATTTATCAGCATCGCCTTCATCCTCTCCAAATAATGCTACTTTCCATCCCTGAACTCCTTCTTTCATGGAGCTCACAACACTTTGTACAATACCGCCTTTCTTTTTACCATCCTTGTCTTCTTTATCATCTGGATCTCCGAAAAGTTTATATCTAATAGACTCTCCAATAGAAGACATTGTATTCTTTACAATAGTAGAAGCAGACTGAAATCCATCTTTTTCTTCACTATGTAAATTACCTTCAGAATCTTTGTATGATTTGCCAGTGATTCTAAGATTCAACTCATGCCAAGAATCTTTGATTTTATTTTGTGCTCCAGCAAAAATACCATCTCGTTTAAAACCATCTTTATCTTTTTCCCCAAATAAAGCTTTAGTGACAGGATCAATGAAGCTGCCTTTGAAACTATTCCAAAGACCTTTCATGCTATCACCAAATATTTGCGCAAACTCGGCGGTTGCTTGCTTAGAATCGCCATTAATCATAGCATACATGCCATTTGTTAAATGATTTCCGGCATTTGCAAATGATGTTAAAACTCCATTCGCTTCCGCGTTTTGGATTTCCGCATTTCTCTTATCTTTTGGAGTTGCTCCAAAAAATTCCCTAGCTTCTTGTAAAAGCGTTGCTGCGGACTTTCTCTTATATTCACTATCTTCGTTATCTTCTTCTTTTTGGGTTTTTTTGTTCTGCTTTTTAGATTTCCTATCATCTTTCTTTCTTTTCCGTTTAGCAGATGCTAGGTATTCAGGAACAGCATCTTGATTTGAGTAGATTTCTTCCTGAATGAAATTTGATAAATCTGTATCATTATCAAGTCCAGATGCAAGAATATTTTCGATATCAAAATCTTCCGACATCTGATCAACTAATCGACCAAATTCAGATCGAGCACCCATCTGAGCACTTGCAAGATCAGATAATTTATTATCATCTTTTAAAGATAAAATGCCTTTCTTTAAAATCTCAGCGACTTTCTTAGAAGACTTATCTCCTTTTTTTGCTTTATTAATAACTCTAGCAAAGATGTTATCTGGATCTGTAAAATCAATCTCAGCAGGACTGACGGTTGTGTCAGATCGTCCGATAAGTGAAAATAACTCATCCGTGAGAGCATTGAAATTATCGGAATCTTGTCCTTCTAATACAGATCCTAGACTACTGATAGCTTTACCAGACTTAGAAAATGCGACCTGACTTGTTGCAGCGTTATTTAATCTACTGGCAATATTTCTTCGTATTGCTCCTTGTTTGATATATGAATTGGATTCAATATCATACACATCAGAATTCTTAACTACTGCATTTGTATCAATTTTGAGATGCTCTGCAATCGCTTTCAAATATGCTGTAGATTCTCTGAGGTATTTTGGAATTACTTCAACAACACTATTTCGTGTGACACCATCAAATACGGCAGCATCTTTCGTAACTCTTCCACCAAGATCAAATGAATTAGTATGATCGATATCAATACCAAAAATAGAACCTACTGCACGTTTCAGGTTTCCAATAAACCCATTTTCAGAGGTCTTTTTCCAAAGATTCAATCTTGCTAACATAGTAGGCATAAAATCTTTGAAAGCATCCTCTACATTTTCAATTGTTCCCTTTACAAGCGTAGGGGTAATTGCTCTGATCATCATCTTTGCACCAGAACCAACTGGATCAGATGCGATCATTTCCAGCATTTGTGGATTTAACATTTCCAACATAGAGGATGCTGGACCGGTATAATCCTTGAATTGCTGTTTAATATATTGCTTATATTTACCCATGTCAAGTCCGCCCTTAGACTTGACTAAATCTCCTCCCTTAAGTCGTTTTTCTGGAGGATCCCAATCCTCGTCGGTAGCTCCACCGACTTTCTCCATATACGCTAATGAAGCTTCATAAAAATTCGTAGTATTTTCTTGCTGATACTCTAATAAGGAAGTTAATGTATTTTCAATATTACTTAAATGACCAATAACTTCGTTCCCAATCTGCTGAGAATGCATTAGGCTTGTTCCAGCGATGGAAACCATTGCATCTACCATTGCCTGAGATGCTTGTAAATTTGACTGAGCTCCTTTTCCGATTGCTTCAGTTATTTGGAATGTAGCCTGAGGGCTTACGTCATCAGATTCATCGACGTAATTGAATGTAACATCTCCATCACCTTCAGCATCTGAAAAGTCGAAATCACTTTCCCAATCAAAATCCATACCATAGGATTTCATGGCAGCTTCTGTACCACGATCAGGATTGTATAAATTTCCTTTTTTTAAGTCATCAATCGCATAATTAATCGTCTTCTTTGCGACCTTGATGTACTCGTTATCTGCCAACTTTTTACTCGTACCATTTCCTCCACGAATAACAGCAGAAACTTTCTTAGCACTGTCACCTAAGGAAGATGCCGTATCTACTATCGTAGGAGCAAATTCTTTGAATGTAGCTTTTGTTGCTTGACCAATGGATTTCATTGCGTTGTCAACCCATTTGGTATTATTTTTCTTAGTGTCTTTCTGTGAGAAAGGTTTATTCGTAGCCACTTAAAATGACCTCCTTTCATAAAAAAAATAAGATGGTCTCACCACCTTAAGACAATGTTTTTTCTTATGAAAAGAGACAAAAAAGAAAGTGGAGTGTTCCCCTCCACGGATGCTTCACCTTCTTCTTTTTTCACGACCGGACATCGACTACTTCTCAGCAGTCTCGTCCTTTGCAGATTTCTCTGCATTGCCTGTCGCATAGACTACCAGACCACATGCGATTGAGGCTAAGCCCCAAATGCACATAGAGGTCTTGGCTATGTTATAGGCCGCAGTGGTTGCTCCAAACAAAGTTGAAGCCGCAGTGTTAACGGTTGCCTTAAGATCTTTTGATTTACTCATAATGGTTTCCTTTCTGCCCAGGACTATCTGCCTGGGACTTAAATGCATTTATTTTTATCACAAAAATAATGTATCACTATAAAAAAGGAAAATCCAGATTTACATAAAAGATGGGTGGTGGAGATACTGAATGTATCTCCACCACCGGGTATCTTTACAAATGGCAGCGTATCTTTTTACAGTTTCTTTCTGCTCTTAAGCCACTTAGGACATGGGCTTGAAACTGCCAGAGAATGGTACGCCTCATTACTCTGCTCGAACTCGCCAAGATCTTCACCCGTCTGCGGGTTACGTCCCTTGGTCTTCTTGGATGCCTTTGGATTTGACTTCATATACAGGCTGCCCTGGAAGTCTTTTGTCTTAGGCATGTCAAACTTATTTCCTGCTGCAATATACTCATACAGAGCTGCCGTGAAGAAATCGTACAGACCATCGACATTGTCGATCGTAAATGACTCTTCCATAACAACCTGACTCTCAGCCTTGTCAACTCCTGCCTTCTCAACAATGTGACGAAGGAACTTACGGAAGTTCTTTGTTACCATAACAGGGATCTCATCAACAAGCTCCCCGCCTTTTACCTGAGCAACTTTCTCGCTGAACTCAACATCGTTAACGATTGCTTTCATCAGCTTATCGAAATTCTTCTTGCTGAAACGGTTGTACTTGTTCTCTCCCTCTGACTTAATCTCTTCTAAAACCTCTTTCACTGTCATTTTTATTTCCTGCCTTTCTTTTTGTGTTTCCTTTTCTCTTTCTTATATTTGATCCATGCCAAATACTTTTCAAGATCAAAGGTTTCATAGTCAAACTGCTTCTTCTGGTTAATTGCTGGCATTTGACCACCTCGCATTTACTAAAGGGTTCTACCTGTATTATATTTTAATACAAGTAATAAACCCATTTATCTTGAATGAGTCGCACATTTTCTGCGACCTCAAACAGATCACCGAACCACTTCTTTGGAAAAGCTAATAATCCCACAGGCATTACAACCATAAAACATTTTAAATTTGTCTGATGATCCTCTGGGATTTCCTGGATGCTAATTCTTTTGTCATTCATCTGGGAATTCCTAATCAACATCCCAATATTTCGAACCTCCCAGATGGAGCATCCTCCCAAATCTTGTATCTTTGATTCATGGAATCGAAAGACGTCTGGATTTGCTGGTCTCATGTCTGGATGATTATCCAGTGTAGCGTTGTTGATAATAAACTCGAGTCGAGCATCTTCTCGGACGACAAGCTTCTTTGTCCGAATTTTTCTCTTGACATTAATTGGGTTTTGTTTTAATGTCTCCTCGTAATTCGAAGAATTTACTGCCGCCTCTAGGAGTGCTAAGACCTCCTTAATTTTTGCCTTTCCTTCTTTCATTTTTGTTTCCTTTCTTGTAATTTTCTTACTTATGACGCCAAGCAATAATTCCCTTGGTCAAGTCATAAGGTGACACGTTGATAGTAACACGATCTCCAAGAATTACTTTGATATGATTCTTTCTGAGTTTGCCGCTTAACGTGCAAACTACTTGATGCTTTGGAGATTCTTTTCCTTCTTCCTGGTTTATTGTAACCAGGAACTTAGAACCTGGGTAGAGTTCTTCAACAACTCCCTCAAGCTCTAGTAAATCTGCTTTTGACATTCGTTCACCACCTTTCATTGTATACGTGATTCCGATATCGCTCACACTCTTCATGGCGCTGCTCGTATTCATGAACACTTGGAACATCACGTTGTATTTTAATTAATTCATCCTCCACAATAGAGGATGCTTTTGCAAGCACTTTTCGTTTCTTATCGTCTTTGATAAATTCTGCAATATGATTTAGCATATCTTTTGCATACTGATAATCATAGACAATCTGATCACTATCCAGTTGTGCAATATAAAGATATTTTGATTGCACAAAAGATTCTCCGTAACGTACTAAGTATAGATCGGAATATTCTGGATAGTTATCAAGTTGATGTTTCTTTAGTTTTACCCGAATCAATTTTTCTTCCGGGTTACTTAATTCATAATTGACCTTGAATGTGTCAATTACTCGTCGCTCATCATGAAACGCCACGGGAATTCTCCTCTGAGTATCCCATAACATATATACTTTCAAATCATCACCCCACTGACATTGCCAGATTATATACCGCTGATAATTTGGACAAGGTCTCTTTCGAGATTCTTCCTTTCACTTGTGTCATAGATAATATTGCCAGGATCAGTGCTGCAACCAATCTTGCTATAATCTTTACAATCGGCACAATCTCTTGAAAAAGTTTCATACACCGATCCAAGAAGTTGGCATCTACCATTTCTTGCACAACATGCTCTCTGGCATTTAACTGATATTCATATGGATAAAACCCTTTTCCATTGAACTTCTTCTGCATCTTCTTTTTCGACTTACGATCAGCACGTCGAATTTCAGCTTGATACATTTCAATTTCGTCCATCATCTGGGCATAATTTGCGTCCAATACAATATCCATATTGTAAAGGATGTTACCATCTGTCTCATTTACTTTTTTCTTGTTCTTTGACAATACTATTACCCCTTTCGTTTTTTATATTATTCATTAAGAATAATTCTTTCCAATGAAATAATATATAACTCTTAGGAATTATTGGTAAACTCAAGGAACATAGAAAATTGAGTTTTTAACTTGGTTAATATATTATCGTACTAGATATAATAATTCAATGAAACATAGGAGGAACTTAAAATGAACTTAACATCAAACACATTTTCGTTGGATCTGGAAATTGATAGAATCAATCATTCTATCTTTCTCACAAAGAAACATATGGACGAGTTACAGAAGATGATTGTGAGAAAACTTAATGTAAAGAATCAATACTTCTTTGAATACGTTCATCAAAATTATGGAAATATTTCAACCCCAGAAACAAGACAGCTTATAATGACGTACAATCTTCTGGAAGACTCTCTAAAAGAACTTCAAGCTGTGAAGTCTGATCTTACTAAACTTCGTAAAGTCTCCGAAAAAATGAATGTGAATTAAAAAATAAATTCTATAAACATTTTTGTAATATCGTGAAAGTATAGTAGTAATGCTATAGTGGAATGGTGTGGAACTAATACTAATATACAATATACAGAAATGTGTAGTGGAGTAGTGTTGGGGAGACTGTGAATCTAATCACGGGGGACTAAAGGAAAAAAGGCTCTTGGTGGTAGAGGGAAGCACAGGAGAGTACTAATATAACAAAAATAAGCGTCAGCTAGGGGAGGGGCCGAAGGCCCCTTTTTTTTGTTTTTTGGTATTTTGGCGCTAAACTTAGGTGAAAGATTGGTTTTATGACCATCTTTCACCTCTTTTCCACTTTTTTCAAATTTTTTTTCACGTACTCTAGGAAGCTACGCTTCCTTCTTAAATAGAAAATTCTAAAAATCAGAATTTTACTCACATATAT
>ERZ1034920.1113-NODE-1113-length-18286-cov-6.989085_pt1 | contig 18286 bp, 13 predicted proteins | sample MGYA00520688_ERZ1034920 | MGnify/ENA primary metagenome ERZ1034920 (study PRJEB33766, sample SAMN09781785) | gut metagenome | biome: gut microbiome | host: Homo sapiens | place: Madagascar | study: EMG produced TPA metagenomics assembly of the PRJNA485056 data...
CCCGCTACCTGATGGGGCTCGCCATTCCCGCGCATCAGTCGGGCTTTCCGCTGGGGACGTTCGCCGTCAACGTCATCGGTGCCTTCGCGATCGCCTTCATCGCCACCTGGTTCCTGCGCCACGTCGGCCTCGACGCCCGCTTGCTGCTGTTCCTCATGACGGGCGTGTGCGGCGGCTTCACCACGTTCTCGTCGTTCACCTGGGAGTCGTTGCAGCTCATCCAGCGCGGCGACGTGCTCGTCGCCGGCGCCTACATCGTCGGCAGCTGCGCGCTGTGCCTCGTCGCCGCGCTTATCGGACAGCAGCTGGCGATGCGGTTCGGAGCGTAGCGCGCTTATGGAGGCGCGGGCGGGATACGGTGCTCCCGCCTTACGCGAGCGGCATCTCCGAAAATGATCGGGAAGAGGCCAGGATACGGAAACGGCCTCCTGCAACGTGAACTGCAGGAGGCCGTTTCGTTTATCTGAAGCTGCGGGGTAGTCGCGGGTCGCAGCTTTCAGTCGATGGGGTAGGGGCTACTCGCCCTTGTCGGCCTTGCTCTTGAAGGCGGCGAAGATGCCGGCGGCCAGCGCGGCGCCCACCAGCGGGGCCACGATGAAGACCCACACCTGGGACAGCGCGGTGGCATCGCCCTGCGTCAGCATGGCGAGCGCGGGTCCGAAGCTGCGGGCGGGGTTGACGGAGGTGCCCGTCAGCGGAATGCCCATAATGTGCACGAAGGTCAGCGTCAGGCCGATGATGATGCCGGCGAAGGGAGCCGTCTTGGCGTCGGCGGTGGAGCCCAGCACAGTCAGCACGAAGATGCAGGTCAGGATGATCTCGACAACGACAGCGCCGATCATGCTCAGGCCGGTGGTGGACGCCTCGTCAAAGCCGTTGCAGCCCAGGCCGGTCACCAGCGCGCCGCCGAGGGTGGTGCAGTTGACGATCAGCAGCAGCACGAACGCGGCGATGATGGCGCCGACGAACTGCGCGATCCAGTAGCCGATGAGGTCCTTGCCCGACAGGCGCTTGTCCAAAAACAGGCCCAGCGAGACGGCGGGGTTAATGTGGCAGCCCGACACGTTGCCGATGACGAACGCCATCGCGATGATGGACAGGCCGAACGCGAACGCGATGCCCAGCGTGCCCAGCGTGGCGCCGGCGATGGCGGCGCTGCCGCAGCCGAACAGCGTCAGGACGAACGTGCCGAGCGCCTCGGCACCGTACTTCTTCATCGAAGATGCTTCCATTGTTTCCCTCTCTATCCTTAAAAATTGCGCCGGACAATAATGGGGAAAGCTCCGAACTGCGTCAATGCGTTCAATTTTAATTTGAAACCTCATCGGTGACATTAAGGAAGGGAAGGTTTGACGCCGGGGAAGGGATCGGGGCATGCGTCCACGATACCGCACTGCCGTCCGTGTTGCCCTGTCCCGTCGTCTGTTCGTCCTCACCCGCCTTCGGGGTAGCGCGCGCCCTGCAAGGTCACCGCCCGAACCCCGCCGAACCCCGTCCACCTTGATTTTCGTTTGCGCTTTACCGGCTCGAGGATGGCCGACGTCGTGCATCGCCTACAATAGCCAACGGTCACGGCAGCACCGCCGTTTCGGATCGAAGGCGAGAGGCGTCTGGAGGGCCGCTTTCAGCGACGCCCGATCAGCCGCAGGATGCGCTCCGGTCGCGTGACGGGCGGCGCGCCTCGTTTCGGGCGCAAAGGAGATTCGCATATGTGCGGTATCGTCGGATATACCGGCAAACGTCCCGTCAAGGGCATCCTCATCGAGGGGCTCAAACGCCTGGAGTACCGCGGATACGATTCCGCCGGAATCGCCATCGAGCAGGATGGCGGCCTGCAGGTGCTCCACCGCAAGGGCAAGGTCGAAAGCCTCGAGCACACCGCCGGTCATTTCCATTTCACGGGAACCTGCGGCATCGGCCACACGCGCTGGGCGACGCACGGCCGCCCCAGCGAGGCCAACGCGCATCCCCATGTGTCGTGCGACGGCCGCATCGCGGTGGTGCACAACGGCATCGTCGAGAACTTCGCCGAGCTGCGCGAAGGACTGGAAGGGCTCGGCCATCATTTCAAAAGCGACACCGACACCGAGGTGTTCGCTCATCTCATCGAGGAGGCGACTCATCGCCATGAAGGCGGCGTCGGCACACGTTGCGACCTGCTGACCGCCGTGCGTGAGGCATGCTCCCATGTCGTGGGCGCCTACGGCCTGGCGGTGGTAAGCGCCGACGAGCCCGGCACCATCGTCGTCGCGCGCAAAGACAGCCCCATCGTCATCGGCCGCGGCGAGGACGGCAGTTACGTGGGGTCCGACATCATCGCGGTCATCGACGCAACACGCGACGTGGTGATGCTCGGAGACGGCCAGTTCGCGCGCCTCACGCCCGACGCCGTCGAGTACTTCGATGCCGCCGGCAATCCGTTCGAGCCGCGCGTCACGCACATCGATTGGGATATGGATGTGGCGGAGAAGGGCGGCTACCCCGACTTCATGCTCAAGGAGATCCACGAGCAGCCGCGCGTCATCCGCGACACGCTGGCGGGCCGCCTGGTCAACGGCGCGCTGTCCATCGACGAGCTGGATCTGTCGTCGGAGGAGCTCAACCTCATCGACCGTGTATACGTGATCGCCTGCGGCACGTCGTACCACGCCGGCCTCATCGCGAAGAACCTCATCGAAGGGTGGGCGCGCATCCCCTGCGAGGTGGAGGTCGCCAGCGAGTTCCGCTACCGCAATCCCATCATCACGCCGACGACGCTGGTCGTGGCGGTGTCCCAATCGGGCGAGACCGCCGACACCCTCGCCGCCATCCGCGATGCGCGCGTGCGCGGCGCCAAGGTGTTCGGCATCACCAACGTGGTGGGCAGCCCCGTGGCGCGTGAGAGCGACGGCGTCATCTACACCAAGGCGAACAAGGAGATCGCCGTGGCGTCGACGAAGTCGTTTTTGGGCCAGGTGGTGTCGCTGACGCTTCTGGCGCTGCTGCTTGCCCAGGTCAAAGGCAAGTTGCGCATGAATCAGGTGCGCCTTCTGTTCCGCGATCTGGCCGATACCGCCGAACAGGTCGAGCGCATCCTCTCCGAGTGCGGGCCTTCCGTCGACGCCGCCGCGGCGGCGTGCAAGGACGCGGCCAGCGCGCTGTTCATCGGGCGTGGCATGGGCGCCGCCATCGCCAAGGAGGGCGCGCTCAAGCTCAAGGAGATCAGCTACCTGCACGCCGAGGCGTATCCCGCCGGCGAGATGAAGCACGGCCCCATCGCGCTGCTTGACGAGGGATTCCCTGTCATCGCCATCGCGACCCAGAGCCCGGTCTACGACAAGGTGGTCTCCAACCTCCAGGAGAGCAAGGCGCGCGGCGCGATGGTGGTCGCCATCGCCACCGAAGGGGACGAGGAGATTCTCAAGCACGCCGACCACGTGGTCTACATCCCCAAGGTGCGCGACGCGTTCAGTGCCATCACGGCGAGCGTGCCGCTGCAGCTGCTGGCGCGCTCCATCGCCGTGCTGCGCGGTTGCGATGTGGACCAGCCGCGCAACCTCGCGAAAAGCGTCACGGTAGAATAAGGAAAGGGGCGGAGTCCGAAACGGCGTGCGGACGCGGTGCGGGACGCCGCCTCGTGGATGATGGGGTCTCCGATCGCGGAAAGGGAGCCATGGAAGACAATCTGGGCATCGAGGGCCAGGTCGGCCTAGGGGTCGACATCGTCGAGATCGAGCGGATGAAGCGGATCCTCGCGCGCACGCCGAGCTTCCGCACGCGCATGTTCTCGGAAGACGAGCGCGCCTACTGCGATGCGAAGGCGACGCCCGAAGTGCACTACGCGACGCGCTTCGCCGCCAAGGAGGCCGTGCTCAAAGCGTTGGGCACGGGTTTCACGCGTGGGATCAATCCCCGCGACATCGAGGTCAAGCGCACATCGAAGGGGCGCCCTTACGTGTCGCTCACGGGTCGCGCGCGCGAGCTCGCGCACGAAGCGGGCGTGCGCGAGCTGCCGATCTCGCTGTCGTTCACGCATTCCGAAGCGGTCGCCTGCGCCATGGCGATCACTGAAGAGAGCATCCGCGCCTCCGAAAAGCGCGTCGACCCTATGGCTGAACTCGCCCAGCAGTTCAAAGAGGCCCGCGCCCTGCTCGACGAAATGGACGCCCCGGGCGCCGAACCCCCGACCTCGTAGCGGGCCCTAAGGCGAAAGGCCCAGCCGTGGCGCAGGCCTTCCGCTCCGCATGTCTTCGTGGCACGCCCTCAGACGGATGGCCCACTGCGCTGCAAGCGTCAACAGCGTTTCAGACCCCGAATAACGCATTTTTTGGATATTCATGTCAAAAATGACGTTATTCGGGGTGTTTCTTCTCCGGGATCGGCCTTGACCGCCCCATCATGGTGACAGGATCGAAGCATTTTCTAAGCTCACCTCTCTGACCTGGTGTTTTGTCTTGCTATTGAGAGGTTCTTGGCGTCATGTTCCTGTGGCGACGTAGTTAGTGGGCTGGATTTCCCCAACTAACGTAAAAAATGACTTCGATATCCAAAAAATGCGTTATTTGGGGGGCGCCGCATCGCAGATCGCGGCGTGATCACCGCGTCACGTCGTGGACCAAGATGCGACCACCAGGCCGTGGACCAAGATGCGACCACCAGGCCGTGGGTAGAGATGCAACCACAACGTCGCGTCGCGGGTCAAGATGCGACCGCCGCATCGCATTGCAATTCGCGGTGTTGGAGCAAATGCCCGTCAGGGCAAAGGTCGGAGACGCCTGCGTTCCTCCCATTCGGGGCTTGCGTATAGCAGATCTCTGAGCGTCCGCTGCTTGGCAGGGTAGTCCTTGCAGCGCGGGCGGATTTGCACGCCGAGTAATTTCGCCAGTTCCTTTGCGATCGCGGTCATCTGGGAGAGGTTGTTGTATTGCCTCCGCGTGATGGTGATGACGGTCGTGTTCGCGAAAGCGAGGGCTCCTCTTCGCGCTGCGTCCGAGGAGATCCTGTCGGAGCCCGTGTGCTCCCTGTCGCTGTCGTATTCGACACCCAAGTTGCCGTTTTCCCAATAGAGGTCGCATTTGACGAAACTCCTCCCGGCAACAACCTGCTCCGATCGCGTCAGATTCAAACGGTGATTCAAAACGGGGCGCGGAAGGCCGAAGCCTCCCAGGTTGCAGGGAAGCGAAAGGCACATCGCCAAGCGCGTTTCCGCCGGCGATGCCGAATTCGGCAGGATGTGGCGCAGCGCGCGCAAAGCGCTCTTCCTACCATGGATCTTCGCGGAGTTATCGACGAATGCCTGCAGCTTCCTGGGGGAGACGAGCTGCCTTCTTTTGAAGAAACCTCCGTCGGCTTGTTCCGACAGCGAATAGGCGCCGCACAGCTCGTACCCGAGTCTGATAAGATCCGGGAGCGGCAAGACGTTTGCCATCTGCACGAATGCGAGCTCGGGCGAGCATACGTGCAAGTCGTCGCTTATGCGGTAAAACGAGCGGGCGGAGGTGCTTGCCGAATGAAGATGATGGGCGATGAGATCGGGTCTTTCGTTTTTCACAGTGACGCCCGTCATCGCATGAACGGGGAGGCTGAACGTGTGCGGCGACAGGGCGCTGAGGCTCTCGACGTCGCTTGCGCTGGCAGCCTTCGAGGGAAGCTCGAAGGCGGAGGAGGCGACGCGAGCGGACGGCTTTCCAGGCGGTGAGAGCCAGTATTCCAATGCGGAGATATGTCCGAGGACCAGGGTCATGATTGGGGGAGTATAGCATGGCAAAACGCCTGATGAAATGGCTAAAATGAGAGTATTGCGAAAATGATTTCCATGCGAGGACGGCACCGGATCGACGTCGGTTCCGCCTATGATCGGCGCAAGATCCGCAGGAGGTTTTCGCGGCAGCGGTGCAAGGGCGCGGCGGAAGATCGGGAAGCGGGAGGCGACCGGGAAAGGAATCTGGCGATCGGGAAAAGAGTCTGGCGATCAGGAAAGGAGTTTTGCGATCGGAAAAGGGACCAGGCGCGTTGCTGGCAAGATGCCGTCAGGGCAGACGAAAAAAAAGATCGGGCAAGTCGTTGGCCGAACGTCGTCGGGGCAGACGGCTGTTGGAAGGGGCGGGAGCGGCGGGGAGGGGAATGGCAGGCGCTATACTTGGGCGAGACGTCGAGAAAGCGTCGGAAGGGCTATCGGGAAGAGGGCTGCCATGATTGAGATCCAAGGACCGGATACGGTCGAGAGGAAGCCGGCCAAGATGGGCGAAGCCGAGCTTGAGGAAACCCCTGCCGAGCAAAGCGGCTCCGAAGCCGAAGAGATCCTCGCCGAGCAGGGTGACCCCGAAGGCGAAGCGGCGCCTTCCGAGCATGCCGCTGCGGAGCTCGAGGACGGCTCCTGTCCGGAGCTTTTCCAAGATGATTGCCGTGATCTCGTCTCCGAGCCGGAAACGGCAGAACGTCTCGATGGCGAAGATCCTTCCGACTCTGGTCGCGGTTCCGTCTCCGACGCTGATCGCGTCACCGATCCCGATCGCGTCCCCGACGCCGATCCCGACACCGACCCCGCCGCGTCTCCGCATGCCTACGATGCGGAGCGGCTGGCTGCTCTTCTTCCCGGGCCGGCATCCGATGTCCATAAATACTCGCGCGGCAAGCTGGTCGTCATCGGCGGCGCTGCCGCCTATCCCGGCGCTGCCTGCCTCGCGGCGGCCGCTTCCCAGCGCATGGGGGCGGGTTACACCGAAGTCCTCTGCGCGCCGGAGTCGGTTTCCGCGGTGCGCGCGTTCCGTCCGTCGCTCGTTGTTCGCTCGTGGGAAGCGTTGGCCCCCTCGTCCTTCGCTGCCGCCCGATCGGGAAGGCCCGTCGCCTATGCGGTGGGCAGCGGGTTCGATGCGGCCGACGACGCTTCTGAGGCGAAACGCCTCGTCCACCGTGCGCTCAAGCATGCTCACGCCCCCCTTCTGGTGGACGGGGGCGGCTTGGCGACGCTCGCCTCCGACAAGGGGCGCCGCCTGATGCGACGGCGCTTCGTCAACGGATGGCCGACCGTCATCACGCCTCATGCGGGCGAGGCGGCCCGCCTCGCCGCGCCGCTCGAGCTTCCGACCAACGACCAGGGCGAGCTGGCCCGCCTTTTGGCGCTTGCCTACGGTGCGATCGCCGTGGTCAAGGGTCCCGACACGTTCATCTCGGACGGCGACGAGGTCGTGCGCGTGGACGAGGGGACCGCCGCGCTCGCCAAGGCGGGCACGGGCGATGTTCTTGCTGGAATGCTGGGGGCGCTGCTCGCGCAGGGGCTCAACCCCTTCGACGCGTCGGTTCTCGCCGTCACGCTCCATGCGCGCGCCGGGCGCCTTGCCGCCGATCGCCTGACCGCCATCAGCGTCATCGCCGAGGACGTCGTCGCAATGATCCCTGCCGCTATCCGCTCCGTGGCGGACAAACGCATCCCGCGATAGGCTTTCGCAAGCCGCAAGCCGCAAGCCGCAAGCCGCAAGCCGCAAGCCGCAAGCCGCAAGCGCTCGCTCGTCGTCGACCGTCAGCGCCCGCCGTCCGTTGCCCCGCGATGTGTCGGTTCGTCAACGGATCCCGATCGCGCCGCAGCATCCTCAAACGTCCCTATAATGAAGTCAGCGGGAAACTGTCCCGCATCGCCATGCCTCCCAGGAAGGGGAATCTTATGTACACCGAAAAGAAACGGGACTGGGGCGTCATCATCGCGGGCGTCCTGCTGGTCATCTGCGCGTTCGTCTGCCTCCTGATGCCGGGGGTCACCTTGGTCACGATCACCATGATCGCCGGCGCGGGCTTTTTGGTCTCGGGCATCATGGACGTCATCGAATATGCGCGCTTCCGCAAGCAGCTGATGCTTTCGGGCTGGGTGCTCGCCTACGCCATCCTCGACATCCTGATCGGCGCGATGTTCCTGCTGCATCCCCTGGCATTCTCGGTGGTGCTGCCGTGGCTCATCGGCGGCTTCTTCATCGTGTTCGGCGTCTTCGAGATCGTGATGGCGGTCCGCGGCCGCTCCGCCGGCATGCCGATGTGGGGCTGGGCGGTGTTCTCGGGCGTCGTCGGCGTGCTGTGCGGCCTGACGTTCTTCCTCAGCCCGGCGACGCTGTCCATCTTCATCGCGCTGTTCATGATCATGCGCGGCGCGACGCTTCTGGTGTTCGGTTGGAACGCGGGGCGCATGCTCGTCTAGCGCCCGCCGCGTGGTAGAATCCGAGATGAACTGAGTGGGAAAGGCCCTGGTTTCAGGGCCTTTCTGTTGCAGGGATCCCGTTTTGCCCCAAGGAGCACGCACATGAGCGAAGAAACCATGAACGAGCAGGCCTCCCTTCTCGACGCACAGGCGCTTGCGGAGGCGACGGCCGATCCCGGCACGCGCATCGAGGAGCTGCGCCGCGAGATCGAGCACAACAGCTACCTGTATTACGCCAAGGACGCGCCCGCCATCTCCGACGCCGCCTTCGACTCCCTCGTGCACGAGCTGCGCGCGCTCGAGGCCGCGCATCCCGAGTTCTACGATCCCAACTCGCCCACCCAGCGCGTGGGCGGCTACGTCGGCGAGCAGTTCGCTCCCATCCGCCACGAGCGCCGCATGTACTCGCTGGACGATGCGATGGACGCCGCCGAGCTCGACGCCTGGCTCGATCGCGTCGAGGAGGCGTTCGGCGGCATGGTCGACGTCGTCTGCGAGCTCAAGATCGACGGCAGCTCCATCGCGCTCACTTACCAGGACGGCAACCTCGTGCGCGGCGCCACGCGCGGCGACGGCACCACGGGCGAGGACGTCACCGCCAACATCCGCACCGTCAAGAACCTCCCGCTGCGCCTGCGCCCCGACGCGCTGGGCGGCCTTACCGATCCCTCCCGCGCCATCGAGCTGCGCGGCGAGGTGTACATGCCCAAGAGCAGCTTCGAGTCGCTCAACCGCGCCGCCGAGGCCAACGGCAAGCAGCCCTTCGCCAACCCGCGCAACGCCGCGGCGGGCAGCCTGCGCCAGAAGGATCCCGCCATCACCGCGGGCCGCGACCTGTCCACGTTCCTCTACGCCATCGCCGACGAGCGCGCGCTCGCGTTCGGCACACAGTGGGAGCTGCTCCAGTGGCTGGGCGAGGCGGGATTCCACGTGAACCCCGATGTCCAGCTGTGCGCGACGCGCGACGAGGTGCACGCGTTCTGCCAGCGTGCCATCGAGCGCCGCGACAGTCTGCCCTACGAGATCGACGGCGTGGTCGTGAAGGTGAACTCCTTCGCGCGCCAGGAGGAGATGGGCTACACCGCGCGCGCCCCGCGCTGGGCGATCGCGTTCAAATTCCCGCCCGAGGAGAAGACCACGCTCCTGCGCGACATCACCGTCCAGGTGGGCCGCACCGGCAAGCTCACGCCGGTGGCGGAGATGGATCCGGTCCGCGTCGCCGGCTCGACCGTCGCGCGCGCGACGCTGCACAACGAGGACGAGGTGCTGCGCAAGGACGTGCGCGTGGGCGACACCGTCATCGTGCGCAAGGCGGGGGATGTGATCCCCGAGGTGCTCGGCCCGGTCGTCTCGCTGCGTCCCGCCGACGCGCGGCCGTGGGCCATGCCCAAGACGTGCCCCAGCTGCGGCAGCCCGGTCATCCGCGAGGAGGGCGAGGCCGACTACCGCTGCATCTCCATCGACTGCCCCGCCCAGGCGCTTGAGCGCCTGCTCCACTGGGCGAGCCGCGGCGCGATGGACATCGACGGCATGGGCGAGGAGATCGTCGCGCGCCTGGTCGAATCGGGCCGTCTGACCGACGTTGCCGACTACTACACGCTCGACGAGGTCGAGCTGTCGATGCTCGACATGGGCCGCGTGAACAAGGACGGCGAGGCGATCCGCCTGGGGAGGACCGTCGCCGCCAAGCTCGTCGCCGCCATCGACGCGAGCCGCGGCCGCGGCTTCGCGCGTGTGCTCTTCGGACTGGGCATGCGCCATGTGGGCAAAACCACCGCCGAGGCGCTGGCGGCGAGCTATCCTTCCATGGACGAGCTCAGGGCGGCGACCGAGGAGGACCTCGCGGCGGTGGAGGGCATCGGCCCCAAGATCGCCCACAGCGTGTACCTGTTCCTGCGCACGCCCGACAACGTGGCGGTGATCGACCGTCTGCAGGCGCGCGGCGTCAACCTTGCCGACAGCGCCGCCGAAGACGCCGCCCAGCTGCCCCAGACCCTCGCCGGACTCACGTTCGTCCTCACCGGAACACTCGTGCAGAGCGGCATGACGCGCGACGAGGCGGGCGCGGCGCTCAAGGCGCGCGGCGCCAAAGTCAGCGGCAGCGTCTCCAAGAAGACGAGCTTCGTGGTGGCGGGCGAGTCGGCCGGCAGCAAATACGACAAGGCGATCGCCCTGGGCGTGCCGGTGCTCGACGAGGACGCCCTGCTGCGCATCATCGAAACGGGCGAAGCTCCGACGGCGGAATAGCCGCGGTTTCGACGACAACGAGGCGATGCTGCGCATCTACGGCACGCTCAAGCAGGTGTGCGGCGTCGACTTCACGCATTACAAGCGCTCGACGGTGGTGCGCCGCATCGAGCGTCGCATGGTCGTCACGCACTCCGCCACGCTGTCGGATTTCGCCTCGCTGCTCGAGATCGACGAGCGCGAGGCCAAGGCGCTCGGCCGCGAGATCCTCATCGGCGTGACGCGCTTCTTCCGCGACGAGGAATCGTTCCAGAAGCTCAAGTACAAGGCGATCTACGACATCCTGGCGCGCACGAGCGAGCGCGAGACCATCCGCGTGTGGGTGGCGGGCTGCTCGACCGGTGAGGAGGCGTACTCGGTCGCCATCCTGTTCCGCGAGGCGATGGACGAGCAGAACATCCGCCGCCAGGTGAAGATCTTCGCGACGGATGTGGACATGCAGTCGGTCGAGATCGCTAGCAAGGGCATCTATCCCGAGAGCATCGTCGACGACGTGTCGGCCGACCGCCTGATGTGCTTCTTCGAGATCAGGGGCGAGTCGTACCACATCGTCAACGAGATCCGCAAGATGATCGTGTTCGCGCCGCACAACCTGTTCACCGACCCGCCGTTCGGCAAGCTCGACCTCATCAGCTGCCGCAACGTGATGATCTACTTCCAGCCGGTGCTGCAAAAGACGCTGTTCGGCATCTTCCACTCCGCCCTCAAGGACGGCGGCTACCTGTTCTTGGGCAAAAGCGAGTCCGCCAACGACGTGTCGGACGTGTTCATGCCGGTGTGCGGAACCGAGCGTATCTACGCGCATCTGGGCGAGGGCAAGATGCCCGACAGCGTCCAGACCGCCTACAGCGTGCAGATCCCCCCGACGCCCACTTCGGTGAGCGCGGCGCTGCACGACATCCGCGAGGACGGCGAGGATGCCGACAAGCTCTATTCGACGTTCTTGGAGCGCTTCCTGCCGCCGTCGGTGGTCATCGACGAGAACAACCAGGCCGTCCATTTCTTCGGCGACTACGCGCCCTACCTGTCGATCTCGCCGGGCAAGGCGTCGTTCAGCATCTTCAACCTGGTGCACGAGGATCTGAGCCTGGCGGCATCGACCGCCATCAGCCGCTGCCGCGGCGACGAGAAGGCGGTCACCTACACCGACATCGCCGTGCGCACCGACGACGGCGTGCGCCATGTCGACATGACGGTGCAGCCGTTGTGGGAGTACAGCCCGCAGCTGCTGGGTATGATCGCGCTGGTGTTCACCGACCATTCGACCCGCGTCGTCGAGGAGGGCGAGTCTGAGCGCTACGACATCGAGAAGACCGCCGCGCGCCGCATCGCCTATCTGGAGAACGAGCTGCAAAACACCCAGAACGAGTTGAAGGCGTCCATCAGCGACCTCGAGACGGTCAACGAGGAGCTGCAGGCAGCCAACGAGGAGCTCTACACGGTCAACGCCGAGTACGAGCAGAAGCTCGACGAGCTCACCGACACCACCAACGACCTGACGAACTTCCTGTCGTCGACGATGATCGGCATCCTGTTCTTGGATGACAACCTCAACATCCGCAAGTTCACCGAGTACGTGGGCCGCGAGTTCAACATCATGGCGCACGATGTGGGCCGCAGCATCCAGATCGTCGCCCACCTGTTCCAGGACATCGACATCGTGGAGGACGCGGAGGCGGTTCTGCGCAGCCTCATGCCCATCGACAAGGAGGTCACGACCGTCGACGGCAAGAACTACACGCTGCGCATCGCGCCGTACCGCACGACCGAGAACAGCATCGAGGGCCTCGTCCTCACCATCATCGACAGCATCGGCGAGAAGTAGGGACTCGGCGGTTTCCCGACGGGCCAAGCGAAAACTCCCGGTTGCGAAGAGCCGATCCCGGAACCCCTCCGGGATCGGCTCTTTCCGTTTGGCCTGCTTTCGGTTCGGCGGATCCTTTCGTTTTGAATATTGGCGATCGAAAATAAACCTTTCGTGAAACATAATCGCTTGACTATATAATTAAACAAGAATAATATTCTTGACCGTGGTACCGATGGGACGTCCTGTCCTTTCGGGACAGGAAGGGAATGGACCGAAAAAGGAAGGGATCGAGATGAAAAAACCCATGCGCATCGTCACGGCTTCGGTGTGCGCGCTGGCGCTGGCGGGGTCGTTCGCGATGTTCGGCTGCTCGTCCAACACCGAGACCGCCGAGGAGCCCAAGGCCCAGGAGCAGGCAGCCGAGCCTGCCGAGCAGGTCGAGCTGCAGATCTTCGCTGCCAACTCGCTTGAGAAGGCGCTCAATGAGGTTCAGGCCCTCTACACCGAGCAGACCGGTGTGACCTTCGCCGACACGCAGTACGAGGCCTCCGGCACGCTGAACGAGATGCTCGGCGGTGGCGCCACCGCCGATATCGAGATCACGGCGTCCAAGGGCACGATGGACACCGCCGTCAAGGAGGGCTATGTCGATGAGGACACCCGCTTCGACATGTTCACCAACGACCTGGTGATCGTCGCCGGCACCGACTCCGCCATCGAGGAGATGACGCTTGAGGAGGCAGCTTCCGGCAAGTACAAGATCGCCGTGGGCGATGACAACGTCCCCGCCGGCAACTACGCCAAGCAGGCGCTGTCCACCGTGGGCGCGTGGATCGACGATGAGGGTACGGTCGGCCCCGAGTCCGACGGCAAGGGCGGCACCTTCGAGGGCACCCCGCTCGCCGGCATGGTGACCGAGGGCAAGTCCGTGGGCGATGTGTGCTCCTATGCCAACACCGGCGATGTCGACCTGGCGTTCGTCTACAGCTCCGACGTGTACCGCTTCGGCAACGTGAAGATCGTGGGCACGGTGCCCGCCGACGCCTGCAAGGCAATCGTGTACCCGGCCGCCGTGTGCGCCGAGACCGACAATGCCGAGGCTGCCCAGGCGTTTCTGGATTGGGCCGTCAGCGACGAGGATGCGCTGAAGATCTGGCAGGAGTGGGGCTTCGAGCTGGCGTAAGCCAGAGCATGCCCGCTGGCTTCTAGGGTAGCGCCCCTCCGAGGGGCGTATTCCGAGAAGACGAGGAGGATGGGTGAGGCACCTGCACCCATCCTCCTTTGCGTATAATGTGAGGGCTTCGCATGCCGGGCGCTTCAGGGGAAGCTTCCGGCACGCGAAGGCGCGCCGCAGGATCGCGGACGCGCTGCCCGCGGCACGCCGACCGAGAGGAGCGGAGCCGATGGGGCCCGAGAGGGGATAGGGGAGAATAGATGACGGTTGAGCTGAAAACGGCGAGGGGTTTGGCGGCGCGCGTCGTCGCCTTGGCGCTCGCCGTCGTTGTGGGCATGGCGCTTGCGCTGCCGACCGCCGCGTTCGCGGAGGAGGGGGAGGGGGGATCCTCGAGCGGGGGCGCCCATGCCTCATCCGATGCGGCGGCTTCCGGCGAGGTGACGGTGTCCGCCGAGGCGGACGCGGCGCTCGCCGAGGGCGCGTCGTTCGCGCTGGCGGATTTCTCCCGCGCCCAGAAAGGCTCCAACCGCGACGTCGATGGCGCCTACATCGGCTACAGCTACTACCAGGGCGGGGACGCCGATTACCTGGCGGCCGTGGTGACGGCCGACTACGTGATCGTGCACGTGCCCGAAAGCGCGGCGGCGCTCTGCGATATCTCCGATCCCGCCGTCCAAGATATGCTGAAAAGCTGTTTGATCTCCCTTGACGAGGCATCCGTCAATGGCGGCGTGGTCGCCGACGCCGACGTGCCGTGGGAGTTCACGTCCGAGAGCACCTGGGAGCAGGACGGCATCGTGTACTCGTTCGGAGTGGAAGCGGGCGAGGGCCGCTACTACACGACGGTCGCCGGCGCCGACGGAAGCGACATCGTGAGCGCGACGTCGAACGCGGCGCGGCCCCTCTACGTCGACTTCGCACATGTCGCGGATCCCTCCGCGGTCGACATCGTCCCGCCCGCGACCGGCATCGCCGCCGTGGGCGAGTTCCTCGCCACCCTCGATTGGAGCCCTTTGTGGGTGACGCTCAAGACCACGGGCGTCGCGATCGTGTTCATCTTCATCCTGGGCTTGGCGGCGGCCTACTTCAGCCTGCGCATCCCCAAGCGCGCCCAGGACATCGCCGATACGCTGTTCACCATCCCGATGGTCCTGCCGCCCACCGTCTGCGGCTTCATCCTGCTGCTCGCCCTGGGCAACAACTCGCCGGTGGGACGTTGGTTCATCGACCATGGCCTGCCGCTCGTGTTCAGCTGGCCGGCGACGGTCATCGCGGCTGTGGTGGTGGCGTTCCCGCTGATGTACCGCAGCGCGCGCGGCGCCTTCGAGAACATCGATCCGCTCATGCTCGACGCGGCGCGTACTCTCGGATGGAGCAACGCGCGCATCTTCTTCCGCCTGATGATGCCCCTGGCGTGGAGCTCGATCGCCGCCGGCGCGGTGCTGGCGTTCGCGCGCGCCTTGGGCGAGTTCGGCGCGACGCTGTTCCTCGCGGGCAACTACGCCGGCATCACGCGCACCATCCCCATCGCGATCTATTTCGAGTGGATGGGCGGCGACATGGACGCGGCGCTGTTCTGGACCGGCGTGGTGATAGTGTTCAGCTTCGTCGTCATCCTGTTCATCAACCTGTGGGGCAGGCGCACCACCAAGTACCGCCGCGGTTCGGAGGAATAGCGCATGAGTCTGGAAGTCGATATCAAAAAGGATTTCAAGGCGTTCACGCTCGACGTGTCGTTTTCCGCCGGCGACGAGACGCTGGGATTTCTTGGCGCGTCGGGCTGCGGCAAAAGCCTCACCCTTCGCTGCATCGCCGGCATCGAGACGCCCGACGAGGGTCGCATCGTCGTCAACGACAAGGTGTTCTTCGATTCGGAGCAGAGAATCAACCTCACGCCGCAAGAGCGCAAGACGGCGCTGCTGTTCCAAAACTACATGCTGTTCCCCAACCTCACGGTGGCGCAGAACGTGGCGGCCGGCATCGGCAAGGAGGTCTCCAAGGCCGATCGCGACGCCATCGTCGGCCGCGAGCTGAAGCGGTTCGGCCTGGAGGGCTTCGATAAGCGCTATCCCGCGCAGCTGTCCGGCGGCCAGCAGCAACGCGTCGCGCTGGCGCGCATGCTGGCGGCGCGGCCGGGCATCCTGATGCTCGACGAGCCGTTCTCGGCGCTCGACGCGCACCTCAAGGAAGTGCTCGAGCAGAACCTCGTGAGCCTGTTCGACGCCTTCGGCGGCACCGTCCTCTACGTCAGCCACGACATCGACGAGGCGCTGCGCTTCTGCGATCGCATCGCCGTTGTCGACGCCGGACGCATCATGGAGATCGACTCAGGCGACGACCTGGTCAACAACCCGCGTTCGGTGGCGGCGTTGAAGCTGTCGGGCTGCAAGAACGCCACGCCGGTTGCGCGCGTGGATGACAGGCATGTCTGGTCGGCCAAGTGGGGCGTCACCGTGGAAGTCGACGGCCCCGTTGCCGACGACGTTGCCTATCTGGGCGTGCGCGCCCGCTACCTCGAGCAGGTCGACGGTCCGGGCCGCAACTGCTTCCGCATGCGCGTCGACCGTGCGAGCGATTCGCGTTTCGAGCGGACGGTGCTGCTGGGTTTCCTCGATCGCGACGAGCGCGAGGTTCCCACGGTGGGCCAGGCGGAAGACGAGATGAAGTACCTGCACCAGCATATGTTCTGGCGCGTTCCCAAGGTGGGCGGCGGAGGGCGGCTGCCCGAAGCGGGCGACGAGGTATGGATCCGCATCCCCACCGACCGCATCTACCTGGTGGCGCGGTAGCAAGCGCGTGGCGGGGCGGTCCGGCCGCCGTCCGCGCGGGCGCCTGACGGAGCCTTCCCCGGCGAACCCTCTTCGGGCTAGCGCCGTTCATGCGGGAGCTTGCGCTTCGAAGCAGTCGCGGATTGGCGAACCGCCTCTTTTTTCATAGGAAAATGCTTTATACTTGCATGCGATAAAACCGCAAAAGGAGGACCTATGAAAGACGGTCTTGGCCGCACCATAGAATACCTGCGCATCTCGCTCACCGACCGCTGCAATTTCCGCTGCATCTACTGCATGCCGGAAGAGGGCGTGTGCAGCCTGCCCCACGACGAGATCCTGCGCATCGAGGAGATGGCGCACGTCGTGCGCATCGCTGCGGACCTGGGCATCAAGAGCGTGCGCCTGACCGGCGGCGAGCCCTTGGTGCGCAAGGGCGTGGTCGATCTCGTGCGCGAGATCGCCAACACCCCCGGCATCGAGAACGTGTCGATGACCACCAACGGCGTGCTTCTGCCCAAGATGGCAGACGATCTGAAGCGCGCGGGCCTGTCGCGCGTCAACATCTCGCTCGACACGCTCGATCCCGACCAGTTCAAGTACATCACGCGCCGCGGCGAGCTCCATCAGACGCTCGACGGCATCAAGGCGGCGCTCGAGGCGGGCTTTGATCCGGTGAAGATCAACGCGGTCACCGTGCGCAGCCTCAACCAGGATTACCTGGCGTTCGCGCGCCTGTCGGTCGATCGCCCGCTGCACGTGCGCTTCATCGAGTACATGCCCGTGGGCGAAAGCTCGGGCTCGGACGGCTGCGGCTGGGGCCCCGAGGACGTGGTTCCCAACGAGGAGGTCATCGAGACCATCAACGCCCAGGCGCGCGAGCAGGGTCTGCCCGAGCTCGTGCCCGCCGGCGACGACAGGCCGCTCGGCTGGGGGCCTGCCCGCTATTGGGAATTCCCCGGCGCCAAGGGCACGGTCGGGTTCATCTCGGCGCTGTCGAATCACTTCTGCGCCCAGTGCAACCGCGTCCGCCTGACGGCGGACGGCAAGCTGCGCCCGTGCCTGTTCTCGGACCTGGAGTTCGACGTGCGCACACCGCTGCGCGCCGGCGATGACGACGCGGTTCGCGAGGTGTTCGCGACCACGCTGCGCGCCAAGCCCGACGAGCATCACAACAAAGTCGGCACCGAACGCGGCATGTCGCAGATCGGCGGGTAGCCGAAACGATAAAGACAATGCAGGGCCGTCCCCGGGCGAGGGGTTCGCGCGCGGTATCCGCACGAGCCGAACCGCCCAGTGGATGGTTAGGCTGGCAAGGAAGAGCAGGGGAGGGCCGGCCGCGGGGTTCGCGCGCAGTTTCCGCAGCCCCTTGATCGCGTTCGAAGAACGCGATGCTTAGAGGGCGAGGACTTGTTTGAGCACGTGTCCCGCGGCCGGCCCTCCCCGTTCGGATAGAGCAGAGAACCGGAGGAAGCATTCTATGACCGATCAAAAACTCACCCACATCGACGACAAGGGCGACGTTCGCATGGTGGACGTCTCGCAGAAGGCCGACACCGAGCGCGTCGCGGTCGCCGAGGGCTCCATCCTCATGCATCCCGAGACGCTGGCGCTCATCGTCGAGGGCAAGGCCGCCAAGGGCGACGTGCTGGCCTGCGCGCGCGTGGCGGGCGTGATGGGCGCCAAGCAGACGTCCAGCCTCATCCCCATGTGCCATCCGCTCAACATCACCAAGGCCAAGGTGGACTGCGAGCCCATCCAGCCCGGCGATCGCGAGGACGGCCGCGTGGGCATCCACGTGACCACCACCTGCGGCGTCACCGGCAAGACGGGCATCGAGATGGAGGCGCTCACCGCGGCGTCCATCGCCTGTCTCACCGTGTACGACATGTGCAAGGCCGTCGACCGCGGCATGGAGATCGTGGACGTGCGCCTGCTCAAGAAGGACGGCGGCAAGACCGGTCTGTGGCTGCGCGAGGAGCGCCCCGAGGAGCTGCTGTAAGCGACTCGGACGGTTTAACGCCCGACTGCGATCCGGGTGCGATCGATCCTCGGTGGCTATTCGATCCCGCCTCCCTGACGGCAAAACCAGCCGCTGGTTGCGCGGGGGGGGGGCACTTCGATGG
>ERZ1034920.1114-NODE-1114-length-18282-cov-23.585505_pt1 | contig 18282 bp, 7 predicted proteins | sample MGYA00520688_ERZ1034920 | MGnify/ENA primary metagenome ERZ1034920 (study PRJEB33766, sample SAMN09781785) | gut metagenome | biome: gut microbiome | host: Homo sapiens | place: Madagascar | study: EMG produced TPA metagenomics assembly of the PRJNA485056 data...
ATTTCCTGCCTCACTTCATTCCCCCAAAAGAACATATAAATATCCCAGCTATGTAATCCTATTGTAAAAGCACCTAAGGGAACTGCAAGTAAGATTGCTACTTGTTTGGCCTTATATTTAATCTGCTCCATATTTGTTTTCCTCAGATTCTATCTTTCTTTGTTCATATTGATTTCTTAGTAAGTCATCAGAATATGAGATATCGCCTCCTATCTGAGGAGTCCCAATTCCAACAATAACAAGTCTAATTTTATCCGTATATTGAGGATCATCAGGTATACTAACCCCTCCACCTATACCATAATATCCCTGTATTGATTTCCCGGATCCACTCAAAATTGAATGCCTTATGGCAGGATCATTAAGATTGACTGATGAATCATCACAAACTATCCTAACTGCCACAAAACTTATACCTGTTCCTGTAGATTCAAGATTGGACCCATCTGTAGAAAGGCTGGCTCCATATGTAGTAAATAGGTCATTATCTTTTAAATCATAAATAATGCCAATTTCTCCGGATGCCTGTACAGGCGTCCCGTGAAAGCCTATAGCCAAAGAGCCTACAACCATAATTGCATCTGCTTCTTGGTACTTATTAACAAATCCAAGCAACTGACCTTTATAATTTTCTAATACTCCCAAATGCTGATAATCTGCATTTCTCCCATTAGCCAGCATAAGTTCAACAATTTCTTCAGGTGTCATTAAAGTATCATTATTTTTCACACCGCTAGCTGCTGCACTTCCACCAATCTGGGAATGCCCTGATACCAACTGCCCTGCTACCGCACCCACGCAAGCTCCAATCCACTGCATCAATGCAGGGTCACCATGAGCTGCTTTTTGGATTTCGCCAATCATCATCTCATTGATTCCTGCCGGAAGAGCCCCGGCTATGAAATTTTTATTGCTGAGCTGGCCCATAATTCCGCCAATAGCCGCATGCCAGGCAGCTCTCTGGTTTGGCGTCAGCTTTGCATCATGAAGATAATTGAAAGCCAGCTTTCCAAAAAGGCCTGCCAGTTCCTGCCGCTCTTCTACTTTGGTCTTATCGAAAATTTCTCCCAGTTTATTCAGGCTGTCCTTGGTATTCCTATTCAAAGCAGCCATATCCTGCCTCTGATTGTCTTTATCCTGAATCATAATGGTTCCCGGTGCTATGCCTGCCCTGGTGGTGGAGTCTGCTTTACCATTGCTTCCGGTGGGGATGGCAGGAGTAATCCCCTTCTCATTGTATGAGACATTGTGTGTCTTATTGACAGCAATTCCTTTTCCGCTTAAGCGATAGTCCTCTTTGTTCTCCACATCTTCCCAGCTTAAAGTACCGGTGCGGAGGGTATTCTTTTCCGCATCGCCTTTGCTGTCTATGACGGCACCTTTGAGGTACACATCTGTCATCTGATTATAAACTCGTATCATCTTGCAGGATTCGGTTAATCCTCTCAAAATAATCTTTGTCAAAATCAATGCTCTGCCATTTTTCAGTTACAGTTCCATAGGAAGGATTTACATGATATATAGGTGTGAACAGGTGGTTTCTTTCATTATAAATACATATCTCATAAACATGATGGAATCTAAATAATAATAATTCTCTCCAAAATATATCAAAGTCTAATGGCGTAGTGCCAGATTCATCTTTTGGCATCATCATCAATAGAAGGCCACCATCAGTATTGCCAAGAATATCATAGGGCTGACTGCCAAATTTAAACTGTTTCTGTCCATTTAAATCATATATATAACTTCCACCTGCCTGCCAGTCATAACCAAGCAAATTCTCCCCCATATGGTACCATCCTTTTATTAATCTATCCTTAGCATCGAAAAGAACGGCCGCCTGCCTGCTCTCATTAGTAAAGCATACATTATTTTCCTCGCTGGTATATAAAATTCCGTCACTATATTTTAATACCGGCACATTTTGCTGATATGGCAAAGGACTTCTTCCTGTGCTTATGTTATCAGCAACACCATATGCCTTACCACCTGATTCAGGCACCATCCAGGCGTACTTTCCTGCCCGGATAATAAAATAACCAGATTTGTAATAAAAAAGCTGAATAGGATATTCCCTTTCCTTTTTCTCCCATTGAATTGGAATCATAGATATTTTCCCATCGCTTATGTCAAACAATTCAATACCTGACAAACACTTATCCGAATCCCTGACTCCCAATATATAAAGGTGCTCTGGCGTAAAAACAGGACTATAGAAGGATAAATCATTCTTCGCTCTCAATTTATTGAAAGAAAGATCTACATATTCTGCGGTATTATTTGGATTGATAGCCCGGTATGTTTGTGTACTGCCTTTTACGGATAAAATGATGCTTCCAGACATAGCATTTGACTTTGCAGCGAAAAACTCAGATACTCTGCTCATCCCTATAATCAAAAAAATACCAATTACTACGATAATCAACATTATCTGCATACGCCGATTAATCATTAGGGACCTCCTGATATGATACAGACTGTACCAAACCTTCGCCATGATGAGCTTCATAATCTGCCATTAATGCTCGGTAGACATCATCAGGAGTTTCCGCCATTTTCAGCCGATACAAAGTGTAATAAATGGATGTCCCTTGCTTGACACTCTCCAGTAATGGGTTACGACTCGTAGTTACGCAATTATGCCCTAATAGTCGATAATCTTCACTTTCACCATTTCTATAATATTCTGCATTATTATCGGAAAAAATTTCTTCTACTTCTGTATTTTCCATCAAATGGTACCCGCCATCATGGATTTGAGCATTATAATGCTCAATCAAAGCTGAATTGTCTACAAATTTCGGATTAAATATAAAAATATATTTATCATCAGGATTAAAGGATTCTCGGGTAATAAATGTTCCTTTTCCAACAGGATTAGCTAATGGTAAAGATCCAATAGTATCCACATCATTTCCGTAACGTCCATAATCAGCTGATACATATTGACCATTAGCATATTCAGCTATCATTCCAACATGTCCAAATGATAAGCCCGGAGCATTCGATAATTTTACCGCGATACCAGCTTTAATTACAACCCCCTTTATCGCAAAGTCATTCCACTTAGCCGCATCCAGGGAAATACCAGCCATACCGGAAATAGAAACATCAGACGCTTTGCCAATTACTGCCCCCAGGCCTGCGCTGAGCCATTCTACCGTATCCGGATGGTTTCTCACCCATTCCGGAGATTTCGTGCGGTTCAGGTATCCCATCACATATTCATGGACACCTCCGGACAGGGCGCCTGCCAGGGTCTCTCCTGTGCCCATGTCTCCCATGAGGGCACCAAAAGCTCCATGAAGGAGGACTTTTTCTGCAGAGCCGTCCTTCCATCCCCTGCTTTCTGCATAGGCATGAATAGCCTGGTTGCCGTATTTCTCCATCATGCCCAGAAGTTCCTGCTTTTCTTCCACCTTGGATTTATCAAAGATTTCCTTCAGCCGGTTCAGGCTGTTTTCTGTATCCCGATTCAGCGTAGAAATATCCTGGTTCTGGTTCTTCTTGTCTGTAATAACGATAGTCCCTTTCGCAATGGCCGCTTTGGTGCTGCTGCCTGCCTTATCCTTCACGGTGGGGCTCATCTGCGGCGTAAGGCCGCGGGCGTTGAGGGACGTGGTGCTGTCTTTAGGAGCATAGAAGATGCCCATGCCGCCTGCTTTGTAGTCCGCTTTATTTTCCACATCTTCCCAGCTTAAAGTACCGGTGCGGAGGGTATTCTTTTCCGCATCGCCTTTGCTGTCTATGACGGCGCCTTTGAGGTGGGTTTTGTCTTTGACAGAGATATCATAACCTTCCTGGCCTGCATAGATTCCAGCCTGTTCTTTGACGGATGCATAGTCAGAATCCGTATAGCCTCTGGCAGTTTCTGCAGAGAGGTAGGGTTTGTCGAGCTTTTTATGGCCTGCGCTGTCTTTGAATACATCGCTTGCCAGAGCCCCGCCTTTCACATTACTTCTGCTCTTATAACTTTCGGTGTCCTGCAAACTTTCTATGCGAAGACTGCCACCAGTTGCAAGCACTAGAAGAAGTAAGCTTTCAATTCTTGTTTACAGTCACTTGAATAGATCGTTCAATCTAATCTGAGTCAAAGATAATCCAATAATCACAATAGCAAATAGAATTGCAGCAATAAATCCTAAATTTGTTTTTTCTACATACTTCCAATCTTTAGGACCATAAGCACTTCTAATAAAAAGGCCTCTAAGTGCTAAAAGATAAAAGCCAAACAGAGGTACCCAATGCGCAATCAGATTATATTCTCCAAACCCCAAATCGCAATATATACTCCAAATAAGTCCAATTATCATTATAAATACTGCCACACTAAAGAATTTGCATCTATCATGCCTTATCAAAAATTTCTCATCGTTGGTTAGCCTTTTATTGAATACAATTTTTTGAACTAAGTTAAAGCACACAATCAACATTCCACAGTCATAAATCAAATAACCAATCATTTCTTATTTCCCTTCATGCAAATCATTTTTAATGCTATCCTCTACTTTTAAATCTTCTTTACTTTTATCTACAGTAATAGTTACTAAAATAGATGCCAACGAAGCCAACGTAACTTTAGTCAATGGGTTAGTAGGAAAAGTTTGTGTAGATTCCATGAGTCCTATCATCGCTCCTGTTGTAATAGGCAACGTATCCCAAGCATCTGCCTGCAGCGCATTGTAAAAGCTCTTAAATTCCTGATGATTCTCATAGACATTGTATCCATAGTTAATAGCTGCTGTCGTATAGCCACCCAACTTAACCGCATTTTCCACCTTGGTTTTTAAATAGTCTTCCGGTAATCCCGGGAACTTCTTTTTCATTTCATTAACCATGGCATATGTTGCAAATGTATTTCCGGCTTCGTCTCTGGCTTCATCTTTTGAAGCATCGCTGACCCGCTGCAGTGCATCTTCGTAACTTGCGCTTTTATGATGCGTCTCAGTGATCCCTGCTGTTGAACTGGTATCAGAATCATCAGTGCTGGAATCAGCTGTATTTCCATTTTCATTATTGCCTTGAGTATAACTGCCTGCATCACCATCATTTGCTCTATCTTCAGCCCCTGCTGTATCAGTCTGCCCCAATCCTGTTACATCCAGGTTTGTTATATTAGATAATCTTTCTGCGGGGTAGGAAGCACGATTAGCAGCTGTGCCATCATCATCCGGTACATTAACAGTCCCCTGTTCCTGATCTATACCGCTGTTAGAGGCCTCGGATCCATCATCGTCAGAGCTGGGCATTGTTGACTGAACCACCTCATCAGATTTGAAAGTACCATTGATAGCTTCAATAATGTACTTCCAAGAATAATTATTCTTAGTTGCACTACTGGCTACGCCTGCTCCGATCTGTCCATTTCTGGCTAGCATCTGTGTAACGAGTCCTCCAATAGCTGCACTCATCCACTGCATTTTTGCCGGATCGCCGTGGGATGCTTTCTTAATTTCCTGTATAAGCATCTTATTCACCGCAGCAGCCGCCGCTCCTGCCATGAAGTCACCATTTGTAAGCCGACTCATAATACCGCCGACCAGGGCATGCATTGCTGTTTTTTCCGGACCATCTTTCATGTTATGGATTTCATTATAAGCCAGCTTTCCAAAGAGGCCTGCCAGCTCCTGCTTCTCTTCTACTTTCTTTTTATCAAAAATTTTCCCCAGTCTGTTCAGGGTGTTTTGGGGATTTCTTTCCAGCTTTTCCAGATTCTGCCGTTGCCGGTCAGACTTGTTAATCACTATATTTCCCTGACTGACTGCCGAATGGGTTACTGAAGAAGACTTACCCTTGCTTCCGGTAGGAATCTGAGGTGTAAGTCCTCTTTTACTATTCACTTCGTCTTTTTCTTTTTGGCTCATCTCTTTAAAATGACTGTAGTAGTTATAGGAAGCCCCCACTCCTTTTGATGTATAAGAGGCATGGTTCTCTATATCTTCCCATTCCAAAATTCCGGTGCTCAGTCTGGTTTTATCCGGAGTCCCATGACTGTCTATAACACCGCCTTTTAATGAAGTCTTATTCTTAGTGGACACAGCAACCCCATCTGTTCCTGCATAAAGTCCTGCCTGATCCACTACACCTGCATAGTCGGAGCGAACGGCTCCCGAAGAGTGTCCGGCTCCAACCGAAGAAGCGCCCCATTTTTTGACTGTCTGATTTCCTTCCGGCTCATATTTCACACTTCTTCCGCCGCTGATATACCATCCCTTATTTTTCGAATCATAGGTATGCTTGTTTTGCAGACTTTCTATTGTCAAATCATGCCCTGCATCTGCCACAATACGTCTTCCCCGCACCTGACTTCCTTTCATGACAATATCATTACCACCGGATAGATAAGCCATATGATCCGCACGAATATTCGAAGCATCATAAGAAATAGACTGCTCCTTTTCCTGTCCGCTGCCATGAGAAATATAGCCATTGACTCCCGCTAACCCAGACGGGCCAATAGATGCAGTAATTCCAAAGCCGCTGGATTTTTCACTGGATTTTATTGACATCCTGTTCTCTGATGCGCTAAGCATGATGTCTTTTCCTGCCAGCAATACCGCCTCGTTCGAAGACATATCTGATCCATGTACATGAATGTCATTCTCTGCAATGAGTGCTGCAGTTTCTCCTGCCTGAATCCTGCTGGCTGTGCCTTCCGTCATTTGACTCACAGAATGATAGGCATACGAAGAATTTGTAAAACCAATATCTAAAGAGGCATGAGCTTTTCCTTTTGCTAAATCCTGCAAAGTCTCTTTCCGTTTATCCAATTTCTTATATGCATCATATCCATACAGTACTCTCAGTCTTAAGTCCTGTACATCCGCTGCCCTTTCTACCGGTGCAGCCACATCAGAAAGTGCATTAAACGTGCTGCCTCCCAGGGATACACTGAGCCCGCTTCTCTTGTACTCATGTTCTTCCCGATTGGTGTATTCATTGTCTTTACTGGTGATAGTCACGTTCTTTCCGCTAACCACCAGGTCCTTACCGGCTGAAACATGGGAGGCTTCTATATCTGCATCCTTCCCTGCTCCGATGTGGACGCTTCCTTCCACGCTGCCTATGGTGCTTCCTACCTGTTCTACGGCTTCACTGTCATAGCGGTCTTTTCTCTTCTCGCTGCCCATAGTAAAGCCCAGACCGCCTCCGGAGAGGAGGCCCCTCTTTTTGACGGATTCCCGGTAGGTGCTGCCGCTTCTTTCTTCAGCGCTGTCGGCCTTGAAGTTTCTTCTGGCCAGAAGGGTGGTATCCTTATCGCTGACGACGGCGCTTCCTGTGATGGTCATGTCTCTTCCGCTTTCCATATGGGTTTCATTCCCGGAGATAAGGCTTCCTCTCACGGTGTCTGTCTTCCCTGCTTCATAGAGGTCCCTGGTCTTGGAAGAGAGGAGGCCGGATACATGGGAGTGGTATTCGTGGATGGTTTCGTGATGTTCCTTTTCATCCATCATAGAGATATCTTCACCGGCAGTCAAGGAGATTTTTCCCTTTTCGGAAGTAATGCCGCTGCCTTTCAGGGAGATGTCCTCCCCTGCTTTAAGGCGCACTTCGCCTGCAGAGGAAATCAGGGTGCCTTTCACTGCTTCATCTTCTGTTTTGAGACGCTGGTAGTAGGAACCCTTCCTTTTCCCTACGGAAGCATCTTCTGCATAAAGGTCCTTTTCTGCGGTGAGGCGGATATTTTTCCCTGCTGTCATGTCTGCTTTGTCATCCGCTTTAATGGATGCGCCGGATAGGGTGATGGTATTCCCTGCGCTGAGGGAAAGATTTTTAGCAGAAGCTTCCGCTTCGGTATACTTTCTTTCATGAATTTCAGCCGCTGATTCGCTGAAGGTGACGGCCACGTGCTTTTCCCGGGACAGGGCTTCCATGGAAATATCTTTCCCTGCCTCCATGGCAAGGGTTTCTCCTGCCGTAAGGACCCCGCCCCTGTTTTGGATGGAGTCTCTGGCAGAAAGGGTCATGTCCTTTCCTGCTTCCATGCGGGCTGGATTTCCCAGGGCAGTCTGGTAGAGTCCACGGCTTCCGTCTTCTCTCTTTGCCGTTTCATTGGTTATGTTTCCCGCTTCCAGGGAGAGGCTGTCTCTGGCGGAAATGGTGCCGCTCCGGTTCAGGATATCTCCGTCTGCTTTCATATGAATCCGGTTTCCTGTGATGGTGCCTTCTCTGTTTTCAATGGTATGTGCTGCAAGGGAGAGGGTATGTCCGCCATGCAGGGTGCCCAGATTTTCCAGGGTCTTTCCGGAGTAGATTTCTACGTCGCTTCCGGTGATAACGGCGCCTTTGGGGGTTATGTCCTTTTCCGAGAGGCGGGCCAGGTAGATTTTCGGGACCAGTACATCTTCCCCGTTCACCTTTTCCTTCACCAGCCAGAGGATGTCACTGGTCAGAGCGGCGGTCTGTTCTTTGGAAAGTTCAACGCCCACGGAAAGATGAAGTGTCTCCGCCTGGGTTACGCCGTTATCCATTAATTTTTTGAAAGTTTCCATGCTGCTTCCGGTGCCGGAGAGGTAGGGATTTCCCGTAAGGGCAAGGAGCTGTTCCTGTACGAGCCGCTGTTCTATCCATCCGTCGCCCAGCTTTTTGGATACCTTCTCGGGATCGGCTTTGACCCGTTCCAGCAGGTAGTCGCTGGAGAGGAAATTCCTGTAGTCTGCATAGCGGGGATCTGTTTCGTAAAGATACCGGGCGCTGGGGTCACGGGTAAGGGTATAGAGGCGGCTTTCTTTTTCCAGGAAGGAAAGGGATTCATTGTTATAAGCGGGATTGTTTTCAGACGCACGTTTCCCGTCCAGCGGGTTTCCCTTCTTGAAATCTGCTTTCTTGTCCCTGTTTTCGTATACCTTCCCATCCGCTTCCAGGGTGCGGTTCTGCACACTGCCATGAAGGCTTTGGATGGTGGTCTTTCCATTCCCGCTCATGACGGAGAGCCGCTCTGTATCATCACCGGTTTCGTCATGGACTTCGTGGTTTTCATAGGGAAGGACGGTCTTTCCATAGACCATGTGGCAGTGAAGGTGCATCCTTGTATGTTTCTTGTATTTCCAGTAATGGTTGTCATGGCCCAGGTCGTCATAGTGGATGGTGCCCTGGTAGCCGGTGTTCTCTATATCTCTGCCTGCAGTCACAGAAAGATTTCCTGCGGCCGCCATGGTGCTGTAGTCGTTATGGATTTCATTTCCTGCCTGGATCGTGAGACTGCCTTCTGCCATCATGCGGCTGTCATTGGTTTCTTCTTCAATAACACCGGTGTGGATGGTGCGCTTGAATTCCCGGCGGGCGTCATAGTAGTTCTTTTCCTGGAGGTGGGGAATGCGGTAGGCTATATCCTCATAGGTCACTTGCCAGCCTGTTTTCATTGTTTCTTTGTCGTTGATAATGTCCTCCGCTTCCACCGTCAGGTCTTTCCCGCTTTCTATGGTGCTGGAGCGGTTATGGAGGATGTGGCGGGCCGTAAGGTGCATGCTGTCTCCGGAGGAGAGCAGGGCGCCTTCTTTATAGCCGCTGCCGTTCCGGTTGTACAGGTTTTCCGCTTCTATGGCCAGGCCTTTCCCTGCAGCCAGAAGGCCGTCCTCATTGGTCATATTTCCTTCTTCGGAGAGGCTGAGGTTTCCGGAAACATAGACGCCGCCCAGGCTTTGGTTGATGAAATCACGGCCCGTAAGGGTCATGTCTCCGCCCACACCCAGATAGGCGCTGTCTTCATTGGTGAATGCATCTGCCCGGGCCTTAAGGTCTCCCTGTACGTCCATGCTGCTGTGGCTGTTGGTGAAAGATGCTGCTGTAATAGAGCTGTTCCCACCTGCATGGAGAAGGCTGCTGTTTTTATTTTCCAGTGTATCTGCTTTGATAGTCACATCTTTGTTTCCATAGAGGCTGGCACCGTCATTGGTAAAGGATACCGCCCGGATATCCACCTTCTGTTCTCCATGGAGAAGCCCGCTGTCGCTGTTCCTGAGGGTTTCTGTATCCAACGTGAGATTTCCACCGGCTGTCATAGATGCATGACGGTTATCCAGAGAGGGAGCATGAATATCCATGTCTCCGGCTGATGAAAGGAGGGCATTTTCGTCCTGTGAAAGGGAAGAGGCCCTGAGGGAAAGGTTCTTTCCGGCTTTCAGGGCAGACTGGTGCTGGGTGAGGTTTCCTGCCAGGGAAATATGCATATTTCCTTTGGCTTCCAGTACGCCTTTTTCTTTATTTTCCAGATTTTTGGCTGACAGGGTAACATCTTCTTCCGCCCCTGTCTTTCCTGTATTGGTGATGGTATCTTCCGCGGTCAGTTTGATGTTCTTTCCATAAAGCTCGCTTCTGTCATTATGGATAGAGCGGCCATAGAGGGAAAGGTTCTCTGCTTCCCTGCCGTTTAGTCCGTCTCCCATAAGGCGGATATCTCCCATGCCATGGCCGAAGCGGATATATCCATTTTCCATAGAGGAAATGGGAGCTGCCGCAAGGGTCACATCTTCTACATGAAGGAATCCGGTGCCATTGACGGAGATTCCGTTGGGGTTGGCAATCACCAGGGAAGCGGGACTGCCTGCTACTTCTATATATCCCATAAGGCGGCTTTCTGTATGACCGGTGACTTCATTCAGGATCAGGCGGGCTCCTTTTCCGTAGATTTTCATGTTCCTGTCAATATAGCCGCCCAGGTCTGTTTGGGTATAGTGGGAAGCGTTGTTCAGGATGAGGCCGCGCTGTTTCACGTTAAAGTCATGGTAGAGGTTGCGGGAAACACCATTTCCATCAGCTTCTGCAATCTGTACCAGGTCCACGCCATTGGCGGCATGGTCAATGATAGGTTTATATTTTCCGGGAGCTGTCTCATCAGCGGTGAGCGGCAGGTCAATGTCTTCCATTTTATCTGCTTTCACCGTATCCGCTGTATCCGGCATGGAGGGAAAGGATGGAGTTTTCAGGTCTTCTGCTTTTCTGGGCGTTTCCGGATCCGGCTTCCCTTCCGGTCTCACCGGATTTCTTTCCACAAGAACCAGGCTTTTCTCGTCTTTTGCCTTCAGGTTGTCCCTGCTTCCGGTAATCCTTTCTCCCGTAAGGCTGATGGTACCTTTGTCTGCGGAGAGGGCGCCGGACAGGTGGATGATGCCGCCCGCTTCTCCGGTCATGCTGTTTCCTGCCACAAGACCGCCGCCCAGTTCGGCATTGTCACGAACCGCAAGAGAGATGCTGTCTGATGCGGACAGGGTGCCTCTGTTTTCCAGGGAGCCTCCCTTTATGGCAAGGGAAGCGCTGTCGGTCTTAAACTGACCGCTCCCTTCTGTTTCTTCGTAGCTTTCTCCGGCGCTGATACGGCCTGTATTGGTAATGGCACCGGCAGCGGAGAGATGGATGTCTTTACGGGCCAGTATGTCCATGCTGCCATCCAGGCTTCCTTTGGCAGAGGTGATGGAAATGGTACCGTCAGAAATAATAGCTGTGGCGTCTGTATCCCCGTCCTCTCCTGCTATATCGTGGGATTTCAGTTCGATTTTCCCTTCATTGGTAAGTACCAGGTCTTTGGAGGCATGAATGGTTCCGCCCACATTAACGCCCATACCGGCAGCGGTGCCTACCAGGTAGATGCTTCCGGCATACATGCCGCCCAGGGCGCCTATGTCCAGGGAGACTCCTTTTTCGTCATTCTCTTTGACTGCCTCCATGGTGCCTGTGTCATAATGCACCCTGCCCTGGCCGACAATCACATGGATGTCATCTTTAGCAAAGAGGGCGCTGTTAATAGCTGCTGCCCGGCTGTAGATATCCAGTTTATCCGCCCTGCCGTAAAGAATCCCGCCTTTGTCGTCATAAACCGGTGTATTTCCTTTCCCTTCCACGGAAATGGTCCCGGTCATGTCAAAGCCGGAGAGGGCACCGTTTTCTATGACCGGATGGCCTGCGGCCAGGGTGGCTCTTCCCACGTTGATGAAACCGAAGCCGTTTCCTGTAATGCCATTGGGGTTGGCAATGATAAGGTCCGCCCTGCTGCCTGCAATTTCCATCATGCCCTGAAGGCGGGTGCTGTCTTTTCCCAGGGTTTCCACCAGGATGGTCCGGGCAGCATTTCCTGAAAAGTTCCGGTTGGAAGAAATGACACCGGCCAGCTTTGTCACAGCCGCTTCCTGCCGGGCATTGTTATTGAATACGATTCCTTTTTCATCTACATTGAATGCATCAAAGCGGTTGTGGGAAAGGCCTTTGTCATTGGGGCCCTCAATTTCCACAACGGCGGCGCCGGTGGAGGCAGTGGAGAGGGCGACGCCGCCCCGGGGAATGATGGCCGCAGCAAAGGAGGTCACTATGCCGGAGAGGTAAAAAGAGATGGCCAGGGACAGGGATATCCATCGTTTTCCTGTCTTGATTCTTCTATAGGTAATGTTTTTATTTCTCATCATCGCCACTCTCCCCCATCCTTTCTCGGCTGCAGACCAGATGGTTTTTACTTTTTAATTTCTATCATTTCAAATTTCCGCTGATATAAGGAAACAGCAGGTCCTCTTTGCCGTTTGAAAGCCTTCCGGCTTTTCTATGGGCCATCCGATAAACCCGTCGTACCGGAAGGGCCCTTTTTCTCCCCTAAAACCTAAAGCACAGCCGGTCAGCTCTTTCCCCAGCAGGTATTCCGTAGAGGGGCCGTAAACCCTTCCATAGTCCCAGGCGCCGTAGATCTCCTGCCCGCTCTTTCCCAGGGGAATGGCCAGCTCATTTCTCATGACCACGCCGCTTTCCGCTGCCAGGGTATTTTCACCGTCAAATCCCCGGACGCTGTATCTTCCTCCGATAGAAAGAAATTCACTGCCATACACCGGCTGGTTGGCTTTCTGGAAATAGATGTCCATGGTATAGCGCAGGCGGTAATCTTCTGTCACCGGAACCGGCGTCGTGATATGAAGGGACCCCAGGTACATGTTATAGCGGGTCGTGGCCTCTCCAGCCATGCCGTCCGTAGGGCCGGGATCTGCCATCCACGGTACGCCGCGCCTGTAAGTAAGTTCCCCTTCCACCAGACTTTCTTTGATATATCTCTTATGGCGAATCCCCAGTTCCAACGCCGTGGTCTTCTGCCGCTGCACTCCGATTTCCGTGCCGTCGATATAGCTGTGCCTTGTCTTATGGAGGATGCCTGCCAGAAGGTCTGTTTTGCTGTATGCCTTTCTCTGCAGAAGGTGGGACCAGGTCAGACGGGTTCTTTCCAGTTTCCCGCTGGAAATGAATGGAACCACGCTGTAGTCCACTGTCTGCCGGTAATCGTCATGATCATAGGACAGGGTCATTCTGTCTTTCCCCAAAGGAATGTCATAGAAAAGATTCACTCCATGGGTTCCTTTCCTGTCACTGCCGGGCTCTGCATCTCCGTTCCAGCTGAAGTAGAAAAGGTCGTTCAGTGACAGGGGATTGGAAATCCGCATACCGTAGGTCTGCTGCAGTTTTCCTGTCTCCTTCATGCCGCTGTTGTCCATGGTCATGAAAAGGGATACCGGCCTTTCCCGCTGAAGCTCAATAAGAAGTACGCTGTCCCCTTCCTTCTCTCCGGGCTCGATGCGGATATGGGCCTTTTGTCCCGGTACATGATTGAAATTATCCAGCGTCTGCTCTATGCCCCGGATATTCAGGAGAGAGCCTTTATGGACAGCCGCCGCATTCCGCCAGGTGCCCCAGGTATCCGGGGAAAGGCGGATATCTGAAACGATGCCGGGAAGAAGTGTGAAATAAAAGGTTCCTTTGGACAAATCCTGGGGCTCGATGTAAACCCGGCTGGTCACATAACCCCTGTCCATGATTTCCTTATTGATGGCCGTTTCAAGAGCCTGGATGCCCTTTCGACCTATGCGTTTCCCTTCAAAGCCGGAAAGAAATGTATCCACCCAGCTGAACCAGTGCGAAAAAGAAGAGGGCTTCAAATACAGGTGCTTTAACAGGAATCCTCCATCCTCTTCGGGCAAAGAAAAAGCTTCCAGAGAGGCAGAGGAAGAATCCGTCCGCGTCATAGTGTCACGCAAACGGTATTGATTTTCTTCTTCCCTGCGTCTGGAAGCAATGTCCTGACTTTTCTGTGTAATGATATCTTCCTGCCGGCTGAGAGCACCCTCGGGCCCTGCCGCCTGGGCAGAGCCCATAAGCAGCCAGCACACAAGCGCTGCCACACCTGAAACAAACCATGGTCTTCCGTTCATCATGTAATCCCCCGATTCATTATGAACCACCCTCAGCCGGTTATGTATCGAATTAACCTCTCTCTAAGTTATTTCTTAAACAGAATATATACCATTCTTTCTAAATTTGCAAGATGGTAAAAACAGAGCAGAAATTATAATCCAGATCCATATCTCCAAATGTTATTGTCCTTTCTACATGTTAATAAGTGCTTCCAGCCGAAGAAAGTACAGTCTGCCTGTATCCTTTGATCTGCCGCGTTTTTTCATACTGGGATCCTTATTGTTCTTTATCCGGCAAAGTGTATCATTATATTTTAATTAAAATCTACTATCATTAGCGGCAAGCGAATTTTTTCATTTGTAAAACGCTCAAATCATATCCAATTTCTCAGTTTGTTTCTGATACCTCCTGCTCTCCCTTATGACTATATGCATAGAAACAGCACCGGTGAAGTCCTCTCAGAAATCCTGCAGGCGCCCATCCATGGAGCAGGAGGGAGGGAATGGAGACGGAAGCTGTTTCTCCTTCAGTGCACTGAAACCAATGGAATAAAAAGCATACATAGGACAGAGGTTTGCAGGATAATGGATGTCTCCCCTGTCCTGTATGCATTTCCATATAAAAAGGCTTCACAGATTTCTGTGAGGCCTTTTTGTGGTGCTGATTTTTCATGGTGCAGAGCCCGGGGCAGCGGGCTGCAGGATCGTCATTTATGGGAGACTGCCTGGGAAGAGTCAGGATGAATATGGCAGCAGTGGAAAAGAGCAGGAAACCGCTTTGGGCTTCCTGCTCTTTTTTATTTCCCCTGCCACACAGGGTCGTCTTTGATTTTCTTCTTTCTTTCAAAGGTGGTGGCGTTGTCCATGTTGATGGCGTAATCCTTAGAGGAGAAGTCGTATTTGGACTGGTAGAAGTTGGTCTTTGCCTGCCAGATGCCGGTGACGGTGTCGAAGGCCAGGTCGTTTGTGAAGACCTGCTGTTCATGGGATTTCAGGGCGGGCATGAGTTCCGGATGGGCGGCCTGGTAGTCCGGGGAAAGGTAGACGAAGAAGGGGATGTGCACCATGTCGTAGTAGAAGGGGGATGTGGTGTGGTAATGTTTCATGTTTTCGCCGTGGTCGGAGAAGTAAATCATGGATTTCAGGTTCAGGTTCGCCTTGGCGTATTCGAAGATTTCTTTCATCACCCGGTCGTCGTAGGCGATGGTAAGGTCGTAGTCATGGTAGGGGTCTTCTTTGGAAATGCCCAGCTCATCCCGAAGGTTCACGGGCACCCGGGCGATGTAGGTGTAGTGGCTGCCGTCGATGTTGATGAAGATGATCCGCTTTTTGGCAGGCGGCAGTTTCTTCAGCACTTCCAGGGTGTAGCCGTCATAGTTCTTTTCCCAGTAGGAGTCGTCACACCGTTCTGCAATCATGGTGACGCCGGCGCTGGACATGGAGCTCCGGTTATGGAAGGAAATCCAGTCGGTGCGGTATCCGGCGGCTTTGGCCACGTCCACCATGCTCACCACGTCTTCAAAGGACATGTCGCTGTACTGGTTGGCGCTGGTCATGGCGTAGGACAGGGAGAAGAGGGTATTGGGGAAATTGGAGTATGCCTTGTAACCCAAAGCGAAGTCCTTTGTTTTCGCCATTTCCGAAAGCCAGGGGGTGGTATTTTCCGGATAGTCCGGCGTGAAGGCCTTCATGTGGTCCCTGTTGGCGCTTTCGCCGATAATGACGATGTGGGTGCCTTCGTCAATGCCGCTTCCCGGATTCGGCGGGATGAAGGTCATGGTTTTCACATTTTTGTCCAGGTTGTCATTGAGCTTCTGCAGGAGCTGGAATTCGCTGCCCGAGGAGTTCAGGGCTTTGAAGATGGTGGCAGGAAATACGTGGGTAATCTGCCGGTAGAATCCGCCGAAGAAGAGGACGGAAATCACAAGAAGCCCGACAGGGAAGGATTTCCCGCTGCCTCTAAAGATATTTCCTTCAAAACTGCGAGCTCTTTTCATCATGGAGCGGGACAGGACGACGGCGCAGGAAATGACGATGCCAAGGGCAATGACCGCCATTGCCAGGTGCATGGGAGAACCCATGGTGCGGAGGAAGTCCTTGATTTCCTTCAGATGGGTGGAGCGCACCGCCATCATGGCAAACATGTCCATTTCCCCGCCGAAGAGCACGTAGTAGCCGATGTAGATGAAGGGGATGAGTACCATGAAGAAGGTGTAAATCCCTGCGATGACTGTCCAGAGAGAGGAAAAGCGCTTCGCCCTGGCAGTCCAGGCGGTGTACACATAGGGCAGGGCCATGAGAAGGGCGCCCAGCACGTAGTAGTCGCCCAGATGTTTTTTCTCCGGCAGGGAGGCAAAGCCGTAGGCCCAGGTAAAGGTGCCCATCCAGAGAAGGGGCAGAATCACCGCCCAGGGGAGAAGCCGTTTCAGGTACTTTCTGTCCAGTACGGAAAAAAGGCCGAAGGATACGATAAGGAAGACCAGGAGCGCCGCCCCCAGCCGGGGCTGCACATAGCTGTGGATATCAGGGAAGTCCCCGCCTGCATGAAGCAGTGCCATAATCACCAGAGCCGTACCTGCCACCCAGGAAAGGGCGGATAAAATCACTTGTTTCACCATTCACCTCGCGTAAAAATTCATAAGAAAAATATCAAATTTCTATAAATTATACCACAGATAGGGCGGATGTACATGAAATAATTGACCGGCAGTCTAAGTATGAGATGATAGAAGATAGACTTCAGACGCTGTGCCGTCGTTCTTTGGGAGGAATACCGTCTCCCATTGAGCCACATCAGCGCGGGAGATTTCCCGGCTCTGCGTATCTATAGAAAGGATAACATATACACCCATAGCGGCAGGCTGCTCCGCTCGAAATGACGACAGCGGCGGGCAGCCTGTCGCCATGGACGTGGGAGGGAAGCGCCATGACAGAGGAACGGCCTGCCTTCCGACATTTCGGAATTGGTTAAAAGAATATGGGCAGCAAAAAGGAGCTGTGAGGAATGAGGGGACATTCCTTCACAGCTCCCTTTAGGGAAGCACTGATTAATTCGTTGTTTGATTTTATTCTTGAATTTTTATGCAATGCAAGGAATGCGGTGACGCGAATAGCAAGCTATTTAAGGAGCCTCATGACGAAGCAGTGCATAAAAATTCTTATAAAAGCAAACTCTATGAATTAATCAGCGCTCCCTTTAGCTTTATCTTTCCAGGTTCAGGTCCATGGAGGGAGCCGGCTGTGCCGGTTTTTCTTCCGGCAGACCATTTTCCAGGATGTGCATGAACTGGTCGCCTGTAATGGTTTCTTTTTCGTAGAGGTACTTGGCCAGGGCATCCAGCTTGGAACGGTTTTCTTCCAGGAGCTTTACTGCCTTTTCGTGCTGTTTCTTGATGAGTTCGGAAACGGCACGATCGATGCGGGCTGCGGTTTCCGGCGAGCAGGCCAGGGTGGTGTCGCCGCCCAGATACTGGTTGGTCACAGTTTCCATGGCCACCATGCCGAATTCGTCGCTCATGCCGAAGCGGGTAATCATGGCCCGGGCCAGCTTGGTGGCCTTTTCGATATCATTGGAAGCGCCGGAGGAGGAGGTGTGGAATACCACTTCTTCTGCGGCCCTGCCGCCGGTCAAGGTGGCAATCTGGTCGAGGAGTTCTTCCTTGGTCATGAGGTAATGGTTGCCCTTGTCCACCTGCATGGTGTAGCCCAGGGCGCCGCTGGTGCGGGGGATGATGGTAATCTTCTGCACCGGTGCGGAATGGGACTGGAGGGCTGCCACCAGGGCATGGCCGATTTCATGGTAGGAAACCACGCATTTTTCCTTGTCCGAAAGGATGGCGTGCTTCTTTTCGTAGCCGGCGATAACCACTTCGATGGAGGCTTCCATATCTTCTTCGGTGGCGTAGCTGCGGTGATCCCGGACGGCCCGAAGGGCTGCCTCGTTCACGATATTGGCCAGCTCTGCGCCGGAAGCGCCGGAGGCCATGCGGGCCACTTTATTGTAGTCAATGTCCGGAGCATGCTTGATTTTCTTTGCATGGACCTTGAGAATGGCTTCCCGGCCCTGGAGGTCCGGAAGACCTACGGGCACCTGGCGGTCGAAACGGCCGGGGCGGGTGAGGGC
>ERZ1034920.1126-NODE-1126-length-18150-cov-5.869577_pt1 | contig 18150 bp, 21 predicted proteins | sample MGYA00520688_ERZ1034920 | MGnify/ENA primary metagenome ERZ1034920 (study PRJEB33766, sample SAMN09781785) | gut metagenome | biome: gut microbiome | host: Homo sapiens | place: Madagascar | study: EMG produced TPA metagenomics assembly of the PRJNA485056 data...
GTCATCGGCGTCTCCGGAGACACCATCGAGGTCAAGTTCACCCGCACGGGCAAGACCAAGAAGCTCCTCAAGGGCTTTGCGCCCATTGTGAAGGTCAGCTAGGGCCAGCGCACCCGCGCCGGCAGGGGAGAAAAGCATGGATCAGCTCAACGTACTTCTCGCCAAGGGACTGACGGTGGCCGCCGCCGTGGTGGTGGCCCTGGTGGTGCAGCACTTTGCGCTGCGCCTGGCCCGTCGCGTCCTGAAAGCCAGCGACGTGCCCAGCGCGTCCATCTTCCTCAACATCCTGCGGGCGCTCATCTGGTCGCTGGCGGTGCTCTCCATCCTGCAGCCGGTCTTTGGCATGGACCCCTCGGGCTTTGTGACCGCCTTGGGCGTGGCTTCCGTGGCCATCTCGCTGGGCCTGCAGGACACCATCTCAAACCTCATCAGCGGCCTCTCGCTCATGGCCGGCAAGGTCATCAAGCCGGGCGACAAGATCAGCGTCGGCTCGGTCACCGGCGAGGTCACCGACGTCACGTGGAGAAGCACCACCGTCCGCCACCGCTCGGGAGACGTCGAGGTCATCCCCAACTCCGTGCTCAACAAGACCTCGCTCACGCACCGCACGGCCTGGGGTATGGGCCTGGCGACGGTCCCCATAGCCGTCAGGCCGGGCGCGGACCTCGACGCCGTGGCCGCGGAGTGCGGGCAGGCGGCCCGTGACGTCCTGGGCGCAGACCTCGACCCGGCCTTTGACGTGGAGGTCGTCTTCAACGCGCTCACGGCCTACGGCACGCAGGGAGAGGTGCGCCTGCACGTCAACGAGGGCGTGGTCTTCTCCTCGGCGCAGGACCGCGTCACCCGGGCGCTTCAGGGAAGGCCCTGGCTCGCCTGCGCCCTCAGCCAGTAGCAACGGGCGGCATCCCGGGCCCGCCCGGTGCCGCCACCAGTCCAGAAAGGACCTGCCCATGGACCTCATCGCAAGCTTCACCGTCAACCACCTGCTCCTGGAGCCTGGCGTCTACGTGAGCCGCCAGGACGCGGACCCCTCCACGGGTGCGGTCATCACCACCTTTGACCTTCGCCTGACCGCCCCAAACCGCGAGCCCGTCATGGACACCGCGGCCGTCCACGCCCTGGAGCACCTGGGTGCCACCTTCCTGCGCAACGACCCCGAGTGGTCCAACCGCGTGGTCTACTTTGGCCCCATGGGCTGCCGCACGGGCTTCTACCTGGTTCTCTTTGGCAAGTACGAGTCTGCCGACGTCATCGACCTGGTCACGCGCGCCTTCGAGTTCGCGCGCGACTTTGAGGGCGAGATTCCCGGTGCCCGCCCCGCCGAGTGCGGCAACTGGCACGACGCCGACCTCAACGCCGCCCATTGGTGGGCCCGCCGCTACCTTGAGCGGACGTTGTACAAGATCGACGATGCGCATATGACGTATCCGGAGGGGTAGGAATAGACGGGGCGCTCGCTCGCCCCAAACCGCAAGAACCAAGGACCGCAGGGGGCATTGCATGAAGGTTGGAATCATCGGGGCCATGGCGTCTGAGGTGGCCCTCCTCAAGGAGCAGCTCAGCGAGGTGCAGGTCACGCGCGTTGCCGGCATGGAGTTCTGCGAGGGCGCGCTCGGCGGCACGCCGGTCGTCGTCGTGCAGTGCGGCATCGGCAAGGTCAACGCCGGCATCTGCGTCCAGGTGCTCGTGGACCGCTTTGGCGTGAGCCACGTCATCAACACGGGCGTGGCCGGCTCGCTCGACGACCGCCTGGACGTGGGCGACCTCGTGGTCTCCACGGACTGCGTCTGGCACGACTTCGACGTGACGCCGCTCGGCTACCGTCCCGGAGAGATTCCGGGCGTGGGCACCATCAACTTCCCGGCCGACGAGGGCCTTCGCGAGGCCACGCTTGCCGCCGCGGCCCAGGTGGCGCCCGACATCCACGCCTACGCCGGCCGCGTGGTCTCCGGCGACCAGTTCATCGCCAGCGCAGAGCAGAAGAACCGCATCACCGAGGGCTTCGGCGGCATGTGCTGCGAGATGGAGGGCACGGCCATCGCGCAGGCCGCCTGGCTGAACGAGGTCCCCTTCGTCGTCGTCCGCGCCATCTCCGACAAGCCTGGCGCCGCCGACCAGGTCGTGGACTACAACACCTTCGAGGAGAAGGCCGCGCGCGACTGCGCCCGCATCGTTGGCCACATGGTCGCCGGCGCCCTCATGGCGTAGGCTCCGCCGCAGGGCCGCACCGCAGCCCCGCACAAAGACCGCCCGGCGAGAAGCGCGAACTTCTCGCCGGGCGGCTTGCGTTTGGACGACGTCGGCGGCAAGGCCCCGCCGCGGCTGCCTACAGCCCCTGGACGGCCAGGCCGATGAGCTCGGGGCCGGTGTGGACCAGCAGCGCGGGTGAGATGTCGCTTCGCACGATCTCCACCGCGTTGTCAATCTGGCGGCGAAGCTTTGCCTCAAGCTCCGGGTAGGCGTCGGCGCAGGCGCCCGTGCAGCTGATGGCCAGCCTCACCTTGGGGTACCTGCGTGCCAGCTCCTCGATGAGCGCCACCTCGGCGTCCAGGGCTCGTCCCCAGCCGCGGGCCTTCTTGCGCACGGCGTAGTGGCCCTCCTCGTCGCAGGTAAAGACCGGCTTGATGTTGAGCACGGAGCCCAGGCGGTAGGCGGCCTCGCTGATGCGCCCGCCCGCGCGCAGGAAGGAGAGCTCGCGCACGGCAAAGAAGACGCTGGTGCTCTTGGCCGTGATCTCCAGCATGACGGGCAGCGACGAGAAGGGCACGCCGGCCTCTATCTGGCGCACGGCCTCCATGACCACCAGCCCGGCGGCCACGCCGATGCTGCGCGTGTCCACCACGGCCACGGGGAAGTCCTCCATGGTGCGGGCCACCATCCGGGCCGTCTCGCACGTGGCGGAGAGGCCGCTGGAGATGCTCACAAAGATGGCGGCAACGTAGCCGTCGGCCTTGGCCTGGGCAAACGCATCGGCAATGCGCTCGGGGGAGGGCAGGGAGGTCTTGGGCACCTCCTGCCCAAAGCGGGCCACGATCTCGTCCGTGGTGATGTCCACGCCGCTCTCGTAGGAGCTGCCGTCGGAGTAGTTGACGCGCAGCGGCACCACGCGCACGTCGTGCTTGGCGCAGAAGTCCGCCGGCGTGTCGGTGCCCGTGTCCGTGATGACGCAGATTCGCTGCTGGTTCATGCGTTTCTCCCCGTGACTGCCCGCGCCCGGGGGCGTGGGGTATCCTTCTAGAGTGACTATAACCGTTATATCTAGTATTTAATACTAGATGCATGAGGAACACACCAACGCCAATTCGGCGAGAAGGGCACGCGCATGGCACACGTCAACAAAGACGAGGCGGCGGCCGCGCAGGCCTCCCGACTCCCGCTCTCTGAGCGCATGGCGCACGTTCACATATCGCGCATCTCGGAGCTGCCGCGCATCGAGCTCTACCTGGACCAGGTGCTGGCCATCGTGGCCGGCGAGCTTGCCCCCGTGATGCTTCCCGGAGAGGTCGCCATCACGGGCTCCATGGTCAACAACTACGTCAAGCAGAAGGTGGTGCCGGCGCCGCGCCGCAAGCGCTACACCCGCCGTCACGTGGCGTCGCTGCTGTTTGTCACGGCCATGAAGCGCGTCTACTCCATAGGGCAGATCGCCAGCATGATGGGTATGATTGATAGGTCTGACGTGGACGTCTCCGCGCTGTATGACGAGGTCGTGGCCCTGCTGGAGCAGTCGCTGGCGCAGCGCTTCTGCGACGGCGCCCCGGCGGCCGAGCCTCGCCTCACTGAGGCCCCTGCCGAGCTCGCGCACGTGCTCGAGGCGGCCGTGGCGTCGCTTGCGGCAAAGGTCTACGTCGAGCAGACGCTCGCGCTCCAGGACGAGCGGAGATAGAACTCCCCGGCGAGAGGCACTTCTCGCCAGCCGACTGACAGAAAGGCAGAAATGGCACAGAGCATCTACGAGGAGCCCGCGGTCATCAAGCGCACCGAGCGCAGGGGAGTCCTGCACGAGATAGCCTCCAACGGCACCATAGCCGCGGCGGTGATGGTCGGCGCGGCGCTGCTGGCCCTCGTGGTGGCAAACGGACCGGCCTTTGAGGCGGTGGAGGAGTTCCTTCGCGAGCCGCTCGAGATCGGCATCGGCACGCACCTCATCGCCATGAGCGTGGAGTCCTTCGTAAACGACTTCCTGATGGCCATCTTCTTCCTGCTGGTGGGCATCGAGCTCAAGTACGAGATGACGGTGGGTCAGCTCCGCCGCCCACGCCAGGCGGCCCTGCCCATGCTGGCGGCCGTCGGCGGCGTGTGCTTCCCCGCCCTCATCTACCTACTGCTCAACTGGGGCGGCCAGACCCACGGCTGGGCCGTGCCCATCGCCACCGACATCGCCTTCGCGCTGGGCGTGGTGTCCCTCCTTGGCGACAAGATCTCGTCCGAGACCAAGGTCTTCTTCCAGACCCTCGCCATCGCCGACGACATTCTGGCCATCGTGGTCATCGCCCTGTTCTACGGCCAGTCCCCGGACGTTGCGTGGTGCGCGGCCTCGGGCATCGTGATCGTGGTCCTGTGGGGCTTAAACCACGCGCGCGTCTACTCGCTCAAGCCCTACGCCCTGGTGGGCCTGGTGCTGTGGTTCTGCATGTATAACTCCGGCATCCACGCCACGCTGGCCGGCGTCATCCTGGCCTTTGCCCTGCCCAGCAGGTCCGACGTGCGCCTCTCCGACCTCTCCGACTGGCTGCAGAACCGCGCCCAGGACCTCGACGAGGTCTACGACGAGGGCCTCCACGTCCTGGGCCAGAACGGCTTCACCCACACCGCCATGCGCGTGGAGCGCGTCATGCACCACGTCACGCCGCCCCTGCAGCGCATGGAGCACTACATCTCCACCCCGGTGAACTTCCTCATCCTGCCCCTGTTTGCCTTCGTCAACGCGCAGCTGCGCCTGGTGGGCGCCGACTTTGGCGCCATTGTGATGGACCCGGTGACCCGCGGCGTCTTCTTCGGCGCCGTCCTGGGCAAGCCGCTCGGCATCATCTCGGTGACGCTGCTTCTGGTCAAGATCGGCTTTGCCAAGCTCCCCAAGAACATGGACTGGGTGCAGGTGGCCGCCGTGGGCATCATGGGCGGCCTGGGCTTCACCATGTCCATCCTCATCTCCGGCCTGGCGTTTGCCTCCGCCTCCGAGGTCATGGCCGCCAAGTGCGCCATCCTCGTGGGGTCCCTCACCTCGGCGGTCCTGGGCATCGTCTTCGTGCGCGCGGCCACGGCCGGCCATGACGCCCCGGAGGATGCCTGTGCCGCCGGCGGCGTGCCCGAGGCGTCAGAGTAAGCGTCCGGTGCGAGGGGTATGCTAGTCGGGTAGCAACGTCTTACGGCAGGGGGTAGTCATGGGTGGTTTCAAGCGCTTGTGCCTGGCAGTCTGGTCGCTCGCGGGCGTCTTCACGCTGGCGGCGCTGGGCCTCACCTGGGTCGGCCCCTGGACTGACGTGGCAAGCGCCCTCATGGTCATCAACGGGTACTGGATGGCCCTCGAGGTCTGCTTCTGCATTACTGCCGCGGGCCTTGTGGTGACGCTGCTGCGCGCGCTCTTCTCCCGCCGCGTCAAGACCGTCGAGGTCACCACCGTCGATGGCGGGGTCATCTCCGTCACGCGCGCGGCCATTGCGTCCCAGGCCTCCCACATCGTGGAGGCCGACGGCTCCTGCGCCGCCGCCCGCGTGAGCGTTTCGGCCAAGCCGCGCGGCCACGTCCGCGTGCACGTCCGGGTGCTCCCGCACGAGTCCGTCGACGTGGTTGAGAAGGGCGCACAGCTCCACGAGGAGCTCTGCCTGGGCCTAGCCGCCGTCTGCGGCGACAAGCTCGAGGACGTGAGCCTGGAGTTTGTGGAGCCGGAGGCCGTCACCACTGCCGTCCAGGCGGCGCCGGCCGAACACGAGGCCGGCGAGGCCGTGGCAGACGCCGCAGGTGCAGCCGCCATTGCCGCCGTTGCCGTCAAGCCCGGCGCGGCGGATTCAACCAGCGAGATCACGGTGCCCATGGGTGCTTCCCATGACGGCGCGGGGGAGGCATAGACATGGCAGAGAGCGACAAGTCACCCAAGCCCAAGGTGGAGCTCGGCACGCTCGTGCCGGCGCCCAAGACGCAGACCGAGGGCAAGGAGCAGGGCAAGGCCGGCAATGCCGCGTCGGGCGACTCCGGTGCTGCCGGCTCCGCGCAGGCGGGCTTCTCGCGTGTCTCAGCGTGGGTGAGCAAGACCTTCCCCGGGCATGAGAACGCCTTCTGGGGCGGCGTCTTTGGCCTGGTGGCGGCCGTCGTGCTTTTGGCCTTTGGCATCCTCAAGACGCTCATCGTGGTGGTGCTCGTCGTGGCGGGCATCGCGGTGGGCCAGCTCGTGGACGGAGACCCCAAGCTCATCAGGGCGCTGCAGAGGCTCTTCTCCAACAACCAGTAGAGGCAGTTCGGGCGCACGCGCCCTCTAGACCCAAGGAGCACACATGAGCGAGGACAAGAACACTGAGGTCGAGCAGGCTGCCATCGAGCCCGAGGCCATCGAGGGCGCCGACGAGCTCGCTGCCGTCGAGCCCGCCGGAACCGACATCGACCTTGCCGCCGGCGACGAGGAGGACGAGGACTCCGAGGACTCCCTGACCTTCTCCAACGGCGTCATCGAGAAGATCGTGGCGCTGGCCATGCGCGACGTCCCCGGCGTCGTGGGCATGAAGGGCAGCTGGTTCAACCGCGTCCAGGACGCCTTTGGCGCGAGCGACACCAAGAAGGGCGTCACCGTCGAGGTCACGCCCGAGAGCGCCGTGCGCGTGAACATCTCCGTGCTCATCGAGTACGGCGCCTATGCGCCGCAGGTCTTCGAGGACGTCAAGAAGGCCGTGGTCAAGCAGGTCACGGGCATGACGGGCCTCGAGGTCGCCGGCGTCAACCTGCGCATCGAGGACGTCCTCACGCGCGAGGAGTTCGACCGCTCCAATAAGGAGCCCAAGGCCGCCGAGCCCACCCCCGCGGAGGCCAAGGAGCAGCTCGAGGAGTAGCGGCCGCAATGTGCGCGGGAGGCGGCATGGGGCAGACGAGCTTCTGTACCACGTTTGAGACCGAGCTCATCGGAAGGCTGACGCTGGCGTCTGACGGCGAGGTCCTGACCGGGTGCTGGTTTGAGCACGACCGCAACCTCGAGCGCGGAGCGGCGGGCGAGCTCGTGCGCGATGACGCCCTGGCCGCGTTTGCCCCGGCGCGAGACTGGCTTGCCCGCTACTTTGCCGGCGAGAAGCCCGCGTCGTCCGGGCTCGCGCACCGCGCGGACGGCACGGAGTTCCAGCGCGCCGTCTGGGCCGAGCTGGAGCGCGTGCCCTATGGGTGCGTGACCAGCTACGGCGCGCTGGCCCGCAGGCTGGGGGAGCGCTCGGGTCGACAGACGTCAGCCCGGGCGGTCGGCGGCGCCGTGGGCAGAAACCGTATCTGCGTGATCGTGCCCTGCCACCGCGTGGTAGGCGCCGACGGCACCCTTACGGGCTTTGCCGGAGGGCTTGAGGTCAAGCGCCGGCTGCTCGAGCTGGAGGGCGTGGACGTCTGCCGGCTGTGCGACCTTCTCGCCGGCAGGGCGGCATTCGGCGGCGTTCCCGCCCTAAATCGACAATAGACCCCCTTTGGAGGGGGCCAAACGTCGATTTAGGGCTGGAACGGCAGGACGACGGAGCGGCGGGACAGCGAACGGAGGGCGCCATATGAGGGCGAGAAGCACGGGCAAAAAGGTCGATGCGCAGGTTGAGGTGTCCCTCGCCGAGGCGGAGGCCCGCGGCGCCTGTCTGCACTCCTACAGCGAGCTGGTTCACAAGGACCTGAGGCGCCGTCGGAAGCTTGGGCAGGTGGTCGAGCCGCTTCCGGGCCTCTATGCGCGCAAGGAGTACTGGGATGGCCTGAACCGCGGTCAGCGGACGATGCACAAGATCCGTGGCCTTTCTCGCCTGAGGCCTGGATGGGTGTTTTGTGGACCCTCGGCGGCGTTCGTGCTGGGTGCTTCGGTGAGCTGGTCATGCCTCGAGCCCATCGAGGTGGTGTCTTCGAGTGGTCACAGGTCGCTGCTTGGCGGCAGGGTACATGGCAGGTACGCCAACGATGACGACGCGTACGGGGTGTATAGCGATGGCATCTGGACCACGTCGCCGTTGCGTACGGCTTTGGACTGTGCGCGCAGGATGCCCTTTCGCGATGCCGTTGCGGTAGTTGACTCGCTTATGGTGTCTGGGCGCTTCTCCAAGGAGGAGTTCCTCTCGTACGTGGACGGTCTGCCTGGGGGCTTCCGCGGCGTTGCACGGGCGCGCGAGGTGGCTTCCTTTGCCGACGTGCGCAGCGGCAGCGGCGGGGAGTCCGTTGCTCGGGCCGCTATGTGGGAGCTTGGCTTTGCTGCACCCGAGCTGCAGGTTTCCTTTTGTGACCCGATTGACGGCAGCGAGTACTTCGTCGACTTTCTATGGCGCCTGCCGGATGGTCGGACCATTGCCGGCGAGCTCGACGGTGGCGAGAAGTACGTCAATCCAAAGATGACTGGCGGCAAGTCCGTTCTTGAGGTCATGCGAGACGAGCGCAGGCGAGAGTCGCGCGTCACGGCGAGCTGCGATGCCGTCGTGCGTTTCTCGCCTGCGGACGTGGCGGACAATCGGAGGTTCAGCCAGCTGCTGGACGCGTTTGGCGTGCCTCGGGACCATGAGCCGCTGGTTGTCGTGGAGCCTTCGTCTGGCGATGAGCCGCTTGTGGACGAGGTCCCCCTGGAGGCCTACGGGGTGTGAGCCCCTGCTTTGTTGGTGCCGCTCTGGCGTTCCCGCCCTAAATCGACAATAGACCCCCTTTGGAGGGGCCAAACGTCGATTTAGGGCGGGAACGCGCCTGTGACGGCAAGAACGGCCCGGCGAGAAGCCCTTCTCGTCGGGGGCGCCTGCCGCCCGCACCCCGTGACGCCCCTGCGCTAGACTGTGGGGACTGCGGCGCGTCCCCGCGTCGCCCAGACCCGAGGGGAACCCGATGAACAACACCCAGCTCCTGCTGATCAACGACATGTGCGGCTACGGTAAGGTGGCGCTCTCTGCCATGCTGCCGGTGCTCTCCCACATGGGCTACCGCATCCACAACCTGCCCACGGCGCTTGTCTCCGACACGCTCAACTACCCCAAGTTCTACATCCATGACACCACCGAGTACGTGCGCCAGAGCCTGGCCATCTGGGAGGAGCTGGGCTTTGAGTTCGACGCCATCTCGACCGGCTTCATCGTGACGGAGGAGGAGACGCGCATCATCTCCGACTTCTGCCACAGGCGCGCCGCCAAGGGCACCAAGGTCTTCGTCGACCCCATCATGGGGGACAACGGCAGGCTCTACGCGGGCGTGCCCGAGTCCACCATCGGCCTCATGCGCGACCTCGTGGCCTGTGCGGACTACACGGTGCCCAACTACACCGAGGCCTGTCTGCTCACGGACACCCCCATGAAGGACGGCATCACCGCCGGGGAGGCCCACGCGCTGGTGGACGCCGTGCGCGAGCTGGGCGCCAAGTCCGTCGTGGTCACGAGCGCCAACGTCGACGGCAAGAGCGCCGTCATTGGCTACGACCACGTGGCCAGCGAGCACTTCTCCATTCCGTTCGAGCTCATCCCGGTCTACTTCCCCGGTACGGGCGACACGTTCTCCTCGGTGCTGCTCGGCCGCGTCATGGCCGGTTGGACGCTGCAGCGCGCCACGGCTGACGCCATGCGCGTGGTCTCCGAGCTCATCGCGCGCAACGCCAGCCAGCAGGACAAGTCCGCCGGACTGCCCATCGAGGCCTGCCTGGACGTGATCGACGGTGAGTAGCGCAGACGGCGAGAAGCGCGTGTCGGCTGTGGGCGACGACGCCGCGGCTACGACCGACGTTGGCGAGAAGCCCCTGGGCGCCCCGCGCGGAAAGCGGCCGCGCATACGCATCACCTGCGTGGACCAGCTGGGCACGTGCCGCTGCCACCACGGGCACAAGCCGGGCGACGTCTTTGACTTTGACCGGGACCGGGGCCGCATGTGCTCCATGGCTTGCTACGTGGGCTTTCCCTACATCGACATCCTGCGCTACGGCGGGACCGTCCCCGGAAACGCCCCCGGTACGGCCAAGTTCTGCTGCCCCGAGGTGGACACGTTGAACGTCTGGTTGGCGGAGCTGGTGGAGGAGTAGCGCTTCTCGCTGGGTGCTGGGTTTCGGGCGGCGGGCGTTGGGGCCGGGCGCCGTGCCTACGCGATGACGCCGAAGACCTCTGCGACAACCTCGGCGATGCCGTCATGGTCGTTGTCGGCGACGACCATCTTGGCTAGGGCCTTTATGTCCGACGTGGCGTTGCCCATGGCGACGGGAAGGCCCGCCACCTGCAGAGCCTGCGTGTCGTTGGGCGCGTCTCCCACGGCGACGGCCTCGGCGAGTGTGATGCCCAGGTAGTCGCAGAGACGGGAGAGGCCCTCGGCCTTGCTCACGCCGGCGGGGGAGACCTCAAGGGACGTCTCCTCCGCGTAGGCGAGCTGGACGGCAAGGCCGGCCTCCTCCAGGCGCGCGCGGGTGCGCTCGCGCGACTCGGCGCTGCGGTGGTAGAGGTTGACCTTGCAGACCGCGCCCTCGTTGGCGCGCGCGAAGGCGGGCATGTCGTCCACAGGTGTGCAGATGCGGTCGAACATGCCCTGGTAGATGCCCATGTGGAAGTCGGCCATGTGGGGAAGGGCCTCGGCTGCCGCCACGCTCTGGGTGGTGGTGAGGACGTGGACCATGGGGGCCTCCTGGCGGGCTACCGCCATGACCTCAAGGGTGAGCTTGGTCTCAAACGGATGGGCAAAGACGGTGCGCTGGTTTGAGAAGTCATACACCAGGCCGCCGCTGATGCAAGACCCGTACTTGATGAACGGCAGGTTGGGCACATAGTCCGAAAGCTCCGCGAGGCCGCGGCCGGTGGAGAAGGCCACGGCGACGCCTGCTGAGGCAAGGCGCTCCAGGGCTGCGGCCGTCTTGGGGAGCACCTGCTTGCGGGAGTCAAGCAGCGTTCCGTCCATGTCCAGAGCCAAGAGCTTGTATGCGGTCATGTGTGTCCTTCTCGTTTGATGGTTGATGTCTTATGCCAGAAGCAGCGCCCTTCTCGTCTGGCTTGCGGTCTGCGTCTGACATGGTCGCGCCTTGCTGGGATGACTTGAACTGTGGTCGATGATACGCCGCAAAAGCGGGATACTGCCCTACGTTGGCTATCTGAAAGAAGGTCCCATACAGTTCCGGATTCTGTCCACCGCTGAGGCGCGGGGGGTGCAAGCATGACCTCTGAGCAGCGACGCGTTGTTTTGACGCTTGGCTTTTGCGGGCTCGTCTCCGCGGCGGACAACTGGTTTGTCTCGCCGGCGCTTCCGGCCATAGCCCAGACGCTTGCCGTGGCGCCGTCCGTGGTGGCGGTCATTCTGACCGCATACCTGGTGCCCTACGGCGCGCTGCAGCCGGTGTGCGGCGCCATCGGAGACCGCGTGGGCCGCGTGCGGCTGCTGCGCGTCATCATGGCGGGGCTTGCCGCGGGCACCCTGGTGTGCGCGCTGGCGCCGAGCCTTCCCGCACTGGTGGCGGCACGCATCCTGACCGGCTGCTTTGCCGCGGGAATCATTAGCGTCTCCCAGGCGCTGGTGGGAGACGTGGTCTTGGCGGAGGACCGCGCCGCCGCCGTTGGCCTGCTCATGGGCGTCACCTTTACGGGGCAGGGGCTCTCCGCCGGTCTGGGCGGCATCATCACCGAGCTCGTTGGCTGGCGGGCGGCCTTTGTGTGCTTTGGCGTCCTGGCCGTAGTTGCATGGCTGGGTGTCATGCGGCTGCGCGGCGTGGGGGAGCGCGAGGCGGATGGGAGCGGCTCGCGCTCTGGCGTGGGCGCGTTTCTCTCCTCCGCCGTCAGGATCTTCTTTGGCCTGGGGCGCGCGGTGTTTCTCATCGCCTTTACGACCGGCATCATCTACCTGGGCGTCTATGGCTTCATGGGGACGTTTCTTGCGGAGAGGTGCGGCCTTTCCTCAACGCCGGCGGGCCTGCTTCTGGTTTCGACCGTCACCGGGTCTTGGGTGCCTGCGCTGGTGGCTGCCGCCAGCCTGGGGCTGGGATACATCCTGGTGCAGCCCACGCTTGTCTCGCTGTCCATGGACGTCGACCCTGCGCAGACGGGCCTGTGCACGGGACTCATCGGCTTTGGCGTATTCGTGGGCGGCGGCGTCGGCAGCACTCTGGGCGGGTTTGCCATCTCCGCAGGTGGCTACGAGGCACTCTGGGTTGCCGCTGCTGTGGCACTGGCGCTCCAGACGGCCATCGGCTGGCGGGTTTTGCCGCAAAAGTAGGGGATTTGGGGCGCGCGGGGGCCGTTGCTCGACAAAACTCGCCTATGTTTGGCTCTTAATTTGGACCTACCGAGTAGCCCGTCGTTTTTGACAACGTTTGCCCAGTTGGCAGAGACTAAAAGAGGTGGCTGCTCGACAAGTCCAAATTAAGAGCCAAACATAGGCGAGTTTTGGCGTTGGAGGGGCCTCGGGCGTATGCCCGAGGCCCCTTTGCCTACTCCTCGGGCCAGACGAACTCGCTGCGGCCGGCCTCGCCGCCGTCGATGAGCAGGTTTTGGCCGGTCATGAAGCGGTTGGTGACGGCTACGAAGTAGATCCACTCCGCAATCTCCTCCGCCGTGGCCCAACGGCGCATCGGTGTGAGGTCCATGATGCGCCCCCAGAGCTTGGGGTCGTCCATGACGCACTGGTTGAGCGGGGTGAGAACGCCGCCGGGGTCGATGCTGTTGCACGTACCCTGCGGGGCGAGGCGTCCGGCCACGTTCTTGGTGTACGCGATGACGCCGCCCTTGGACGCGGCGTACTCGGGAAACTCGCTGCCGGTATGCCCGCTGGCGGACCCCACGTTGACCACGGCGCGCACCTGCGGGGCGGGCTTTGCCAGAAGGGCTGACGTGCCGGTGCCCCAGCCGTCGGACGCCCTTCTCCCAAAGGCGTAGAACTCCGTGACGTTGATGGTGCCGCGAAGATTGACGCCAAGGTCATCGTCTGAATCCTGAACACCAGCGTTGTTGATGATGATTTCTGGCTTGATGCCTGCGGGAAAGTCCTGCGGGCGGCGTACGTCAACCACGTGGTGCGTGTAGCCGGGGTGCGTGAGCGTGGCGGCCTGGACGTCAAAGCCTGCGACCTCGTGCCCGCGCTCCAAGAAGAGCTCCGCCGTCGCGCGGCCGATGCCGGCGGACGTGCCTGTGACCAGGACCTTCATCGCTGGGCCTCCACGGCTTCGGCGCCCTCAACCTCGGCGGCGCGTCGCTGCAGGTAGAGCGCGCCCACGTTTTCGCGCTCCCAGCCGCGCACCACGCGGTAGCCCACGGGGGAGAGGAACACCTCGCAGAGCAGCTCGGCTACGGCGCCGGTGAGCGAGCACGTGAGCACCTGCAGCCACGTCCAGCCAAAGAACGTGTGCGAGACGATGATGGCAAACACCAGGTTGTCTACGAACTGCGCGATGCCGGTTGAGACGTAGGAGCGCAGCGCGAAGGCGCCGAAGGTGTTCTTGTGCTCCAGGCGGCCGATGGCCTGGTTGAGCAGGGAGTTGACTACGGAAGACGTGAGCATGGCACAGGAGCTGCCAAGGACCACGTACCAGGTGCCGCCGATGGTGGCGTTCAGGGCGTCGTTGACCTCGAGAAGCCCCGTGTCGTAGTAGGCGCCCCACATGCCGGGCGTGAGCGTGAGCAGCCAGAAGACCAGGCTCACGCCCAGGTTGATGCCCAGGGCCATGACCGAGACCATGATGGAGGCGCGGGCGCCAAAGCGCTTGCAGATCATGTCCATGCACAAAAACGAGACCCAGCTCACGGCAAAGCCGCAGTCAAGCGCCAGCCAGGGCAGGCTGATGAGCTCCTTGTTTGCCAGGAGGTTCATCATGATGACGCTCACGATGAACAGGGTGACGGTGGACGCGGGAATACTCCGCAGAAGGACCTTGTAGTCCCCCCAGACCTTCTTGAACATGCATGGCTCCTTTGGTTTTAGCTTGTTACGCGCTGGATATCGGATTAGAACAGCGCGGGCGCCTATCGCCGCATGACATCATAGCCTAGCCGTTCCGTCGCGTCCGGCGAGAAAGGCGCGAGCGGAGGTCCGGCGCTTCTTTGTGTGTCAAGAATTTAATACACAAAAACGCCCCCGGCATTAGCTGGCAGCTAATGAAATCGCCTCCCCAACGTCTCACCATGGGCCCCGACGGCAAAACAGCCGGCAAAGCAGCCAACAATAGGAGGAAAGATGGCTAAGGAAGGCAAGAGATCCATTGGCAAGATCGTCCTGATCGTCGTGGTGGTTCTCGTCATCGTGGGAGCAATCGGCTCCATGGGTGGCAAGAAGACCACGACAACGGCGCCCGACTCGACCCAGCAGACCGAGCAGTCCGGCGAGAACCCCCAGGACGCGTCCTCGCAGGACAAGTCCGAGGAGTCCACCGAGAACCTGGTCGTCGGGACCACCGTCAACCTGCCCGATGGCCTCTCCGTCACCGTCGACTCCGTCGAGCCGGGCCTCACCAACTTCGACGGCTCCGCGATGACGGGCGTCCACGTGACCTACACCAACAACGGTGACGACGGCGCCAGCTACAACGTCTACGACTGGAAGGGCGAGGACGCCAACGGCGCCCAGCAATCCACGGGCTACTACAGCGAGGGCTCCGACGAGCTGAGCTCCGGCACGCTGGCAAAGGGCGGCACCGTCTCTGGCAACGTCTACTTCAAGGGCGACCTGGCCCGCGTGCTCTACTTTGGCAACCTACTCGAGAAGACCGCCACGGCCAGCTGGTCGCTCTCCTAAGATATCAGGCGTTGGACCCAGGCAGGAGGGGAGGTGCGCGTGTGACGCAACCACAGTCGCAGAAGAAGCTGACCGAGGAGCTTCTCGCCGAGCTCTTGGACGCGCCGAGCATAGACGGCTACGTGTCCGGGCACGACTTTCCGGCCACGACGCTCTCGGCCTACCTGCAGCAGCTCCTTGACGAGAAGGGCCTGGCACGCTCCCGCGTGGTGCGTATGGCCGACCTCAACGAGACGTTTGGCTACCAGATCTTCACCGGCGCGCGCAACCCCTCGCGCGACAAGGTGCTCCAGATAGCGTTTGCCATGGCCCTCACGTTGCGCGAGACCAACCGCGCGCTCACGGCGGCCGGGGTGAGCAACCTCAACTGCAAGAGCCGCCGCGACGCCATCATCATCTTCTGCATCGACCGTGGCTGCTCGCTGCAGAAGGTCAACGAGGAACTCTATCGCTTTGGCGAGAAAACTGTCTGCTAGCGGCGTTATCATGTGCCTCATGGATGAGCACAAGACAGATATTGATGCCGACTTTGATGCAGAGCTTGCGAGCTACCTGTCCTCTTGCGAGGGGGCGGGTAGCTATCGCGTTGTGAAGACGCTCAAGTCGTCGGACTTTGAGGTCACCGAGAAGGTCTGCTTCTGCGGCCGCGACGGCGGGGAGCTTGGGCCTTTCGTGCGCAAGCGCATCGACGCCTCCTGTGGGCTGGGACATGCCTACGAGCGGCTGATGCGCGCCCAGCGCCAGGGCCTTCGCTGCCCCAACCTGCCGCGCGTCCTTGACTGCTGGAACGACGGCGAGCGCCTCAACGTGCTCATGGAGTGGCTGCCGGGCGTGACGCTCGAGGAGTACGTGAGAAGCGCCGGGCCGTCTGAGGCCCGGGCGCGCGAGGCCACGGCGCAGGTTGCCCGCGCGGTCAGCTGCCTTCACGAGGAGCTGGGCGAGGGCGCCCCGGTGATCCACCGAGACCTCAAGCCGTCAAACGTCATGGTGGTGGGCGGCAAGAACGGCCTGCCCAGAAGCTTCGTCCTCATTGACCTGGGGATTGCTCGCACGTGGCACGAGGGCGCCGAGGCCGATACCACGCGTCTGGGCACCCGCAGCTACGCCCCGCCGGAGCAGTTCGGCTTTGGGCAGACCAGCGTCAGGAGCGACGTCTATGCGCTGGGGGCCGTGCTGTGGTTCTGCCTGACGGGGGAGGACCCAGCGCCCGGCATGGACTCCCGACAGCTGGCCGAGCGGCCTGACGTGCCATCTGACCTGCGTCGCGTTGTGGCCAAGGCAATGAGCTTTGACCCGGAGGCGCGCTATGCGAGCGCGGAGGAGCTTGCCTGCGCGGTGGAGGGGCGTGCCGGCAGCGGGCACTTCTCGCCAGCCGGGCCCGCCAAGCGAGAAGTGCCTGCCGCTGCGGGTCGCGCGTGGAACGTGGCCCTCGCCGTGACGGTTGCGGTCCTTACGGTCGCGAGCTGGGCGAACGTTGCGGTCCCCGCGGGCTCGGGCGTCGCGTGGCCCCTCTGGCTCAGGCTCCTCGCCTTTGGCGCGTGGATGCCGGCCGGCTTTGCCTCGGTGGCCTTCGTGCTGGCAGACCGTCGCCGCCTTCGCTGCCGCGTGGGGCTTCTCCAGGCACTGGCCCTCTGTGCCGCCGTGGTTCTCGGCGGCCTTCTGGCCATAGGGGTCCTCGGCGCGCTCTTCCTGGCGTAGACGGGCCACCGCTTTACCCCGGTGTGTACGTTCTTGCGACTTTGATATTCTGACGCCGAAGATGCGGCAACCCTCTGACCTGCGCCTCCCTTGGCGAGAAGGACCTGCGTGCCCAATATCAAATTCTCAATAACGTACACACCGGGGTAAGGTGTCTACCATTCGAGCAGCCTTTGAACTAAGTCTCCCCGCCGTCGGACCTCTTCGGGCGAATCGCCGGGTGCCGGGCATCCCAGAGAGCGGGCTATCTGCCCGAAGAGCGCTTCTCGGCTGGTCGTGCTCTTAAGCAGGCCGACCGTGACGGGATGGACTCTCCAACCCATGGCCTCGAGCGCGCCCGTCTTGGCGGCGTCATGGTCCTGTGCCTGCGGAGTCAGGTGCTCCTGCCTGCTGTTGACCTCGCAGATCACGCGTCGCTCGGGCCAGCAGAGGTCGGCCTCGTACCACCCCTGGTCGCAGAGGGCGGCGAGCTGGGACGAGGGGTCAATGCGATGGTTGAGCCGCGGCCGCGCAAATCCGCAGCCGCCGAGCTCCTCGGGCAGGCTGACCATCAGCGCAAACGACGTCTCAAGGGGCGACCTTGACCCGACGAGCGCGAGTCGCGTCGCCCGCTCGGCGCGCTGGACGCAAAGCCTTCCGGGCAGGTGCCTCAGGTACTCCCTGAGGTTGTCTGGCGTGGTGAGCGGCCCGCGGTCAAGAAAGCCGCGCTCTGTCCAGCGCACCCGACCATAGCGGCCGCACATCTCCATGACCACGGCGGCAAGCTCTGGCAGGGGAGTGCTCGTCGCCATTTGGGCGAGCACGAGGCCCGGTGACGCCATGAGCACGTCGTCGGAAAGGCGGAAGAGCGAACGGTCCGGCAAAGGCCCGCTCCAGACGTGGCTCACGACCGTGCCAGACCTGACCCGCTCGCGGGGAGAAGAGACAAGGACATGCGCCGGTGCGTCGGCGGAGAGGCACGTCCCGAGGGCTGGCAGGTTGACGTGATGGACGGCACGCATGCTCGTCTCGCCCCACGGAAGCCCCTCTCCGGAGCGCGGCGAGCCAAGCTCCGCGAGCAGGCCGTCCTGGGCCATCTTCTCCAATGCCGATATGTCCGTGAGGGTCACCATGTCCCAAGGCTGGCACATGACGCTTGCGGCTGGCTTTCCCTCCGCGTACACGTGGCTTGCGGCAAGCGTGCACGGGAGCCACGGAGCCGCAGCTTAATGGATGACTCCCGCAGAAGCACTCGGTTGCATAGATAACTTAACTGCCACCAATCAACGCAAGGTCTCCACAGGCGTGATGAGGCTGCGAGGCGCCTTGCCACGATGGTTTACCCCGGTATGTACGTACTTGTAAGTTTGATACAGGGGCTAGAAGCTCCTCTCGCCAAGAAAACCGCAGGTCAACGGTCTGTCGCACTTCTTGTGGCAGAATATCAAAACCGCAATAGCGTACATACCAGGGTAAACCCCACAGCTCTGGCACGCCTCTACCGCCGATCCCGCCAGTCGCTGGGGCTCATGCCGTGCGAGGCGCGGAAGGCCTGGCTGAAGGCGGCGGCGCTGGGGTAGCCAAGGCGCGCCGCCA
>ERZ1034920.1132-NODE-1132-length-18085-cov-9.843760_pt1 | contig 18085 bp, 15 predicted proteins | sample MGYA00520688_ERZ1034920 | MGnify/ENA primary metagenome ERZ1034920 (study PRJEB33766, sample SAMN09781785) | gut metagenome | biome: gut microbiome | host: Homo sapiens | place: Madagascar | study: EMG produced TPA metagenomics assembly of the PRJNA485056 data...
AACAAATTCATTGAAGAAAAAAATAAAAAATATCTTACTGTTAAGAAATTATATGAAGAAATTCAAAACTCTGTGGGGGATAAGGTTGCACATGTAAGGGAACTGCCGGATAGGTATGAAGAAATTCAGAGATATATAAAAATTTGTAATTTGCTTGTCAGAGACATATTACCGGGAACAGGATGGTCTGATGATCAGCAGAATGATATTTTTAATGAAAAATATGAATTGTGCATTGAAAAGACAAATACATATAGCAAATTAAAAAGAAAAGTTGAGGAAGAGTGGAATGATGAAGTATTCCAATTAGCATATATGGAATTACTAGGGCGTTTTCGTTCAGAATATCATGGCTTCTTTAAGATATTTAAAAAATCATATCGGGAAGATATGAAATTATTAAAAGGTTTATATCGCGCTGATTCTGCTTCATTAAAGGGAACAGATGCTATTATTTTGATGCTTGAAAAAGTGCAGACAATCAAAGAAATTGAAAAGTGGTTTGTTGAAAATGAAGAGATGTTACAGAAGATTATGGGCGGAAAATTCTGTGGCATTAATTCTGATTTTATGCAAATCAGAGATGACAGAGAAACATATAGGGAATGTTATTCATTGGATGGTGTTGGATCAAAATTACTAATTTATATTGAGAAATATAATAATGATGATAGGAATTATTTCCTCGTTGCAAGCGATTTGTTGAATAAATTATATATGTCAATAGGTGAGCTGGGCTTAAACAGCATTTTTGAAGAACAAACTATTTCGTCAGCATTGGGAGATATATCTAATGAACTGGATGATTGGAATAGAGTGTATAAGTTGTATGATGATATTAAAATATTGCTCCTACAACCAGAGAATATTACTGTTTCAGAACTTAATGCATTAATTGAACAGATTATACAATATGACAAAGTGAATGAAGAAAAGCAAAATACAGAGAAAAAATTGCGACAATTCTTAGGAGACATCGCCAATAAGGATATGAGCAATTTGCAGGAAATTAAGTTTGGAATCGAAGCTGTTGATGCGTTAAAGGCTATGTTTGATAAAGTTCCGGATGAAGTGAGAAATATGATGAGTTCACCAGATCACGCATTGAAATTAGAGTACTCAGAGGAATCATCAAGAAATATTGTTGAAGATTTGTGTGGAAAGTTATCAGGTGTAGACATTGCAAGCATCAGATGTGACGAACTTCAAAAACAAGTAGAAAGCTTATTATATAATTGCGATGAATTGCAGAGTGAAAATGAGACTGTATTGTCTTTTGTTAAATCTGAAACCGAAAAAGTTGATGTTATAGAATGTTTGGAAAAATTGCAGAGTGAACAGAAATTCAAAAAAATGTTATCTGAGAATCAGACAGTGTATAAAAGCATATTTGGCATTTTATTTGATGATCAGAAAACAAACTGGAATAATATAATCACACTTGTTGATAACTGTTTGAAAATAAAGGAGTTAGCAAACCAGTTACAATGTGGAAAATCATTTATCAAGAATGTGTTGGGTTGTGATACATTAGGAATTTCGCATGAAGAAATTGAGAATGATATAAAGAATCTGCTCAATTGTGAATCTGAATACAAATGGATCTGCAGTTTATTTGACGAAACAGTCGATTTTGTGGACATGGATTTAAAAAGGCTTTTTGTGAGATGGACAAATTGTGTAGAACAGCTTGCAACCTTAGATACATGGATTGATTTCCGTGACAGCAGAAAAAAGTGTTGTGAAGCCGGACTTGAGTCCTTTATTACGGGAGCAGAAGATTCATATTATAAAGCAGGAACATTAGTGGATTGCTTTATGAAGATGTTTTATTTGAAGTGGATCGAAGTTAATTGTTCAGGAGATGATGCGGTTGCACAATTTAGGGCACGTATACAAGAAAGTAAAATTGAAAGATTTTGTGAATTAGATGATCATCAGTTGCCGGTTGCTCAAATGCGTATTAGGGAAAAGCTGATCTCCGATATGCCTAATAGAAATAATTTTAATCGTGCGACAGATGAAATGGGAGTATTGTTACATGAATTAAATAAAAAAAGAAAGATTATGCCGTTAAGGAAATTATTCAAGACAATTCCAAATCTGCTATTGAAATTAAAACCTTGTTTGATGATGTCACCATTGTCGGTTTCATATTTTCTGGAAGCAGAGACCTATAAGTTTGATATGGTAATATTTGATGAGGCATCGCAGATATTCCCTCAAGATGCAATAGGTGCAATTTGCAGAGGAAAGCAGGTGATTATTGCTGGAGATAGCAAACAGTTACCACCTACAAGCTTTTTTGCAGCAAGTACCAATAATACAGATGGAGAATATGATTCTGATGAGGAAGAGGATGATGTTATATATGATTCAATTCTGGAGGAAGCAACCAATAGTCTGCCAAATAGATCTTTATTATGGCATTACAGAAGCAGGAATGAAGATTTAATTGCATTTTCTAATCAGGAAATCTACAAAAATAAATTGATAACATTTCCTAGCAGCAATACTGTAGCAGCAGATTCAGGGGTTGAATATGTGTATGTAGAAAATGGAACTTATTCAGGCAGATGTAATATTCAAGAGGCAAATAAATGTGTTGAACTTATAAAAGAACATATAGATAAGCATGATGATCGTTCTCTTGGAATTATTGCGTTTAGTGAGAAACAGCAATCAACTATTGAAGAAGCTGTTCAAAAATTTAGGGAAAGAAATCCAAGGTATGAAAAATTCTTTTCTGAAGGCAAAGAAGAACCATTTTTTATAAAAAATCTGGAAAATGTTCAAGGAGATGAACGTGATACCATTATTTTCAGCATTTGTTATGCAAAAGATCCTAATGGAAGAATGTATATGCGTTTTGGTCCATTAGGTCATCAAGGTGGAGAAAGAAGACTAAATGTTGCCATAACAAGAGCAAAACATAATATAAAATTGGTTGGCTCAATTATGCCATATGATATTGACTTAAGTAAAACAAAATCAGAGGGCATAAGGATGCTCAAAGATTATATGGAATTTGCTATAAAAGGCAGTGAGGTATTGCATCCACATAAGAGTTCCAATGCATTATATGAAACAGATGAGTTCTGTGATGGTGTTGCAAAATTCATTACAAGCAAAGGATATCATGTTAAACAGTATGTTGGAAATTCGGACTATAAAATTGATATAGCAGTTGAACATCCGAAATATCCGGGGGTCTATGTGGCAGGAATTGAATGCGATGGAAATTCTTATTATATGGCTAGGACAACACGAGATAGAGAACATCTGAGAAAGTCAGTTCTGGAACAGATGGGATGGAAGATGTTCAGGGTATGGTCAACAGAATGGATAAATAATAAGGTTGGCGAGCAAAAAAGATTATTGGATTTTATTGAAAATGCAATTAATACCTATCAAGAATCTGCCAATAAAGAAAAGGTATCATTTCCTGAGAAAAAAGAGGAAAGTGTAGAAGTGGAGTTCCTGCAGAAAACATCTGTTGAATCACCTAAACTGAATTTTCCGTACTATCGCATAGGAGACTGGAGAACTGCTGTATTTGATTATAACAAGGGGAATTTAGAAAATTTGTCTGCAAGAATCAGAGCAGTTGTTGAAGTAGAACAACCGATACATCTAGATTTATTGTATCGTAGATTAGCGAGTGCATTCGGAAATGAAAAAGCGACGAAGCCAATTAGATATACAATTGACCAAGCATTAGAGAATGTTATGGCAAATGAAGTTGTAATAGAAGATGGATTTGTACGTTTTAAGACATTTACAGATGTAAAAGCAAGAATTCCTAATGGTGCACAAGATAGAAACATTGAGTATATTTCCAAAATGGAAATTGCGGATGCAATGATGACAGTTATAAAGCATTCATATGGAATTGACAAAGATGCATTGTGCGCAGAAGTAACAAGCATTTTTGGATATGACAGAATGGGACCTAAAATCGCAAAAGCAATGAACGATACTATTGATTATATGATGCAGAATAATATGGTTACTATTATGGATGGCAAAATGCATATTAAGTAAGGAGAATTTGAAATGGCTAATGAAACGCAGATTAATAGAGAAATCGCAGAAAATAACGCAACTGTAATAAATCCGGCATTAAATCAGAGCAGCAATGCAACTGTAATAAATGCTGATGTGGCAGGAATATCTTCTTCAATTGCAGCGGGTAGCATTTTATGTGGAAAGTACTCTGTTATTAAAAAAATGGATATTGTTACAGGCGAAGCTGATTTATATTTAACTGAATATGGAAATAATCAGTATGTTGCAAAGGTATATAGGAGAAAGGTTGCAATAAAGCCGGAAATTGCAAATAAACTTATGAACATCAGATCTAAGTATGTTGCTGCAATTTATGAGACAGGAGAGATAAATGGGTATCCTGTCGAAATAATTCCGTACTATAAATATGGCAGTCTACAGGGTAGAAAATATACATTTGAGCAGTTAAAGAATGATATCATACCAAGCCTGAATGAGGGGTTAAAAGTATTGCATGATAATGGTATTTTACATAAAGATTTAAAGCCATCGAATATCATGGTAGGGGATAATCAGAAAGATGTTGCTATTATTGATTTTGGTATCAGTTCTGTAAGAGAGGACAATAATACTATTATTGTAACAAAAACTGGAATGACACCGGAGTATTCAGCACCGGAAACATTCCGCAATTTATTTTTGGAAGAGTCGGATTATTATTCATTGGGAATAACATTGTATGAGTTGTTCTGTGGATATACTCCATATAACAATATGGAACAAGATGCTATCGAACAGTATATTTCAGTACAAAGAATACCATTTCCTGATGATATGCCGGTAGAATTACAGAACTTGATTGCAGCATGTACATATTATGACATTACAAACCGAAAGAACAAATCAAATCCTAACAGGAGATGGACATATGAAGAGGTCAAAAAGTGGTGTGAAGGAGTTAAACAAGTTATTCCAGGGGAGGGAATTGGTAACTCTAAGGTAGGCGATATGAACCCATATAAATTTATGGGTGAAACCTATATAGAAGTATCTGAACTTACAAAGGCTCTTGCCATAAACTGGAATGAAGGAAAGAAACAATTGTTTAGGGGAATTTTGTCTGGATTTTTTAAGGCTTGTAATCCTGAAATTGCTGGCTTCTGTATAGACGCAGAGGAAGAAGCAACACGTGTAAACGGACGAGATGACATGATATTCTGGAATCTGTTGTATAAATTAAATCCTCAGACTACAGACTTTTATTGGAAAGGACATATATATCAGGGACTGCCGGCTCTTGGAAGAGAAGTTCTTGAAAAACTCTGGAAAAATGATTCAAGTAGTGAAAATTATTATCATGAGATACTTAGTGAAAAAATGCTTTCAAAATATGTTGAAATAAAAGCCGGAAAAAATAAGGCACTTTCAGAAGCAGTGAAAGGGCTGGAAGACGGGGATAAATTAGCTGATAGTCCACGTCTGAAAAAGAAAAATCTATATTTAATGGCATATTTGTTGTCAGGACAAAAACTTATGCAGTTTGATGGAAAAGAGTTCAGAACTGTTGGAGAGTTTGCGGATTATATGAAGTCTTTATTAGATGATTCATATGATAAGTTTGAAGAGGCGTGTCATAGACTTATAGATTATGATGATAATTTGGATGTGCAATTTGAAAGCTGGTTGTTGGCATTGGGAAAAAAGAAAGAGCTTAATGCTTGGAGAGAGGCTATCCAAGGATAAGTTGGAAAAAGATGATAATTAGTTGAAAGAAGAAAAATATGCATTGGTTTGAAATACTACTAATAGCAATAGGATTTATTTGTATAATGTATCCTATTATACTGTTTATCTCGATATGGTCATTACCAGTATATGTGATAATTTCATATTTTATTTGGATTTTTAACATGATTTGCTGGATTTGCATTGGGAAAAAGAAGAAAATTTCGGAATTTATTTTTCCAATATGCATTATGGTAATAATTTTTACATGTATATATGTATCAGGAGTTTCAGAAGATAACTTTGAAGATGATGCATTATTTATTATAGTTACGCCTGCACTGAGTACTCCTGCGTTTTGCTACATAGGATATAAGATTGCAGAATATAGGCAAGAGCGGAATATTCAACAAGAAAAAGAATGGATACATAGCTTAAATAAGTATTATGAGAAACAGATTAAGGGAATTAATAGAATTATTACCTTGATACAAAGTGATTATTTGGATGGAAAACAGATGGAGAAGATGTTGACGTTGTTAGACAAATGTTCTGGGAGTGAGCTGCTATTATTATATGCGAAAAAAGCCGCAGATAAGAACATGGATTTAGTATTAAAAGTCAAAGAGATTGCAACTGAATATGGACTCTCAAGTGAAATTGGAAATCAAACAATAGGGGAAATTTCAAAGAATATGTGTAAGCTGAAAGCAGAGTGCAAGGATAGAATTCGTTCGGAGAAAGAAATAAACATAAATATGTATAGTGAAATAAAAGAGGAATATAAGGAGAGGATATGGAAGAAAAGGAATTGCTTTTAAAAATTGAAAATCTTGAAAAAAGAGTCTCTCTATTGGAAAAACAATTGGAGACAATTTCTCAGATTAATCAATCTGAAAAAGTAAAAGAATATATTGCAAGTGCTGAAAAAGCAAATAAAATAGCAAAATTATTAGATGCTACTACAGATAAAAAGACATATGATTCTCAAATGGAGAATGAAACAATATCTGGTATATTATCAAGTAGTTCGATACTGAAAAAAATTGATACCGCAAAAGAATTTGTGAATAATGTTGATTTAGAAATTGAAAAGCAAATCAGAGAAAATAATGATGAAGCCAATAAGTATGACTGGGATACATTATTTGATTATGAAGAAGTAAATGGTCAGATAACAATAAAAAGTTATATTGGATTTGACGATATGGATGTTGTAGTAATCCCAGATAGAATAAATGATTTATTGGTTACAAGAATAGGCGAAAAAGCATTTGAAAACTGTAAAAATGTAAAAGAAGTTATTTTGCCTAAAAATTTAGATTTAATTGAGAGGGATGCGTTTAAGTCTTGCGGTTTGAAATCAATAATATTGCCAGAAAACATATCATCAATTAAAGAAGGGGCATTTAGTTTTTCAGAATTAGAGAGTATTCATATAACATCGAGAATTAGAGTAATAGCACAATCAACTTTTGCATGTTGTAAGAAACTAAAAAAAGTGTCTTTTTCAAAAGGAATTAGACATATTGGTTACGCCGCTTTTTGGGAATGTGAGAGTTTGCGGAAAATTGATCTTCCCCAAGGTGTTAAAACAATTGAAAATAAAGCTTTATATAATGTTGGAGGTTGTAGAAATATTCATGCATATAACGACAAATACCCAAGAACGCATATTAGAATACCAGATGGATGTAGTGATTTATATGGATTGAATATTGATACATCAGACAGTATTTTTGGGATGTTCCCTAATGGCGTGATTATTTACTGTAATGCAGGAAGTGCCGCAATGAAATATGCAAGAAAATATAGTATTCCAGTAAAACGTTATGAAGAATTTGATTTGTTAGAGGAGTGATGCAATATGAGTGGACCAAAATCAGCGAGATATACACTTACTTCGGAACAACGGAGAATATTAGTTGAATCAAGAGAACGAGAACGAAAGACAAAACGAGAATTGGACAAGCTACAGCAGCATAGAGAAGAGCTAGCAACATTAAAAGAAAGACTCAGCACTGCAACAACAAGCATTGATATGTTGGTAGACAGAGTTGGAGAAGGAAATGAGGTACAACAGAGTATTAGCAAATCAATAACACAAATTGAGACGACTATTCAAGAATCTGCAGGTTTTAGTAAAAAAAGTGGGTTAGAAAGCCTGCAATCATTTAATACTAAGGCTAAAACAGTGGAAGAAATTGCAAGAAAAATTGTAGCTCAATATGAAAGCCAGAGTAGTGAAATAAATGCTGCATTGTCAAAGAATATAGAGGATAGCATTACTGAAGGTATGTCGATAAGAATCGATGATAAAATTGTAAAGCCACAGAGCCATTTAGAGAGCCAAAAAGCAAAAATTAAAGATGTATTGCATGAAATACAGAGCCTTAATATCAGTTCTGATTTGCAAAAAGAATGCATTGCAATTCTAATAAGAGCACAGGAAATAACAGACGACAGTTTTATTGATAATTATTATGCTATGACAGTTCTTCCATATATAAAAAGATGTAAGGCATATGAGGGACAGGTCAAAGAATATGGAGATGAGTTTGATGAACTTGTATCAAAACATAGATATTATAGTGAATACTTAGGAATGCCTGTGATTTCATTTACTTTCTCAATGGATACTTTGAATTCTTTAAGACATGAAGTTGCAGAGCTGGAATCGCAAAGTGCGAAAATAGAAGAACAGCAATATATATCAGAGAGCTTGGATCAAGTTATGCGTGATATGGGCTATAATGTAGTGGGAAGCAGAGAGGTGGTTAAGAAGAGCGGAAGAAAGTTTCGAAATGAACTTTATCATTTCTCCGAAGGCTCAGTTGTTAATGTTACATATGCGGCTAATGGGCAGATATCAATGGAATTAGGTGGGGTAGACACTTGTGATAGAGAACCTTCTGAAGAGGAAAGTTCCGTATTGTGTGATGAGATGGTGGAATTTTGTGATGAATTTCCGGAAATTGAGAGGAGACTTAAAGAAAAAGGTATTGTATTGATGAATAGAATTTCCATGTTACCACCAGCAGAGGAATATGCACAAATTATAAATGTAAGTGATTTTAATATGACAGAACAGGTTGATGTACTTGAAACTGCTAGCAAAAAACAGATAGAGACAAGAAAACAGGTATTAAGAAAAGAGTGATTATATGGAAAAGTTCAAGATATGTCCGGTATGCGGTATGCATAACAAACCCAATATGATTGAATGTATTGGATGCGAGACTGACCTGACAAGTGTAAAAGCTACTGATGAAGCGACTGAACAGGCAAAAATTATTGCTCAGGAGAATACATCTGAAAATGTGGAAGAAAAATATGTAAGAATCTGCGATTGTGGTTGGATTAATTCAGCAACAGCAAAGAAATGTACTGAGTGTGGAGAAGACATTTCGGATATTGCACCAATATTACAAAGTGAGAATAATACTTGCAAATATGTAATGACATCGTTAGATGGAGAATATGCATATGAAATTAAAGATGGAACTGCGATATTAGGAAGAGAAAATGAAATGAAAGAATATCTTGCTGATAAAGCATATGTAAGCAGACAGCATGCCAAAATTATGAAAGATGACGACATGATTTATATAGAAAATCTTAGCAATACAAATTTTACTTTTGTAAATAATCAAAAGATAACCGGAAAAACAGAACTGCATATAGATGATGAAATAGGTTTAGGTGGAAATGAAACAAATGGTAGCAGACAATCAGGGGCTGCATATTTGATATTGAGGAATGTTTAATGTATATAGCAAGAATCCTTTATCCTGTAAAGGTGCTTGGACCTGGAAATAGAATTGGAATATGGTTTGCTGGATGTCATCATAAATGTAAAGGTTGTAGTAATCCGGAACTTTGGAAAGCTGATGAAAAATATTTTGTTACGGTTGAGCAAGTCGAAAAATTGATACGTACTGTAGCGGTAGGACATGAAATTGATGGGTTTACGATTACTGGAGGCGATCCGGTGGAACAGGCAGAAGAACTGACAAATTTACTGACACGGGTAGCAGACATTTCACAAGATGTTATTTTATATACAGGTTATCAAAGAAAAGAGTTGACAAGTGAAGCTCAAATAAAATTATTAGAAAGAATAGCAGTGCTAATTGATGGCGAATATAAGGAAGAATTGAATGATGGTGCGTTTTTAAGAGGATCTTCTAATCAGATTATTCACATATTAAGTGATCAGTATTGTGATAAGTATGGAAAATATATTAAAGACAATCATAATGAGATTCAAAATTTTATGATAAATAATGAGGTCATATCGGTTGGCATTCATAATAAAGAATTTAGATTTTAAGGAGGATATATAAATGGGCGATTTTACTCCTAAGTGGCAAAAGGAGCTTGATATTTTTGACAGAATCAAACCAATTGTAATATTAGAAGGTAATGTGCTGGATAAATATCAATATTCAGGAGATGACGGTATGCAACAGGGTAGTATATTGAGACTAACCGAGTATTTGCATTACCATTTAAAAAATGAAGGATATCAGAATATTGTATTCTACGATAGTATCAGAGGATTTTATAATAATTGTGAAGAAGGATATATCCAGAAATTTGCACAGTTAGTACAGGCTAGTGTAGTTGACGGCTGTATTGCGGCAGAGTTTAGAGGACGAAATGCAACTGCAGCAAGACTTACAAGAACAGCTATAACGCAGAACCAAAAGGCTACTACTGTAATAATGGATTTTGCCTCAAGATATATAACTTCGCCGGATAATATGGAGCAGTCTGAAGTTGACAGCTTTACCGTATTAATGCAAGCCTCTTTAGAGGGAAAAGATGTAAAAACAGAACAGGGAATTTTAAAAAATCTGGTCATACTTATTGTTAATAAAATTAATGATATACCGGCATGGTTTTATTTGGATAATCCGAATGTAAAAACAATAACATTAAGAACTCCTGAAAAGGAAGAGCGGGAATTGCTTGTAAAAGGCGACAATTTTCCAACCTTTTTTGCAGGTGATATTTATGTAGATGAGTTTCCATACTACAACGAAAATCCAGGTGAACTTGAAAAGATTCAGGATAGATTTGTTGCATTGACAGAAGGATTCAGTTTTACAGAATTAAATGGTTTAAGAAGATTGTGTAAAAATGAAAGAATACATATTAAAGATATGTGCGATGTTATTGACTTATATAAGTATGGAATTAAAGATAACCCATGGAATAAATTAAGCATTTCTGAATTGAAAACAGCGGAAGAAGATTTTAGAAAAAGAGTAAAGGGACAGGATTATGCGATAGTTAAAACACTTGATATTATTAAACGTGCAGTAACAGGTATGTCAGGAGTTCAAACAGCATCACACGGAAAGCCAAAGGGAGTATTATTTTTTGCAGGTCCGACTGGTACTGGTAAAACAGAGACAGCAAAAACTCTGGCGGAAAAGTTATTCGGCGATGAAAAATGCTGCATTCGATTTGATATGAGTGAGTATGGACAATCGCATAGTGATCAGAAATTACTTGGAGCACCTCCGGGATATGTTGGCTATGAAGCAGGCGGACAGTTGACAAATGCTGTAAAAAATAATCCTTTTTCCATACTGTTGTTTGACGAGATAGAAAAGGCACATCCGTCTATTTTAGATAAGTTCCTTCAAATTCTGGAGGATGGAAGAATGACTGATGGACAAGGCAATACAGTTTATTTTTCTGAAACAATTATTATTTTTACCAGCAATCTCGGAATATATCAGACAACTGCCAGTGGTGAGCGTAAGCAGGTTGTTTCTTCTGATATGTCTTATGAAGAAGTGCAATCTAAAGTAAGAGAAGGCATAGAGCATTATTTTAAGCTGGAATTGGGGAGACCGGAAATACTGAATCGAATCGGAGAAAACATTGTTGTGTTTGATTTCATCAGAGAAAGTGTTGCTGGAGAAATTCTTGATTCTCAGATAAATCGTATAATTAACAATTTGAAAATGGATAAAGGAATTAAGCTTGTGTTGTCAGATCAAGCACATGACACATTATTAAATGCGGCTATAGGAAATTTGGATAATGGTGGACGAGGTATTGGCAACATTGTTGAGAGTATGTTTATTAATCCTCTTTCTAGGTACATGTTTGACCATGAACTATTCTCCGATTGCGAAATTGAGGTGGAGTCTATAGTTAATGAAAATATGACGTATTCATTAAAGTGTGATAATAGAGAACATTGAGGCTTAGTTGAGAAAGTTGATAAATATGAATGATGAAATAACAAAAAGAATTGAGCTATGTGAGAATAGTGTCACGGCATTTCAAAAAGTAAAAAATGAATTGTCCTCAATATACAGTGATGAGGGTTATTCTTTTTTCGAACATAATTTTATAGGTATAGAGACAATACAGGAATTTTATGAAAATGAAAAAGTGATACAAGAATTGCTTCAAAAACAATTAAAGCTTTCAGAAATAATATCTCGTAAAACCAACGGATTATATAAGGAATATTCTATATTGGTATCATTAAAGGATAAATTGCAAAAACCAGAATTTAAGATAGTATTGCTTTTAGATATTTTAGGAGTTATCAATACTAAAGATATGGTACAGGAAGTCATTGAAAAACCTAATAATTATATGGAAGCGGAAGAACTGCTCCAATTATATCAACATATTTTAGATAAATTGTCTTTATTAGCGAAATATAGAAGCACATTTTTGGAGGAGTTTTCATTGTATATTGGTGAGGAAGAAGCACCTTCAAGTACAAAAGAAAAAAATAAGCGTGAGATAAGAGACAATACAATTAAGAATTTTTATAGAAAATATGGTGAAAATATGTTTCAACCTCAAAATATGGAAGCGTTACGAAACAATTTGAATAAGGTTGGTATAAGTATTGATGATATTTCTGACGCAAGAATGAAATTTATAATTAGGAGAGGATAGTTCCGATAAAAATGAATATAATGATTTACTCGGAAAGAGGAGAGAAAAAAACAATATGCGAAGATGCGGCATTATTGAATGAGCATATTATATCTGACTCATTTTCTGAAACACAGCTAAATTCCAGAGCATTGATAGCAATTGCTGATGGTGTAGGTGGTAATGCAGGTGGAGAGCTTGCAAGCCGATATGTATTGAGTCAGTTTGACAAAATTGATATAGAGAATATTACAGCAGAAGAAATGCATCAATTTATAGAAAACTGTAATATGGGTCTATTGGAATATGCAAAACAGTTTCCAGGTAAAGAAAATATGGCAACTACTCTTACAGGAATAATTTTATTACAAGATACTTGCTATATTTTTCATATTGGAAACACAAGAGTGTATGGCTTGCAGGGCAGATATTTAAAACAGTTTACCAAAGATCAGACAACATATCAATGGCTACGGGACAGAGGGCAGATAGAAGAAGCAGATATATGCAATAAGAATGAGATAACCTATTGTTTGGGTGGTGGAAATCTAAAATATGCGACAGGTATTTGTGTGAACGAATATTCCTCATTGAATAAGTGTAAAAGAATATTGCTGTCATCAGATGGAATACATGAGTATGTATCAACAGATGAGCTTGAAGATTTTATACTTGGTGATATCAACAAGGAGACAATGCAAAAAATTGCAGATAAAGCAAGAGACAATGGATCAGAAGATGATAAAACAATTGTAGTAATAGACAGGATGTGAAATTATGGGATTACGATTTAGAAAAAGTGTTACGTTGTGCAAGGGTGTTAAGTTAAACTTTGGAAAAACAGGCATGAGTGTAAGCGTAGGGGGAAAAGGATATCATAAGACAATAAATACAAAAGGACAAGTGACGACTAGTGTTGGTATACCAGGAAGCGGTATTTATTACACTGATACAAAAAGACTTGGCGGAAATAGACAAGCTAACACACAAAGAAACATTCAAAATCAATACTATAATCAGAATACAATCAGAGAATCACAGCCTGTTCAGGAATATGAAATCTATGATAGTATTGAATCCTATTTGAATCCGCAAGAACAAAACATAAATTCTGGATTTGTGAAGAATGAAGTGATGCAGGAACCTGAAGAAAGAACTTACAATGAGACAGGAACAGTGGAGAATGTCCCCAAATTGATTTCTGCGGATGAAATCAGAAATTTATATCTAAAAAGTGATGAGCCGGTAGATTGGACAGAACTTTTAGTAAGTACAACTGCGGATGATGTGTTTATGGAACAGAATAAATGGATTTTTTTGAAAGGTATTTCTTACAGAATTTTGTCCGGAGATATAGATGCATATCTAGAAACCATTGAGAAAATGAGACCAGTAGAAGATCTACTAGATTATGGAAGTCAATTTGAATTCGGTACGGACAGTCCTAAATCTATGGAAGTCGAATTCCAGATAAATCAGCATAATGATATGCTATCAGATGGAACAAATTCAGAATTATATAATGAATATGTTTCAGCATGCACAATCAGAGTAGCACGTGATTTGTTTGCACTTTTGCCGGTAAGATACGTGATTGTTCATGCACAGAGTGGGGAAAAGTCTGTATTGGAAGCAAAGTTTGATAAGAATATATTGCAAACAATTGATTTTGAACATAGAGAGGCAATAGAAATAATAGAAATGTTCAAATTATAGTAAGTTTGGTTTAACAATTAAGGAGCAGAAAAGAAGCGATTATGATAAAACAGGAAGAACTACAGAATAATAGAATAGATTATCAATTCGGCGATAAAAAGGTGGCTGTAGTTGAAAGTCACAATTATGTACTGCCAGTTTGGGCAGAATATTGCTCAAAATTGAAAAAAGAATATAGACTTATTACTTTGGATTATCACATGGACACAAGACCAATATTTTCTCAGTATGCATATCAAGCTTGTAACGGAGATATAGCAAAGGTAAACGAGTATACTGTTCAAAGAAAAATTTATGATAATTACATTAAACATAAGTATGATACAAATAAAATAGAAGAACTTTCTGAGAAATATGTTTATCATGATGAACATATTTCGGTTGGATACAATTTGGAATATATATTTGATTTATACTGTATTTGCAAAGAAAGACAGGATTTCTCAGACGGATATAAACACTATTATGTGATTGGGGAAGATACTGATTTGAATAAGTTTTATAATGTAGCAAAACAGAAAGAATATATATTAGATATAGATTTGGATTTTTTTAATTCTGAGAATGATTTTGTTAAGTATAGAGATATTATAATAAATTTGATAAAAGGCACAGATATTATTACAATAGCAAGAGAACATAGTTATTTTAATTTCCTTCGTGACAATATCGAATGGACTAATGATATTGCTTTGCAGAAAATACTTAATTTATTAGAGGTGATATGATGCTGGCTTTATGGCATATTACATTTGTGGAGAAAGGGTTACAAGCTGTATTGAGACCAAAAACACCAGACTATTCTGCACCGGGTGAAAATGTAGAAATTAATAGAATTAGTTTAGCTCCTACGATTAATGAGTGAATAAGAGGTCTTGGAAACGAGAATGCTTTTAATACAAAGAAAAGAAAAATATATGCATATAAGATTTTGGTAGAAGAGGGCGATGAGAGCTTATATGATAGCAATTATTTATATTATAATGATTTAGTGAAAGATGCATTGCTGACTCATGAATATTGGTATACTAAAATCATTTGCCCACAGGAAGTATTAATGTGTGAGGTGTCTTCTGTTGAAAAAAGAAAGTATATCATAATTGGAAACAATCAGACTAAGAGATTAAAGGATATTTTGTTTAAATTTAATTATACAGAAACTATTCCAAGTACAATAAGTGCGTTTGAAATTGTTAATTATTTGTTAGATGAAAAAACTGTAGAGCTTGTGAAATCAGATTTACAGCATAAGGTGGTTGATTATACAAAAGATGATCAATCTTATATAATATATAGAACAATTTGGAAAAGTAAACCGCAAATGACTCATTATGAAAAAGACTATTACGAAGCCGAATATATAGAAAATTGTGAAATTAAGAAAATAACGAGACGTAATAAATTATTTGAATTTGAAGAAATATATTCACATAAACGACTATTAGAAATATGTTCTTCAAATGAATTTATGATGGCAACGTGGAAGCTTATAGATGAAAAGTATATTGGAGATTTTGATTGTCATCTTTATGTTATAACAGATGCTACGGAGATTCCAATAGGATTACTTTATTATCATTTGTTCAATGATAAATTTCATATTTCGGGATTTGAGGTGGCAAGTACAATGCGTCGATTGGGTATAGGAACAGCAATAATTAAGCAATTTTTCAACGAATATAAAGTGAGTTCTAATGATATAATTTTAGAGCCATTGAATAAAGAATCTGAGAAATTTTGGAAAAAACTAGGAATTAAATGCTCATTATATTAGAGAATAAAGGTATACAGCAAGGTATTACATCATTTGGTTGGTATTTATAAAGTCGATATGCATTCTTGAATATATGTTTATTAGAGTACATACAAAGGAGACACAAAATGCAACCGGGCAAGGAACTAAGTCAGGTGCAGCAGGATTATCTTGTAGATGTAATTATGACATGGATTCAACGAGAAATGGAGAGAGGTTAGTGCAGATATTTGTAGATGCAGATGCGTGTCCGGTAGTGGACATTGTCGAGACAATAGCAGAGAAATACAATATTTCTACCACCTTGTTGTGTGATACGAATCATATTTTGTATTCTGATTACAGCGAAGTGATTGTAGTAGGTGCAGGAGCAGATGCAGTGGATTATAAACTGATCAGCATTTGTCATAAAGGGGATGTAGTAGTATCGCAGGATTATGGTGTCGCTGCTATGGCACTTGGGAAAGGTGCATATGCTATTCACCAATCAGGCAAGTGGTACACGAATGAGAATATAGATCAGATGCTTATGGAGAGGCATCTTAACAAGAAGGCAAGACGAAGCTCTCATAAGTGCCATATTAAGGGACCGAGAAAGCGTACAGAAGATGATGATGTACGCTTTGCACAGTCCTTTGAAAAACTTATACTGATGGCAAAGTCAAAAGAAGGTGCTCAGAGTGGGACTATTTAAGAAAAAGACAGTTACAAAGACATATGATAAAGAAAATAAGAAACCAGTTATCAAGGCAAGCATATGTAATGGCGAGCAGGTTGCAGGCTTTAAGGACATTCATACAGGTAAGATAGAAGAGGTTATGCTGATTAAGAACCAGGCAGACCTTGATGCATTCAAGAAAATGTATGGAATAGATGGCGAGATAGAGAAGGAATATTAAACAATGTATTTGATTAAGACGATAAAAGGTGACATAACAAAAGTAACAGATGTGCAGGCAATCGCTAATGCAGCAAACAATTCCCTTCTTGGCGGAGGCGGTGTAGATGGTGCAATTCACAGAGCAGCAGGACCGGAGCTTCTGGCGGAGTGCAGGACACTTCACGGATGTGAGACAGGAGAAGCAAAGATAACAAAAGCCTATAATCTGCCATGTGAGTATGTGATTCATACTGTGGGACCGATATGGAATGGTGGAAGAAATAGAGAAGAGGAGCTTCTTGCTAACAGCTATTTTAATTCTATGAAGCTGGCAATGGATAATGGAATAAGGTCTATTGCATTTCCTTCCATATCAACGGGAGCATATGGTTTTCCGGTTGAGTTGGCAGCAAAGATTGCAGTACATACAGTAAATAGGTTCTTGCAGGATGATCCGGACAGCTTTGATTTGGTGGAATGGGTGCTGTTTGATACTCGTACTGAATCAGTGTATGAAGCCGAGGTTGGTAAGTTATATAATAAGATTAACTAACATTGATTGGGTATAGCAACAGCAGGTTGCTTTTCATAACATGGATTTGTCTGTATGATATGGTCATGGAGGTGACGGTTATGGAAACAAAAAATATTATTTTAAAGCTTCGTACAGAAAGAGGGATGTCACAGGACGCGCTTGCAGATAAAATCATGGTGACAAGGCAGGCGGTATCGCGTTGGGAGAATGGTGATACAGTTCCAAACACTGATACACTTAAGCTATTATCGAAAGAATTTGATGTCTCGATCAATACGCTTTTGGGAGAACCCAGAAAGCTGATTTGTCAGTGCTGTGGAATGCCAATTGATGATGATTCCATATTGGGACGTGATAAGGATGGCACATTAAATGAGGAGTATTGTAAATGGTGCTATGCAGATGGAACATACACATATAATGATATGGATGAACTGATTGATGTGTGTGTAAAGAATATGGTAAATGAAAACTTTACCGAAGAACAGGCACGTTCTTATCTGAAAGAAATGCTTCCAAAGTTAGATTACTGGAAAAGGTATGATGAACT
>ERZ1034920.1133-NODE-1133-length-18072-cov-4.653327_pt1 | contig 18072 bp, 18 predicted proteins | sample MGYA00520688_ERZ1034920 | MGnify/ENA primary metagenome ERZ1034920 (study PRJEB33766, sample SAMN09781785) | gut metagenome | biome: gut microbiome | host: Homo sapiens | place: Madagascar | study: EMG produced TPA metagenomics assembly of the PRJNA485056 data...
CACATTTTACCAGGCTATTCTGACGCTACGAAACGCGCTGGCGGACGTGGGGTTGCCTCGTGATACGGTGAAAACTATTTCCCGACGCGGGCTCAGATTAAATGAGAATACGCAAGTAGAGACAATAATGCTTCAACAGAGTGAAGTTTCCCCGCCGCCGGTTATTGAAGAAATCCCCCCCGCAAAGATAATTCCTTCGACACCACAACAAACGACGCAGATACCCTGGTTTGAGGTTTTATTTAGCGCCAGTGTCGTGATTGCCACGTTGATCATCTGGCTGGTGTGGTATCAAACGCGCCCTGTTATGCCGTTTAGTAAATTTGTCCAGGCTTCCATGCAGACGCCATCGCGGCAAAATTGCAAAATCTATTACTCACCAAATGAACACGACCAGCAAGGCTATTTCAATCTGATGCAGTTACATCCCTATCTCTGTGAAAACAACAAGCACGTGTTTCTTACCGGTTACAGCAAAGCGGAAAGGATCGTGGCATTTGTCTGTGATAAAGATGCACAGGTGGATGCTAACGCATTTTGTACTACTCATTATTACTGGATGCGCGGGCAATGAAAAAAACACGCCACCTTATAGTGCTCGTGGCCGGGCTGGTTACTGTGCTCGGTTCAGGCGGATGGTTATGGCATTCACGCTATGCCGACAAACCGCTGAATTGCATCGGTAACATGGAATGGAATATTGGCAGCAACCGCTTTACGGGGACGTTATCGTTTCGGATGTACAACAGTGAAGGCCTGGCCACTATTACCGGCAAACTGTACGGGCGTAATACCTCAGACATTAGCAGGAACATCTATTTTAACTACACCCAAAAGCGCGATGCCCGAGTGCTACAGGCGATGCAGGTCGTCAAAACCTTCGCTGACACCGCTGATGAAGCGGATATTAACGACACATTACCTGGATTTTACCGCCAAAGCGGACGAAGCCTGAGCCTGGTCATGGAGGAGTATAAAGGTGCATGGATTTTTGCCAGCTCCAATGTGCCCTCGCTGTATTGCCGCAAAAGGTAGCGTCATATCCGGAAACAAAAAGTACGGCCCCTCAATGAAATTCACATTTGTCATCATTGACTTACGCGACATGGGTCACTGAATCCACACATAACCCATTGCTATTCTTCATCGCGAATCAGGAAACATCCTGAATATCATAATATCCGTTGCGTAATAATTAAGCGAAATGGGCGTTATATTTTGCCCAGAAGACTTCAACCTACGGATGGATATTTGGAGAAGACGTGGGCAGGGGCGTTTATCTCTCTCGCGAGCAATGTCTGAGCGTTCAGGCGTTATCGCATTTCAGGAAACGGTGTGTTTCCGGTGTATTTTTGGCGTACATATGAGGGATACGTAATGTTTACTTTTAAAAAGTGCCTGATTGCACTTTCTATAAATTTGGCCGTTGTTTCATCAGGTTTTGCTTGTACGACCCTGCTGGTCGGCAACGAAGCATCAGCGGACGGCTCCATGCTGGTCGCCCGTAGCGCAGACAGCGATGCTCTGAAAGCACAGCATTTTGTCATTCATCCGGCAAAGCAAAATCAGACCGGGGAATACAGCACCAAAGCACATAATGGTGCGAATGATTTTACCTGGCCACTGCCGAAAAACTCTCTGCGTTATACCACTGTCCCAAACTGGAAAACCCAACTGCACGGCGCGACCGGATTTAACGAGCTGGGTGTCGGCGTGAGCGGTACAGAATCCATTTTTGCCTCACCGAAAGCACTGGCCGCCGACCCGTACGTTGAGGATAAAGGGATCACCGAAGACGATATCCCGGATATTCTGCTGTCACAAAGTAAAACCGCACGTGAAGCTGTGGCGCTGTTGGGCCATATCGTTGAGACCGTCGGCGCAGGCGAAGGTTTTGGCGTTGCCGTCGTCGACGATAACGAGATCTGGTACCTGGAAACCGGTAGCGGCCACCAGTGGATGGCGCAGCGTCTGCCGAATAACCAGTATTTTGCCACCGGTAATCAGGGCCGCTTACAGGATTACGATCCTAAAAGTCCGGACATGATGGCGTCAAAAAACCTGATTCAATTTGCGACTGAAAAAGGGCTGTACGATCCGGCGAAAGACGGTAAATTCAACTTCTCCAAAGCCTATACCCGTGATGACGAGCGTGACCGCACGTATAACGACCCTCGCGTATGGACCATCCAGAAAGAGTTCAATCCTTCCGTAAATCAGGATATGGCCAAAGGGCGCGAATTCCCGGTCTTCATGACGCCAGAGAAGAAAATGACGCTGGACGATGTGAAAGCCGTGTTGCGTAGTCACTATGAAGGGACCAGCCATGACCCGTACACCAACGGTCTGAACGGCAAAGAGCCATGGCGTCCGGTCAGCGTTTTCCGTACCTATGAAGCGCACGTTATGCAGGTCCGTCCGTGGTTGCCAAAAGAGATTGGTGAAACGACCTACATTGGCCTGGGCATGGCTGACCTCACCGCCTTCGTTCCGTACTACAGCGGTCTGAAAGCGTATCCGGCTAACTACACGATGGGTACCGATAAAGCGGACGATCAGTCTATCTACTGGAAATATCGTAAATTACAAACGCTGACGATGACCGATTATCCGAAGCTCGCGCCAATCGTCAAAAAAGCCTACAAAGCGTGGGAAGACAAAGTGGCGAAGGAGCAAAAAGAGGTCGAAGCAGAGTATCTGAAGATGGCGAAAACCGATAAACCCGCCGCGGATAAGATGCTGAATGACTTCAACCTGCGCATCATGGCCGACGCAGAGAAGCTGACGGAAGATCTAACCAATCAGCTATTTACCATCCGCACTAAAGACATTCAGTCTGATATTTTCTTTGCGAATGCAACGAAAAAAGACTGAGTAACGACGCGATAGTATTCTGGCGTAAAGCGCTTATTAGCTTTGCGCCAGCATTTCACACCGTGCCCTCACCGCCTCGTGCAGAAGGCGTACCGCGGTTGAAAGCTGCTTCCGATGCGGGCAAATCATATTCAGCGGGACTTTCTCTCCCTGATAATCCGGCATCAGCAGTTGTAATCGACCGTCACGCACATCCTCGCTGACATCCAGCCACGACTTGTACGCCACACCTTCTCCGGCAATCGCCAGGCGCCGGATCACTTCCGCATCGTCACTCATAATGGTGCCGTTAACCTGCACACTGCTGACCTCGCCGTTGCGCGTAAACGTCCAGCGATCGTGCAGGCGGCCGCGTAATACGAAAGTCATGGCGTTGAGCTGTGTTAAATCATCCAGTTTTTGCGGCGCGCCGTTTTGCTCAACCCATTCCGGTGATGCCACCAGCACGCGTCGGTTACCCGCTGCAACGGGCAGCGCAATGTAAGACGCGTCTTCGGTGTTGCCATAGCGAAACGCAACATCGACGGGGTCTTTAAAGACATCCGTTACCTGGTCGGAGAAAAAAATCCGCAGGCGCAGCGCGGGATAGCGGCGTCGAAACGACTGAAAGACCGGCAGCAGCAGGTTACGACCGAGATCGGAAGGCACGGCGATTTGCAGCGTGCCTGACACTTCATCTTCCGGGGTCTGAATTTTTTGCAGCCCGGCATGCATTACGTCCAGCATCTGGCGAGCATAGGGTAGCCAGACCTCGCCCTCCGGCGTCAGGCGCAGGCTGCGCGTAGAGCGGGCGAACAAGCGGATAGCCAACGTAGACTCCAGACGCTTGATAGCAGAACTGACCTGAGCAGGCTGAACGCCGACTTCGCGCGCGGCATCGCTAAAACTATTCAGCGCCGCGGCGCGGACAAACAACGTGAGATCTTCAAGCCGGAACATTTTCACTCCCCGAGTATAAGTCCTGTCGCCGTAGGGCTATTTTTCCCGTTCTGTTACCGGTTTACCATCAAATTATATCAACAGATATACCCTAAATAATTCGAGTTGCATGAAGGCAGCAAGAGAGTGAATCTCCAGGAGCATAGCAAACTATGTGACTGGGGTGAGCGAACGTAGCCAACGCACATGCAGCTTGAAGTATGACGGGTATAAACTGATTCCTGTGACCGGAGATAATATGAAAGCCATCGCCATTACCCGCGCCGCGACCGACGGCAATAACATTGAATTTTTACAAGAGATTGACCTGCCCATGCCAGTTGCTACCGGGCACGATCTGCTGGTTGAAGTGAAAGCCATTTCCGTCAACCCCGTTGATACCAAGGTCCGCGAAGGTTTTAACGCTGATGTGCCGCGTGTGCTGGGCTGGGACGCCGTTGGCGTGGTGAAGTCCGTGGGCGAAGCCGTCACCCTGTTCGCACCCGGTGATGAAGTCTGGTACGCCGGAGCGCTCGGCCGCGCTGGCAGTAACAGTGAATTTCAGCTGGTTGATGAACGTATTACCGCGCTGAAGCCAAAAACACTGGATAATGCTTCTGCTGCGGCGCTGCCACTGACAGCTATCACCGCCTGGGAAATGCTGTTCGACCGTCTGGGCGTTGAGGAAAATGGCAATGAAGATGATGTATTATTGATTGTTGGCGCGGCTGGCGGCGTCGGTTCTATTCTGACACAACTGGCCAGTAAGCTGACCAAAATGACTGTCATCGGTACCGCATCACGTCCGCAGAGCCAGAAATGGGTACGTGAAGCGGGCGCTCATCATGTGATTGACCACAGCAAGCCGTTGACGGAAGAGCTGGCACGGATAGGCATTAAAGAGGTGACGCACGTTGCCAGCCTGAACAATACCGAGCAGCACTATTCGCAAATTATTGCCGCACTGGCGCCGCAGGGCAAACTGGCGCTGATTGACGATCCGCAAACTCTCGATGCGCGCCCGCTGAAGGCCAAAAGCATTTCGCTGCATTGGGAGTTTATGTTTACCCGTTCGATGTTCACAACCCACGACATCATTGCGCAGCATCAGTTACTGACCCGCGTGGCGCAGCTGATCGACGACAGCACCCTCCGTACCACGCTGGGCGAACATTTTGGCGCGATTACCGCGGCAAATCTGCAAAAAGCCCACACGCAAATTGAAACCGGTCGCTCGGTCGGCAAGATTGTGCTGGAGGGGTTTTAACATGTCTGATTCTGACGTGATTTCAATTATTGCGGTACTGAAAGCCAAACCGGGGAAAATCGACGCACTGAAACAGGCGCTACAAGCTCTGCTGCTGCCCACGCGCCGGGAGCCGGGCAATATTGAATATGCCCTGTTCCAGTTACGCGACACGCCGGATGTGTTCTACGTGCGCGAATCCTGGCGCGGTCAGGCCGGTCTGGATGAGCATATCGCTCTGCCACATTTCCAGGCGTTCATTCTACAAATGAACGATCTGCTAGCCGAACCGCTACGGCTGGATTATCTGACGCCGATTGAGCCTTAATGTCTCGACGCTCCCCCGCAGCTATGCGGGGGATTTCCATCAGCCATTACGTCCGGCCATAACACCGCCATCCACATCCCAGATAGCGCCAGTTACCCATTGCGCTTTGTCTGACAACAGGAACGCGACGGATTCAGCCACATCACGCGGCGTACCAACCCGACCAATCGGATGGAAGCTGTCAAAGCTGCTCATCACACCTTGTACGTCTTCTTTCGGGATAAATCCTTCGTAGATAGGTGTATGCACCACTGCTGGCGAAACGGCATTGACGCGGATCCCATTCGCCCCCAGCTCGATGGCCAGATTTTTAGTTAATGCATGCAGGCCCGCTTTTGCCATTGAGTACGCTGAAGAAGGTGTTGCGCCAATTGCCTGTTGTGCCCACATCGAACCAATATTCACGATGGCACCCTGGATGTTAGCCGCCACCATATTACGCACGACATCGCGGGTGATAAAAAACGTCGCGCGGTTGAGGCTCATGTACAGTTCATAATCTTCAACTTCATGATCAGTGAAAGGTTTTGGGAAGAAAACCCCAGCTGCATTTACTAACAGGTTGATGTCTTTGTGCTCAGCATTCACCGTTGCCATCACCTGCTTAACGCCCGCTTCTGACATCAGATCCGCCACAATGACAGAGACGTCACCCAGCTCCGCCAACGCCTGATGGGCCTGTTCCGCTTTCTCGGCACGATTGCCAACCAGCACCACTCGACCACCACCCTGGAGGATCAGTTTTGCGGTTTCAAATCCGATACCACTGGTACCGCCCACCACTAACAGTTTTTTGCCGACAAATAATGTGTTCATCGTTAGCCTCGTTTCAAGTATTCGTTAATGCGCTAACAATGCCACTACCCTGAGGCGCTGACGAATGAGAAGAAATAGCGATCCGAGAAAGAAAATCTATCTCGATGGCATATACTGAAGATATTCACAAAACGGGAAATGACCTGATGCGCTCGCTTAATCGGCTTAAATGGTTACACGCTTTTGAGGCCACAGCCCGCCACGGCAGTTTTACTGGTGCGGCGCAGGAACTGGGGGTCACTCCGGCTGCCGTTGGGCAACTGGTTCGTGCGCTGGAAGACTGGGTTGGCCACCCGCTGCTGCATCGTACCCGTTCAGGCAAAGAACGTCTCACGCTGGTCAGCGAAGCACAGGACGCGTTGCGCGAGATAACCCAGGGACTGGATAGTCTGGAATCTGGGCTGAACAAGTTACGCGGTCGGCGAGCGCGCTCGGTGGTGATTATCACGGCCTCTCAGGTACTGGTGATGAACTGGCTGATGAGTCGCCTCAATCGCTTCTCACAAGCGCATGAAAACATAGAATTACGCTTGAACGTGACGGAAAAGCTGATGGATGTTGCTCATGGCGAAGCGGATCTGGGCGTACGTTGCGGTAAAGGCGACTGGCCTGGGGTAAATAAAACCTGGCTGATGGATGAAGAAGCGGTTCTGGTTTGTAGCCCACGTATTGTGCCAGTAGATAAAATTTCCTGTGGAGAATGGTTGGCCGCACAGAAGCTTATCCATGATGACACTCCCCACCCCGGCGCCAATTTCCCGGGCTGGAATGATGTCCTGACCACCACCCGGGCTCCTGCCGTTCGCGACAGTGGATTGCACATCAACTCTACCTCTGCAGTGATTCTGGCGGCGCTCAGCGGTCAAGGTGTCGCCATTGTGCGTAGGGCATTGGTGCAGCAGCTACTGACAGACGGACAACTGGTTCAGCTTCATCCCAACACCCGCTGGCCTCTGGCATGGTCTTACTACATTGTTACGCCACAGCACGCGGTAATGCGCCCGGAGGTAAAAGTCTTTAATGACTGGCTGATTGCGGATGTGCTGGCAGAAATCACAACCATCTCTGCTATGATGCCTGCACACAAATAAAACAAAACAACATGCCGAGGGAAAGATGAGTTCCACCAGAAGAGGGATGATGAACGTCCTGATTGCCGCCGTATTGTGGGGAAGTTCAGGCGTTTGCGCGCAATACATCATGGAGCAAAGCCAGATGTCGTCGCAGTTTCTGACCATGACGCGCCTGATTTTCGCCGGGCTCATTCTGCTGATGCTCTCTTTCGTTCACGGCGACAAAGTGTTCTCCATTATCAAAAACCGCAAAGACGCCATCAGCCTGCTGATTTTTTCCGTGGTTGGGGCTCTCACCGTACAGCTAACTTTTCTGCTGACTATTGAAAAATCCAACGCCGCTACCGCGACGGTGCTGCAATTTTTGTCACCGACCATAATCGTGGCGTGGTTTTCCGTGGTGCGCAAAGCACGACCGGGGATTTTAGTGCTGACTGCGATCTTCACATCGCTTATCGGCACCTTCTTGCTGGTCACCCACGGTAACCCGACGTCGCTGTCTATCTCACCTGCCGCGCTGTTCTGGGGAATTGCCTCGGCGTTTGCCGCCGCGTTCTACACCACCTACCCCTCAACGCTTATCGCGCGCTATGGCACGCTGCCGGTTGTCGGCTGGAGTATGTTAATCGGCGGCATGATCCTGCTGCCGTTTTATGCCGGACAGGGCACTAATTTCGTGGTGAATGGCAGTTTGATTCTGGCGTTTTTCTATCTGGTGGTCATCGGCACGTCGCTGACGTTTAGCCTGTACCTGAAAGGCGCGCAGATGATTGGCGGACCGAAAGCGAGCATTTTAAGCTGCGCGGAACCGTTGAGCAGCGCGTTGCTGTCCCTGCTGCTGTTAGGTATTACCTTTACCCTGCCAGACTGGCTGGGCACGCTTTTGATCCTCTCTTCGGTAATACTTATCTCAATGGACTCACGTCGCCGCGCCAGAGCGGTTTAACACCAACCGGCGCGGCAAAAGGTCATGATTACCAGCCCGGAACCGCGCCACCGTTAAAGATAGTTTCTGCCGCCTTCGCCACTTCCGGTGACTGATAAGATTGCAGGAATTCTTTCACATTCTCGGCATCTTTATTGTCTTCTCGCGCCACCAGAATGTTCACGTACGGTGAGTTTTTGTCTTCAATAAATACGCTGTCATGTACCGGGGAAAGCCCGGTTTGCTGGATGTAGGTGGTACTGATAATCGCCACATCCACTTTCTGATCGTCCAGCACACGCGGCAACTGCGCACCTTCCAGTTCCATAATTTTCAGATGCCGAGGATTATCAGTGATATCCAACGCTGTTGGCAGCAGGCCGGTATCCGCTTTCAGCGTAATTAACTTCTCTTTTTGCAGCAGCAACAGCGCCCGGCCCAGGTTGGTTGGATCGTTAGGTATCGCAATCGTTGCACCGTCTTTTAGTTCAGCGACAGTTTTGATTTTCTTCGAATAACCAGCCATCGGGAACACAAAGGTATTGCCCACCGCAACCAGCTTATAGTCGTGTGCTTTATTATCTTGTTCAAGGAACGGGCGATGCTGGAAGACGTTGGCATCCAGCTCACCATGATTGGTGGCATCGTTGGGCAACAGAGAACCGCTAAAACCCACCAGTTCCACCTCCAGACCATATTTTTCTTTAGCGACTTTCTTCGCGACCTCCGCTACATCCTGCTCAGCACCGTTAATTACACCCACTTTGATATGCTTTGCATCGCTGCTCTGTTGATCGCATCCTGCCAGCAATAATCCCGCCAGTAATACCGCCGCCCCGGCCCCGAAATAAGGTATCTTCAGCTTCACGTTTTATCCTTTTGCAATAACCGCCTGATGAGTAATGAAATGACTATAGCGGGAAGGCCGCTGCGGTTTAAAAAACGAAAAAGCATCAGCAAGAAGAAAAAAGCATAATGGGGCTAAGATAAATTAGTCGGAAGATACTGTTAGTTCATCAATTGCAAGCCCGGTAATAATTAGCACCAGTTCACGATCGATCCCCTTCTCAAGCATGGCATGGGCTATCCGCAACGCTTCGTCCTTTTTGCCCTCGCGTTTGCCCTCTAGCAACCCTGTCCTTCGTCCCGACTCACGTAAGCATTCTGCAATCGTCATTAATCTCTCCTTATGCTGGGGAACGCGCAGGGCAACCTCTCGAATAAACGCCTCAAAACGCGGTGCGCTGCCAGACTGCACCAGGTAATTAAATAGCGTTTCTACCTGACTGTCATTAGCGTGTCCCTTAATCAACAGGGCAACCAGTTTATCGACCAGCACCATCAAATCGCGCTCGCGTATATGCTTCTGGACAAGTTCCAGTAGTGCCACTCGCCGGTGCTGCATAATCTCATCATCAGACACCACCGTGATATCGACCAGCGGGAAGCCCGCTCCATAAAGATGCCGCGCAGTCTCTGGATCGTCAAACTCATCCAGCCAGCACAGCGAATAAGGGTACGGGCTGGCAACGCCATGGTAAAAAAGTATCGGAACCACCAGCGGCAGCGTTTTGTGGCCAGCATCAAGGTGATTCTGCATCGCGGCAATGGCGTAACGCATCATTCGGAATGCCATATGAGCATCCGGTGAACTCTGGTGTTCAATCAACGCGTAGATATAGCCTTTACCAGTTCTCGTTTTTAGCGACCACAGAACATCGGAATAACTGGCACGCAGGTCTTCCTCAATAAAACTCCCAGGCTCCAGCTTCAGTGTGTTCAGATCGCAAAGTTCACGTAATGGTGCGGGGAGATAGCTATCAAGAAAATCCCGTGCGGTTTCTGGATGGCTTAAGAATTTTTTAAATACCGCATCATGCGGCGTAGAAGTTGTTGGTTTTTTCATGGCGGTCCGTCACCAGAAGAACAAGATGACGGAACCTTACTCGCCAGTCGCACACACAACATCTGGGAATTTTTCTATCTGCGAGGCGGCTTGGCGGATAAATACATACTTTTGCAATGTATTCATTTTCAGGGAATAACGCTCGCAAAAATGCCCGGTAAGCGTGATCACCTCCGGGCAAGTACCTGAATCCTCTTTGGCGGCAGCATCCAGACCTTCCGGTCATCAAAACGTTTTCGACAAATAATGGCGCGCGGAACCGGTTTCCGGGAAGTTATCGATGGTCATTTGCAGCTGATAGCCGTTTTTCTGATAAAACGGCAGCGCCTGGAAACTCATGGTATCCACCAGCGCATGCAGGCATCCTCTCTCACGCGCCGTCTGTTCTGCGGCCTGCATCAATTTTGTGCCGTAACCACCTTTACGCAGCGAGTCATGCATCCACAGAAAATCAATGCACAGCCATTCGCCTTTGATTTTGCCGATCAGCCCACCCAGAATGTCATTGTGCTCATCGCGCCAGTACACCGCCAGGTCGCCAAAATTGGTGGTTCTCAGAAACTGCCGGTTGTAAGCGCGCAATCCGGCAAGCAGGGCATTTTGATCGTCTTCGGTAATCGTATCTGTAATCTGTATTTGCATCCTATCCTCCTGAAATAACTACAACTTCTGGCTGATTTATTTTTAGACATTAACACAGGGTGATGAGTGAGTCGTATGCCGTCTACACTTACTCTTGAGATGATGCGCATAGACAACAAGGATTATTATCATGAAACGAGTCATTTTTCCGATTATTGCCGTCCTTTTCACGCTACCTGGTCTGGCGCAAGCCGACTCGGCTTATGGCAGTCTGCAGGCTGTACACGAAAAGAATACTGTTATGAAGGATTTACGTAAGATTTGCACCCCGCAAGGGTCGCCATCTGATGAGGTGTGGGAAAAAACGATTATGGCTGATACGCGTAATCAGCAGCACATCCGCGAAGCCATTCTGGCAATTCAAAGAAACAATCAAAACAACTACTGGGAAGCGCTTGGCAAAGTTGAATGCCCGGATTTATAGGCGTGAAGCGAAATAGCCCCACGCCAGAGGGAAAGCGTTAACGCTGAGGAATAATTAAGTCGCCGCGCAGCACGTACGACCCCAGCACGCTCTGGGTTTTCTCGTTAAGCCAACTGACGATCCGCGCCGCCATGGCGTCCATGGAATATTCAATCGCCGGGATCGTAGGGATTCCCGGCAGATGCAGCGAACCGGCCAGGCTAAAGACCATAATGTCTTGCGGTACTGATTTATTAAACGCCTGCAACTGCGGGATCACCCGCTGTGCCTGCTGTTCATCCGCCACCAGCAGCGCGTTAAAATTCAGCGTGGACGCGTTGTTCAGCAACTCCTGCAAGGCCACTGACGATGACGTTGCAGCCATAAATACCAGGTTACGGTTAAACGGCAGGAAGTTTTTTTCCAGCGCGTGTTTATAGCCCAACAGCACCTGATCGGAGAAACCCATCCCGTCCGGATGAATTAAAGCAATCTGGCGTCGGTTCTGACTTATCAGGTAGTTACAGGCGGTTTCGGTAGCGAACTCATGATCGAACTGGATGCTGTTGACGTCATCGCCGGAATCCAGACAATCCACCAGAATGACATTCTCCTGATTGATGTTCAGCGGAAAACGCGCGCCAATAATCAGGACGTCATCGCACAAGCCGCAGCTTAATTCATCAAGAGCGCTCATGACTTCCGCTTTGGTATTGGCAAAACGCAGTAGCAGGTGCTTTTGATGCTGGCTAAGATGCTTTTCCAGCGCGTAGAGATAACCCGTGGTCTGATTAATGTTGTCCTGCGCGCATATCACGCCGATACAGCCCGTAGACTGGCTGAGTAGCGACTGCGCAATCACGTTCGGACGATAATTGAGTTCATCCACCGCTTTCAACACGGCGAGGCGGCTGGCCTCTTTTACGCCACGCGATCCGCTCAACACGCGTGACACAGTGGCTTTTGACACGCCAGCCAAACGCGATACATCGTTGATAGTAGACATCATTCTCCCCTGACAGGACCCGCCTGGCCCTTTCCATCCTGAATTTAACATTGGCTCAAATAATCGCCATCCGCAGTATAGCTGTTTCCGTTTTTCATGGAAACCGATTTTCCATTTGGACTCAAAAAGAGATCTTCACAGCTAATTTCGTGAGCTAAATCCAAATAATTAGCCTTATAAGAATAAGATCTTGATGGCCGTCACAGTTCTGTTTTCCATGAATGGAAACCGGTTTCCGTATGATATCAAATCAGACTCGCAATAAGTTTTTACATTTAAAGGATGGTTCACTATGTTCAGGATTATGTTGTGTTGTTCGGCAGGGATGTCCACCAGCTTGCTGGTTCGCAAAATGGTTGAAGAGGCAGAGTCTCGCGGATTACCTGTGAAGATTGAGGCCTACGGCGTTTCCGAATTTGACATTCAGTTTCCAAATTACCAGGTGGTGCTACTCGGCCCCCAGGTAAAGTACATGCTTAATACGCTCTCCGAAAAGGCTGCCACCCAGGGTATACCCGTAAAAGCCATAGATATGATGGATTACGGTATGCAACGCGGTGACAAAGTGCTGGATTATGCTCTGTCGCTGATTGAAGCGACACACTAGAAAGGTGTCATTATGAGTTCGTTATATTAGTCAATGGTTGCCGTCATTGAACAATCCATCACCCCGCTCGCTGGCAAGTTAGGGCAGCAGAAGTATGTGATTGCAATTCGTGACGGTTTTACGGCGGCGCTGCCGTTTATGATCATCGGCTCCTTCATGCTGGTGTTTATTTTTCCGCCGTTCTCTGCCGATACCACCAACAGCTTTGCCCGGGGCTGGCTCGATTTCTCGGCAACTTATCGTGAACAGCTGATGCTGCCGTTTAACCTCAGCATGGGTGTTATGACGTTCTTTATCTCCGTGGGCATTGGTGCCAGCCTGGGCCGTCAGTTTAACCTCGATCCGGTGATGTCTGGCCTGCTGGCCTTTATGGCATTTTTACTGGTTGCTGCGCCCTATGCCGACGGTAAAATCTCGACGCAGTATCTTTCCGGTCAGGGTATCTTTACCGCCCTCATCACCGCCATTTACTCCACCCGTATATATGCATGGCTGAAGCAGAATAACGTGACAATCCGCCTGCCGAAGGAAGTCCCGACCGGCGTCGCGCGTTCATTCGAGATCCTCATTCCGGTACTGGTGGTGATTGCAACCCTGCATCCGCTGAACCTGTTTATCGAAGCACAAACCGGGATGATCATCCCGCAGGCGATTATGCACCTGCTGGAGCCGCTGGTTTCCGCTTCTGACTCACTGCCCGCTATTCTGCTTTCTGTGCTGTTGTGCCAGATTTTCTGGTTTGCCGGCATTCACGGCTCATTGATCGTAACCGGCATCATGAACCCATTCTGGATGGCGAACCTGTCCGCTAACCAGGCCGCTCTGGCAGCGGGCGCTGCGCTGCCCCATGTCTATCTGCAAGGTTTCTGGGATCACTACCTGCTGATTGGCGGCGTCGGTTCAACTTTACCGCTGGCATTCCTGCTGCTGCGCAGTCGCGTCGCGCATCTGCGTACTATCGGCAAAATGGGAATTGTGCCTAGTTTCTTTAATATCAATGAGCCTATTCTGTTTGGTGCGCCAATCATCATGAACCCGATGTTGTTCATCCCGTTTGTCTGCGTCCCGCTGGTTAACGCCGTGCTGGCCTATAGCGCCACTAAACTCGGCTGGCTGGCACAGGTTGTTTCACTGACGCCGTGGACTACGCCTGCGCCAATCGGTGCTTCCTGGGCCGCAAACTGGGCATTAAGTCCGGTGGTGATGTGCTTTATCTGTATGGCGATGTCAGCGCTGATGTACCTTCCATTCCTGCGTGCTTACGAACGTTCTTTGCTGAAAACCGAAGAGCAAAAAGCACAGGATGCCGTCTCCGTGGCGAACGCTGCCCGTAGCAACTCATAATGAATCAAGGAGTCAGAACAATGAGATACCGTTTTCCTGAAAACTTCTGGTGGGGCAGTGCCTGCTCAGCGCTGCAAACCGAAGGGGATAGCCTGAACGGCGGCAAAAGCCAGACCACGTGGGACGTGTGGTTCGACCGTCAGCCAGGTCGTTTCCATCAGGGAGTTGGCCCGGCAACTACCTCGACCTTTTATCAGCACTGGAAACAGGACATCGCACTGCTCAAACAGCTGAAGCATAACAGCTTCCGTACGTCTCTGAGCTGGTCGCGCCTGATTCCGGACGGTACCGGCGAGGTTAATCCTGAAGCCGTCGAGTTCTATAACAACGTCATCGACGAGCTGCTGGCACAAGGCATTACGCCATTTATCACCCTGTTCCATTTCGACATGCCGATGGTGATGCAGGAGAAAGGTGGCTGGGAAAACCGTGAAGTGGTCGAGGCGTTTGGCCGCTATGCACAAACGTGTTTTACATTGTTCGGCAACCGGGTTAAGCACTGGTTTACCTTTAACGAGCCAATTGTCCCGGTTGAAGGCGGCTATCTGTATGACTTCCATTACCCTAATGTGGTGGATTTCAAACGTGCAGCCACCGTGGCGTATCACACCGTACTGGCGCATTCGACGGCGGTTCGGGCATATCGTGCCGCAAACCATGACGGTGAAATCGGCGTGGTGCTAAATTTAACGCCTTCCTACCCGCGCTCACAAAATCCGGCGGATGTAAAAGCCGCACACTATGCGGATCTGCTGTTTAACCGCAGCTTCCTCGACCCGGTGCTGAAGGGTGAATATCCGGCGGATCTGGTTGAACTGCTGAAAGAGTATGATCAGTTACCAACATGCCAGCCAGGCGACAGCCAGTTAATCGCCGAGGGCAAAATCGACCTGCTCGGCATCAACTACTATCAGCCGCGTCGCGTTAAATGTCGTGATAGCGCCGTCAACCCGGATGCACCGTTTATGCCGGAGTGGCTGTTTGATTATTACGAAATGCCGGGTCGGAAAATGAACCCTTATCGTGGCTGGGAAATTTATGAGCCGGGTATTTACGATATTATTACCAATCTGCGTGATAATTATGGCAACCCGCGCTGTTTTATTTCTGAAAACGGTATGGGTGTCGAGAATGAGCAGCGTTTTATTCAGCAAGAGCAAATCAACGACAGCTACCGTATTGAATTTGTCTCTGAGCATCTTAAATGGCTACATAAAGGAATTAGCGAAGGCTGTAATTGTCTTGGCTACCATATGTGGACCTTTATTGATAACTGGTCATGGCTTAACGGCTATAAAAACCGCTACGGTTTTGTTCAGTTAGATTTAGCAACGCAAAAACGTACGGTGAAAAAAAGCGGCGAATGGTTTGCCCAGACCGCCGAAAATAACGGATTCGATTAGGAAGAGAACAACATGATTGCATTAGAAGAAGCAGTAATGGAAATCATCGTCAATGCCGGGCAATCCCGCAGTCTGTGCTTTGAAGCGCTGCATGCCGCGCGCGCCGGCAATATTGACGAGGCAAAAAGCCTGCTTCGTGAGGCTGACGGTTACGCCCGTCAGGCTCATCACATGCAAACCAAATTGATCGAACAGGACGCCGGGGAAGCCCGGCAACCAATGACATTAATTATGGTGCATGCGCAGGACCACTTAATGACGTCGTTATTAGCCCGCGAACTGTCAGAAGAAATTATTCATCTGTATCAGCGTTAATCGTTAATTACACATTCAACAACGGAGAAAGCATTACGATTAAATAAAGCAGCCCTGTACCCGTTATTAAATAGACAAATCAACTTGTTTTGGTGATAGCAAATTAAACCAAGACGGGATGGTTATTATCTTAAAATAAATTAATGCACACGCTTATTCAGAATGCTCTACGCAAACTGAAGGGTAAAGTGTCGATGAGATAACCATGAACATGATAAAAAAACTTCCAGTCACGCTGGCGGTCGTCGCCGCGCTGTGCCCAATTTCTGTCCTCGCACAGGAATTCACACAAGAACAAATCGATGCCATCGTTGCCAAAGCCGTCGATAAAGCGCTGGCTGAGCGTCAGGCAAAAATGGACGCCGCCGTGGCGAAAAAAACCGATGTCATTAACGAGCCGCAAAGCGCGGCGCAATCGCCGGATATGGCTATTCCGTTCGGTGTGAAATTCAGCGGCTATGCGCGTTACGGCGCGCATTTCCAGAGCGGCGATCAGAAATACGTTGGCGTTGATGGCTCCTACAACGGTGCTTCCGCTATCGGTCGCCTGGGTAACGAAGGCAACGGCGGCGAGTTCCAGCTCTCAAAAGCGTTCAAAAGCGATAACGGCGCCATCTGGGACATCAACGTGATGATCGACCACTGGGGCGACGAAGTTAACCTGAAAAAAGCCTACGCGGGTGTCACTAACGTACTGGAATCCAATCCCAACGCCTATATCTGGGCAGGCCGCGACTTCCACCAGCGTCCGCAACAGGGTATCAACGACTACTTCTGGATGAACCACGACGGCCAGGGCGCCGGGGTGAAGAACTTCGACATCGGCGGCGTACAGTTTGATGTCGCCACCGTTGCCGCAGTTGAATCGTGCAGCCCGGAAGTGATGGAAGACGAAGCCAACCCATCGCGTATTACCTGTACCGGCGGTTCCGGTACCGGCGATAAAGGCAACTACGCTGTGACGTCAAAAATTCACAATATGAAAGTGGGCCCGCTGGATCTGGAGATCTACGCCAACTACGGTTTTGACTCCAAAGCCGTCGAGAGCGATGACCGCCTGAAAGCCTGGCAGGGCGCATTCGTGCTGAGCCACACCAACGACAGCGGCGTGAATAAAGTGATTGCCCGTTATTCTGATAACTCCGACAACAGCGTCTATAACAAAACCGACAACCTGACTACGGTTTACGCCAGCTTCGAGGGAAGTCATAAGTTTACCCGCCAGGCGCAGGTGGAATACCTGTTAGCGTTCCATGATTACGACAACAGCACCGATAAGAGCGATAACCGTAAGAACTACGGCGCGATTGTGCGTCCAATGTACTTCTGGAACGACGTTCACTCCACCTGGCTGGAAGCGGGCTATCAGCGCGTAGATTACGACAACGGCGGGGATAACCACGGCTGGAAACTGACGCTGTCGCAGAACATGTCGATCGCCCTGGGACCGGAGTTCCGCCCGATGCTGCGCTTCTACGTCACCGGCGGCAAGGTGGATAACGATCGCACCGCGCGGGTCAACGGCACGCAGGATGAAACGCTGGACGACTTTAACCTTGGTGCCATGTGGGAAGCATGGTTCTGATTAGTGAGTCGTGAAGTGCCGGATACGGCGAGAACGCCTTATCCGGCGAACAACACCGAGATTATTGCATACCTTTTATGCGAACTTTCGCTGCCACCAAAAGCGCCGTCAGCAGCATCAGGCTGCCGGAAAGCATCAGGGGCGACAGCAGTCCGAGGGTATCGAGCGCATAGCCTCCCACCGCTGCCCCGCAGGTATTGGCAAGCTGGATCACGGCGACCTGGACGGATCCGGCTTTTTCTGCCTGATCGGCAAGCGAACGGGTGATCCACGTCGACCAGCCGACCGGTACCAGCGCAAACAACAGCCCCCAAATAATCGCAATACCCGCCGCGACCACTTTGTCGCTGCCCCACAGGATCAGGACCAGCGCACTGAGCGCCAGCACCAGTGGCGCACCGGCTAACGCCAGTTTGACCGAACGCTTCAAAATCATCGACGAGAACGACGTACCAACGAAACTGGCAATACCGAAGCTCAGCAGCACCAGCGTCAGGCCATCAACGTCAAAGCCCGCCAGATTCATATAGATCGGGCGAATATAGGTAAAGAAGGCGAACTGACCAGCAAAGGACATGAAGATGGCAATCATCCCGGCCATCACCCCTGGACGCTGCAACAGGCTGAACATGTTTTGTTTCTGATGCGAAGGTTCACCTGGCAGCGAAGGCAACGCTCTCA
>ERZ1034920.1141-NODE-1141-length-18005-cov-4.831978_pt1 | contig 18005 bp, 15 predicted proteins | sample MGYA00520688_ERZ1034920 | MGnify/ENA primary metagenome ERZ1034920 (study PRJEB33766, sample SAMN09781785) | gut metagenome | biome: gut microbiome | host: Homo sapiens | place: Madagascar | study: EMG produced TPA metagenomics assembly of the PRJNA485056 data...
CTACGCTGCCGCCCTCGCCGCGTGCCGCCTCATGGACAAGGCCGTGTCCAAGGGCGTCATCCACAAGAACCAGGCTGCCAACCGCAAGAGCGGCATCATGCGCATCGCCAACACCATCGTGACCGATGCTGATCGCGCCGCGTACGTGAAGCCGGAGCCCAAGGAGCAGAAGACCGGTTCCAAGAAGGCTGAGAAGAAGGCCGCCAAGCTCGCCGCCTACGAGGCGAAGAACGCCGAGAAGGCCGCGCGCCGCGAGAAGCAGCAGAAGGAAGAGGCCGCCGCTGCCAAGCGCAAGGCTGAGGAGGCCGCCAAGGCTGCTGCTGAGGAAGCCGCTGCTGAGGCCGAGGGCGCCGAGGAGGCTGCCGAGTAACGCTGCAAGCGCTGCTTACGTCGACCTGCGGTTAACGTCATACCGTTCCGCCTTTGCGAAGGGGAGCCGATCAAGCGATCGGCTCCCCTTTTCTGTTTCAGGATTTGATAAAGCGGGATGAGCGACAAGCGCCGGCATTACCTGCGCAGCGTGGCGATGAGCCAATCGACGAAGGCTCCCTGGGCGTCGGCACCGGTTTTCATGGTGCGTTCGGCATCGCGTGCGGTCGAGAGCGCGCGGCGCAGCTCGGCGGGCGCGAACTGACGCGTCCATACGCGGAAGTTCTTCACCTTCCATTCGGGGATGCCGATCGTCTTCGGCAGAGCGGCGATGCTCCCTCGCGCCATGAGCGACTGGGCGCAGATCAGGTCGCGGATGCGGCTCACACAGCGTGCGATGAGCGCGTGCGGTGAGCTGGATTCCATGTGCGCGAGGTACCTGAGGCACTTCGTGAGGTCGCGCGCGGCGAACGCGTCGGTGAACTCCCATACGGAGATCTCGGTGGTGCGGGCCACGAGTCCGATAACCTCGTTCTCGTTGACGGCGTCGCCGCCGCGGTGCGCAAGGGCGATCTTGCGGATTTCGCCGTCGAGGCGCACCGTGTCAGCGCCGACGAGATCAACGAGCTTGGCGGCTGCGCCCGGCGTGAACGTGATGCCGTGGGTGGTGGCCATGGCGCGCACCTGGTTTGGCAGCTCGCGCTGCTTCGGCAGGGTGCAGTCGATGACGGACGCTTTCCCTACGGCGGCGAGCGCCTTGTACAGACGCGTCGACTTCGCGAGCTTCTCAGCTTCGACGGCGAGCACGGTGGAGGCGCAGGGATCCTTGAGGTAGGCCACAAGCTCCTCGGAGTCGGCCTTGCGCAGCTTCTCGACGTTGCGCACGTACACGAGGCGCTTCTCACACGCAAAGGGAACGGTGTTGCAGGCCGAGACGATGTCGCCTCCGAGGGCCGTCTCCCCGTCGAACTCATCGGAGTTGAACGCGATGTCGCCGAGCTTCGCAAGGCGGGTGCGCAGACGATCGACGACGGTTGCGCGCTTGAGCGCGTCATCGCCGACGATGAGGTAGGCAGGGAGCAGTTCGTTGTTCTTCTGTGCGGTCATGTTGCTTATTCTACCCGAGCAGCTGGCTCGGCGCTCCGCGCGTCCTCAAAGTGACACTTGAGCGGAGATGGCGATGGTTTCTTCCGTGAAGATGAGTCGCACGTCTCCCCGCTCGTCGGTGCGCAGAATGGCAGCGCCTGCGTGCTCAAGGCACGCGAGCGTTTCAGCATGGGGGTGTCCGTAGCGGTTGTTCGCTCCGCAGCTGAGCAGCGCTATGCGCGGGCTCAACGCTGCGGCGAGGTCGTCGGTGAGTGCGGCGCGTGATCCGTGGTGCCCCACCTTGAGCACGTCGACTGCACCGAGGTTCTGCTGCATGCGTATCTGTTCGAGCTCGGCGGCCTCGGCGTCACCGCAGAACAGCGCGGTCCATTCCGTTTGGCCGTCGTCGTTCGCGTCGTATGCAACCTCGAGACAGAGGCTGTCGGCGTTGCCGCCCTCGTCGGCAAACGATTGAGGCCACACCGTGCGCAGCGTGAAGTTGCCGATTTCAAGTTCGTCGTTAAGGGCGAGCCCTGCGATGCCCTGCGGAGATCCGACGGTGCAGGCGAGATCGCCGCGCAGCTCGTTGCAGGATGCGCAGGCGCAGGTGAGCGCGTCGGCGGCGGTGAAGGCGCGGTTCACGACGACGGTGCGCCCAAGGGCGTCGAGCGCGCCGCAGTGGTCGTCGTCGGCATGTGAGACGATGATGCCGTCGAGACGGTAGACGGCGTTGCGTCCGAGCGCTGCGAGCAGGCGCGCATCTTGATTCCCCGTGTCGATGAGCACGCTGCGTCCTTCACTGCGTACGAGGAACGCGTCTCCCTGTCCCACGTCGAGCATGACGATCTCGTCACCGCGCGTGAGCGGAAGTGCGGCGATAGCGACCGCGCATGCTGCGACTGCGAGCGCCGTAATAGCGCCGAGGTGCGCAGGGCGCCACGACGGCCAGGCAATCCAGAGCGCCGCTGCAGCGAGTGCCGAAACGCCGAGCGCTGCACCGAGCGGAATGCTGACGGCGATGCAGCAGAACGGCACGCTTGCAAGCGCCTGTGTGACGCATGCGAGGGGTGCGATGCAGAGAGCCGCCGCTCCCACCGCAACGGGTGCGGCGGCGGGGCATGCGAGGCCGATGACCGTGCACGCGAGGCCGACGCCGCAGGCGAGCGTGAACAGAGGCGCCCCTGCGATGTTCGCAACGGGAGCAACGAGCGGCAGCTGGGAGAAGAGCGCCGCCGAGAACGGCTGGGTGAGCAAGGCGGATGCGCTCGTCATGGCGACAGGCTCGGCAACGAGGGTGCGCACGGGGCCGGATACGTTGCCGAACCATGAGATGAGCAGCGGGCAGAACAGCACGATGCCGCACGTGGAGGCAGCTGAGAGAAAGAGGGAGACCGAGACGGCGGCTGCTGGATCGGCGGCGATGAAGCCGACGATGACGAGAGCGAGGGCGTTGAGCGTGGCGCTGCGGCGGCGCGCGACGTACGACGAGAGCGCCACGAGCGTCATAGCGGCCGCGCGCACCGCCGAGATGGGAACACCTGCGAAAACGGTGTACGCGATGACGAAGAACGCCGAGACGGCGACGCATGCCGCCCTCGGCAGGCGCATCAGGCGCAGAACACCACAGAAAAGCGCCGTCACCACGACAAGATGCGATCCTGATACTGCAATGATGTGAACGAGCCCTGTGGCCGTGAAATCGGCGTAAAGCTCGGTATCAGCGACGTCAGCGCGGTATCCGCAGATGAGAGCTTCGAGAAGCTCCGCCTGGTCTCCCCCGTGCTCGCGGAGGAGGCTGATCGCGTCACGGCGGAGATCGCGCAGTGCGCCTGTCGCATCGTCGGGTGACGTGAGATCGGGGGCACCGTTCAGATGAGCTTCGGCGACGATGCCCTTCGACCAGGTGTAGGAGCTTTCTCGTGCGTTGACACCTTTCAAAGTTGCACGCGCTTCGAATCCGTCCCCTGCGAGGAGCGGAACGAATTCACTGAAATAGATGGTGCACCGCACGGTGATGCCGCAAGCGCTTTGCGCCTCGGCATACGCGGTGGAACCGTACGCGCTCGGTGCAGCGTCTTCGATGAGCGTGAAATGCCAGTCGCCGGCAGCCGACTCCTCGGGTAGGAAGGCTGAATCGAGCCGATAGGCGGCGGACGCGGCGCAGGCGATGCCGAGAGCAGCGCCGAGCATGAGCACGCCGACGAGGGGAACGCGCCGTACGAAAAGCAGCACTGCCGACGCAATGCAGATGACGCTTGCAAGGGCGAGCAGGTACGGAAGCGGCGCGGGCGTCACTCTGAGCAACTCATAGGTGGCTGCGCAGCACGACCAGAGTGCGAGCGCGAAGACGAACAGCGGCGTGATGCCGGGCTTCGGCGGCGCATCTGCATCTGCGCGCAATGCGGGTGTGTCGTCGGCAACGGTTTCGCGGATGACGAAGGGGTTCACCGGCATCACTGAACGGTGATGTCGTCGCACATGGCTTCGAACTTCTTCTCGCCGATGCCCGGCACGCGCATGATGTCCTCGACCGTTGCGAACGGACCGTTCTCTTCGCGCTCCTTGATGATCTTCTCGGCGGTTGCCTCTCCCACGCCGTCAAGCTCCTGTAGTTCCTCAGAGGTGGCTGTATTGATGTTGATTTTCGCGTTCGCAGGCGCGGATGCTGCGGCGCCTGGAGATGGGTTTGACGTTGCGAGCTCGTCGGTGCGCGCTACGATGAGCTGCTCGCCGTCGGCGAGGATGCGAGCGAGGTTGAGCGAGTCTTCGGCGGCGTCCTCGGCGAATCCGCCCGCTGCCTCCACTGCATCAGCGGCACGCGAGCCTTCGGGCAGATAACAGACGCCGGGTGAGGCGACGGCGCCGCTCACGTGGACGCAGATGAGCGGCGGTTCCGCAGCGGTCTGGTCTTCTGTGCCTTCCGATGCGGTTTCGGTGCTCCCGCCGTCTGACGCCTCATGCTGCTCGGACGCGTGGTTGATGCTGAGCTGCCCCGCTGAGGTGGCCTGAACAAGGCCGATGCCGATGCAGACGAGCAGGGCCACCGCTGCAACGATTACGCCGACGAGCAGGGCAGGATGCACCTTGCCGAGGTGAAGACGCGCACGCAACGACAGAGCCGATTCCTGAAAGCTCATGACGATCCCTCCTTCAGACGTTCTGTCATCAGGATGGTGCTGCGATGCGGCTACCCGCTGACCGCTGGTTAGCTGCCAGTTGAAACCTAGCTGCGTCGCATACGGTACGCAACTGATGTGCGGGGTGAGCGGATCAAGCACAAACGTGAGGCGATCTTGCGCGGACCTGGCACCTGCCAAGCAGGCACCCAGCATGCGCACGCATCGAGCCTATACCGGGCTGCCGTGAAACGCTGCGGAAGACAGTTAGGTTAAGCGCGAAAAGCTCGTCACGTGCGAAAAAAAAGGATTCGGATCAAACGATCCGAATCCTTTTCCGTCTCAAGAACGTGCCACAGTGCAGCACGGTTTCTACGAACAGGTGGCCTTTACGCCTCAGCCGTCTCCTTGGTGCGGCGCGGATGCCACGAGGGACATGCGTAGTCGTGCACCTCGGCGAGCTCGACGATCTCGCCGATCCAGCGCTCAAGCGGAAGTTTCTCCTCGGCAGCGAGAACGTCTTCGAGTTTCGCGTGCGTCTCGGGGTTGCGCGGCATGAAAAGCGTGCAGCAGTCGGGCGCATCCTGCGAGGAGATCTCGAAGGTACCGAGCTGCTGGGCCTGCGCGATGATCTCGAGTTTGTCGGTGCCGATGAGCGGGCGGAACACCGGCATGCCGACCGACGCGTCGGTTGCACGGATGTTGTCGAGCGTCTGCGACGCCACCTGTCCGAGGCTCTCTCCCGTGACGAGCGCGCCCGCATGCTCGCGCTCGGCGATGCGCTCGGCTACGCGGAACATGAGTCGACGGTAGAGGATCACGCGCAGCGAGGGCGGCGCGAGCACCGAGATCTCGCGCTGGTAGTCGCCGAACGGCACCACGTAGACGCGCGCGATGCAGCCCGTACGCTCGAGCACGTGCGCGATGTCATCGACGAGAAACTCCGAGGCGTCGGAGGTCTGCGGACGTCCCGAGAAATGGACGCCGATGCACACGGCGCCGCGCCGCGCCATGCGCCAGAGCGCCACCGGCGAGTCGATGCCCGACGACAGGAGACTCACCACGATGCCCGAGCTTCCCACTGGCAAACCGCCGATGCCGCGTATGCTGCGCGCATACACGTACACGGCGTTCTGAACGACCTCAACCCCAACCGTGACGTCGGGGTTCTTCATGATGACCTTCTTGTCGGGGAAGTCGGCGCACAGGATCGCGCCGATCTCGCGGTTGAGCGTCATCGAATCGATCGGAAAATCGGTGTGGTTGCGACGAGCGGCCACCTTGAACGTGGCGAAGGCCCCGGCCTCCCCCAGCGCAATGCGCGCCGCCTCTCCCATGACGGCGACGTCGCGCTCGCACTTGAAGCCGCAGGAGATGCGCGCCACGCCGGGGACGGCGAGCATCTCATCGGCGCAGCTCACAGCCGTCTCATGCGAGGTGCCCTCCTTGAGGAACACGATGAGGCGGCCCGCGACGCGATGGATGGTGACAACCGGGTAGTCATGAAGCAGCGCCTCGAGGTTGCGCTGAAGGCGCTTCTCGAAGGCGCTGCGGTTGTGCCCCTTGAGCCCGATTTCATGGTAATGGACGAGGCAGATTCTCTGAAACTCCTGCATGGATGCGCGGGGACCTAGTGGTTCTTGACGTCGATGGAATCGGGGTCGCAGGAAACGTCGCCGTTGGCGATCTCGTTGAAGGCGATCGAAAGCGGCTTCTTCTCAGCGGCCTTGGCGATCTCGACGGCCGTCTGAAGCTGGATGGCGCGATCGCGCTGGCCACGCATCATGTCGTTGATGTCGTGCGCACGCTTCGAGGCGATGGTGCACAGCAGGAAACGGTCGTTGTCGGTCTGCTCGAGAAGCTTGTCGATCTTCGGTTCGATGATGCTCATGTAATCGCTATCCTCTGGGGTTGTTCGCCTGCTCGTTCACGATCGAGACGAGCTCGTCGAGAGCAAGCGCAAGGTTGTCATTTACCAGCTGCTTATCATACTCCATCTTGCGGGAGAGCTCTACCTTGGCAGCCTCAAGGCGCGAGGCGATGACCTCCTCGGTTTCGGTGCCGCGTTCACGCAGGCGTCGCTCGAGCTCCTCAAGCGACGGCGGCTCGATGAACACGAGCGTTGCGTCGGGACGCTGTGCGCGGATCTGGAAGCCGCCCTGCACGTCGATCTCGAGGATCACCTGATCGCCCTGGGCGATGTGCTCCTCAACCGACGCCTTGGGCGTGCCGTAGCAGTTGCCGTTGTACTCCGCCCATTCGAGAAAGCCGTCGTGCGCGACGAGATCCATGAACTCGTCGCGCGTCTTGAAGAAGTAGTGCACGCCGTCAACCTCGCCGGGGCGCGGATCGCGGGTGGTGGCCGAAACGGACACCCACACGTCGGGAACCGTCTCGGCGAGCTTCGAAACGAGCGTGCCCTTCCCCGCCCCCGAGGGGCCGGAGATGACGAAGAGGTTGCCGCGCCTCATGGCCTAGCCCAGGCGCTCGAGAAGTGCCGCGCGCTGACGCTCGCCGAGACCGCGCAGGCGGCGGCTCTCAGCGATCTGGAGCTCACGCATGACCTTCTCAGCCTTGGCCTTGCCGTAACCCGGCATCGTCTCGATGAGGGTGGACACCTTCATGCGGCCGACGACGGGGTCATCGCGCATGTCGAGCACCTGCTCGATGGTGAGCTTGCCGGCCTTGAGCTCGTCGCGCACCTCGGCGCGGCGGATGCGGGCGGCCTTCGCCTTCTCGAGGGCTTCAGCGCGCGCTTCGGGGCTCAGCTGAGGGATAGCCATATCTGATCTCCTTCTCATAGGACGTTGATTGCTGGATGAAAGATGCGAGCGTTTGGGACAGGTGCCCGCATCGCGCGGCGGGCACAAGAGCCCGCGCGTGAACACCAAGCGATCATAATAGGTTATAAAGGGCGGTTGAGCTGGGAAATTGATAATTCCGCCATAAATCTTCTACGAGTCGACCTCAGCGGCGATCGCCTCGAATGCCGCAACGGGATCATCCGCCTGGGTGATGGGGCGTCCCACGACGATGTGCGAGGCGCCGTTCGCGAACGCCTGCGCCGGCGTGGCGACACGGCTCTGGTCGCCGAGGGCGGCGCCTGCGGGACGCACGCCCGGGGTGACGATGAACGCCGCGGGGCCGAGCAGCTCGCGGAGCATCGCGGCTTCCTGCGGCGAAGCCACCACGCCCGAGATGCCCGCTTCCTGCGTCTGCGCAGCGAGCGCGCGCACCTGATCGGCGAGCGTGCGCGTCACGCCCGTAGCGGCGAGCGTATCGGCGTCCATCGAGGTGAGCACCGTGATGCCGAGCGTCGCCGGCGTCGCAGCGCCGATCTCGGCCGCACCAGCCTCAGCGCCGCGCTGGGCGGCCTTCATCATCTCGACGCCGCCGACCGTGTGCATGGTGATCATGTCGGCACCGCTTGCGGCGGCAGAGCGCGCCGCGCCCTCGACCTGATGCGGGATGTCGTGGAACTTGAGGTCGAGGAACACGTTGAAGCCGCGGCGCTTGAACATCTTGATGATGGCCGGGCCCTCCGCGTAGTAAAGCGTCATGCCCACCTTGACCCAGCGGGCCTTCCCCGCAAGTTTGTCGGCGAGCGCGATGGCTTCGTCGGCGCCGCAGTCAAGCGCGACGATGACGCGTTCGGAAGCGGGCTGAGATTCAAACGTGCTTAGCATTCGAGTGCTCCAATCAGATCGGTGACATGCTTGACGCCCTGCTCCTCGCAGTAAGCGGCGATGCCGTCGATGACGTCGACGGTGGCGGTGGGGTTGACGAAGTTGGCGGTGCCGACGGCGACGGCGGTGGCACCGGCAAGCATGAATTCTACGGCATCAGTGCCGGATGCGATGCCGCCCATGCCGAGGATTGGCACCTTCACCGCCTGGTGGCACTGCCACACCATGCGCAGTGCAACGGGCTTCACCGCAGGACCCGAGAAGCCGCCCACCACGCGCGCGAGCACGGGGCGGCGGCGCTTGGCATCGACGGCCATACCGAGCAGCGTGTTGATGAGCGAGATGGCATCAGCGCCTGCGGCCTCGGCGGCGCGGGCGATCTCGGTGATGTCGGTGACGTTCGGCGTGAGCTTGACGATGAGCGGGCGCTTCGTGGCGGCGCGGCAGAGCGAGACGACCTTCTCTACCGAAGGCACGTGGCAGCCCATCGTCATGCCGCCCGCATCAACGTTCGGGCAGGAGATGTTCACCTCGTACGCGTCGACGGGCGCCTCCTCAAGCGCCTCGATGACCTGCACGTACTCGTCGAAGCTGTGGCCCGACACGTTGACGATGGTCGTTGCGCCCTGATCGGCAAGCCAGGGAAGCTCGTGCGCCTTGAGGTGCGCCACGCCCGGATTCTGCAGGCCGATCGAGTTGAGCATGCCCGAGGGCGTCTCGGCGATGCGCGGGGCGGCGTTGCCCTCCCAGCCGTTGAGCGACACGCCCTTTGTGGTGACGGCGCCGAGTGAGGCGACGTGGACGAAATCAGCATACTCCCTACCGGCGGCGAAGGTGCCCGACGCGGTGGTGACGGGGTTTTTCATGGAAAGACCACCCAGGTCGACGGCGAGATCGACCGTGGTGGGACGGGGTGTTTTCGGGGAGGCTTCCATAAGCGTTCCTCTCGTTCGGTCGTTTCTACGGGGCTGTGCCGGTGCGGAGCGCATGCGGCGCAGCGGTGCACCGTCGCTACCAGACAATGTCCTGAGCGTTGAACACGGGGCCGTCGACGCAGGCACGCTTCTTGCCGGCGACGGTCTCCACCACGCACGACAGGCAGGCGCCGATGCCGCAGGCCATGCGCTTCTCCATGGACACCTCGCACGGCACGTCGGCGGCGGCCGCCATGCCTGCGACGATCTTCATGAGCGGTTCGGGGCCGCACACTGCCACGCTGCGGTAGGGTGCGCCTGCCTCAGTTGCGCGCCCGAGCGCCTCCTCGACGAGCGAGGTGCAGAAGCCGGCGCGGCCGAAGGTGCCGTCGTCGGTGGCGCAGGCGACGTTCACGCCGAGTGCTTCATAGGCCGCGCGCGTGACGAGAGCGTCTTTCGTCTGGGCGCCGAGGATAACGTCGACCGCGGCTCCCTCATGCGCAAGCTTCTCGCAGAGCATGAACAGCGGAGCAGCTCCCACGCCGCCGCCCACGAGGAGGATCGGCCCGTCCTGCGCAGTGCGCGCCGCGCTCCAGACGTTGCCGACCGGACCGATGAGCTCGGCTTCCTCGCCTGCTTCAAGCGTGGTCATATGATCGGTGCCGAACCCCACCACCTGGTAGAGGATCTCGATCGTGCCCGCCGCGGCATCGCGGCGGTACACCGAAAACGGACGGCGCAGGATGTGCGCCTCCATGCGCGGCACCTTCATGTGCACGAACTGGCCGGGTTCGATGGCGGAGGCCATCGCGGGCGCCTCGAGCGTCACGAGCCACAGGCGCGGGCCCACCTGCTCGTTCTCAAGGATGCGGACGGTTTCGTTGACGAGCGCCACGGGCGTCTCCTTCCGTTCGATGGTGCCGCAGCTTCGCTGGCAGAAGCGGCGAAGCTGCGGCTGATTCCTGCACATGCCGCGCGGCTAAGCCGCAGGCGGCGTCCACTGCGGGAGGTCCTGCAGGGCGATCACGTCGAGGCCGGTCTCGCGCACGGCCTCCATGCCGGCGATGAGCGCCTGGGCGCCGGCGAGCGTGGTGCAGTAGCTCACGCCGTGGCGCACGCATGCGGCGCGCATCTCGTAGCCGTCGGTGTTGGTCGAGCTACCGAACGGCGTGTTGATCATGAGGCAGATCTCGCCAGAGGCGATGCGGTCGAGGATGACGGTGGAGCCCTGGTGGATCTTTTCGAGCTCCTCACACTCGATGCCGGCGGCGCGCAGCGCGTGCGCCGTGCCGCCCGTGGCCACGATGTCGAAGCCGAGGCGGGCGATGGCGCGGGCGATGGCGGTGATCGAGCGCTTGTCGCCGTCGTTCACCGAGATGAACACCTGGCCGCCCTGCGGCAGTTCGTAGTCGATGGCGAGCTGCGTCTTGGTGAAGGCTGCCGGGAAGTTGTGGGCGATGCCCATCACCTCGCCGGTGGACTTCATCTCAGGGCCAAGCACGACGTCAGATCCCGGGAAGCGACCGAACGGCATGACGGCTTCCTTCACGCAGAAATAATTGTAGTCGCGGTCGTCGGCGGGCATGCCGAGATCGGCGAGCTTCTCCCCCGCCATGATGCGCGCGGCGATCTTGGCGAGCGGCACTCCAGAGGCCTTCGATACGAACGGCACCGTGCGGCTCGCGCGCGGGTTGGCCTCGATGACGTAGATGACCTGGTCTTTGATGGCGAACTGGATGTTGAGCAGGCCGACGACGCCGAGGCGCATCGCGAGGCGACGCGCGATGTCGCGCAGCTGGTCCTGCAGCTTGAACGACAGCGAGAACGGCGGCGTGCAGCAGGCGGAGTCGCCGGAGTGGATGCCCGCCATCTCAATGTGCTCGAGGATGCCGCCCACGTAGACCGACTCGCCGTCGCAGAGCGCGTCGAGGTCGACCTCGACGGCCGATTCGAGGAAGCGGTCGAGGTAGACGGGATGGTCGGGCGAGATTTTCGCGGCTTCGGCCATGTACTTGTCGAGCTGGTCGTTGTCGTAGACGATCGCCATGCCGCGACCGCCGAGCACATAGCTCGGACGCACGAGCAGGGGGAAGCTGATATGCTGCGCCACCTCGTGGGCCTCTTCGAGCGTGGAGGCCTCGCCGGCAGCCGGATAGGTGATCTTCAGCTCGTCGAGAACGCCGGCGAAGCGGTCGCGGTCCTCGGCGAGATCGATCGCCTCGGGCGAGGTGCCCATGATCGGCACGCCCGCGTCCTGCAGCGAACGGGCGAGCTTGAGCGGCGTCTGGCCGCCGAGCGTCACCACGACCCCGTCGGGCTGCTCGACGTCGACGATGTCCATCACGTCCTCGAACGTGAGCGGTTCGAAGTAGAGCTTGTCGGAGGTGTCGTAGTCGGTGGAGACCGTCTCGGGGTTGCAGTTGACCATGATGGTCTCGAAACCCGCGTCGGCGAGCGCGTAGCTCGCGTGCACGCAGCAGTAGTCGAACTCGATGCCCTGGCCGATACGGTTGGGGCCTGCGCCGAGGATCATCGCGCGCTTGCGCGTCTTCGGAGCGGTCTCGCTCTCGGAGGCGTCGTAGGTCTTGTAGTGGTAGGCCGTGGAACTTGCGAATTCGGCGGCGCAGGTGTCGACCGTCTTGAAGGACGGCGTGACGCCGAGCGCCTTGCGATGCGCGCGCACGGCAAGCTCATCAGAGCCCGTGAGGTACGCGATCTGCACGTCGGAGAGGCCGTAGCGCTTGGCGATGCGCAGATCGTCCGCGTCAAGGGCGTCAAGAGACGCCCCGCGCAGCGCTTCCTGCACGGCGACGATGTCGGCGATGCGCGTGATGAAGAAGGGGTCTATGCGCGTGGCGGCGACGACCTCGTCGGCCATCCAGCCAGCGCGCAGCGCTTCGGCGATGTGGTAGATGCGCTCGGCGGTGGGACGGCGCAGCAGCGCGTCGATCTCGTCGTGCGTAAGGCCCGTGCGCTCCTTCCCATCGGCACCGAGTCCGCCGCGGCCGTTCTCGAGCGAGCGCATCGCCTTGCCGAGCGCCTCTTCGAACGTGCGGCCGATGGCCATGATCTCGCCGACGGCTTTCATGCGCGTGGACAGCGTGTCGTCGGTGCCCTGGAACTTCTCGAACGCGAAGCGCGGCACCTTCACGACACAGTAGTCGATCGAAGGCTCGAAGCAAGCGGGCGTGGCCTTCGTGATGTCGTTGGTGATCTCGTCGAGCGTGTACCCTACGGCGAGCTTCGCGGCGGCCTTGGCGATCGGGAAGCCCGTGGCCTTCGAAGCGAGTGCCGAGGAGCGCGACACGCGCGGGTTCATCTCGATGATGACCATGCGCCCGTTGGCGGGATTGATGGCGAACTGCACGTTCGAGCCGCCGGTCTCAACCCCGATCTTCTCGAGAATCGCAAGCGACGCCACGCGCATGCGCTGGTACTCCACGTCGGAGAGCGTCTGCGCGGGCGCAACGGTGATGGAGTCGCCGGTGTGAACGCCCATCGGGTCGAAGTTCTCGATGGAGCACACGATGATACCGTTGCCGGCGCGGTCGCGCATGACCTCCATCTCGTATTCTTTCCAGCCTTCGATGGACTCCTCCACGAGCACCTCGCCCGCAGGAGACAGCTCGAGGCCTTGCGAGACGATGAGACGCAGCTCGTCGATGTCGTGTGCGATACCGCCGCCCGCGCCGCCGAGGGTGAACGAGGGGCGCAGCACCACGGGAAAGCCGAGGTCGGCGACGATGCGCTCGGCGTCTTCGACCGAATAGGCGTAGCCGGAGCGCGCCGTTTCGATGCCGAGCTCCTCCATGCACTCGTTGAAGAGTTTGCGGTCTTCGCCGCGCTCGATGGCGGCGAGGTCGCAGCCGATCATCTCGACGCCGTACTTGTCGAGCACGCCCGACTTGGCGAGTTCGACGGCGGTGTTGAGGCCCGTCTGGCCGCCGAGCGTGGGAAGCAGCGCGTCGGGGCGCTCCTTCGCGATGATCTTCTCAACGAACTCGGGGGTGATCGGCTCGACGTAGGTGCGGTCGGCGAGCTCGGGATCGGTCATGATGGTGGCAGGGTTGCTGTTCACGAGGATGACGCGGAACCCGTCGGCCTTGAGCACCTTGCACGCCTGGGCTCCCGAGTAGTCGAACTCGCAGGCCTGGCCGATGACGATGGGGCCCGAGCCGATGACGAGAATGGATTTGATGTCTTCGCGCTGAGGCATTATCGCTCCTCTCCGGCACGCGGCGCGGCGGCGGAACCGAACGTCCAGCCGGCGAGGCGGTCCTTCGCGATGTCGATGTCGAGATAGTCGTCGCGGCCGTTCATGAGGCGCGTGAAGGCCGTGAACAGGTAGTGCGCGTCGGTGGGTCCGGGCGACGCCTCGGGATGGTACTGCACGGAGAACGCGGGCACGTCGAGCAGCGCGATGCCCTCGGCGGTGCCGTCGTTGAGGTTGACGTGCGTGAGCTGGATGCGGCCGAAGCGCTCGTTGCTCACGACGGGAGCGATGCGGCGCTCCACCCAGAAGCGCAGATCGTCGACGTGCTCGGCAACGCCGCCCGACAGCTCGGGCACAAGCGCGCCGAGGCTCGGGAACACGAGGCCGAAGCCGTGGTTCTGCGCCGTGATCTCCACGCGGCCTGTGCGCAGGTTCATGACGGGCTGGTTGCCGCCGCGATGGCCGAACTTGAGCTTCTCGATGGCGGCGCCGCAGGCCTTCGAGATCATCTGATGCCCCAGGCAGATGCCGAACACCGGCACCTTGCCGATGAGCTGCTCAACCTGCTCATAGGTGCCCGAGACGGCGTCGGGGTCGCCGGGGCCGTTCGAGAGGAACACCCCGTCGGGGTTGAGCGCGAGCACCTCGGATGCCGGCGTGTTCCACGGCACGACCGTGAGATCGCAGCCAACGCGCACGAGGCTCTCGAGAATCGAGCGCTTCGCGCCGCAGTCGTAGGCGACGACGCGGTAACGCTTCGGCTCAGGCTCGCTGAGGGCGAACGCCTGGCTGGCAGGCAGGCTGTCGAAGGGGTGCGGTGCGTCGCAGGACACGGTCTCGGCGAGGTTGACGCCCACGATGGACGCGCTCGCGCGTACCTTCGCGAGCAAGCTCGCCTCGTCGGTGTCCTCGGTGGAAAGCACCGCGCGCTGGGCGCCGTGATCGCGCACGTGACGCACGAGGGCGCGCGTGTCGATGCCCTCGACCGCAACGATGTGGTGTTCAATGAGGAAGTCGGGCAGCGACATCGCGGAACGCCAGTTCGACGGCGTCGTGCACATGTCGCGTACGACGAGTCCGCGCAGGGCGGGCGCATCCGACTGGCAGTCGTCGAGGTTGACGCCGTAGTTGCCGATCTGGGGATAGGTCATGGTGATGATCTGGCCCGCATACGAGGGGTCGGTGATGACCTCGAGGTACCCCTCGAGTGACGTGTTGAAGCAGATCTCACCGTACACCTCGCCGTGCGCTGCGCATGCGGTGCCGCGGAACACGGCGCCGTCTTCGAGCACGAGTGCAGCCGGCTTGCCCGCCGGCTTGGAGGTTTCCGCGAGCAGCTTCTTCGCGATCTCGCTCAAAACGCTTCCTTTCTCAATGTTGGGCGACAGCCCCTCTCCACAAAAAACGCCTCTGTCAAGCGACAGGGGCGCAGCTGTATCAGGTGAGGTTGTATGTCGCGCACCTTGTCGGTCTCTCTGTACCGCCTTAAAGGCCACCTGACAGTATACGCCTTCGCGCACGATGCGGTCGTCGGTTTAACGAATACGCAACCAAGCGCAGGGTTAAAGGGAGGATGCGGTGCACATCCCCCTGCCCCGTGATCGGCGGCGAAGGGGCGGGGTTGCCGGCTCCTTCGCCGCCGTGCTGCGTGGCACTTCCCTACTCGACGATGCGGCCGTCTTCCATCGTGGCGTAGCCGCCCACGTAGGTGTCGGTCGGGCGTCCGGTGAGCTTCGCGCCGAGGAAGCCCGAGTTCTTCGCGCGCGAGACGAACTGGTCAGGCGTGACGGTCCACTCGATCGCGGGGTCAACCACGGCGAAGTCGGCTACGCAGCCAGGCTCGATGCGCACGGGATCGACGCGTAGGATCGCACGCGGATTGACGGCCATGAGCTCGATCGCGCGCTGCCAGGTGATGAGGCCCGACGCGATGAGGTGCGTGTGCACGAGCGCGAACGACGTCTCGAGGCCGATCATGCCGAAGGGGGCGAGCTCGAACTCGCGGTCCTTCTCGAAGGCGATGTGCGGGGCGTGGTCGGTCACGATGGCGTCCACCGTGCCGTCGACGACGCCTGCGATGAGCGCCGCGCAGTCGTCTTTGGTGCGCAGCGGCGGGTTCACCTTGAGGTTGGTGTTGTAATCGTCGCCGATGTCGTCCTCGGAGAGGAACAGGTGATGGGGCGTCACCTCGCAGGTGACGGGAAGCCCCTCGGCCTTCGCGGCGCGCACGAGGTCGAGCCCGCGCGCCGTCGTGAGGTGCTGTATGTGAAGCGGGCAACCCGTGAGCCGGCAGATGGCGATGTCGCGCGCGATCTGGAGCTCCTCGCCCTCGGCGGGCCAACCCGCGAGTCCGAGGCGCGTGGACACGGCGCCCTCGTTCACCTGGCCTGCGCCGACGAGCGACTCGTCCTGGCAATGGCTCATCACCACGCGATCGAACTGCACGGCGTAGTCCATCACACGGCGCATCATGCCCGCGTTCGGCACGCCGCGTCCGTCGTCGGTGAACGCCGCGGCGCCGTGGGCCACCATGTCGCCCATCTCGGAGAGCACCTCGCCCTTGAGGCCCTGGGTGCACGAGCCGCTCACGTGGACACGGCACTTCCCCACTTCCTCGGCGATGCGGTTGATGTACTCGACGGCAACGGCGTTGTCGACGATCGGCTTGGTGTTCGGCATGCAGCACACCGCGGTGAAGCCGCCGTGGGCCGCCGAACGCGTGCCGGAGGCGATGTCTTCCTTCTGCTCCTGGCCGGGATCGCGCAGGTGCACGTGGATGTCGACGAAGCCGGGCATGAGCACCTTGCCCGTAAGGTCGCGCTCGACGCCCTTCGGCATGGTGAGGTCATGGCCCACCTCGACGATGTGTCCGTCGCGAACGAGGATCTCGCACACCTCGTCAAGACCCACCTGGGGGTCGATGACGCGGGCGTTCTTAAGCAGTAATGCCATCGTTCTCACTCCCTCCGAGCAGCAGGTACAGCGCGGCCATGCGCACGAGCACGCCGGCATACACCTGATCGAGAATCACCGAGCGCGTGGGATGGTCGGCCATGTAGTCGTCGAGTTCAACGCCGCGGTTGATGGGGCCCGGATGGCAGATGATCGCATCGGGCTTCATGAGCGGCTCGCGTTCCTTCGTGAGGCCGTAGAGCATGTTGTACTCGCGCAGCGACGGGTACGGCGCGCCTTCGAGGCGCTCGCGCTGGATGCGTAGCATGTACACCACGTCGAGCTCGGGCAGCGCTGCGTCAAGGTCGCTCGTGACGTGGTCGATGCCGAGCACGTCGGGACGCGCGGGCACGAGCGTCTGCGGTGCGATGACTGTCACCTCGCAGCCCATCGTCTTGAGCGCGGGCACGAGCGAGCCGCATACGCGCGAATGCTCGATGTCGCCCACGATGCCAACCTTGAGCCCCTCGAGGGTGCCCTTCGTCTGCCAGATGGTGTAAAGGTCAAGCAGCGCCTGGGTGGGATGCTGATGCTTGCCGTCACCGGCGTCGATCACGTGCACACCCGAGATGTCGGCCACCTTGCGCGGTACGCCTGCGTGCTTGTCGCGCACGATGATGAGGTCGATCTTGTAGGAGCAGAGCGTCTTCACCGTGTCGGTGAGGCTCTCGCCCTTGACCGTGGAGGTGGAGGAGCCGCCGAAATTGAGGCTATCGCACGACAGGCGCTTCTCGGCGATCTCGAACGACGAGCGCGTGCGCGTAGACGGCTCGTTGAACATGTTCACAACGGTGTAGCCCTTGAGCGTGGGCACCTTCTTGATGCGGCGCTCGTTGACGGCGCGGAAGCGCTCAGCCGTCTGGAGGATGGTCATGATGTCCTCAGCCGAGTACTCGCGGATGTCGATGAGGTGCTTGTGGTTGAAGCCCATGGCTATTCGCCCCCCTTCTTCGAAAGCGGCGCGCTGCCGGCACGCTGGCCGGGCTGCACTTCGAGGATCTCGACCATCGAGGTGCCGTCGACCTCTTCGAGGAAGAGGCGCACGCTCTCGTTGGACGAGGACGGCACGTTCTTGCCGACGAAGTCGGCGCGGATGGGAAGCTGACGGTGGCCGCGGTCGACGAGCACGGCGAGCTGAACGCACGCGGGGCGCCCGATGTCCATGAGAGCGTCGAGGGCGGCGCGGATCGTGCGTCCCGTGAAGAGCACGTCGTCGACGAGGACGATCGTCTTGCCGTCGATGTCGAAGGGGATCTCGGTCGAGTGGACCTCGGGGCTGAAGTAGGTGGCGAAGTCGTCGCGGTAGAAGCTGATGTCGAGCTTGCCGAGGGGCACAGGCGCGCCTTCGATGGCCTCGATCTTCTGAGCGAGGCGCTTGGCGAGCAGATCGCCGCGCGTGACGATGCCGACGATGGCGATGTTGTCGGCGCCTTTGTTCGTCTCAAGGATCTGATGCGCGATGCGCGTGAGCGAACGCTCGATTTCGTCAGCGTCCATGCAGACGGATTTGACCATGCCTGCGTCTGCCATGCACACTCCTTTCCGTGAGTGCGTACAGCGAGGCCGCGTTCAAGCGTGGGAGCCGGGTCCGCGGCGCCGTGACGCGGCGCGCAGCCTGCTTCCGTCTGCCTTGTCGGTCTCTCTGTACCGCTTTTAAAGGACTGGAGAC
>ERZ1034920.1144-NODE-1144-length-17976-cov-5.624463_pt1 | contig 17976 bp, 18 predicted proteins | sample MGYA00520688_ERZ1034920 | MGnify/ENA primary metagenome ERZ1034920 (study PRJEB33766, sample SAMN09781785) | gut metagenome | biome: gut microbiome | host: Homo sapiens | place: Madagascar | study: EMG produced TPA metagenomics assembly of the PRJNA485056 data...
GCTTCTCGGGGTCGAAGTGCGGCATGCCGTCGTCACCCTCTTCGGGCGTGCGCAGAAAGCGCTCGATGCCGCGCGACGATCCCGCACCCCACACGTTGGACGTCTGCGCGGAAGCGGGAGAGCGCACCATGTTCGACTGCCAGCTCGGCTGCGACGAGAACGAGCCAGGCGAATCCGCCATGCCGGCGCCGCGGGTCTTCTCGGCTTTGCGGATCGCGTCGCTCGCCGATTCGAAGCTCGGATCGCGCCGCGAGAAGCCGGTGAATCCGTTGGGTAATTCGCTCATGGTTCTTCTGCCTCACATGCCTTTCGCGCTGCGGGAAGCGCATCGGAGTCTATTCCAGTCCAGCAGTATAGCGCACAACAACACAGAAGGCCGACACCCGTCGGCCTTCTGCTGCGTTCGTCACATGTTCGCAACACGGAAAGCGGCAACGCCTTGCGGCTTAGTCGTCGTGGCCGCCGCCCGCCATCATCTTCACCGCATGGGGAAGCGCCGCCACGATGCCCTCCCAGTTCTCGGTGGCCGCCTTGGTGGAGCCCGGCAGGTTGATCACAATCGAGCTGCCGCGCTGCATGCAGAGCGCACGCGAGAGCATGGCGAACGGCGTGATCTGGAGGCTGTGGTAGCGCATGGCCTCGGCGATGCCCGGCACGTTGCGCTCGCACACGTCCTGCGTGGCCTCGGGCGTCACGTCGCGCGGCGACAGGCCGCTGCCGCCGCAGGTGAGCACGATGTCGGCCTTGAGGTCGTCGGTGCAGTGCTTGATGGCGGCGCCGATGTTGAGGCGCTCGTCCTTCACGAGCATGTGCGTCTTGCACACCCAACCCGCCTCGGCAATGAGGCGCTCGAGCGCGTCGCCCGCCTGGTCGTTGCCGAGGTTGCGCGTGTCGGAGCACGTGATGATCGCGAAGGTGATGGGAGCCTTCGCCTTTTCGTCAGACATGGGGAATCCTTTCACTATGCGGCAAATGGGTAAGTTCGTCTCACCGGTTGTTCGTAACGTCAACGCGGGCGCTCAGGGTGCCCCGAATTCGTGGGATCGCGAAGGCGAAGCGTACTTCGCTACGCGAATCTTCGAGATCGCGCGAAGGCGGGGTGCCCTGGGCGACCGCAGCGTCGACCAGTTCCGTCGGTGCGCAAGCACCGGCGGAACCCTAGATCACGACCTCTTCGGGAATGTCGAGCATGATGCAGTCGATGAGGTCGCCCGCCTTCTTCGACTCGAGCCCCTCGAGCATGACAGCCATGCAGTTGCTCTTCTGGATGACGCCGAAAAGCCCCGAACTCTGGTTCTTGGCCGGCGTGACCACGTACTCGCCCGCCTCGCCGCGCGTGATGGTGGAGCGCAGCAAGATGCGGCGCGGGTCCTTCTTCTTCACGTCCTTCGAGAGATGCGCCTTGATGACGGGGTGCTCGAAGCAGCTGTAGCCCTGCATCTTGCGCAGCGCCGGACGGATGATGAGCTCAAAACCGCAGTAGGCGGCCGCCGGGTTGCCGGGGAGGCCGAACACGGGCGTGCCGTCGACGATGCCGAAGGTCTGGGCCTTGCCGGGACGCATGTTGACCGTGGTCAGGTAGAGCTCGCCGAGGTTGTCAACCACGGGCTTGATGAAGTCGAAGTCGCCGTTGGCGGCGCCGCCCGTCGTCACCACGAAGTCGTACTCGGCGGCGGCGCTCTTCACAGCTGCGGCCAGATCCTCGTACGTGTCGCGCACGATCGGCAGCACCGTGGGAACAGCGCCCGCCTGCTGGGCACAGGCCGCCATGGCGTAGCTGTTCGAATTGCGGATCTTGCCCGCCGTGGGAACCTCCGTCGGGTCAACGAGCTCGCTGCCCGTCGCGATGATCGCCACGCGCGGACGGCGGTACGTCTCGACCTCCATGACGCCGCACCCCGTGAGGAAGCCCACGCCCGCGCTGCCGATGACCTCGCCCGTCTCGACGATGACCTCGTTTGCGCGCGCCTCTTCGCCCGCTTCGCGGATGTTCGAGCGCACCGCAGCAGGCGCCGTGAACGAGACGACCGAGCCCTCGCGTCCGTTTCCCGACTCCACGCCGACGATCTCGTACTTCACCACGGCGTCGGCGTCGTCGGGAAGCTGGGCGCCCGTCATGATGCGCACGCACTGGCCCGCGCCGATCGTGCCCGTGAACACATCACCCGCGCCGATCTCGGCGATCACGTCGAGCTTCACGGGCGCGTCCTCGGTTGCCCCTGCGATCTCCTCGGCGCGCAGCGCGTAACCGTCCATCGCGGCGTGAGCAAACGGCGCGATGTCGATGTCGCTGCGCAGATCCTCAGCCGCCACGCGACCCACAACCTCGAGCACCGACACGCGCTCGGTCGGCATCAGGCTCACATGGGAGAGCACGAGATCGCGCGCCTCCTCGAGAGAAATCATCTCTGCTGGCATAGTTCCCCTTCCGAACAAACACCGCATGCGCAGACACCGTGCGCTGCGGCACCTATCGACCGCGACCATTATAGCGCGATCAGAATAGGATGAACCGAAAGCTTGCCGGACCCGCAGCGACGCGAACCCGACCAGCGCGAGCGGAAAGCCCCAGCTGCACGCGCACCACGAGCGGAACGCGCCAGCCACGCACGCGCCACGAGCGCCCCCGCATCGCCCGCCGAAGCAGCCGGAAACCGCCGCTCAACGCAAAAAAGCGCCGGGGCGCGTTGCCCCGGCGCTTCGCAAGCATCCTCATCCGTCAGCGCAAGCGCCAGCAGAGAACGTCAGCCTAGCGGTTGATGTTGTAGAAGGCGCTCATGCCGGCGTACATGGCGGCATCGTCGAGCTGCTCCTCGATGCGGAGCAGCTGGTTGTACTTCGCCACACGGTCGCTGCGGCAGGGCGCACCCGTCTTGATCTGGCCCGTGTTGCAGGCAACGGCCAAGTCGGCGATGGTGGTGTCCTCGGTCTCACCGGAGCGATGACTCATCACGCAGGCGTAGCCGTGCTGCTTGGCGAGCTCGATCGCATCGAGCGTCTCGGTAAGCGAGCCGATCTGGTTCACCTTGATGAGGATGGCGTTCGCGCAGCCGAGCTCGATGCCCTTGGCGAGGCGCTCCGCATTGGTGACGAACAGGTCGTCGCCCACGAGCTGCACCTTGTCGCCGATGCGATCGGTGAGCATCTTCCAGCCCTCCCAATCTTCCTCGGCCATGCCGTCCTCGATGGAGATGATGGGGTACTTCTCAACGAGCGCGGCCCAGTAGTCGACCATCTCAGCACTCGTGAGCTCGCGGCCCTCGCCGGACAGCACGTACATGCCGCGCTCGGCATCGTAGAACTCGGTGGACGCCGGATCCATGGCGAACATGATGTCGTCGCCGGGCTTGTAGCCGGCTTTCTCGCACGCCTCCACGATGTACTTGAGCGGCTCCTCGTTCGAGGTGAGGTTCGGCGCGAAGCCGCCCTCGTCGCCGACACCGCCGCCGAGGCCCGCGTCGTGCAGCACCTTCTTGAGCGTGTGGTAGATCTCGGCACACCAGCGCAGCGCCTCGGCGAACGTGGTAGCGCCCACCGGCATGATCATGTACTCCTGAAAGTCGACGTTGTTGTCGGCGTGCACGCCGCCGTTGAGGATGTTCATCATCGGCGTGGGCAGGATATGCGCGTTCGCGCCGCCCACGTAGCGATACAGCGGCAGATCAGCTGATTCCGCAGCGGCCTTCGCCACCGCGAGCGACGCGCCGAGGATGGCGTTCGCGCCGAGCGCGCCCTTGTTGGCGGTGCCGTCGGCCTCGATCATCACGTCGTCGACGATACGCTGGTCCTCGGCCTCGAGGCCCACAAGCGCCTCGGCGATCTCCTCGTTCACGTGAGCCACGGCATCCTGCACGCCCTTGCCCATGTAGCGGTTCTTGTCGCAGTCGCGCAGCTCGACCGCCTCAAACGCACCGGTCGACGCACCCGAGGGCACGGCCGCACGCCCGAAGGCGCCGTCCTCCAAAACGACCTCGACCTCAACGGTGGGGTTGCCGCGGGAATCGAGAACCTCGCGCCCGTACACATCGATGATGACGCTCATGAATGCCTCCTAGCACACGGATAGATTGCTTCATCACGGCATCATGATAGCACGACCGACCGCGCGCTCGCGCGCACCACGGCGGGCGGGTCGCCTCAGCGCGGAGCGCCCCCACACACCGCCGATCGCACGTCGGCGCTACATGACCAGCAGGAACAGATGCGTGAACAGGAACGCGAGAATACCGCAACCGGGGAAGGTGAGCACCCAGGTGAGCACCATGGTGCCCGCCATGTTCCACTTCACGTTGCGCAGGCGCTTCTCGGCGCCCACGCCCATGATAGCCGTGGTTTTGGTGTGCGTGGTGGACACCGGCATGCCCGTGAACGTGGCAAGACCGATGCAGAAGCAGGCGGAAAGGCAGGCGGCGAAGCCCTGGAACTGCTCCATCTTTACCATGTCCATGCCCACCGATTTGATGATCTTCTTGCCGCCCACCGCGGTGCCGAGCGCCATGACGAGCGACACCATGATGATGACCCAGAACGGGAACGACGCCGCCGCGTCGGCCGATCCGTGGATGCCGAGCGCGATGCCGAGCATCACGAGCGAGAGGAACTTCTGGCCGTCCTGCGCGCCGTGCAGCACCGCCACGCCCGCACCGGCGACGATCTGCGCGCCGAGGAAGAACTTCTCGGCCTTGAGGCGGCTGATGTTCTTGCAGGTGAGGCGAATGAGGCGCGTGAACACGTAGCCCGACCCGAAGCCGAGCACCGTCGAGATCACAAGACCGTAGATGACCTTCACCCATTCGTCGAAGTTGACGCCGCCGAGGCCGCCCTGCAGCGCGATAGCCGCCCCGGTGATGCCCGCGATGAGGGAATGGCTCTGCGATGTGGGGATACCGAACCACCAGGCGGCAACGCCCCACACGATGATCGCCACCATGGCCGCCGCAAGCGCGACGAGCGCGGCGTGGTTGTCGCCGCCGAAGTCGACCATGCCGAAGATCGTGTGCGCGACCGCCGACGACACCATGGTGATGCCCACGAGACCGATGAAATTGCATACCGCCGCCATGGCGATGGCGGGGCCGGGCTTCATGGCGCGCGTGCCCACAACCGTGGCGATGGCGTTCGGCGCATCCGTGGCGCCGTTGACGATGGTGGCACCGAGCGTCAGGAGCACGATGAGCGCCAGAATGGGGTCGCCCATCAACGCGTTTGCGAACGTCAGGAAGTCGATTTCCATCCCCAACTCCTCTTACAGCGCGGTACCACAGGGAGCCGGCGATGCACGCGCAAAGCCAGCATTCCCATTATGGTTAAATTTCTGTAAAGAAGATGCCGTTTTGTAAAGAAATTGTCAGACGTAGACGAAGAACCAGACGAACGGAACCGCGCGGCCGGGAAAGATCGTCGCGCAGGACGTCCAGCGCCGCGACGAGCAGCAACCTGAGCGACCTCAATCGCAGCTACGAACGCTGCTGCACAGCGCACGCGCTACAGCAGCGCCCCGAGTGCAACGCAGAGCGCGACACCGCAAACGAGCGTTGCCGCGTCGCTGGCGCGCATCCTGCTCGCATGGAGCGCGGTACGCCGCGCGCTTGCGCCGTAGCAGCGCGCGTCCATCGCCTGCGCAAGCACGTCGGCGCGGCGAAAGAGCCGTACGAACAGCGGAATGAGCACCGTGGTCCACGCTTTGAGACGGTCGACCACCGACCCCTCGCCGAACTTCGAGCCGCGCGCCCACTGAGCGTCGTGCACCCGGCAGAACTCCTCAGCCGTCACTGGAATGAAGCGCAGCGCGATGGAGAGCACCGTCGCCACGTCGTCGACAGGCACGTGCAGCGCGCGCAGGGGCCGCAGGAACTGGCCGAATGCGCGCGTGAGCTCGGTGGAGCTCGTCACATAGGACACGAGGATACTCGCAAACACGAGCAGCAGAATGCGCAGCGCAAAGAAGCAGCCGCGCTGCAGCCCCGGCAGCGTGAGGCAGAACGTCCCCGCGAGCGGGTAGAGTCCCCCGCCTTCTGCCGCGCCGACGCCCGATGCGCCCGCCGCCGCGAGCGCATCGGGGCTCGCGAACACAAACATGTTGAACGCCACGGTGAACGCCGCAAGCACATATACCGGCACCACGAGCTTGAACACGCGCGCTGGCGCCACACCCGAAACCGCAAGCGCTCCCAGAAACACGCAGGCGGCTGCCGCCATACCCGTCCATGTGCCCACGAAGAAGAGCGCAAACGAGTACGCCGCGAGCAGCACGATCTTGACGCGCGCGTCGAGGCGGTGAAGGGGCGATGTTCCGGGAATGTAGGTGCTTACCGTTAATTGCATGCGTGAAAGTATAGACAAAGAAAAAGGCGCCTTGCACACATTGCAAGGCGCCTTCATAACGAAAGGAAAGCGAAGTCGCTACTCGGCCTTCTTCTCCTCAGCCTCAGCGGTCTCCTCAGCCGTCTCGGCGGCCTCGGTCTCCACAACCTCTTCGGCAGCGGTCTCCTCCGCAGCCTCCTCGGCCTTCTCAGCCTCGGGCTCGGCGGCAACCTTCTTCGGGGTGGCCTTCTTGGCCTTGGCCGGCTTCTCGTCGGCCTTGTCCTTCTTGGGCTGAACCGGCTCGGTCACCAGCTCCATGATGACCATGGGGGCGTTGTCGCCCTTGCGGAAGCCGAGCTTCATGATGCGGGTGTAACCGCCGTTGCGGCCCTCGAACATGCCCTGCGCAACCTTCTCGAAGATCTCGCGGACGAGCTCCTTGTCGTTGAGGTACGCGATGGCGAGACGACGGGAATGCAGGTCGCCCTTCTTCGCCCAGGTGATGATCTTGTCGACATCGCCGCGGATCTCCTTGGCGCGCGACTCAATCGTCTTGATGCGGTCGTTCAGAAAGAGGGCGGAAACCAGGCTGCGCTTCATCGCCTTGGTGTGGCTCCAGTCGGTGCCGAGCTTGCGCCCCTTCTTGTTGTGTCTCATGATCCTGTATCTCCTAAAGCTTCAAATTGAGGCCCATGGAAATGAGTTTGTCCTTCACTTCCTCGATGGACTTCGCGCCAAAGTTCCTGATGTTCAACAGGTCGTTCTCGGAGAACTCAACGAGCTGGCGCACCGAGTGGATACCCGCGCGCTTGAGGCAGTTGTAGGAACGAACCGAGAGGTCCAGATCCTCGATCTGCTTGTCGAGCTCGGCGTTGGACTCCTGACCCTCCGGAGCGAAGATGGAAGGCACTTCGCCGTCCTCCTCCTCGGAAGTCTCGGAGAGGCTCAAGAACGCACCCATGTACTGATTGATGATGTTGGCCGCACGGCACACCGCCTCGGTCGGGGTGATGGAGCCGTCGGTCTCTACCTCGAGAATCAGCTTGTCGTAATCGGTACGCTGACCGACGCGCGTGTCAGACACGTTCATCGTGCAGCGACGCACCGGCGAGAAGAGCGAGTCAACGTGGATGATGCCGATCGGATCCTCCGTGCGCTTGTTGCGCTCGGCGGAAACGTAGCCGCGGCCGATCCCGATGCGGATGGTCATGTCGAGCTGGCCGCCGTCGGCAACCGTCGCGATAACATGCTCGGGATTGACGAGCGTGAACTCGGTCGGAACCTCAAGGTCGGCGCCGGTCACCGTGCAGGGACCCTCCACCGACACATGAGCCGTGGCCTCTTCGACGTCGTCGGAAAGGGCACTGAAGACCAGGCCCTTCACGTTCAGCACGATGTCGGTGATGTCCTCGATGACACCCTCGGCGGTCGTGAACTCATGCTGCACGCCCTCAATCTGAATGGCGGTAGCCTTGGCACCGTCCAGGGAGGACAGCAGCACGCGGCGCATGGAATTGCCCAGCGTATTGCCGTAGCCGCGCTCGAGCGGCTCGACGATGTAGCGAGCAACCGTGTCGTTGACTTCTTCCGTTGTAACAGTCGGCCTCATGAACTCCGTCATGTTGTGATAGCCTCCTTACTTTGCCGCGATTATTTCGAGTAAAGTTCGACGATGAGCTGTTCGCGAATGTCGGAATCGATCTGGTCGCGCTGCGGAAGAGCGAGCACGCTGCCCTGCAGTTTCTCGATGTCGACCTCAAGCCAAGCCGGAACCTGGGTGCGCTCGTTGGAGATCAGAGCGCTCTTGATGACGAGCATGTCGCGGGCCTTCGGGGCAACGGCAACGAGGTCGCCGGGGCGCACGCGGAACGACGGAATGTCGACGCGGCGGCCGTTCACATGGATGTGACCGTGACGGACCTGCTGACGAGCCTCGGCACGAGACTTCGCGAAGCCGAGACGGTACACCACGTTGTCCAGGCGGCTCTCGAGGATGCGAAGCAGGTTCTCACCCGTGACGCCCTGCTGGCGGTTCGCGATCTCGTAGTAATGATGGAACTGCTTCTCAAGCAGACCGTACATACGCTTGGTCTTCTGCTTCTCGCGCAGCTGGAGACGATACTCGCTCTCCTTCACGCGCTTCTTGCCGGCCTCGCCCGGCGCGTAGTTGCGGCGCTCGAGTGCGCACTTCTCGCTGTAGCAGCGGTCGCCCTTGAGGAAGAGCTTCGCGCCCTCGCGACGGCACAGACGGCAGTCCGCTCCAGTATAACGAGCCATAGTTTCTGATCCTTTCAGTTACACGCGACGACGCTTGCGCGGACGGCAACCGTTGTGCGGGATGGGGGTGCAATCCTGAATGCTGGCGATTTCGAGGCCGGTGGCCTGAAGCGAGCGGATAGCCGTCTCGCGGCCGGAGCCGGGGCCCTTCACGTACACGGCAACCTTGCGCAGGCCGTGCTCCATCGCCGTCTTGGCAGCGGCCTCGGCGGCCATCTGCGCAGCGAACGGCGTGGACTTACGGGAGCCCTTGAAGCCCACCGTGCCGGCGGACTGCCAGGAGATCACGTTGCCCTGAGGATCGGTGATGCTGATGATGGTGTTGTTGAACGTAGACTTGATGTGAGCGGCGCCCACGGCAATGTTCTTACGCTCAGAACGCTTGATGCGCGTTTGACGCACGTTTTTCTTAGCCATTTACGCTACCTCACTACTTCTTCTTGCCGCCGATTTGCTTGCGCGGACCCTTGCGGGTACGAGCGTTCGTGTGCGTGCGCTGACCGCGAACGGGCAGGCCGCGACGATGACGCAGACCGCGGTAGCAGCCGATCTCCATGAGGCGCTTGACGTTCTGCTGCACATCGCGACGCAGGTCGCCCTCGACGGTGAGGTTCGCCTGGATGTAGTCGCGCAGCTTCACAAGCTCCTCTTCGGTGAGATCGTCGGAGCGCGTGTCCGGGTTGATACCCGTCTCAGCGAGGATCTTCTTAGAGGTGGTCAGGCCAATGCCGTAGATGTAGGTCAAGGCGATCTCGATGCGCTTATTGCGAGGAAGATCGACACCAACAAGACGTGCCATGCTTTATCCCTTTCTTCCTAGCCCTGACGCTGCTTATGGCGCGGGTTCTCGCAGATGACGAGCACCTTGCCATGGCGTCGGATGATCTTGCACTTGTCGCACATTTTCTTGACCGAAGGACGTACCTTCATTTCACTTTCCTTTCGGTGTATGCGGAACATCTCTATACATTCACGCCCAGCCGCAGACGATAGTTTTCGGATATTACGTGGAAGGCTGCCTTCCGCTGCGCATCGCGGCCCTTCGGCTCGAACCGATGTCGAAGCGCAGAAAAGCGCCCGCTTCTTGGTGAAGCGGAGGCGCTTCGAGCGCCACCGCGGTTTCCCGCTTGCGAGCATTGCGCTCGCACATGGCGCTTACTTGAATCGGTACGTGATGCGTCCGCGATTCAGATCGTAAACCGACAGCTCGACGGTCACCTTGTCGCCCGGCAGGATCTTGATGTAGTGCATGCGCATCTTGCCGGAAATGTGAGCGAGAATCTTGTGCCCATTCTCGAGTTCGACGCGAAACATGGCGTTCGGCAGAGCCTCCAACACCGTGCCTTCGAGCTCGATCACATCTTCTTTAGCCAAAAGGTGTCCTCCAAGCGAGTCGTCAGTAAACAGCAACGCTGTATGTTAGCAAACTGGATCGCGTTTTGGAAGAAAAAATGAAAATAAGCGCACAAAAGCTTCAAACCAGCTTCTGTTGGCTTTAAAAACCTGCTTGCCAGGCCCGCGGTCTGATGCCGCGCAGCTCTCGTGAGAACCACGGAGCCGCCAGGTATTTGCGTGCTCGATGACGCCACCGCCTTGTCGGCAACGCAGGATGATAGCAGAAGGATCTGGCCGATGCAAGCGCGCGGCTGAAAAGAGGTCCGCCGACCGTTGACCCCAGCGGTTTGCGCAGTTAGAATGTTTCGTTGCGTCGAGAAGTGGGCCGTTAGCTCAGCTGGTAGAGCAGGGGACTTTTAATCCCAAGGTCGCGGGTTCGATTCCCTCACGGCCCACCATCTATTCGCCGCCCGGGGCGCTGTTCGCCCGGCGTGCTCGTACTTGACGCGTTCTTTTCGCTGGCGCTCGGGCCGCGTGTCCGCCAGCACGTTCTTTGACGCTGGGGTATCGTCCAACGGCAGGACTCTGGTTTTTGGTGCCAGCTATCTAGGTTCGAATCCTGGTACCCCAGCCACTTTCGCTCTTCTTCCAACCGTGAGGCACTTTATTCGCAGCTCGATAGCTTCGGTCTTCGGTCTTCGTGCCGACTCAAGCTGCGGGATCGAGTCCCGCGCTCTGTCCTTGGACGCCAGTCTGTCATGACCAGCAACCAACGTGGCACAAAAACCGTCGAGATGCACGATGTCTGCAAGCCTCTGGCAGTTTTTATGCCGAAATGCACGATTTCGGATGGGAGCCTCCTGCTGGTGCGAAAAGCCGCTATCGCGTGACCTGCGAAAACGTCTTTCCTCTCGCTCCCGTCTTCCCTCCCAAACACCCTTCGCGAACGAAAAATCGTGCATTTCTATGTCTTTTGTTCCACCGCGTTTTCAAGATAGTGCATTTCTCCAAAAACTTGCCAAACACCCTCCCTTGTTCCGCAGCTTCCAGGGCCGCACTTCGCTGAAACAACGGCAACTCCTCTCATCGGTCAGATACGCCCTTCGTCTCACCTACTTCCAAGCCCACCGCAAGCGAGCGTGCGGAGGAAATCGAAGGACGCCTCCTGCGCCTCCCCTCGCAGGACTACAATAGGGGCAAAGCGACCGCATCGGGCGGTCGTATTTCTTGGGAGGCGATTCTCATGTGGTGCAATAAAGTGTTGGTCGCGTACGACGGGTCGGAGCCCTCGCGCAAGGCTGTTGATCTGGCTCTTGGCGTTATCAAACCGCGCGCCGACATCGAGCTCCATCTCGTGCACATCATGCGCATTTACGCGTCGGGTGCTGCGGCGGCTGGCATCGACACGGTGCTGCTCGACGACGTGGAGAACATCCGCCAGGAGCTCATCGCCATCGCCGACAGCGTTCCCAACCCCACGGTGGTGGAGATCCTCAAGGGCAGCTCCCCCGCCGATCTCATTCTCAATTATGCAAAGAAGGAAGGTTGCGACCTGATCATCATGGGCAACCGTGGACGCGGCGGCGTGAAGGGCTACCTCGGCTCGGTCAGCTACGCTGTGACGAAGGACTCCCCCGTCAACGTGCTCATCGCGAAGGACGGCCTTGAGAGCTGACGAGGTTTGCCGCAGCGCGCCAAGCAGCACGTCCGCCATCGCACCGCGCGCCCTCGTCCGTTCGATCTCGCTACCGCAAGGAGCTGACCTTCCCATGTCCCAGGAAAAGCTGTGGACGAAGGATTTCATCTTCGGAACCCTCGTCAACCTTCTCCTCATGATCAACTACTACAGCCTCATGGTGGTAGTCACGAGCTACGCCATGAAAACGTACGGAGCCCCAGCATCGACTGCGGGCCTCGCCGCAAGCATGTTCATCATCGGCGCGCTCGTGTCGCGCCTCGCAAGCGGCGGTCTTATGGGCGCTGTCGGGCGGAAGAGACTGCTTCTCGTCGGCGCGGCATGCGAAGTCGTGTTCTCGCTGCTGTACTTGGCCGATGTTGGTTTTGCGCTGCTGTTCGTCCTGCGCTTTCTGCACGGATTCGCCTACGGCAGCTGCTCCACCACCATCAGCACGGCGGTGACCTCGCTCGTCCCCGCCACGCGCAAAGGCGAAGGCGTCGGCTACTTCATGCTGTCGGTCACGCTCGGTGCCGCAGTGGGGCCGTTTCTCGGCATGTTTCTCTCGCAGAACGCGGGCTATCACCCGCTCTTCATAGCGGCATCCGCCGCAGCGGCGGTCTGCCTGCTCGCCATCGCCTTCATGAAGGTGCCCGAGGCGCCGAGCGCGGCGACCCGCGCCCCCCAGACGCGCGCTTCCTCCGCTGCGAGCGACGCGAACGCAGCCCATGGCGCATCCGTCGCGTCCGCCACAACCGCCCCCGCGCCGCAGCGACGTTTCAGCATTGCCTCCGTACTTGAATTCTCGGTGCTGCCCATCGGCGCAGTATGCGCGATCCTCTTCTTCTGCTACTCGAGCCTGCTCACGTTTCTCACCCCGTTCTCCGAGGAAGCGGGGCTGCAGACCGCTGCGAGTTTCTTCTTCGTGGTGTACGCCGTCGCAACGTTCGTGACGCGCCCGTTCACGGGTCGGCTTTTCGACCGCAAGGGCGACAAGTTGGTCATGGTCCCGGCGTTCGTTGCTTTCATCGCAGGAATGGCGCTACTCGCCAACGCGAGCCATGCTGCAATGCTACTCGGCGCTGCCGCGCTGCTCGGCTTCGGCGTAGGCACCGTGCAGTCGAGCGGGCTGTCGCTCGCGGTGCGCATCGCCCCCGAAAACCGCCTGAACCTCGCGAATTCCACGTTCTACGCGCTGCTCGACGTGGGCGTGGGCATCGGGCCGCTCGTGCTCGGCCTCGTGGAGCCGCTCTGGGGCTACCGCGGCCTCTTCCTCGCTATGGCGGCGCTCGCCGTGGTCGCACTCGGCGCATATCTGCTCGTCGGCCGCAAGAACGGCGCGCTGCGCAAACGGCTCGGTGCATAGGCGTCGGCGCGCGGTAACCTCACGAAGACACCCCGCACACGAAAAAGGGCCCGCAGCACAATGGCTGCGAGCCCTTCAATTTCAGTGGCGGAGGTGCGTGCGAATCGAACACACCCGAGACGTTCTGCGCGCCTCACAACGGTTTTGAAGACCGCGGGAGCCACCAGGCCCCATTCACCTCCAAAGCGGAGCGCACGCTCCAATATGCCGACAGACAGCGTACGGCAAACCGTCGGCTCGGGCAAGAGCGCCCTCCCCGAATGCCGCACGCACGCCCACCATCGGCTGCGGCAGCGCTAGGCGTCGCCCTCAGGCTCCACCATAGCGGCCACCGCATCGGCGGCGACGCCGCACACGCGCGCGTAGAAGTCGTCTTCGAAGCGCTCGAGGCATTCCGCCGCCTTCGCGAACCAGCGGTTCGCATGGTCGGTCGCAAACGACACGAACAGCTCCTCGCTGCGCCGGCGCACTGCCGCGTCCTCCGCCGCGACCGCCGAAGCGGCCAGCGACGAGAGGAACGACAGCTCGCTTGCCAGCGAGTCGGGTTTGAGCCGCTGGACCTCCAGCTCAAACCCGCCGATTTTCCGGTAGTCGAACCCGACCGCCTGGTAGCACTTGAGCGCATGCTCGAAATAGCGGCCGTCGGTCGTTCCATAGCGAAAGCGATCCTCGTCCTCGTAGCCGAGACGCACCGAGTCTTCGTACAGCGGCACGTAGGCGGGGTGCGAAGACACTAAGAAACGGTCGTAGAAGCGCTGCTCGAGCGCGGCGTCCGCCTCCTCGGGGAAGAGCCCCTCGGCACCGAGCGCATCGGCGACCCGGCGCATCGAGCCCACCGTCTCCGCATCGGGAACGTTCGTCAGAGCGGCCACGCAAGCATCGGCGATGACGCAGAAGCCCTTGAGCTGCTCATCCGAGAAGGACGTGCTTTGAGCAGTCGGGTTCACAAGATTCCCCTTTCGGTTCCTAGGCGAACATCGGCACAGCGGCCATGATCATGAGGAAGCGGAGCAGGAACGCGCCCACGAGCACGCATGCCTCGCCCACGATGGCCTGCGCGTTGCGCGGACCGCCCTCGGACGCAGAGCCCTTGCGATGCATGAGCTCGATCACGAAGGGAACCGCAAGGCCGATGATGACGAAGCCGATCCAGAACACCGGGGCGTAGCCGCCGGCGACCATGTTCATGACCGACGCCACAGCAGCCTCGGCGCCGCTGCCGGAGGTCATCATCGCAACCGCGAACAGCACGATGACGAGCAGAGCCTCGAGCACGGGAAGCGCCAGACCCGTCTTCTTGAGGAAGCCGAGCTTGGCAGGATCCTCAAAGCCACGAGCATAGGACACGAGCAGCACCACGGCGAAACCCGAGGAAGCAGCCGACACGATGAACAGCAGCGGCAGCACCACGATGTTCCACAGCGGATACGCCGGAGCCGCACCGAGCAGAACGCCCGTGTAGGCGGCGGTGCACACGGCGAGCACGAGGCCGACGCCGTCGAGCGCCTTCGGCGTGGACTGCTTCTTCAGCATGATGATCGCCGTGACGACGCTCACCACGATGAACAGCACGAGGATGATGACGCCCCATGCCATGACCGACTGCAGGTTCGTGACGATGAAGAAGAAGCGCAGCGGGTTGAAGAGACCCGCCTTGGCATCCACCATCAGAAGCAGGCAGCCGACGGCCACGGCGATCGGCGCGATCACGTAGCCGACCGTGCGAAGCTTGGTCGCCTCAGGCTTGACGAAGGCGGCGATGGCAGCCAGCGCGAACGCGCCGGCGCCCATGCCTGCGAGGAACAGGTAGCAGGCGATAACCCAATCCCAAACCATTAGTTCCTCCCCTCGTACGGCTTGAACACGTTGCCGCCCTTGTGGACAGCGGAGACGCGCGGCATCGCCTCAATATCGGCAAGACCGATGTAGCACAGCGTGGGCTCCATGCCGGTGTCGGCCATGAGGTGATCCACGCTGCCGGCCTCGGCGATGCGCTTGGAGATGTCGCTCTCGGGATCGTTGAGATCACCGAAGATGCGCGCCTTGGTGACGCAGGTGGACACGCAAGCGGGCAGCATGCCGTACTCCGTGCGATGCGCGCAGTACGTGCACTTGCCGATCGCGCCCGTGTCGGGAATGGCGTAACGAGCGCCGTAAGGGCACGCGGCCATGCAGTACTTGCAGCCGATGCAGCGGCTCTCGTCGATCTGCACGGTGCCGTCCTCGGCCTTGTAGCTCGCACCCGTCGGGCACACGCTCACGCACGCCGGGTTGTCGCAGTGGTTGCACTGCTTCGGCACGTTCGCGCGGGCGATGTAGCCGTCAGGGCGCTCGACGTCCCAGCTCTCGACCCACGTGTTGAACTTCGTCAGCGGAGTGTCGTTCTCCTCCCTGCAGATGATGGCGCATGCGTTGCACCCGATGCAGAGGGACAGATCGATCAGCATTCCGTATTTCTTCTCAGCCATGATCTCTTACCCCCTTACATCTTCTCGATCTTGAACATGCCGCCGGAACGGCCCGGGCTGGCCGCTTCGTTGTCGGAATATATCTGCAGGATGCCCTGCTGGCCGAGCACCGGATCGAGCATGGTCAGCAGACGAGTGCCTGCGCCGATCGCCGGATCGCCCTTGGTGAGCTCGCCGTCAATCTCGATGTCCTGCGCACCGTAGGCAAGATGGCCGTAGCCGAAGGAAACGGCGATGCCGCCCTTCACCTGGCCGGCGCGAACCATGGCCTCGCCCTCGGTCACGTCGCCCATCGGCGTGACGGCGCGGATCTTGTCGCCGTCCTTGATGCCCAGGGCAGCCGCGTCCTCGTCGTTGATCTCGATGTAGTTGTGCGAGCAGATGTCGCGCATGATCGGGCTGTTGGACTGCATGGAGACGGAACGGAAGCGCGGCTTGTGCTCGGATGCGCCGAACGGGAACTCGTCGCGCGAGAACAGCTCCTCGACTGGAGTCATGTCGGAGGCTCGCTCCGGGTTCCAACGGAGAACCGGTTCCACGACCTCGCCGGTGAAGGCGTTCTTGTAGGTCGTGCGCGCCTCGCTGTAGAAGTACGCCTGGAAATCCTTCTCGTAGCCGTAGCTGCGTCCGCCTTCGGGATCGGGATGCACCTTCTCCATGGGCCAGTAGCGACCGCCGCGAGACAGAACCGTCTCGACCTTCGGCCACTCCTCTTCCTTGACGGCGTCTTTCCACCCCTGCGGCAGATCCTCGAGGCCCTGCATGTGCTCTTCTTCGGAGGAGATGTCCTCGACGGGCTCATCGTCGGCGTACGCCATGTTGGCGACGACCTTCATGTAGAGGTCGGAGGCGTCGTTGAGCGGGTAGGTGTTGCCCTCCATGTCAGGGATGGCGTCATCGCCCCAACCGGGCAGCCCGCACGCCTTGGCGACATCGACGCAGAACGCCTCCCAGCTGGCGTAACGACCGTCGTCGAGCTGAATGCTCTCAGGCGTCTTCACCGGCCAGCGGAGGGTGCGGCCGTAGCCCGTGAACGTGGTGCCGATGTTCGGCAGACCGAACGACTCGAACGGCGTGGTGTCCGGAACGATGTAGTCGGCCAGCTGAGCGTGCTCGCCAACGAACACGTCGCAGGCGATGTGCAGCGGCAGGATGGACGGATCCTTGAACTTGTCCATGACCTCGGGCTTCATCGAGCCGGGAGTCGCCTGGAACGTGTTGCACATCCACGAGACCAGAATCTTGCACTGGTACGGGTACTGGTTGACGATGGATGCCAGCAGCTGGCTGTCGGAGCTTCCGACGAGCGGATACCAGGGCAGCGTCGGCTTCGGATCGGTCTCACCGGCCTCGACGCGCTTCTTGTACTCTTCGGTCTTCTCCCAGGCAATGCCCGTGCGGGAGATGTCCGTAGCATTCTTCTTCGAAACGTTCGGCTTACCCTCGATGGTAGAAAGGTCGTAGCGCGGACCCTTGCCCGTCGCGGAGGGGCCGGGGCTGTTCGGCGGGTTGCCGCCGACCATCTGGTTGGCGCCCACGATGGCGTGCAGCAGGTTTGCGCCGATCATGGAGTCGGTGCCGTTTACGCCGCAGGCAGAACCGCCCTTGTGGCACACGCTGACGCGCGGACCGTGGGAGGTGTACTCCTTGGCAATGCGCTCGATGTCGGCAACGGAAACGCCCGTGATCTCGGAGTATTCCTCGATGGTGTACTCCATGATCGCATCCTTGAGGATCATGAAGGACGTGCGAACCGCAACGCCGTTCACCTCTCCCTCGAACTCGAGCTCGCCCGTAGAGCAAGCGTCGGTGTCGCAGGGCTCGCCGGTCTCGGCGTTGATGCACACGAACTGATCGACCGGCTTGCCGTCCTTGTCGAGCTTCTCGGGAACGTTGAGACCGGCGTCGGCAGGACGCATGAGCTTCCTGTAGTTGGGATGATTCTCGTCCGTGATGACCAGGAACGTGGCGTTGGAGTACGAAGCGTACCCGCCGGCGATGGCCGCCTTCTGGTTCGTGAACGAAATGGCCGCAGCATCGTAGGTCTTGTCCTCGATCATCTTGCGCACCAGAGCCGCGCAGAAGGCGGAGTTGGTCGCGGGCTTGATCGGAATCCAATTGATGCCGGGCAGCGTAGGAGTAACGCAACCGTTGGCGAGCGTGCAGTCGAGCACGTCGATCTTCAGCTCACCGGATGCGAGCCGGGCAGCAGTACGCTTGCCGGAGCTCTGATAGTTGATCATGCTACCGCCGGGGAAAGCGCCCAGCCAGATAGCGTATTCGGCTTCTTCAGGATCAGGGGTGCCGCCAGAACCCTTATTTGCCAGCGAACTCGCTGAATTGGCAACGGCTCAACTGGAGCCATGGCCGATCGAGTTGATCGAGCCATAAGAGCTGGCGAGGCGGCTCTTGAAATCGCTTCGACCGTCAGGACGGCTTCCGAGGAACACCACCTGATTGGACTTCGCACCCAAGCTGGGAAGCTCGGGATTGATCGGGGTCTCCGTGTCGCGGAGAGCCTTGAAGCCTTCGATCTCCTGGTCTTCGCCGAT
>ERZ1034920.1147-NODE-1147-length-17934-cov-5.359080_pt1 | contig 17934 bp, 11 predicted proteins | sample MGYA00520688_ERZ1034920 | MGnify/ENA primary metagenome ERZ1034920 (study PRJEB33766, sample SAMN09781785) | gut metagenome | biome: gut microbiome | host: Homo sapiens | place: Madagascar | study: EMG produced TPA metagenomics assembly of the PRJNA485056 data...
CGCGACGAAGAGGGGGCGACCTGCCGAAGGGGCTTCACTACGTTCAGAATGACACTTTTTTAATCTGTCATCGCGAGCGTAAGCGTGGCGATCCCCGCAATAATGGTCGGAGTGGCTGTAGTTATTCGTTATTTCTTTTCGGCGATGCGACGTTTGCAAAGTTCGATAAAGTCTTCGACCTTCATCTTACCGATATCGCCCTGCGCTCTGTCGCGGACGGCTACTTCGCCCGAAGCCGCTTCCTGCTCGCCGATAACGAGCATGTAAGGAATACGCTCTAACTGCGCGTCGCGAATCTTCTTGCCGATCTTTTCGCTTCTTACGTCCTTATCGGGGCGAAGTCCCGCGTCGAACAACTTTTTATAAACTTCTTCGGCGTACGCTTCGCTCTTTTCGGATACGTTCATAACGCGCATCTGTACGGGCGAAAGCCAAAGCGGGAATTTACCCTCGTAATGCTCTATCAAAATACCGATAAACCGCTCTATCGAGCCGAATACCACGCGGTGAATCATTATCGGTCTGTGCTTCTCGCCGTCTTCGCCGACGTATTCCGCTTCGAATCTTTGCGGAAGTTGGAAATCAAGTTGAATAGTTCCGCACTGCCACGTTCTGCCGATAGAATCGGTAAGGTGAAAATCGATCTTCGGACCGTAAAACGCGCCGTCGCCCTCGTTGACTACGTATTTGAGATGCAATTCGTCCAAAGCCTCTTTAAGCGCGTCGGTCGCCTGTTCCCAGTCTTCGTCGCTGCCCATGCTGTCTTCCGGGCGGGTGGAAAGTTCGACGTGATACTTAAAGCCGAACATAGAATATACTTCATCGATAAGTCTTACAACGCCTTTGATTTCGGAAGTGATCTGCGAAGGCGTCATGAAGATATGAGCGTCGTCCTGCGTGAAGCATCTTACTCTCATCAATCCGTGAAGTTGACCCGATTTTTCGTGTCTGTGCACCAGACCGAGTTCGCCGATACGCAAAGGCAAATCTTTATAACTATGCGGTTCGAGTTTATAAACGAGCATACCGCCGGGACAGTTCATCGGCTTGATAGCGCAATCTTCGCCGTCGATTTTGGTTGTATACATATTTTCTTTGTAATGATCCCAATGCCCCGAAGTTTCCCAAAGACTACGGTTAAGAATTATAGGAGTGGAAACTTCGACGTAACCCTCTCTGCGGTGAATCTGACGCCAGTAATCTATAAGAGTGTTACGGAGCGTCATTCCGTTGGGAAGGAAAAACGGGAAACCTTTGCCCTCGTTCAGAAGAGCGAAGAGTTTAAGTTCTTTGCCGAGTTTGGTATGGTCGCGCTTTTTGGCTTCTTCGAGCATGGTAAAGTACGCGTCCATATCCGCTTTTTTGATAAACGCCGTGCCGTAGATACGGGTAAGCATTTTATTTTTCTCGTTTCCGCGCCAGTACGCGCCCGCGAGTGTGGTGAGTTTGAAAGCCTTTATAAGACCGGTGCTCGGAAGGTGCGGTCCGCGGCATAAATCGGTAAAATCACCCTGTTTATAGAAAGAAATGACAGAATCTTCGGGCAAGTCGTTGATAAGTTCGACTTTATAAGGCTCTTTGTATTTGGTCATAAGTTTTATCGCGTCTTCTCTCGGGAGTTCAAAACGCTCTATCGGAAAGTTACCCTTTATTATCTTTTTCATCTCTTCTTCTATCTTGGCAAGATCGTCCTGCGTGATAGGAGTTTTGAAATCTACGTCGTAATAAAACCCGTTTTCCACAGTCGGACCTATAGCCAGCGCGCAGGTAGGATAAATGTGCTTAATCGCCTGCGCGAGTACGTGCGCGCAGGTATGACGATAGATGTTAAGCCCTTCGGGGTCTTTAAGAGTTATTATCGTAACTTCCGCGTCTTCATTTATGACGTGAGAAAGGTCTGCGAGATGACCGTTCACCTTGCCTGCAATCGCGTTGCGTTTAAGCCCTTCGCTTATCGCGCCCGCAACGCCCGCTACCGTAGTTCCTTCGGAAAGTTCAAGCACGCTTCCGTCGGTAAGTTTGATTTTCATAATATTTCCTCCGTTTGTTACCTTAATAAAAATAAAACGCCCTTGCAAAAATTGCAAGGACGAAATTTGTCATTCCGCGGTTCCACCTTAATTGCCGCTTAAAAAGCGACCGCTTTATCGCCGCTTAAAGCGGGCGAACGCTTCGCGCTCCGCAAGCGGTTTCGCATATCTGCCCGTAACCCCGGTGTCTTCCAGCCAAAGGACACCCTCTCTCGTGGTCCGTAAACAAACGCTACTTGTCTTGCTCAACGCACAGATTGTAACTTAATTATAGCCTATCGAAAAAATTTGTCAACTCTTTTTAGACCTATTTATCTATTTATCGAAATTTTCGTATTTTCGATTAACGATAAAACGAGATTTCTTACCGATCGCTCGTTTCGTGCCGACGATTCGGATTATCGGGCGCGCCGGAGATTAGTTCCGCGAGCCGCTCGTTTTCGTCGTTAAAAAAACGTTATTTTTGATTATAATACTTCAACAGACTTTTCAGCACCCGAATTTGTTTATCCATAGCCTTTCCGTCGTCGGTTTCTTTAACGAGTATGCGCTTGTCGTATTTTTTAAGCAACCTGTTTGAACTTTTCAGATCGGAATTACCTCTGAATACGCCGTCAACCGAAAACCCCGGCTCGTGGCTCACGAGATACAAGCCTTCCGAATTGCTTATAAGCGTATAACCGCCTATCCCCGTTTTTAGGCTGTACGCCTTAGATAACCCTCCGTCTATCGTTATATGCCGACAATTCCCGCTTTCGGGCATTTCGCCGTCTTTTACGCGAACGGGCTTATGCCCGTTAACTATTACGGCGTACTTTCCGTTCGCCCCGAATTCGTTTAATACCTTAAGGCAGTATTCTTCCGTCTTTACGAAGTTATAATACGGATCTTCTTTTTCGCACAACGAGCCGCCGAAATATTTTTCGTAGGTACGCATTTTATCGCGGCCGAAGAGCGGCGATTTTTTTCCGCACCATAAATACCAGGTATAATCTACGGCGTATTTATCGCCGCGCGCGGCGTTTTTGACGACGGCGTTAAGTTTATCGTATAATTTTTTCCCGGAGTATTTTTCGTTACCGACGGAAACAAGCGAAAATTCCCCGTTTTCTTCCGTCGGCACGCATCCGTGCATAATTAAATTTCCGTTGAAAACTTTATACAGGCTCCCCTTTCTCAACAGAAAATCTACGTGCTCCGACAATCGCCTGCTTGACGAAAACTCCCCTATAAGATAATTAACAAGTTCTTTCTCCTTGTCAGTCAGCCCGTCGTTTTCAAAAAGAATTCTGTCGTCCATCTCGAATTCGCCGTGATTTCTTATAAGTTCGTTTTCGAGTTTTAATTGTAAAACGGTAACCGCTTTGGTCATCTTGCGCAAAACGGCGTTGCGTTCGAGTTCGCTTTCCGTGCCGTAAAGATCGGATATGACGAATTTCTCGCAATCGTCGTCGGCGTATTCTTCCAACGCAAAACTCATTAAGGGGCGCAGATTTATTCCGTAGTTTTCAATAACCTGCAAATTGCGGTAAAGGCAATTTATACGCAGCAGATTACATATAAGAGCCGCGTTACCGAAAGACGCGCCCATCCAGAGTATATCGTGATTGCCCCACTCTATATCCAGCGAATGATAAGCGGCAAGTTTATCTATGATTTTCGGCGCGCCGTTGCCGCGGTCGTATATATCCCCTACCACGTGCAACCTGTCTATTGCCAGTCGTTGAATTAAATAACTCATACGAATTATAAAGTTTTCAGCATTGCCGAGCTCGATAATTTCGCGAATGATGCCGTTATAATATTTCGCCTTGGATATGCTGTGATACGGCATATTTATAAGTTCGTCGATTATATAACGATATTCCGTCGGAATGGCTTTTCGCACTTTCGAACGAGTATATTTTGCCGTAGTAAGTTTTATGACTTCGATTAAACGCCTTAAAATTTCCGCGTAAAAAGCAGACGTTTTTTCCTTTTCGGGGGTACGCGACAAATACTCTTCGGGATAATAAATAAGCGCGGCGAGTTTGTTTTTTTCGTCCTCGGACACGCTTTTACCCAAAGCAAGGTCTATCTTCGTACGGATAACCCCCGAAGCGTTCCTTAATATATGTAAAAATATTTCCGATTCGCCGTGTAAATCGCTTAAAAAATGTTCCGTACCCTTCGGCAGCCCCTGAATGGCTTTTAAGTTGATGATTTCAGTCATAACTGCCTGCGGCGTCGCAAATTGCTTTGATAAAAGTTCAAACTCTCCCTGTTTCATTTACCTCTTCCGACAATCTCCGATCATACTTTATATAGATTATACATTAAAACGCCGTTTATGTCAACCCCCGACGTTATAATATATAAAATTTCTAAAATAATATATAAATATCGCCCTTTGTTTTTCGAGGCGAAATTTGAAATTTATATTACGCGCGCGGCGTTCCATAAAGATTACCGAAAACAGCCCGTGCGCGTATCGCCCGGGCTATTATCGTTATTTTATGCAGACGGATTGTTAAAGGATTATTTTCCGCCCTATTTCGCTCGTATAAACTTTCGTAACACCTTTTCGCGCATAAGGTCGCGGATATGCAACGACGAATCAAAATTCTAATTCCGACCATGATATAAAAATAAAACCTTACCCGATTCGGGTAAGGTTTTATCTGGTGCACCATAAGGAATTCGATCGCCGTCGGCGGACTCCCGACAAACAGTTCACCGAAATGTTTGGTTTGCGTTAAATCTCTTTCGGCGTTTTATCCCCCGTATCGCAAACAAACCGCCGCATTCGGCGGTTTTCTCCCTAATTCGAATTCCTTATTTCTCACTTGTAAACCAAATAAAGGGCTGGGTCAAAATTGACCCAGCCCTTTATTTGGTGCACCATAAGGAATTCGAATCCCTAACCTTCGGTTCCGTAGACCGACGCTCTATCCAATTGCGCTAATGGTGCGTACTTCAAAAAAGCCTTATAAGTATAAAACTTTTCTTTTCCTTTGTCAAACGTTTAACCGTCGTTACGTAATGTTTTTTATTTTTCTTCGGTTTCGTCAGGCTCCGTTTCTTTATTTTTGCGCTCTTCTTTAATTTCCGACTTCTTTTTATAGGTGAATTTCTTCTCTTCGCCCCTTACGAGTCTGCCGATGTTCGCCCGATGTAAAAATATTACCGCCAGACCGACGAACGCGCAAAGCCCTGCCTTATACCAGGTAAACGGGACGTATCTGCCGAACACTATCATATACGAACTTACTCCTAACGCGGCAAACAATATTCCCGCGACGATAAGAGCGATTGCCGCCGATATAGACGATACCGACACGATTTTGCTTATAAAAAACGCTATAAAGAAAACCGCTACGGCGATTAAAAATATCTTCCAGTCTATCATAAGCGCGATCGCCGCGCCTACCGTAACGCATTTACCGCCTTTGAAACCGAAATAGAGCGGGTAAGCGTGTCCGACGAAGCAACCCATGCCCGCCAGCACGTAAGCGAGTTCATAATGCTCGAAACCGCTATACAACAGATGAATCAACAGCGGAATAAGCATAGAAACGACCGCTTTAAGAAAATCGCCCGCCAGCGTCAGAATTCCGCCCGTCAAGCCGTATACGCGCGCCATATTGGTCGCGCCGGCGTTATGGCTGCCGTAGTTTCTTACGTCGCCTTTATATATGAGTTTAGATAGCAACACCGACATGCTGATCGAGCCGATCAGGTAGCCGATTACCGTGCTTAACACTACTAAAAATATATCCAAATACGTTTACCTCGAATACCGTTTAATTTTACGATTTTGAACGGATAATGTCAACCGTTTTTCGCTTTAACGTTCTTCTTTTCGTCGTTAAGATAATTATCAAGATCGCCGTTCAGGTCTTTTTTATTACGCAAACCGAAGAAGAAATTGAATTTTTCTTTAATTTCCTGCGCCTTTTTGGCCGCCGAAAGTTTGAAAGCCTCGTATTTTACGACGATTTGCTTATCTTTCGCCCACTTTCTTACTTTTGCAACGACTTTGAACGAATAGCAGATGTCGACTATAAACACGCCGAAATACAGCCCTACGCCGAACGAAAACCACGGGTTTTCACCCAACCACAAAGCCGCGTCGACGAAAAATTTATGAAGAAACAGATAATACACCGCTCCTATTATTCCCCAGAAAAGAGTAAATAACGGGCATATTATACCCTGGATATTACCCCATCTGTCGGAATAATCCCAAAGTTTGACGTTCAGACCTTTAATAAAGATAAGTCCCGTGATATATTCGACGAAAGTCATGGCGAAAGTGATTATAGCGATGACGAAAACCGCTCTCCACACGGGCGAAGCGATAAACGAATAATTAAAAGACGAGATAAAAAACAGGCAGACCGTGCCGACGCCGTAAAGCGGCAGGCAAGGTCCGGTCAGAAATCCCGGATTTATCCATTTTTTATGGACTATTCTTCTGAAAACGAGTTCGATAAAATAGCCGAGTGTTCCGCCTAAAATGAAAATAAGCGAATAAATTATCAGATAAGCCATAAGTTACTCCTTATTATTTACTTATCGTACGGAATCAAACCGCGTCGGAAGCGTTTTCGGCGTTCTGCGCCAAAGCGAGCATAAGTTTGATTCTGTTATCCTGATTGACCTTTGACGCGCCCGCGTCGTAATCGACCGCCACGATGTTCATATCGGGGTTACGGTCTTTAAGCGGCTTCATCATGCCTTTCCCGCAAATATGGTTAGGCAGACAGCCGAACGGTTGAGCGCAGATTACGTTTTTGACTCCCCTTTCTTTGAGTTCGAGCATTTCGGCGGTCAGAAGCCACCCCTCGCCCATTTTTACGCCCGTATCTATATAACCGTCTACGAGTTTTACTATTTCGTCGAAAGGCGTCGGGGCGTCGAACACTTCGTAACTATTTATCACGCCTATAAAACGCCTTTGCTTGGCGAGCAGAAATTTATAAAGGAAGGTAAACACGGGCAACATTTTACGGTTAAGCCCGAAAAGTTTACAGTCGGTGATTTTAGCGTAAACGGTGTATATAAAGAAGTCCATAAGTCCCGGAACGACGGGCTCCGCGCCTTCTTTCAGAAGCAATTCTTCGAGCCCGTTATTGCCCAGCGCGGAAAACTTGACGTATATCTCGCCGACCACGCCTACGCGTACTTTATTCGTCTTATCGACGGGTATCTGCTTAAATCTTCCGAGGATTTTTTTACAATGCTTTTCGACTTCCTTAAAAGAAAGTTTCATACGTTTTACGGCTTTGCCGAGTTCTTCGGTTATCTCGTCCGCAATGCGTTTCGTTTCCCCTTTATTCTTCTCGTAAGGCTCGACCTGATTTTTCAGCGACAAAAGCAGATCTCCGTAAAAAACGCAATAAAACATCTTTATCGCAAGCGACGGCGTAATCCTGAAACCCGGATGCTTTTCGAGTCCGTTAAGACTTACGGAGATTACGGGAACGAATCCGAACCCCGCTTTTTTCAACGCTTTGCGAAGCAAAGATATGTAGTTTGACGCTCTGCACCCGCCGCCCGTCTGAAAGTAGATAAGCGCGGTTTTATGCACGTCGTACCTGCCGCTTTGAAGCGCGTCTATAAACTGACCTATGACTAAAATCGCGGGATAGCAAGTGTCGTTATGAACGTATTTAAGTCCCGTTTCGGCTATTTTTTTGCCGTGAGTAGACAACACGTCCACGTCGTACCCCTCGGATTTAAGATACTCGGCGATTATCTTGAAGTGCATCGGAAGCATTTCCGGCACGAGTATTTTATAGGTCTTTTTCATTTCCTTGGTGAAAGGAATATAATTGAGTTGCTTTTTCATTGCTTATTTCCCCTCTCCTCGATCGCTCCGAGCAGACTGCGAAGTCTTATTTTTACGCTGCCCAGATTCGTGATTTCGTCGATTTTGAGTTGCGTATAAATTTTATCGGCGTTTTCGAGTATACGCCTTACTTCGTCGGTAGTAATTGCGTCCACGCCGCAACCGAACGAAACGAGTTGACAGAGTTCCACGTCTTTATTTTCCGCAACGAAATACGCCGCTTTATAAAGCCGAGAATGATAGGTCCATTGATTGAGCACGTCGATTTCGGTGTTTTTGTTCTTCGCTAAGTCGCAAACGGAATCTTCGCTGACGACCACGAAACCGAGCGATCTTGCAAGACGGTCTATACCGTGGCAGATTTCTTCGTCTATATGATAGGGTCTGCCCGCCAGAACGAGTATTCTTTTGCCGTGTTCGCGGGCGAATTTCAAGGCTTTTACGCCCTCTTCTTTTACGAATTTACGGTAAGCGTCGAGTTGCTTAAAGCCTTTTTCGACCGCTTTCGAAATTTGCGAAGAAATAAAGTTAAACTTCTTGCCGAAAATTTCTTTAAGTTCTATTTTTAATTGTTTTTTATCGTTGATATTGAGATACGGATACCAGAAATCAACCTTTTCGAGCGCGTCTACGTTGCCCCTTAACAGTTCGGAATAATACGCCACGACGGGGCAATTATAGTGATTGTCGGCGTCTTCGTCGATATTATACGGCAGGCAGGGATAGAACACTCCGTCAACGCCGTCGTCGATAAGTTTGATTACGTGCCCGTGCATGAGTTTCGCCGGATAGCAAGCCGTGTCGGAAGGGATGGTAAACTGACCGAGTTCATATATTCTCTTGCTCGACACAGGCGAGAACACGACGTCGAAACCGAGAGCCGAGAATATACCGTGCCAGAGCGGCGCGAGTTCGTAAGTCCCCAGCCCCAACGGCAACCCCATTTTATATCCGCAGTTTTTTCTGTCTTCCGCAAGGCGTTTAAGATACGCCCGCTTCGATTCGTAAACGTCGGGATAATCGACGTATAGCGAGGTTTTACCCGTCGGACGATCGCAGTTGTTGCCGGATATAAAAGTTTTTCCGTCGGAAAATTTGTTGACGGTAAGTCGGCAACGATTAGTGCATCCCCCGCAGGTCGTAGCCTTGGTTTCGACCGAGAAATTTTCGAGTTCTTCTACGCCGGCAAGCGTACTCTTCGTTTTGCCGATGACTTTCAGAGCCGCTCCGTACGCGCCCATAAGCCCCGCCACGTCGGGACGGATGACTTTCGCGCCGACCTCGCGTTCGAACGCGCGAAGCACGGCGTCGTTATAAAAAGTACCGCCCTGAACGACTATTTTTTTGCCGAGTTCGTCGGCGGAATTTACCCTGATGACCTTATACAAAGCGTTTTTGACGACGCTTAAAGCAAGCCCCGCAGAAATATCTTCGACGGTAGCGCCGTCTTTTTGCGCCTGTTTGACGGACGAGTTCATAAAAACGGTGCAGCGGCTGCCCAGATTTACGGGGCGAGCGGCGAAAAGTCCGATTTTTGCAAATTCTTCCGCCGTATAGCCGAGAGCCTTGGCGAAAGTTTCTAAAAACGAGCCGCAACCCGACGAACACGCTTCGTTGAGCATAACCGCGTCTATCGCACCGTTTCTTATCTTGAAGCACTTAATGTCCTGCCCGCCGATGTCGAGTATAAATTCGACTTCGGGACAGAAATATTTGGCTGCGGTATAGTGAGCGATGGTTTCTACCACGCCTTCGTCGACGGAAAAGGCGTTTTTTACGAGTTCTTCGCCGTAACCCGTAACCGCGCTGCCGCAGATTTCGGCTTCGCTGCTTAAAAGCGAATAAAGTTCGAGCAATTTTTCTTTGACGACCGCCAGAGGCTCGCCTTTGTTCGCGCCGTAATACGTGTATAAAAGTTGCTTGTCTTCGCCTACGGCGCACAACTTGGTGGTCGTGCTTCCGCAATCGATACCGACGTAAACTTTGCCCTTATAAGTCCTTATATCTCCCCTTTTTACCGAATACGCAGACTGTCTTTTTATAAACTCGTCGTATTCTTCGCGGGTTACGAATAACGGAGCGGTAACGTCGCCGACGACGCCGTCGCCGCACTTTTCTATCGTTGCCAGAAGATCAGATAATTTAGTCTGTTCAGCCGCTTTTCCGGCGTAATAAGCCGCGCCGAGCGCGACCGCATAACGGGCGTATTCGGGGAAAATCGCGTTTTCGTCGGAAAGTTTAAGCGTTTCTTTGAACGCCTTTTGAAGTCCTTTAAGGTAGAAAAGCGGACCTCCGAGAAAAAGCACTTTCCCGTCTATCTTTTTACCTCTCGCAAGCCCCGCAATCGTCTGCGTAACGACCGCTTTATAAATACTTGCCGCGACGTCTTCTTTTCTCGCGCCCTGATTAAGGAGCGGCTGTATATCCGATTTAGCGAAAACTCCGCAACGGGAAGCGATCGGATAAGCCTTTTCGGCTTTAAGCGACAATTTATCGAGTTCGTCCGCCGAAACGTTCAGAAGAGTAGCCATCTGGTCGATAAACGCGCCGGTCCCCCCCGCGCAAGTGCCGTTCATACGCTCGTCAAGACCGCCGTTTTTGTCGATGAAAATCATCTTGGCGTCTTCGCCGCCGAGTTCGATGACGCAATTTACGCCTTTTTCTTTATACTTTACGACTTCGCCCTCGGCGTAGACTTCCTGCACGAAAGCAACGCCCGCTTCGGAAGCAAGACCCAGCGCAGCCGAACCCGAAAGAGCGGCTTTTACGGTTATATCGCCCTTTTCGTTAAGCAAATCTCCGAGCATAGCCACGGTCTTTTCTCTTACGGCGGAATTATGCCTTTCGTACCTCTCGTACAAAACGCTTTCTCCGTCGGTAAGTACGACCTTCGCCGTCGTCGAGCCTATATCTATACCTAAATCGTAAATTTTTTCGTTAGTCATATCATAACGTATTTTATCACAACGACGAAAATAAATCAATCTCTCGTGCCGTTTGCCCGAACAATTAATTAATTTTTCATACATATTTACCGAAACGATAATTTTTTTCAATAAAAACGCTTGCGAAAACGGAATAAAAATATTAAAATATGCGCGTATGAAAAAGATACGCGCTTTTTTTGATAAATTGACCCGTCCTATAGATTTGACGGCAGGCGTTCCGTGGAAGGTTTTGCTTCGCTACGGCGCGCCCATAATGCTCTCGTACTTTCTGCAACAAATCTACGTCCTGACGGACGCGATTATATGCGGGCAGGTTTTATCCGCCGAACAGGTCGCCGGAGTAAACGACACCTTTCCTCTTACCTTTTTCTTTTTGCAATTTGCTTTCGGTTGCACCGCCGGTTTCGGAGTTATAACCGCCAAATGCGTGGGAGCGGGCGACGAAAAAGGAGCAAGACAATCGTTCGTTTCGCAAATATATCTTTCCGTCGTGATTTCCGTCATTCTGACGGTTGTATCGATTTGCCTTCTGCCTGCTCTGCTCGGGATAATCAACGTTACCACGGCAAATAAAGTCGTCTACGATTCGGCGTATATTTATTGCTTTATCATTTTCGCCGGGATAATCACGCAGATGGGCTACAACTGCATTTGCGGAATACTTCGTTCTTACGGCGACTCCGTTACCCCTCTTATATTCCTTGCGATTTCGACGGCGTTGAACGTCGGTCTGGACGTATTGTTTTTATCCGTATTCGAAATGGGCCCCGCGGGAGCGGCTTTGGCTACGGTAATAACGCAGGCGCTCAGCGTAATCGGATGCTTCGTATTTACGCAAATAAAATATCCGTCTTTAAGGCTTAAAAAAGAAGATCTCAAAGCGGGGTTCAAAACGCTTTGGGCGCACCTTAAACAGGGATTACCGCTCGGCTTACAGTTCTCGATACTTGCGATAGGCGTTATCATAATGCAAAGCGTTATCGTCAAATTCGATATCAAGTCCGACGGAATAATGGTTGCGGGAACGCCAGCCCAGAACGGATTCGGAGCGGCAAGCAAACTATTCAACTTTTTAATTTCGTTCTATAACGGGCTCGGAGCGGCAATTCTCGGTTTCAACGCCCAGAATTACGGCAAAGGCAACTTCGACAATATCAGAAAAGGCGTTTTACAGTCGCTCGTTTTGGTTGTTATATTATACGTTATCTGTCTTATATCCGCGCTTTTGCTAAGTATAAACGGCGCGTATCAATACGTGTTTATGAGTAAAGACAAGATAAACGCCGACACTATACGTTTCGGTAACGACTACGTTTTAGTCGCCTTTATCCCCTACTTTATATTAGGATTTTTAATCGTTATAAGGAGCGCGGTTCAGGGCGTTTGCAAGGCGGGATACGTTTTGGGAGCAGGAATTGCCGAATTGATCGCCCGCTCGTGTATATGCGCGTTTTTGCCGATTATAATAAACGGCGGAGAAATCAACGCTTCGGCGTCGAGATGGGCGTATATAGCGACGTGCGCGGGCGACCCCGGCGCATGGTTGTTCGCCTCGTTATTGTTACTTATCCCCTTATTCAAAAACATACTCGCAAAAAAATATTGATTTTGATTTAGGAGTTAATATGTCTATCAGTACAAGGTATTCAAACGATCCCAAAATAAAAGTTTTGAAACTCGATAAATTTTTTGAAACCTATAACTATTTGATAAATATTCCCAAATCCCATTTTTGGACTGATAAAACAAAACCGTCAGAATTTTGCGATTATATAAAATTCACCCCAACACTCTTAATTTATATTTCCTATGGCTCATATCAGATAAATTTTGGCAACGACACGAGAGAAGTATTAGAAAGCATATATGTCGCTTTTCGCGACGGAAAGACCGAATACACGCTCATTGATAACCAAATCGAGTTATTAAAACAAAGCCAAACACAATCACCTTCAATAAAAATTGATTCTGACATTAAAAAACTCGTTTATATAAAAAGTAAATTACCTAAATTTTTATCTGGTAAAAAAGAACCGATTATCAAATCTTTTGAAGACAACCTTATTGATACGGGATATAAAACAAACATTCCTTCTTTAATGAATAACTATGTTGTCTTCGACGTAGAAACGAACGGAATAAGAAAAATAAACGACGATTTACTTTCGCTTAGTATATACGACCCAACTTCTGGAATATGTTACCACAGATATTTCCCACTTTCTCTTCAACCGTTAGTATTGACTACTTTTATTAACGGCATTACAGATAATGACTTATCAAACGTAACCCATCTTGAACAAGATGAGTTAAATAAAGTTATTGAGTACTTTGATCTCAAAAATAAAACTTTGCTTTCTTACAGCGGTGGAAAGGGGGATTTTGATATAGCATTTGTTATTAATTATTGTAAAAGACATAATATATCCGGATTTGAAAATCTACACACTTACAATATAAAATGGCAACTACCAAGTACATTGTTCGGCTGTGAGGGACAACTGTCAAAAGATAATATATGCAAATTATTGCAAATTGATAACGTAACGAAAAAACACACTGGCATTAACGATTGTATATTAGAATGGAAACTTTTTGAAAAATTATCGAAAAATTACTATTTATTTTTACATGAAAAAATGTATAGACTAAACAGTAATTATATTATACCCGTAACCTATTTATTACAATATCGCGATATATCTACATATTATAATATTAAGATTCCAAATTTATGCGGAATACCTACTGAATTATTTCGCATAGACTTACCTCATAAATTAATAAGGTCTATAGAAAAATTCCCCACAAATATTACCGGCGTTACGATTGAGCACATGATTAACACAATGCTTAACGCACAACCTCAAAACAATAAAGACTTTTTAATAAATAACAGTAAGAATTTAGAGTATATCGGATCCCTAGACAATCGCATTATCTCTATCCCGATTTTCTTTACGGCTAACGGTTTAATAAAAGAAGTTGCAGATGAAGATAAGGAGATTATATCACAGATCAATAAAACATCAAAAAAAATATCATCTGCAATACACCCGCTTATCGATTACATACAAAACAACATATTAACAAGCGATATTAAAACTCAAGAGTTAGTCGTTTCACACGATAAAAAAGTTTTTGCTTTATGCGACTTATCCGACGAGAATCATGTCATTGAAATAAAAACAACAAATATTTTCAATAACAATAATCAATTACAAGATAAAATCGCAAAACAGTTGTTTTTTGAGTCAAATAAGCGACAAACTTATGTTTTACATATAGATTTTGATACTTATTATGAGCCTACAAGCGGAATGAAATTTACATCAAAGTTATCTTTTGCCTTGTATAAAATAGAATTGATTGAGAACAATGAAATAAACGTAATAAAAACGTTTAATTTATCAACCACAGATACCGACGTGCTAAAATTTATAGCCCTGAATCCAAATACTACAATAAGTAATATATCGAATAACCTACACTTATCTAAACCATGTATATCAAAAATAATTAAAACCTTAATAATATTAAAATATATTGCAAAAGAAAATCCTACTTCTAAAAAGTCTAAGTGGTTAATATTACGAGATATAAACGATACAAAAAACAAATATAAATTTGACGGAAAAAGTTATGTATTATTAAATTGATTATTCATTAAAAACTGTTACAAAGTTACTGCCCGCGGGTGATTTTATCACCACGCGGGCAGATTTTATTTTAATGGGTTAAGACAGTTTTTTGAGTTCGTAGAATTTGCCTTTTTTAGCGAGAAGTTCGTCGTAAGTTCCGCTTTCGACCATTTCGCCGTCCTGCATTACGATTATTCTGTCGGCGTTACGGATAGTGGACAACCTATGCGCGACGATGAAAGTCGTTCTGCCCTTTACGCTTTTGGATATAGCGTCCTGAACGTGTTTTTCGGATACGTTATCGAGAGCGGAAGTCGCTTCGTCCAAAATCAGGATTCGCGGATTACGGATAAGCGCGCGGGCGATAGTAATTCTTTGTTTTTGTCCGCCCGAAAGTTTACCGCCGTTTTCGCCTATCATGGTGTCTATTCCGTTCGGCAACTCTCCTAAAAATTCGTCTACGTTGGCGTCTTTTATGGCTTTCATAAGGTCTTCTTCGGAATATTTACTCATTCCGTAAGTTATATTTTCTCTTATCGTTCCCGAAAACAAAATGCTGTTTTGCGGAACGACGGATATATGATGCCGATACTCCGACAAATCGATTTCGTCGGTAGATTTTCCGTCTATATAGAGTTTGCCTTTCGTAGGCATTAAAAAACCTATTATCAAGTTCATTATCGTCGATTTACCCGACCCCGACGCGCCGACGAACGCAACGCACTCGCCGGGGCTGACTTTAAGCGAAAAATCTTTTACCACGTCCTGTTCGCCGTCGGGATAACGGTAAGATACGTTATCAAACTCCACTTCGCCGACGATGTCGTTTACCTTTTTCTTGCCGATATTATACTCCACGTCTTTGGCGTTCATTATTTCGGAAACCGATTCGAGCGCTTCCGCCCCCGTACCTATCTGCGGTATGACGTTGACGAGCGAAGTTATATAAGCCGACAGCGACGAGAACATCGACTGATACAGCACGACTTCGCCCACGGATATGTATTTTTTAAGAGCAAGGCACGCGCAAAAGACGAGGCACAAAGCGTTTAACAAAGTATTAACTACCCACGACCACGCGCCGAAACGGGCAATGGTTTTATCTACGTTTCTGCCAGAACCTTCGAGTTCGGATATGCTCTGTTTTACCGTTTTTATCTCTGTTTCTTCAAGTCCGTGAGATTTTGTTACGGGCGTCATAACGAGCATATTGGTGAGTTTGTTGCTCATATTCTCGGTCTTTATACGGTAATCGCGGTTACTTTGTCTGATCTTTTTACGAAACAGAACCGTAAGAAGCACGTTACACGGAATAACGCATATAAAAAACAACGCAACGAAACCGTTTTTATAAAACGCTATGACCGCCGAAATTATCGCGCTTATAACGTTAGGGATAATGCTTTGCAGAATACAGTTAAAAAGCGCGTCTACGGAGTCGGTATCTTTCAAAAATTTGGACTGAATTTTACCCGTTTCCATGTCCTTATGATAGGTTATCGACAGGCTTTGCAGTTTTCTAACGACCGTACTTTTAAGCCCGGCGCTCGTTCGGCGCAACGTTTTACTTACTATATGCCAACGCAAAATCGTCGTAGGAATATTCATAAGAATAAACGCCAGCATTATCGCCGAATCTATTATAATCCGTTGCCACGTGGCGTAAGTCGCTCCGCCGTCGGCAATAGCCCCCGTTACGACGTTTATTATATCCGAAGTCGCAAGCGGAACGATATACAGCGGCGACGACTGCAATATATATACGAGCGAACTTAAAATTATCGGCGCGATATTGATTTTTATGATCTTACTTAAAAATTTATTTTTTTTAACGCCCTTTCCGTTTACCGATTCTCTGAAAAGATAGTCGTAGTCGGGTATGACGTTTTCGCTTCGTTTTCGCATAAACTCTCCGTTATTATTAAAAAAGGTCAGTCGCAACGACTAACCTGCAAGTATTATATCCGTTATAGCATACGGTGTCAAGCGTTTACGACAAAAAAATATTTATCTGAAAAACGATTATAAAACAGCGGCCGACCGATAAATTAAACTTTATCGGTCGGCCGCTCGTTTTAAGGTATATGTAATAAGGGGAGAAATGTGCGAGTTATGCGTTTACGGATACGTCGATAGAAATTTCCGTTCCGTAATCGCTCTTAAAAGTAAATTTATACGCGTCTTCGGTTTTAGTTACCGTTACTTTGGATTCTTTACCGTTTGCCTTGTAACTTACGTAGAAAACGTTATCCTGCTTCGTATCTCTTACTATTTCGAGTTTACCGTCGTACTTATCGCCGTGAACGAGAGTCAACGAGATTTCGGTTCTGCCGTTTTCGTGTTCGAACTCGAATTCGGTTTTCTGAACGCGCGCTCCGTTTTTGTAGATTTCAAATTCGTAAGAAGTTTCGTTTTCATTCTCTTCGCGTTCGGTCGAATAACTGAACTGTACGTAATTCTGTTCGTCTTTAGACGTTCTGAACTCTACCGAAAATTCGCTTTCGTCACCCTCGGTTTTGAGTTCTTTTTCGCCGTATATCGCGTATTCCTTTTTATTTTCGCCCTCGCCGTAGACGATTAAGCCTTCGAGTTTGCAAGAAACTTTTTCTTCGGTAACGCCGTCGTCTTCGTCGGTTTCGGTTTCGGTCTTTAACGCGTTTTGATTATAATACATTTGGGCGACTACGTCGTCGTCGACGGTAACCGTCATAACGTATTCGTAATTATAAGCCGTTTTATCTTCGTTTACTTCGATTTTTTCTTTGATATTGCTCGAAACGAGTTTTTCGAACATGACGATATTGTTTTTGATTTCGGTCATATTCTGGTAAATATAACCGGTCGGAAGTTCGGTATTACCGTCGGCGTTAAACGAGCCGTTTACGCTTCCCGCTCCGCCGAGCGTATTAAGGTACGCCGCGCTGGAAACTGCGGAAGTCGCGTATACGTCGTTAGCGGTGGTAGTAGCGGTCTTGTTATCGGCGTCTTTCTTGCCTGTATTCGAGCAGCCCGCAACGCCTATACAAAGGGCGGCGCAAAGGGTAAGAGAGCCGAGAGCAGTCAACAATTTTTTATTCTTTTTCATAATAGTAATCTCCTTTTATTGGATTTTTTATCCGGACTTTTCGTCCTTTCTGCCTTATATACGATTTACGCGTTACGATTTTCCAACTTTTTCTGAATTTTTTTTAATTTCCGGTAAAAATTTTTACGCCGCGTAAAAACCGCCCTTCCGGGAGTATGCTCTCCCGCTTCAACGGGAGAGGTGGCGCGACGAAGATGGGGCGACCCTGCCTAAGGTTGCCACGCTACGCTCGCGATGACGTATTATTACGTCTTCCTAACGTAGTGAAGTCCCCCGGAAAGGCAAAACCGTCGGGCTTTCGACCTCTTTCGACGGCTTCGCCGCCACCTTCCCCGATAGGGAAGGCTTTATAGCGATATATAAAAGTGCGGCGGGGACCCGCTTTAATTTGGGTTCC
>ERZ1034920.1148-NODE-1148-length-17920-cov-48.534005_pt1 | contig 17920 bp, 19 predicted proteins | sample MGYA00520688_ERZ1034920 | MGnify/ENA primary metagenome ERZ1034920 (study PRJEB33766, sample SAMN09781785) | gut metagenome | biome: gut microbiome | host: Homo sapiens | place: Madagascar | study: EMG produced TPA metagenomics assembly of the PRJNA485056 data...
GATTGGTGTTTTTTATCAACATTGATGTATTAATTTTCTAATGTATTATACCAAACAATCCATCGTTTGTGACAATAAAAGCAAAGTGATGCAAAGAATAAATCGCAATACTGCCATCTGTACTTGTACAAAAAGTATGAATATGTAAATGATCTAATGTCGTTAATGTTTCCGTACTAGGATGATCATACTTATTCTTATAGCCTGCACTAATTAAGGCAATCTTACAATCTAAAGAATCCAAAAAAGCTGCGTCTGAACTTGTATTTGAACCATGATGTCCTATTTTGATCACATCCGCTTTTAAATCATATGCGTCCATCAATTGTTTTTCGATTTCTTTACTCGCATCGCCCATAAAAAGATAATTTAAATGATCGTATGTAAAATAAGAGATTATACTTGAATCATTTTCATCTTTCGCCATTCTTTCTTGAAGAAGTAAATAGAATGGGTATTCTACATTTACCTTATCTTTTGAATCCTTGATCACCTGTTTAATTTTAACCTTTTCTTTTAAACAATCATAACCACCACTATGATCAAAGTCATCATGTGTTAAAATCAAAGTATCGATTGTATGAATATTCTTGTTTTCTAAAAAAGGAAAAATAATACGTTCTACATTATCTCGATATAGGCTTTGACCACAATCAATCATTACTACACTTTTATAAAAAGGTTCTACAATGATACTACAATCGCCCTGCCCTATATTTAATGTATAAACTTGAAAGAAAGGATTACAAAATACTTCTATAAATGGAATGAGAAAAAGGATCATATATTTCCATTTAAAATGTTTAAGACATTGTATATAAACAACAATAAAGACAAAAATAAATACAAATTGTGGAGCATAATGAATTGTTAGAGATGGAATTTTTAATGTCAAAAAATCCGGAATAAACATTCCCAACAAGAATACACATCCATACAACTTTCGAAGTAAATTAAACAACAAGAACGAAACAATATCGACTTTCTTAAAGTAAATGAATAAGACGCTTATTAAAACCATCTTTTGTACGATCCACTTATGTTCTGTACAAAAATAGGATACAAGCTGCAAAAGAATAGGTAGTACAAACGATATAGACAGTACTTGTGTTGGATACAGAATAGAAAAGCATAAAATGGTAAATCCAATTTGAACGGATTTGGATTTAAAAAATAAGTAAGATATTTGATACAGAATAAATCTTGTCAATGAAAGTGTGAACACAAAGAAAGAGCCAAAGAGTATACTCAAAATTAATAAACTTATGCGAATCTTTTTATCTTCATACTTTCTTTTTAATAGATTAAACACGATAAAATAAGCACTAATATATCCATAACCTAACATAGTATAGATTTCATCAATCGTATCTTCATGAATTCCATAATATAAAGATAATAATACTTTTGAATTCTTTTGACTCGCTATATAGGCATATAGTTTGGATTTTAATGAAGTGGATTTCTTTATGAGTCTTACATCTCTTGTTTTATAAAATATATTTTTTGACGCATTATACTTTGTAAAACTAAAGAGTGTAAAATTGTCATCGGTATGAATCGGTTCTAAAGAATCGACTTGAATTTGATCCTTGAAATTTAAATCTAAATCACTCTGTACAAGCACACTTGTCCTATGATTTTTTGCGACATAATAACTTTGTTTGATTTCGGATATAGTATAAATTCCTTTTTCAGCCTCTTTACAAGGCTTGACTAAAACAATAGAGAATACAGAGAGTATCGTAAATACAATCAGAATTCTTTTACTATGAAATCTCTCATTTAAATACAATAAGAAACAAGAGCTAAAACAAAATATACAAAGAGGATCTTTTAAAATGATACAGGCCAAAAAGCCAAGACTTATAATCAACATCATAGGCAGATTTTATCCTTGATCTTATTAAATAAAGCTTCGCCAATGCCTTTTACGTCTTTAATTTGTTCTAAAGTTTGAAATGTGTTTCCTTGCCGATAGTCTATGATTCTTTGCGCAATGCTTGGACCAATGCCAGGAAGCGTTTGAAGCTCTTCTGAAGTTGCACTATTTAAAGATATAAGTTTGATTTCTTTGATTTCTGGAATAACGACAACATCTTTATCTTGAAGAATATGCGTAAAACTAATACTTGAAGTATCCGCATTCTCTAATAAAGGACCACTCATTTTAATAAGTTTTGAAATAGAACTATTCCGTTTAAGTGTATAGACACCTGGATTTTGAATGGCTCCTTTAATTTCAACTTCCATCAATGTAGGCTTTGTTTCTTTTAAAGTAATTGGAGTATATCGGTTAAAGCATGTAAAGACAAAGAAAATAATTGTACAAAAAAAGAGAAGAGTTCGTTTCATAAATATCACCCTTCTCTTATACGTTATTTTTTGATGTTTTTTTATTTTATTTCTAAAATTTTTACATCATAAGGTTCTTCAACACGTTTTACAGTACAAACATCCCCTACTTTGTGGTCCATGATCACTTCTGCAAGTGGAGTTGTGTTTGAAAGCTTACCATTAAATGGATCCGCTTCAATTGTACCAACGATATTGAATGTTACTTCTTGATTGTCTGATAAATCTAAAATCTTTACAGTCGATCCTAATTTAACAACATTCTTTTTCTTTTTATCTTCTACATCTGCAGATTCAGTAATGATTTCGGCATTTTTGATCATTGCCTCTAATTCACGAATACGACCTTCGACTTGCGCCTGGTGTTCTCTTGCCGCATCGTAGTCCGCATTTTCGGACAAGTCACCTTGTGCACGAGCTTCTTGTAACTCAACGATAACTTCTTGACGCACTTTATGAACTAGGTTTTCATGTTCATTAACTAAATCATTATAACCTTCTTGGGTAACGTAAAATTTTTCATTTGCCATGTGGTATCACTCCTTGTATTTAGCACAAAAAATTATAGCATAATCCTTGAATTATGCAAAACATTGTTACAGATTTAATCCTAATTCTTCGCAAATCTGTTGATGTTCTTCATATGTTTTTGAATAATGGACTTTACCATCCAACTTATTGTAAATATCGGCCGCAAAGAATAGATAATCTGTCTTTTTAGGTGCAAGCACAGCCTTGATTGCGTCATCACCCGGATTTAAGATCGGCCCAATTGGCAAACCTTCATGTAGATACGTATTGTATGGTGAATCGATTTCTGGATTGGTTTCACAATCTTTAGGATCTTTAAAATCATCATATAATGCATAACATACTGTAACACTCGATTGAAGTTTTATGCCTTGTTCTAAACGATTATGGAAAATACCTGCGATCATTTTCATATCTTCTTTTGAACTTGCCTCAAATTGAACCACACTTGCCAAACTGATGACTTGTTGCACAGAACACTGACTCTTTGAGAACAATTCCTTGTTCTCTTTATACATCACTTCAAAGCGGTCTAGCATAATCCGAGTGATTTCATCAATGGAATCCTCTTTTCCTAAATAATACGTATCTGGGAATAAATACCCTTCTAGTTTTACTTTGTAGTTGGAATTGTTTAAATCATCCACATTGATAAATGAATAATCTTTCGCTAGTTTTTGAATATATGAAATATCATTCCATTGATTTAAGATTTCTTCAGACGAAAACTTTCCATCATATAAATTGGATATTTCAGCCGCTATTTCTTTTGCCCATTTTCCTTCCGGTACCTTTAATATCAACGCATCCTTCTTAAGTTTTGTACTATCTTGAATATACGATAATATTTCTTTTACACTCATACCATCATTCAACTCAAATGTTCCGGCCACAAAATTTGTATTGTGACTTGCCTTGGCATACAACTTTGTCACTGTCGCATTTGAAATCAAATTTTCATTTTCTAAATTTTCTACAACCTGATCAAGCGCATCTCCGCTTTCAATTGTGAATACTATATTCTTATCCCCATTGCCCGTACTTGACAAGTCTTTTTTTACCACAAAAACACCTGCAAGACCAGCGATAATTAAAATACATACAACGACTAATAAAACAACTCTTACAGAATTGACTTTACGCCTAGTCGGCATTTTCCTCATCCTCAACAAATGTGTTGATTACTTCTTCAACCATATCCCATTCTGCTTCACTTTCGATTGGAATCAATTGACCCTTGTCATCATAACGAGAGGCATATACTTCGCCCTCATCTAAATCTGGATCTTGGAAAACAACATATTGACATCCCGTTTCATCACTATCAAAAGTGAATAGAATCGTCATCTTTTTTTCGTTTCCATTTTCATCTTTAACATATAAACAATTTGAATCTAACATACATTACTTCCTTTCAAAAATAAAGGAGGACATTAAAATCCCCCGTTTTGTCTGTCCAAAAAACTCTGTAAAATTTGAACCGCAGCCATTTGATCAATTACTTTTTTACGTTTCTTTCTAGAAACATCCCCCTGAAGTAAAATTTTCTCAGCTGCTACTGTTGTAAGTCGCTCATCCCAAAGATGAACTTTAATTCCAGAAGATTCTAATTTCTTGGCAAATTCACAAGATATTTCACCACGAATTCCGATATCTCCATTCATGTGCTTCGGTAAGCCTAAAACTACTTCTTTTACTTTATTTTCCTGAAGCAATTTCAAAACTTCTTCCAAACAAGCATCATAATCATCCGATTCAAAACGCACAGTCGTTAAAGCACGACACGTAATATGAAGCGCATCACAAATCGATACACCACACGTTTTCGAACCAAGATCTAAACCAATGATACGATCCATTATTTATCCAAATAGGCACGTACTAATTCTTCAATGATTTCATAACGTTCAATCTTTTGGATCAAGTTACGAGCATTCTTGTGAGAAGAAATATACGCAGGATCATTACTGATCAAGTAGCCAGCAATTTGATTTTCTGAATTATAACCACGTTCTTCCAAAGCATCACTTACTTCACGAAGAATCATCTTGATATTCTCACGACGAATCTCTTCCGTAGTAAATGTCATTGTTTCGGTAATGTCTTTCATAATTTCACACTCCTTAACACATTTTTATTATATATGAATCCTAACCAAAAAGAAAGCGATTTAGTAGAAAATGGGATGTTAAACACCCCATATACAGTAAAAGTAATCACTTTTTTGTTGAATATCCTCTAAGATAAAGATCCATTTCGAACAAGTAGAAAGGTTATGTTTCCTATTTTTTACTTCGACAATCGTTTCAATTTGGATTTGAAGCATTCTTCTTTCAAAATCCTCATATGACTTATTAAGTACATCCAATCCAAAGATTTCATACATTGCTGCATATTCATCATCTTTGACTCGATTTAAATCCACAATGATCTTACGCATCACTAAGCCTCTTCAAATTGAGCATTGTATAACTTCGTATAGAAACCATTACGCTTCATCAATTCATCATGACTTCCGACTTCTACAATGTCACCATGATCCATCACAATAATATTATCCGCATCACGAATCGTGGATAAACGGTGCGCAATCACAAAACTTGTACGTCCCTTCATTAACTCATCCATACCTTTTTGAATCAAGACTTCCGTACGTGTATCCACACTACTTGTCGCCTCATCCAAAATTAAAATTTTAGGATCGGCTAAAAAAGCACGGGCAATCGTTAATAATTGTCTTTGACCTTGACTAATATTACTTGAAGATTCATTTAATACAGTATCATATCCATGATCTAATGTATGAATAAAGTGATCGACATGAGCTGCCTTAGCTGCTTGGATTACTTCATCATCTGTAGCACTTGGCTTACCAAAACGTAAGTTTTCTAAAATACTACCCTCAAATAGCCAGGCATCCTGTAAGACCATACCAACCATATTACGCAAACCATTTCTTGTATATTCCGTAATATTATGGCCATCAATATAAATGGATCCTGCATTCAATTCATAGAAACGCATCAATAATTTAACAATCGTTGTTTTACCAGCGCCTGTAGGACCAACAATTGCGGTCGTTTGTCCTTGCTTAATATACATCGAAAAATCGTTGATGACAATTTTATTTGGATCATATCCAAAACATACATTTTCAAAAGTCACTTGACCTTGTACATCGTCTAATACAACTGGATTTTTTACATCGCAAATTTCTTCTTCAGCTGCCAAAAATTCAAATACACGCTCTGCAGCAGCTGCCGTACTCTGCAACATATTCATAGATTGTGAGATTTGTGAGATTGGCTGCGTAAAGTTACGTGTATATGTAATAAACGATTGAATATCTCCCACGGCAATTTCTTTATGAATCGTTAAATATCCACCTAGAATACATACACCCACATATCCGATATTTCCAATCAAGTTTGTCAAAGGCATCATAAGTCCAGATAAGAATTGTGATTTCCAAGCACTCGTATACAATTGATCATTATATTCTTTAAAAGTGCGCAAAGAATCTTCTTCCCCATTAAATGCCTTCACAATTGTATGTGCCGAATACATCTCTTCAATATGACCATTCACTAAACCTAATGATTTTTGTTGAGCCTTAAAATAACGCTGACTCTTTTTGACAACGACCATAACTAAGATCAAACTCAATGGAATGACAATTAAAGCCATAAGTGTCATCTTCCATGAAATACTAAGCATCATAACTAAAAAGCCAATAATTTGTACAAAGCTTGATACCATAGTGGATAAAGATTGGTTTAAAGATTGTACAAGAGTATCTACATCATTGGTAAATCTTGAAAGGATATCTCCATGACTATTTTTATCAAAGTAAGATAGTGGAAGCTTATCAATCTTTTGATTCATTTCTTTACGAAGCTTGTATCCCATTTTATTAGAGACACCACTCATCAACCAGCCTTGAAGATAAGAGAAGGCTGTACTCAAAGCATAAATCGCTAGTAATAAAGCACATGTTTTTTGGATCGCATCAAAATCAATGCCACCTTTACCCTGTACTTTATTCATAAAGCCTTGCGCAATTTCAGTAATAATATTTCCTTGAATCTTAGGCCCAATCACCATGATACAAACGGAAACAATGGCACATAATAGACCAACTAGAAATGAGAATTTAAAGGGTTTGATGTAGTTTAAAAGCTTCTTCATCGTTCCCTTGAAATCTTTTGCCTTTTCGCCGCCACGCATACCATGGCCCATAGGACCTCTTGGACGATTATTTTGTTTCTGATTAGACATTGGCAAGTTCCTCCTTTGTCAATTGGCTAGACGCAATTTGTTGATAAACTTCACAAGATTTCATCAATTGGGCATGTGTTCCTTTTCCAACCATCTTTCCTTCATCGAGTACAATGATTTGATCGGCATGTAAAATACTAGAAATACGTTGTGCCACAAGTAATACGGTACTCTTTGTTTCTTTACAAGACTTTGCCAAAGCCTCTCTTAGTTTAGCGTCCGTCTTAAAATCCAAGGCACTAAAGCTATCATCAAAAATATAGATTTCAGGCTTTCTTACAACGGCACGGGCAATGGAAAGTCTTTGTCTTTGTCCACCGGATACGTTTGTACCTCCCTGATTGATTTCACTCTTGATTCCTTCTGGTTTTTTAGAAACAAACTCCGTACTTTGAGAAATAGATAATGCATTAGAAATATCATCCTTGCTTGCATCTTTCTTTGAATACAATAAGTTCGATTCAATATCACCCGATAGTAACATCCCCTTTTGTGGAACATAGCCAATACGACTTCTTAGATCCGCCTGTTTCACATTCCGAATATCAACTCCATCCACTAAAATCGAACCGCTTGTTACATCATAGAAACGTGGGACTAAATTAATCAATGTTGATTTACCAGATCCTGTACTTCCAATAAAGGCTGTGGTTTCGCCTGGTTTGGTTTCAAAACTAATATCACTCAATACTTCTTCATCAGCACCTGGATATTTAAACGATACATTTTTAAAAGATACAACGCCACGTATAGAAGATGAGAAATCCATAGGATTTGATGGATCTTTTATAGTAATTTCACTACTTAAGACTTCATGAATACGCAAAGCACTAACATTTGCTCGAGGAAGCATGATTGTGACCATCGTAATCATTAAAAAGGCCATGATAACTTGCATCGCATACTGCATAAAGGCCATGATACTACCTACTTGAATCATTCCTGAATCGACTTGTTTCGATCCAAACCATAAAATCATAAGGGTTGTACCATTCATTAAAAACATCATGATTGGCATCATAATAGCCATTGCACGTGTTGTGAATAAGGAAATGGAAGTTATGTCTGAATTGGCTTGATCAAACTTTTTTTCTTCAAGCTTTTCATTGTTGAAAGCACGAATGACTAACATTCCATCTAACAATTCACGAACCACACTATTCATTTTATCGATCATTTTCTGCATGATCTTAAATTTTGGCATCACAATCATAAAGATCAATAAAACAACACTTAAAATCACAACGACACATAAAGCGAGAATCCAAGTCATATTCGCACCCGATTCAATGACGTGTAAGATGGCTCCTACACCAATGATTGGTGCATACATTACGATTCTTAAAAACATCACAATTGTCATTTGAAGTTGTTGAATATCATTTGTGGTACGTGTAATTAAACTCGATGTACTAAATGTGTTCAAGTTTTCATTTGAGAAATGAGTGACTTTTTCAAACACTTCTTCACGCAAGTCTTTGGAAAAGCCTGCGGCAATTCTTGAAGCTAAAAAACCAACTAAAATCGCACATACAGCACTACCTAAGGCATAGCCTAACATCTTAAGTCCAGAAAAGATAATATAGTCTTGTTGCATCTTTTCCATATTCATACCTAGATCTGTATATTCTTTTTTAAGAAATTGAGAACTCATACTCGATACAGTCGAATCTCCTAGCTTAGAAATCTCGGATTTTGCACCTTTTCTATATGAATCTATACCATTCATCATAAAAAGTTGTGGAATTTGTACATTTTGTTCTTTAGCATCTTTACTTACTTCAACCATTGTCATTTGAAGTAAGGTCAAAGTGGAAGAAAGCTTTTCTTCCTTTTCTTCGTCAATACCTTTTAATACATATACATTCTCTGTTTTCAAAGCTGGAATTTCAGTTTTTTCTTCCTTGGTTGCCTTACTTGGTGTAATCAACTTATATGAAGATGTAATCAAATCCTTTTCAGAATCATTTGCGAACATTAAATAGGAATTTAAAGTCTTTTCACGAATTTGTTGATAAACCCCACTTTCAATACCCGCATTCTGAATTCCTGTATTGACAATATTTTGCATATAATCCGGCATTGTTAGTTCACAAGTTGCTTGTCCAAACAACAAACCAAACGCAAGTACAATCGATAGCCAATACGGTTTTAAATATTTCAATATCTTTGTCATTTATTTTCCTCCATATAACGAGTTGTCTTGATCAATATATCTCTTAAATGCGCACAGTCTTCGGATCCTAAATAATCCAAAAAATGATATACATTTTCTACATGTGTATCCATTCTTTTTTGAAACATTTCAATGGCTTCAGGAACAATTTGAATATAGACCGTTCTACGATCCGTATTCGAATGCACCCTTTGAAGCAGCCCCTTCTTTTCAAATCCAGCAATCATCTGCGAAACAGCTGCAGCAGATACACCCAATATATTTGCCAGTTCACTCATTGTAATCTGATGATTTTCTGCTTTATAAATTGTTTTAAACAACATCACATCCTTTATTCTAGGACCATCTTTACAATGACGGTTATTTCGAACATAGTTCGTGACTTTATACGTGAGATCAAACATCAAATCGAGTACTTCATCTTGAACTTCCATAAGAACCTCCAATTTATTTAAGTTACTTAACTATATACCTACTTAACTATTAAGTCAATAAAAAAGATATGCATAAAACATATCTTTAAAGAACTTGAAATCCTTTCTCGCAGACCCATTCATTTAAAAAGAGATTAAAAGAACTTCTGATAGCGATTATATCACATTTAGTGAGAATTAAATTGAAGAGAAATTATAGATTCGATTTGTATAAATGTACAATCAACCTTATAATGCATTTAAAAATATGAACAATATAAACTTTAATAAACTAGCAATTATGAGATACATCGCAAAATCAAATCATAAATTTACAAAAGGTAAATTGTATAAAGCCTACTTTATCGAATATTGGGAAGGTGAACGTACTAGCCTACATGTAAGAGGTAATGATGGTACGATTACCAATTTTAATCATTTAGAAGATTTTGAAATCATAAGTGATGAAGGAAATCTTTTAAATGATTATGAAGCTACAGTTCAATGTATTACTCATAAATATGATCATTTAATTTGTGGGATTACATTTGGAAAAGAATACAAAGCTATTGGTAAAGATAAAAATGGACTTCTTTTAGTCATGGATGATTCTTATTGTTGCTACTTCTATCCTAATATGGTATTTAAAATCATTGATGATCCATATGGAATATCAGAAGAAACTAGTGTTTATTATAATTTTCGTGGTGGATATAATTTCGATTAAACAGTTAAAAATGAGCTCTTATACAAAAAGCCCCTTTTACACGTCTATTCCCTTTTCTCTAACAAGCTCCGTAATGTCTTCAACTAAATATTCTTTTCCTAACGTATGCAAAACATCATAGCATTTAATAATGTAATCATCTAATATACCTGTCGTATTCAAGATTTCGTACACTTCAGGCGTTGTCATATTCCAATGTTGGCCAAGAGCATGAAGAATGAATATCACAAATGTTAATTTCTTCTTTTCAAGCATGAGATATACTACCTTTCAATCTTTTAGACACTTTATTATAAATGCTATTTATCAACAAAACCATGAACAGGTTTCTTCAATTCTTCTTGATGTTTCTCAAAAGCATCTCTGATTTCTTGTGGAGTATCCGGTTTTAATACCTTTTTTTTAATTGTTGACTTTTCCCTGTCAATATAAGGATACCAAATTGGCGCCCAATGCATAGTCTCACCCCCAAACTGTTTATTAATATGTATGCATTTTTAAATGTATGCATTTTTAAAAGCAATTAACTCTACAATATGCAAATACCATCTATGATCCAAGTACTTTTTTGACCCTATCCAAAAATTTTGGTAGACCACATAAAGCGGACTCGATTTCAGATTCTGTTGCTTCAGAAAAAAAATTTTTTATATCTTCATCAGTAATAGGTCCTCCTGGTTTTTTTTCTAAATACTCTTGAGGTATTTCACAATCAAAATATTCACACTCAATTTTTAAATCTTTAACTTTTATACCCTTCATTTTTCTATTCATGATCCCTTTCAAAATTATTATATATAATTCCATTTATATCAAAAATCTTTTTGTAAAAACCTTTTGAACTTAATAAAAAAATTCATCACTTAAATCAATCCATTCCAACAACACTTACTTTCGCATCATTATCAGTCATGTTTAAAAGCAATTTGTTTCTGTTTAAAATTTGTAGAACTTCTTTTAATGTTTTAAATGCATGAGCGCCTTTACCAACATATTTTTTTGGCCATTGAATTAAAGGATTATCAATTGCAGATTGTGGAATCAAAACATCTCTACCTTGTTTTAATGCATAATCGGCTTGTTTCAATGCGCCACTAGATTCACCTGCTTCCATAATGATAGTTGCTAATGAAATGCCACTCATAACTCCATTACGTGTTGGAAAATTCCATCTATTAATAGCATTACATGGTGGAAATTGAGATACTACCAACCCATTCTTTTCAATTTGAATTTGTAAATCCTTATTCTCTTTAAGATAATACTGGTTGATTGGTGTACCAATCACAGCTATTGTTATTCCACCATTGGCTAATGCAGCAGTATGAGTCGCGGTATCAATACCTCTTGCAAGTCCAGCATTTACGACGATATTTCTTTTAACAAGAGATTTAACGATACGTTCTGTTTTTTTCATGGATTCTTCACTAGCATTTCTACTACCTACAACACAAACAGATTTTTCTTCTAGCAAGTGAACATTCCCTTTTAAAAACAAATAAGGTGGAGCTTCTTTTGTTGAAGCTAATAGTTTAGAATAGACTTCATCGCCTTTTTTTACTAAAATAACATCATTAGTTAAATTAGCAAAACTATCTTTTACCATTCCATAGCAGGCATAAAATTCTTTGTCTGTTGTATTAAGTAAATTAGATAATAATGGAATATTCTTTTTTAATCCCTCATGAAAATCGAAATTATGTGTTTCTTCAATCTGATGAATAAATTCACAAGTTTTTTTATCATTATTATTAAAATATTGTTGTATCGTATAATACAAAATCGCATCCCTTACGAAAGGTATGTTTATATCAAATGCTTCATTATTACCATTTACAATATTCATAATTTTAAGTTCCTCAAATCCTCTCTATAAAATAATTATTAAATCATGCACCAATGAATTTAATCTTTATGCAGAAATATTTAAACACTATGCTCACTATATATAAAACAAAAACCTCCAATCTAATTGATAGAAAGAAGGTTTTCACTAGTCGCCTCGTAAGCAACCATTTCTGCTAATCACTATTCTACAGTATAAAAATAAATAATCAATACTTTTTAACAAGGTTGTTTCACCACATCATTAACTTTTCTAAGTAAAGAGATAACGATATCGATAAAACTTTCACTGAAGCCTTTCTTGCCAACCTATCTCATCTTCTTTGCATTTCCATGTTCAAAGTCAAAAGTCTAAATATTTAGAGGCATTACATGTTTATACGCATCACGCCTCACCAAAGCCGATTTTTTATTCATATTATGGTAAACTTCAACCTCTGAAACAACTAATTACTTAAACAAATTTATTATAAATTGCAAATTCAAATAATTAGAAACTTTCTATACATTTTTGTACTTTAAAAACATCTCTGAACACACGTAATGAATTTGAATAAAAATATAAGAAATTTATTTAACAAACAAACTATCATCCAAGCATAAGGTAGAGCCATAATAATTAATCCGAAACCATTGAATTTAGCAGCTCTTTTGAACAAATTCATTTTATTTACAGTAATTTGACTGTTTATATGCACTTCTGAAGCAGCATCCTTGGCAAACTTAGATAAAGCTATATCTTCGACTTCCGGAAAATACTCTTTAAATGTTAGTTTTATATATTCCTCTGTCTTGCCGATTTTAGCTATATCCCCATAAAAGATTAAATTACGTTCGCAATTTTCTTCATCGATTGTATTCTTAGCTTTGCTATTCATATTTGGTAAAAAAGAATACAAACTAATCAGACACGAAACTACAAATAGAATGGATGATATTAAAAACATAATGTGATTCTCATTCAACGAATCAAACAAAAGACCTATTAACGTTACATTAAATACAATTATAGCCGCATTTTTAGCTTCTGCAAAAGATAGCCAATAATTAGTCTGTTGAAGTTGTTTTTCAAAATGTTCTTCGATCAATTTATTTAGCTCTATATCTTTTTTTATTCCGTTCATATTCATCCATTCCTTTCTTCCCGTGAGAATAAGAGATTAACTTAACCTTGTTTGTCATTCCTTGTTGATAGCTTTCATATGCAAACAACATTTGTTCTGCAGTCTTAACATTTTCAAGCACTACATTTCTTAAAGATTTAAAAGATTGCGGAACACCAAGACAAAATTGATAATCACAGTCAGGAGTTTCATAAAAATGACGATCTTCAAAAGGAATTTTATCTATATCAAACCAACTACCGCCATATATATCGCAGCCTCGATTTTTGTAGTCAAAAGGAATTACAACTTTTATCTCTTTTGAAAATTCACCCTTGAAGTCATCAGCCTGTGCATTACATTTTCTTATTATACGATTATTAACCGCAATAACTTTTAATTCGATCTTTGTAGGCTTTGCATAAGGATATGCAACAATTTTTGTGAACGGATACTCTTTACGCAATTCTTTGATATCCTTTTCAACATTTTTATAGTAAAAATCATCATACAGCAGGGCCATGTTATTTCATCCATGCTCCATTATAATTTTGTCTTTTTGCGCTCGTTTCCAAGTCTTTTTGAGTAATCTTGTTTTTCATGAAGTTATATCCAACAGTAGTGTAGTAATAATCATCTTGCTTTTTGAATATTTCTGCCCACGAAGCTTCATGATTTTTCAGATATTCATAAATTTCTTCAGAAATCACCAATTGATTCGGCTTTGCATTTTCATCTTCATTTCTGTCCGCTTCCACTACAACTGAACCAATCAATAAGTAATCTTTTTCATTACGTGCTCCTATTCTTGTTGCAAACATTTTACCAAATGATTGTCCTACTCCAATGCTTACACCATATGGTTTAACAGCATCAATCAATTGTAGTCCTACTTTAACAGCATCAAAATAACATTCATGACCTGGATAATTGTGGAATAATGCAGCTTCTCTATCACCTTGAAATTGAACATGTATGCCATGATTTTGTTCCACCTTATTGTACATTGTTGCTAAAATATTCTGAGTAGTAACAGCCATTTCATCTAGATTTGCATCATCACTATCAAACTTGGACGTGAACCCTCTCACATCAGCGAATAACGGGATTCCTTGAAGTTCTTTACATTCTTTTTTTGATAACTTATCAAAACTAACAGGTTTAGTAGCTTGTCTAAATTCCATATTTGTGAGATTTACTTTATTTGCATACTCTCGACTGGATTTTAAATAATTTTCATTATCTAGTTTACCCTGTAGATTACTAATTCGAGTTTCGTAATAATAATCTTCTCCGTATTTCTTGATTTTTGAAGATGCAATTTTTGTGTAAACTTTCTTAGTTTCTTTATCTAACGCATCATACAATTTCGATGAAATTGCAAAACTTCCTGTTTTAGACAAACCTTGAAGTTTGGCAGCATAGTTTGCTGCATAACCAATCGTTGTTTCTTCATCTGCATTTTCTCTTTTAAACACAAAATTATAAAATTGACCAAAACATGCTCCAGTTTGAATTCTAAAATTCATAAGAGTTTTATATTTTGATATTTCAACATTTAAATAACGTGCAAGTTGTCCCGCATATTTAACTACTTCTTGAACAATACTGTAAGCTTTTGTGATATCTTCTACAACATACATATGTAATCTAGAACCAGTAATCTTTTCGACCACAAAACTTTTTGGAAAATTTGTTTTTCCATAATATTCGATACTTGTAAAGAAAGTATCAAGTGCATGTATTGAATGATTCACCTTTCCAGTATGTTGTTCCTCATTCAACACAACATCGTTAAAATTTTCTACATTTATATAAAAATGAATTCCTTCTAATTTTTCCATGAATTTTCTCCCTTCAATTGTATTTTGAATCTATAAGTGATCGATAAACTCCAAAGTCCAATTTTTACACTCACAAATAACACGTGGCTTGCACATTCCTTGCTTATATCATTACAATCACTTATTATTTTAGTTAACTTGAAAAACTGTTAAATAGTAGAAACCTTCATTATGATTCCTACCATTTATAGTCTTTCTATTTGTTATAATAAATATTGTTTAAGACAATACTTTTCCATACACTATTTCATCCAACTTTTCATCACTAAGTTCACCTATCTCGTGATAACGATTGTGCATATGTTGATGAAAGTTCTTCAATGAATCATAATTTTCTTTGGCATATCTACGTGCATGGTTATATTTCCAATTTTCTTGTTCAGAAGACAATTTATCAATAATTGTTTTTTTAGGGATTTTTTTGCCATTTGCATCTTTATACTCAGGCAAAGTTTGATAATATTCTATAACCTGATTCCCTAGATATTTATCAATTCCGAACAAATAAGTATTTCTAACTATATACTTAGGTGTTAACAGAAACACTTCACCATCGATTGTATAAACTTCTTCTCTATAGGTTTTCCAATTCCTAGTCTCTGTATCCCATGAAGTATAAGTCTTTACTTCTTTTACAAAAACCCCAGCTACACCATTCTCTTCAATTTGATCTTTCGTGTATCTTAACAAGATTTTATATAAAAGATTAGCCAATAAATCTGACAATCCATCTTTTGAAAAGTCTTTAACAAGAATCACCAGATCCGGCAAAGAATTTAAATTTGGATTTTCTTCTAATATTGTTTTTATTGACTCAAAAGCTTTTTGCATTCCACTAATTGAATTACCTTTCCCATTTCTGCCATTACCATAACCGAACTTTGTTTCATTACGTTCCGAAGAATGAGCAAACAACTCTTTCTGACGAGAAAAGTTTTTTGTTCTAAATGAATCAAAAAGCTCAATTTCAAAAGATTGTACAACTTCTGCCATCTCTTTACAGATATCAGAAACGCCAAATTTAATTAAGTAAGGATCCAAGAACAATTTCGTATCTTTTTTACGATTAATATCAACAAAATCTAAATTCTTATGTCCTTTCTCAATGTTAAAATATTCACTCAAATGATTTTTCATCTACTACCTCCTTTTTCTGTGAATGTTAAAGCATACACAAAGCGGAGATGAATCATCCATTGAAAAACCAACCATTAAATGTTATTATAAGTTCGCTAAATTTAAGATTACATTATAATCGGTTTAATGTGATCCACCAAAAGAATAGATTGTTTCTACCAGTCTATTCTTTTTTTGTGTCTGCCGTACCGTAATAATATTTAAACATTAAGGATTTGTCAAGTATTTATATCGTTTATGCCGAAATAAATTCGGCATAAACGATATTTTCCAATATTTAAATTGACTTTATTTTTATTCACTAATATAATATATTTGCCTAAGAATTTTTGAGGCAAAAAGAGGTAATAATATGTTCACATATTTAAAAATAAAAAATTATAAATCATTCGATGATCTTACAATTGATTTCACCGATAAAAATGGAAAGCCAAAAAAACTAGTTGTTATTTATGGAGAAAACGCTACAGGTAAAACTAATATCGCATCAACATTTTACTTTCTAAGTGAAATTTTACATACTATGGATGTTAGAGACTTATTTCAATCAATTCTATCTAAAGAAAATGATATTGACGAAAACTTTATAAGCTTTTTAAAAGATTCACGTTTTTTTCACGATTTAGAATCACTTATAAAAGATACAAAAACAATCGATTCAAAAGAACCGATGTATGTAGAGTATGGATTTACTATAAACAACAAAAAAGGAGTTTACATAATTGAAACAGATCAGTCACAAATCATTCGTGAAAAACTTGAATATACATTAACAAAGAATAGAGGAGTTTACTTCGATTTAACTCCAAACTCGTTTAAATTTAACAAAAAACTTTCTAATTCACAAGATGTATATGAAGAAATAAAAAAAGGTTATTATAAATTTTGGGGAAAGCATTGTATGCTATCAATAATAAGTCATGAAATCATCGATAAGTCTGACTCATATATTAGAAATCAATTGAACGAAAATTTTAAAATCCTTTTAAATCATTTTTTTAACATTTCAGTTAGAGGTACATTTACACATAACCAAGATACTGATGGTTTATTATATAATTCAGGATTATCCAATCTTAGTAAAGGCATAATCAAAGAAGATGAAATAAATCAGTTGATGAATCAAGAAAAATCTCTTAAAATATTTTTTCCACTAATAAATCCAGATATCCAGGATGTTTATTATGATTTAGAAAAAAAAGATAAAGAAATTCAATATACTTTATATTTTAATAAATATATTTCTGGTAAAAAAGCAACAATCCCTTATTATTTAGAATCCAATGGAAATCAACAGATTCTAAAAATATTACCTTATTTATATAAAGGAGCTAAGGGATATGTATCTATTATTGATGAATTTGATTTAGGCATACACTCTAGATTAAATCAAATGCTCATCCATGATTTAATCCAAGAATTAAACGGACAACTAATACTAACTGCACATGATTTAGCTTTATTAGACACTTCATGCTCTGGCATTCCAAACGATTCAATTTATATGATTT
>ERZ1034920.1149-NODE-1149-length-17893-cov-5.222783_pt1 | contig 17893 bp, 23 predicted proteins | sample MGYA00520688_ERZ1034920 | MGnify/ENA primary metagenome ERZ1034920 (study PRJEB33766, sample SAMN09781785) | gut metagenome | biome: gut microbiome | host: Homo sapiens | place: Madagascar | study: EMG produced TPA metagenomics assembly of the PRJNA485056 data...
GATCTACGGGTATTGTTCCGCGTACTGCTGTAAATCGGATATTTCGGTGGATCGAATAATTGAGGATTACGGTTTTCGTGAAGCACTCGCCATCATGGCGGAATGCATTTTCGAGTCTCTGAGCTTCGATGAAATGGAGTTCAACTCTGAGCAGCGCAGTGAAGGCGCCGCAATCAAGTTCATTCACGAATGGATGGAGGGCTGATTTGATATGAGGTATAAAGTGTACGACACCATTAAAAAGAAGTTTATCACCAATGACTCCGACCTAATTCTTAAACCTAATGGTCGGCTGGCATTAAATGATTATGGAGATGAAGTTGGCGTCCCGCATTGTATCGCTCTGTTTTTTCCGACAGATTCAGATGATTACTATATTGATGAGCTTGGCGGAGTTCACGACTCTGGGTGTGGTTGGGCGCCAAATGGCAGTAATTGCGGCGAGTGTTCCAACATTAGTTGCAAGATTTGTGGCGTATGGTCGTCCATGAAGGGGTGATTTTATGAAATATTTACTTATTGAAGTAATTGAGAGAGATATCAACACGCCGGAAATTTTTGAGACACACGATGATGCACATGACAGAATGTGCGAATATGTGGCAGAAGTTCTTGATGTTTCAAAGGAAGATATTAAGGAATCGTTTTTTGAAGGAGAGGACTTTAACGAGAACACCTGTGTTATTGAGAATGCTGCATGGACTGAAAGGCACGGAAACAATTTCGATTGGAAAATCTTTACCATCAATGATGCGGGTCAAATCGTATGAAAGGTTAATTTTGATGAAAGAAATGACCTATCTTGATGCAATTATTTATCAAAATGCTTGTCCACATTATCGTTGGAATTTTGAATTCACAAATCATGACAAAATTCCTGCTTGCATGCTGGCGCCGTGGCTTTCTCACACTTTGCCGCAGGAATGCGTATTCGCAGGGTGCCGTCCAAATCTAAAAGTCCATTGCCCTGTGCTCGGGGACTGCTTCATCAATGACAAGAGGTAGCAGAACTCGATATCAACTACTGTGGCTGCTGTCATCAGTTTTGGAAGTGAGTTTGCTATATGATACGTAAGTCAAGTTCTTTACAAACCCTGACTCATTCTTTATAATGGCTGATAACAGCTTGAAGATGGAGGCCGACCATGAGCAAAGAACCTAATCTTATCGAAGTGTACACTTGTGGTTCAACCGGTTTTGATACACTGGATGAAGCAACGTATCGCGGAGAAGAGACCGTGACGGTCAATCATTGTCGGTTGCCAAGAGGCTATCGAGAAGAACACGATGGGACTGGCAAGCGCTACATTCTTTGCCCAAATGGAGCAAAAATCTATGAACTGGATCAGCATTCCAGAGATGCCAAGTATTTCTCTTTCACTTACAGAGTTGATGAACGTTTCCGCACGGTTCGTATGCCTATCATGCGCCACAAGCGCATCATGATTTGTAACAATTGCGGCACAGAGTCCGCGGGTAATTGTCTCGGACCTTGCCCGCGGTGCGGCAAACTGAATTTTACTTTAAAAACTCTGACGGATTGGGAACCTTTGTAAAACAGTTCCTCTGTCAAGTCTTGTTTTCAAATTTCTTCTGTGTTACACTCCCTCTTCGGGGGTGTGATATAGTATGGAAGAAATCGTCCATTGCAAGGAATGTAAGTATTATCATCCGATTTCGGAACTGAATTCTGACTGCGGCAATATTCATGGTCTATTGTCCCCTTCTGAAAATGATTTTTGCAGTCGTGGAGAATATGAAGAGCCGTCCGGGATTGATGGACAGATCTGTAGGTTTGTCAAACATATTGGACAGTGACCTCAGCGGGAGCCATCCAGCGGAGGGGCCTCATGGGCAAGTTGTTGGAGCGGCGGTTATGGACGGCAAGCTGCTTTGCAAAGTCATCCAAGGAATAGAACGAGTGGCAAGAATAGAAGCGTTTCTGATCCTCGCGGTGGCTGCGCTCGACCTTGCCGTTGTGGCGCGGCGTGTAAGGACGGATCAGTTTATGCCGGATATTCAGTTCGGCGGCCGTTTTTTCAAATAGCGTCGGCAAATTACGCTTGCTGGCTGAAAAACGGTTGGTAAACTCAAAACCGTTGTCTGTCTGGACACATTCCACCTTGATGCCGCGGCGTGCATACCACGCCGCCAGTTTGCGAAGGAAATCTGCTGAAGAGTAGGTGGACTGCTCCGGATAGGCCGCCAGGAACCGCAGGCGGGTAAACTCGTCGATGGCGGTGTATTGGAACAGTCGAAGCTCCGGATCTGCGACACAGGCTCTGGGAACCACCTTCACATCCACCTGAACGCGCTGACCGGGGTAGGTCATCTGCTCATAAGGCTTTGGTTTGTATGCTTTTTTCGGCTTTTCTGGCGGAAACATACCCATTTTACGCATAATACGGAACAAGCTCTCCGGACAGCGGGTGTAGCCCCGCTGCCGCAGCCGGTGCCACAGCTCGATCATGCCCAGTTTGGGATTTCTGCGGCGCATGTCGCGAATGAGTTTCAGCTCGGCCTCCGTGTGCTGGTTTGGATGGCTGTGGGGACGTCTGGACTGGCAGGCAAGGGACGCCACACTTCCGTCCCAGCGCTGCTTCCAGAAATAGATGTACGACCGGCTCTTGTTGTACTTCCGGCTGGCGCGGCTGACGCCGTATTTCTCTGTGTACTTCATTAGGGATTGCCGATAGGCCATGTCTTGTGTTATACTTTTGCTCATGAGGGATATGGTCTCCTTTCGGGCTGGTTTTGTGTGGTAACTTAACTATAACCCATGAGACCATGTTCCTCATATCTTTTTTCACTTGTCCAAGATGTATTGTAGTCCTACAAGCCGTCCGGGATTGATGGACAGATCAGACTTGATTCTTAGTCAGATTTGTGGTATACTGAACATAGAGTAAGAGCTGACCATCGGTGTAGCCATCAGGCACCGAAAGGCCGGCTCTCTTTTTTATCCTAACAATGTTGATTTCAAAATAAAAGGAGTGCAGATTCATGGAAACAATGCTTGATATCGTGAAGACGCGGCTGCCAGAGGGCATTAAGATCTCCGCTGTCAAGGAAGACAGAAGCAAGTACGAAATCACGCTCACCGACGGCGAGTATTCTTCGCGGTGTTGGGTCAACAAAACGTATGCGCCCACTATGTATGAGCGTGCAGCAGATAGCGCGATTTACAATGCAATGGCCGGCATGGCCATTGACCGTGGAGATATTGCAAAAGGAAAAGAATTTCTCGCAAAGATCATTGAACTTGGTTCCAATGACGAAATTGAATAAGCAAACATTTTTAATGAGTCCCGCCAGTAATGGCGGGCTTTTTCTATACGAGGGGCCTTGGTGGGTTAGCGGACTGGCAGGCGATCGACAATGCCGGCGAGCGGAGTGGTTCGATTCCACTTCTCCCTCTCCATAAAAACTAAATCAGAGTTTGGAGGTGTTTATAGTGACGCTTGATGAAGCTCTTATCCTAATGAATAAGCAGGCCAGTTTTATCTCAGTAAAAAACATTTGGCAGAAATTGAAACTGAGAGTGTTGCTTCATCAACATGGTATCACGCCATTTTGGATGGACCATAGAAAGAATCTCTGTTTGATTTATTTTTACGGCATAAACGAGTATCAGTTCGTCTCCACCTCCCCGCAGGCATTAAAGAAAATGGGATACTACGAAATCCCGTTCGACAGTATTACCACTATTCCTGTCCACTTTGATTATGACAAATTATTATGAGGTGATCACCATGACGATTGAAGAGGCCCTGCATCTGTGCGATACCGGCAAGATGCTGATTCGAGTTAGTTCTATGAGAGAGAAACAAACTTTAATCGACATGTGCCATGAATACGGATATGCCACAGGTTGCTGCACGGCGGTCACCTATCAGGAATATCCGTTGCTCGGTAATAAAAACGGTGAGCCAACGGCCAGCCCAGATGGCACATTGTCATTCTGGAAACGCGTGCAGGATTCCCACTGTGTAGTGGTGACTCTGCGCGATCTTACAACGGAATGTGATATCGATTCTGCTTTTGTATCTGATCTCCTCTAAGGAGTTTAGATAGATAAATCCAACAGAGATTGCCGACCTGTCGTGTGGCGGCATATAAATTAGCGACTCGATTACTCTTTAGATATGAGAACTTTATCGTTCCACTTTGAGCAAAGGATAAATGCTCGTCGCTACTAATCAATAGCGGCTGGTAATTTCCGGCAAAGATCACCGTCTGGCGAGGGGAGGACGGTATATAAGATGGCCCCACCAAAAAAGATGTATCGCACATTAAAGCGAAAACCGCTCCTGATCAACAGCGGTCGGACGTCGGTACGGAGATGTTAAACCCGTGCCAAGTAGTCGGTGCGAAGACTTAAAACTCGCACATGCGGTGCGGTTCCCGAGAGCACGGGGTGGCGGATCAAAGGGAGTCAAATCTACGGCAGCGTAGGGCGAGCTCCCGCCGCACCTACTTTTAGTTATTTTACATCCGAAAGGAGATTCCAATGAGCCATTATACAGTTGCCGTTTTCACGGAAGATTCTTCCCCTGATCTCGACTCGATCCTCTCCCCATACAATGAAAATATCCGTGTAGAGCGATATCTTTCGACGACGAAACAGCAGGCGATCGAATATGAGCGTCAGCGCATCAGTGACAAGAAAGTTGAGTACGACAAGTATCTCGCCGATCCTGAAAAGTATATTCAGGAGACTTATGCGGGTGACACGAACTGCCATCCGTTCAAGTATCTGACGGAGGAATTCCCTCAGCAGCTCGAGTGGACGGACGAGCAGTGTTATCAAAACTATATCAAGGACGTTTCTGAGGAGAATATCGACCCTGATACGGGAGATATCTATTCCACCTATAACCCCAATTCTAAGTGGGATTGGTGGTCGATTGGCGGGCGCTGGGACTGCACACTGCTCGTCAAGGACGAAGACGGCAACCTCGTCCATGAGGATGAGGGATTTGTTCGTGATATCGATTTTGAAAAGATGCGCGAGGAGCTCGCCGAGGATCTGAAGCCTTATGACGAGTATATGACAGGCGACACCTTTTACAAAAAAGAATACCTCAAACAGCTCTACCCCGATGAGAAAACCTACATCCAGCAGAACACGGAATTTTCTACGTTTGCAGTTGTTACGCCGGATGGCGAATGGCACGAGCCCGGACACATGGGATGGTTTGGTTGCAGCAGCGAAACGCCCGAAGAGAGCATCGCATGGCACGAGGACTATTCCGAAAACTTTATCAAGCCCGCCATCGAGAACAACTGGTATCTCACGCTCATTGATTGCCACATTTAATTTGCCCGCAGGTTAGAGCCATTTAACTTCATAAGGAGGGGTTTCTTTGCCCACCATTTCCATTTCCAAAGGCAATTCGAAACTGGGGCAGATCCCCTCAGTTTCCCTGCCCGCCGTTACAACGTGCCGGGCATGTGCTTGCGCGAAGATCTGTTACGCCAAAAAGCTGGAACGACTTCGTCCCACGGTGCGAAAAGCCTATCAAAGAAATCTGGATGCGTTGATACATGATCCGGGTACATATTGGAGAGAAGTAGAAGCGGCCATTATGATGAGCCGCTTCTTTCGTTTCCATGTGAGCGGAGATATCCCGCACTACGATTATCTCGTCAAGATGGTTGAGATCGCGGCGCGCAATACTCACTGTGAGATCCTCTGCTTCACCAAGCGGTATGAATTCGTTAACCACTTTGTCGATACCGGTAATACGATCCCGCCGAATTTACATATCATCTTCAGTGATTGGCCCGGAACGACAATGGACAACCTCCATCACTTCCCTGTTGCGTATGTGCGATTCCGCGATGGTTCCACGCAAGCGCCGTCTGATGCTCAGGAATGCGGAGGCAACTGCAGCGAATGTGCCTGCACAGAGGGTGGCTGCTGGAATCTCAAATACGGTGAGGCGGTGGTCTTCAATGAGCACTGATCTTGACATTTTAGAGACCACAGCACATGAGGCCCTCTATCGAACTGCCGCTGTAGAAGACCGCGTAAGTGCGCTTGAATCTGTGACCGGGTCACTTCGTTCAATCGATTTAATCCGAGATGAACTGAATGAGTTATGGACCATTGTTTCCGAACTCAAACGCGCAGTCCAGCAAATGGACGCCCAATTAAATTCGTTATCCGTCAATCAATTATTGTAAGGAGAATTCACACATGAGAGTAGCAGACTTTATCATTTCCGATGTGCAGCCCAAGGAAGGTGCACGGTTCAATCCCGTTCACGAAGCTGTGCTCGGCATGCCCTGTTATATTGAAGACCTTGGCATCAACACCAGAGGACTTCTGATGTACAAACCGGATTATTCCGATCGCTTCCATCGTTTACATACCTCTGTCGTCAAGTCGATCCACTGTACGGATGCTGATAAGATCATCGAGATCACGACGCTCAACACGGTCTACACGTTGACCCGTATCAATTTTGATCCCGAAACTTATGTCGGCATCCAGTGCATGACAGAAGAGGATGCTGAGCGTTACATCAAGGAGTATATCTCCGAAGGCGCTGGCAAAAAGCTCATGGAAACCATCTATAAAGACAAGCAGATCGACCTTCAGAAGGCCGTGTCGTCGCTTCTGAACGCCGTCAAATGGATCGGTGAAGAGAGAAGCAACGCCATGTACCACGTCTTCTGGGACGCTCTGTGTGACAAATAAGGGGTGTTTTTGACGTGCCAAACACATATTTTATCGCAGACTGGCATTACGGCCACGAGAACATTATCTCGTATGATAATCGTCCATTCAAAACGGTCGACGAGATGAACGCAGAACTCATCAAACGCTGGAACGACAAGGTGCGTAAAGGTGATTTAGTTTACGTTCTCGGTGATATGTTCTGGTGCAAATCCCGAGATGCGGTTCCTATTTTGCAGCAGCTCAACGGCGAGAAATTCCTTGTTAAAGGCAATCATGACCGCAGCAACGACGGTGCATTCCGGCGTGAATTTGCAAAGATCAACGAATACATGGAAGTCGAGGTAGATGACCGCCGCTTGGTGCTCTGCCACTACCCTATTCCGTTCTTCAAAAACCATACTCGAGACGGATGGTCTCATCTGTACGGTCACGTGCATGTGAGTTTCGAGTATAACATGACCGAGCACATTCGGCGTGAGATCGTTGACCTCTATCAAAAGCCTTGCCGCATGTACAACGTGGGAGCTATGATGCCTTGGATGGATTATACGCCGCGCACCTTTGATGAGATCGTCGAAGGGTATGAGTTATGTGGTGTGAAAAATTAGAGGTAGGACACATTCGTGCAGGTGTGCCCTACCTCATCACCCATCAGCTCAGCAGAGCAATTTGGAGAGCGAGGATCACCAGGCCGGCAAGAAGGCTGCCAGTGAAGCTAATCGCAAAGTCCCTCAGATTTGTTCCCTCCTTTTCATCGGTACTACAAACAATGTGTAATCGCTCCCCGTAAGAAAAAACTTAAGGCAAACATAAAAAATATAAGTACCGTGATCAAGGACGAGCGATGGGTTATTTTGTATTATATCGCCTTCGATCATGTAATGCAACTTGTTTGAAATAACTATCAAATTCAAATATCAGGAGTTGATGCCTTTGAGAGTACGACCACGCGATCCGCCTCTGTCTTGACTTTCTAAACAGCTATACTATAATAGATTTAGAAATAAAGGAGAACCGGATATGACTTTTTGCTACTGCGACGAATGCGGACTTCGCCTCTCTAAGAAACTGCAAAAGCAGCTCAGAGGACATGTGTGTCCTCGCTGTGATTGCACGGACTGGTACGAAGAAGAGGTTCCGAAGTCCGAAGTCACTCTCGCCGATGAGGTCATCGACGATCAGTGGACAGCGATTGCAAAAGAAAAAGGGCTGCTGTGATCAGCGGCCCTCTCCGACAGAGGTGGTAACATGGCATTTTGTATGGCGATCATTCTGTTTGTGATCGGATATATTCTGATCCATAAGGATGAAGATCCTCGCAAAACCCAACAACGAGAAATTGCTTCAGAGATGTCAAAGCACTCGCCTCAGCTATGGAAAGAATTTTTGCTGGTGTACGGTGTTTACGCTTACTATCTCAAACAAGGATCAGAAGTGCGACCTCACCCTCTGGAGGATGCCGTGAGACACTCCAGGCTTGAAATGCTACGTACTGGTCATCATTGTTCGTGGGAAACTACCAAAGAAGTCGTTACGACTAAACTTGTGCGTGGGCAGATACGGTCAAACAGAAGCAGCAAAACAGAAGATGGGTGGCTTTACAGGACATATCCCGATCTATCACAGCATGACATGGAATTACTTAGTAATCCAGAATTTTATTGGGAGATAGACAAAGATGGAAAAGTTTGTCATGTATCCGAGTTTTCTTATACCAGTCCATGGGTGCAACCTTTGGTAGATACAACTTTCCCATGGGTCCAAGGCGATCCGTGTCATCCCGTCTTTAAAGATGCAAATGAAGAGTGGCGTTACTATTACAAATGGCCATTCCCCGATGGGATCTACAAGTCGGTTTGGATCAACAAAACAATCAGGCGGCTCGATCCTGCGCAAAAAACGGATGAGAACTTGTGTTTGTATTGCAAATTGTATAACCGCGCCGTTGAGTGGTATTATCTCGTTATGTTCAAAGATGAGTTCCTGAGATCGGGAGCCGATATTCATAACGTCCTTGTTGACGAGCATGCTTTTAAGAAAGAATATTTCTCAGAATCCTATATTGATAAGCAGTGGGAGGAGATTCTCTCCGAGATTCAAGGTGTCGTCTACTGGGGAGACAAATGGGACGCAGAGATTCACGAATATCAGCGTCAAAAAGCCGAACAAAAAGAAGCAGAGCGCCGTGCGGCCGAAGAACCCGGAGAAGAGCGCAGACGCAAACTTCTCGAACAAGGCGCGAATAACTCCCCATCCCAAACCCATCTCCCCACTCTCGACGAAATGACGCCTGAGTGGGCCAAACAGCAACTCAAAGAGAAGTACGGTATCGACTACGACGCCGAGGATTCTCATTGACAATTTAATTCAATCAAAAGCAGGTACGTTTAATCGTACCTGCTTTTTCTATTATCAGGAGGAAATAATATGTTACGTACTTATGCTACACAACACAAACGACGATCAACAGAAAGGACATTCAAATGGAAAACAATCCACGCTTCGGCGAAATCATTTATGCTAATCTTCCCTACTCTGGTAGTGTACAGGGCGGTATCCGACCCGTACTTGTTGTGCAGAATGACGTTGGCAATCGCCACGCTCCTACCGTAGAGGTAATTCCTCTATCTTCACGTATCAACAAAGGGCATCATATGCCTACGCATGTTTTTGTTCCGCGAGGCACGGCAGGACTGCGCCGCGACAGTATCATCATCGCTGAGAATACGCAGACCATTCCTAAAGAGCTGCTGCTTTCCCCCATCGGCTTTGTAGAAGATGATGTGCTTCGCGCCGTGGGCGCTGCTCGTTCCATTCAGTCTCCCCTGCCTTATTAAATTGAGGTGTCACATGGCTATCGTAAAAACAATTCCAAAGTCCGAAGACGGCCGCGGCGTTCTCTGCCTCGTTAACGGAGAAACCTATAAGATCACGCAGAACTCTTCCAAGGTTAAGAACGCCTTTACACTCTGGAAGATAGTTCCGGGCGGTTTTGAAAAGCTCGGCACTGCCGATATCCCCCAAGAACTTGAAAAACAGATCGGGCTCTGCGTTTTCCCTGATGAATCTGAGAAAACGACACGTAGAAGGTCTGTCAAGAAAAACTGAATACTACCATTTGCTGAACCTGGCAAATGGTTTACATAGATGTTGGCTACTTGATTTTTCATCAGGTGGCCTTTTATTTTGCAATCAATTTGGCATACGCCAATTTGAAATATATATAAGGATGGTTTTTCAAATGGCAATTCAACTCAAGAAAGCCCAAAGAAAGCGCGTCAAGCTCAAAATCGGTTTAAGCGCGCCATCTGGTGGCGGCAAAACGGCAAGTGCTCTGATTTTGGCTTACGGCCTTCTGAAGGGCGAACATCCAGATTGGAGCGACGAAGAGATCTGGTCTCATATTGCTCTAATCGACACTGAAAATGGCAGCGGCGAACTGTATGCCGGTGTCACGATCGGAGGCACTCACATTGGTGAGTATAACGTCATTCCGATTGAACCCCCGTATGAGCCTCAGAAGTATATCGATGCTTTTGCGGTCTGCAAGGAAGCGGGTATGGAAGTCTGTATCCCGGACTCCCTCACTCATGCTTGGAGCGGCCAGGGTGGTTTGCTCGAAAAGCAGGGCAATATTTCCAAGCGTACGGGCAACTCCTACACCGCATGGCGCGAGGTCACTCCCCTGCATAACAAGATGATCGATGCAATTCTCCAGACCGATATGCATTTCATCTGCACCATGCGTGCTAAAACCGAATATGTCCAGGAGAAAGATGATAAGGGCCGTACATCCGTGAGAAAGATCGGGCTTGCTCCCGTTCAGCGCGACGGAATGGAATACGAATTCTCGATGTTTATCGAGATTGACGCCGATCATCAGGCCTTTGTTTCAAAAGACAGAACTGGTGTTCTTGACGGTCAGTATTTTACCATCACTCCCGAGGCTGGTGAAAAGCTCGCCAAGTGGCTCCAGAGCGGTGCTTCCCCCGATGCGGCTCCAAAAGTCGTTATGACGAAAGCTGACTCCGCCCCCACGGAAACGCTTGAGAGCCTTATCGAGAAGATCGACGCTGCTGCAAAGGAGCTTCCCACGATTGGTGTGGACAGGTCTGTAATTGCCGCTACGGTTAAGGATTTGACGGGCGGAATCGTCAACTACAAGAACATTAAGGATGCGGCAGTCGCCAAGCGCGTGCTCGCAGCTCTCACTAAGATGAAGGAGGACAAGTAATTGAATCTCGTTGTACATAAGGGCCGCCTCGTGGCCGATCCCGAAATGAAAGTCTTCGAAGACGGCAGTAAGGTTTGTAACTTCCGTCTCGCTGTTCGTCGCGATTTTAAGAATCGCGATGGCGAATACGATTCTGACTTTTTCAACTACTCTGCCGGTGGTCCCTCCGCCGACTTCATGGAGAAGTATGGTCGTAAGGGCCGTATGGTTCTCGTACAGGGCGCTCTGCGTTCCCGTCCCTACACCGATAAGGATGGCAATAAGCGTACCGATATCAGCGTTCGCGTGAACAATATCGAGTTTGAGGATTCTGCGCGTGATGCAGAGTCTCCCGATGACAGCGCTGCTTCTTCCGTGGCTGCCCCCGCTGCGGGCTATACTTCTGATGAAGACTCCAATGAATTACCGTTCTGATGTCTGATTATCAGGAGCAATTAGACAGAACAAGGTGGAGCTATTCTCGCATTCACACTTACGCAATGTGTCCCGCGTCTTTTAAGATGATCTATCTTGATCATTGTCCGAAAGTCGATAATGCATTTGGCCAGTTTGGTTCTCTGTGTCACTCCATTTTGGAGGACTATGAAAACGGAAAGCTGTTCGAATACGAACTGGAAGATGAGTTTGAACAGCGTTGGAACGAGTATGTAAAGTGTGACTTCCCCCTCATGTGGAACGGAGCGTCCATGGGAGAGATGTATTATGAAAAAGGAAAATCGTATTTCTCCACTTTCGAAGGATATCCCAGCAATTGGGAGATCATCGGGGCGGAGATCGAGGCTGAATTTGAAGTCGACGGCCGTCAGGTCATCGGCTTCATCGATCTCTTAGTCAGGGACAAGGACGACGGCAAGCTTATTATGGTCGATCACAAGAGCAAGGCGAAGTTCCGGACGAAGAAAGAGCAAGCCGAATATGCGATCCAGCTCTATCTCTATGCCAAGTGGGTATTCGATCACTACGGAGAATACCCAAAAGAGTTGATCTTCAATATGTTCCGTGAACGCGTGATGGTTCACATTACATTTGATGAAGAGAGCTTTTTAGATGCTCTCCATTGGGTGACCGAAACTGTGGACGCTATCTATACTGATACGGAATTCAAAGACAAGGTCACACTGGAATGCGAAGCTCGTGGCGAGGACCTGCCAGAGCACAACGATGACTTTTTCTGCAAGAATTTGTGTTCGTGCAGAGATTGTTGTGAACGAATGATGGGAGAATGAAGATGTACTATTTAACTTTCGTGTTTGAAAATGGAGACGATGTCTCTTTCGTCTGCGATCATATCGCCAGGCTTGCCGTCGACGGCGTTGATTATGGAGACGGTATGACCCTCTCGTATCTGAGTGGTACCATTGAAAAGGCCGGCAACGAAGACCATTATGAGTTTGGCATGTATGGTATGCCGCGCTCGTCTTTCCAGTGGCTCGTGTCTCATCAGGATGACATCTCCCAGGTGATTATCGAGGACGATGAGGACTTTTGTGATACATACTACGTGCCGGAGGGAATGTCTTTCTCTTACACGGTCGTCAACGGCGATCTCAGCTTCGAAATGGCATAAAGGATCGGGTGATGTCTTTTGAACATTGAACCCGAGAAGATACAGGAAGCAAAAGAACGTCTCGGGGACAGGAACGCAGACATCATCGTTGATCTGCTCCACCCCGAGCAATATGATTCCCGCCGTCGTGTGTGCTGCTGCATGTGGCCCGATCACGACGATAACCACCCAAGCATGTCTTACAATCCAAAAACGTATTCGTTCCATTGTTTCTCTTGTGGACGTGGTGATATCGATATCATCCAAGCTTATATGATGGCGCAGGGATGCACATTCATTGAAGCATGTAAACAGCTTTTTGAAGCGGCGGATATGCCTTACGATTTTGGAGAGCAAGGCGTCCACACGCTGGGCCGCAAATATCAGTATCCCAAGCCCAAGTATTCCAAGACTAAGGATCGCGTTTACGACTACTGGAGCAAGCGCTGCATCTCCCCTGCTACGATCGATTATCTCGATATTGCAGAGGACGAAGAGGGCAATACACTCTTCCAGTATTACGACCTCAACGATGTTCTGGTCAATGTGAAGGTTCGTCTTTCCCGACAGTTCCGCAAAGGGCAGGATCACTCCAAGATTTGGCACTTGCCCGGCGCGGATCACGTAGATATCCTGTACAATATCAATCGCATTAACACGACACAGCCCCTCATCATCACGTCTGGTGAGGGTGACTGTGCCGCGTGCATTGAATGTGGTTTCCCGAACACGGTTTCGATCAATGGTGGCGATCAAAACCTCCACTGGATTGGTGAGTGTTGGGACTGGCTTTCTCATTTTGAAGAGATCATTTTGATCCCCGACAACGATGAGAGCGGGCGCAAGTTTGCAAGAGATGTCTCTACAAGACTTGGTGAGTACCGTGTGAAAACAGTTGTTCTTCCCAAGTTCCATACGAAAGAGAATGGCGAAAAGGTCTCCGTCAAGGATGTCAATGAGCTGCTCTTTTACGAGGGCAAGGAAGCGGTACGTGATGCGATCCGTGATGCAAAGGATGCTGAAATTCCGAGCGTTGTTGACTACGCCGATGTAAAGAAATTTGATATGAGTGACGTCGAAGGATTTATTACTCACTTTGCTGATCTTGACGATGCTTTGCAGAAGTTTTATATGGGATCGACGACTCTGATCACCGGCGCTCCCGGTTCTGGTAAGACATCGTTTCTCAGTACGATCATCTGCCAGTCCGTTGAACAGGGCTTTCCCACTTTTGTGTACAGCGGCGAGCTGTCCAATGAGAGTTTGAAATCCTGGGTGGACTTCTGCCATGCCGGTCGCTTTGGTATTGCGGAATACGATAAGCCGTATGGTGCAGGCAAAGTTTATAAGGTTCGCCGAGACGCATTCGATGCGATCAATCGGACGTACAAAGGCCAGCTGTTTTTCTATAAGGATTCGATCGATCAGAAGGTTTCTAACCTGATGTCGACCGCCGAAAGTGTTGTGCGGAAATACGGTGTCAAAACGTTAGTCTTTGATAACATGACGTCGGTGGATCTCGAGAACAACGATGATAACAAGTGGCAGAAACAGGAAGAGTTTATCCGAGATATCATCTCATTCTCCAAACGCTGGAATGTCTGCTGCATCGTTGTTCTGCATCCGAAGAAGATGGACATGAATCGTCGTATGAGCTTGTACGATCTTTCCGGTGTGTCGGCGAGTATCAATCTCAGCCATCGTGTGTTGTCTCTGTATCGTGTCTCGAAAAAAGATAAACAGGGTGTTCGAAAGCAGAGCGGTGATTGGTTGACAAAACCGATCGACTATGATGTAATCATAGATATCCTGAAAGATCGATATGGTTCCGGTGGCGGACGAGATGTCGGTCTCTTTTACGATATTCCAAGCAAGCGATTCTACGATTCGACTGAGACACTTGCCTATCAGTACAAGTGGGATGTCAGGGATCATTCTTTTGAGGATCTTCCCTACGGTCTGTCAACACCGGACCGTATCCACTATGAAGAAAACAGAGAGGTGTTCGGAACGATTCCTTCTGGATGCTGAGAAAGGAAACTCATGGGACACAGAACCAGCATTGCGAAAGCTCTGCGCGATGACGATATCCAATATCTAAAAGCTCTTGCCTCCGGTAAGGCAGCTGAAAAGCACAGCGAAAAGATCGTCGGAGATTATCGACTGACTTATAAGGAAGATGTACTTGTCCCTTTCTTTTTGGTTTGCGGGATCGGAGGTGCTTGCACACTTCGTTCTTTTGGAGACGTGCTGCACACTGAGTCATTGCTTCTGACCGGCATTGCCTGGTTCTGCTTTGTCATGTTGGTCCTGCACCGTGCTTTCTTGATCCGTGACTATCGCACCGCGGAAAAGATATACCCCGATATCAATATCATTCTCGGCGCTCATACCGAGTTTATTCCTTCGTGGACATACTTTCCGATTTCGATTGGTTTCGTGATCCTTTACAGCATCCTTTTCGCGCTGTCTATTTACAATTACTGAATAATTTCAACTTCAATGCCCGTTAGATTTCCAGTCTAACGGGCATTTTCTTTTAGGACGGTGATTCATTGCTTGTATATCAAAACTACCACCGGCATTCGCACTACACCAACACTCGCGTTCCCGACAGCGTTGTCACCAATGAGGACTATGCAAAGCGCGCGGTGGAACTCGGACAGACGATCTTGTCCAGCTGCGAACACGGTTGGCAAGGCAACTACGCCGAGTGTTATGATTTAGCAAAAGCCAATGGCCTCAAACTACTTTTTGCATCTGAGGCTTATTGGGTCAAAGATCGTCTCGAGAAAGATAAGACAAACTGTCACATCTTTCTCGCGGCAAAAAATGAAAGAGGAAGACAAGCACTGAACGATGTGTTGTCGGAGGCAAATATCTCCGGCTTCTACAATCGTCCTCGTGTGGATTTTCCTCTTTTGTTATCTCTCCCCTCCGATGACATCTGGTGTACGTCGGCCTGTATCGCAGGTTGGTTATACGAAGATGCGGATGAGTGTTGGAAGCAGATGGCGGATCACTTCGGAAAGAATTTCTTTCTTGAAGTTCAGTATCACAACTGTGATTTTAGACCGGATTCTCCATTCAAAGGTCAGGCAGAACTCAACCAACACGTTCTGGAACTCAGCCGCTCGTGGGGCGTGCCGATCATCATGGGCTGTGATTCCCATTACATACTTCCATCGGACGCACAGGCTCGCACAGACTACACCAACAGCAAGGGTATCGAATACGAGGACGAAACCGGAATGATCCTCGACTTCCCGGACGGCGATACCGCGTATCAGCGATTCGCTCAGCAGGCGGTTCTCTCTCACGACGAGATCATGGAGGCCATCAACAACACAAACGTGTTCGCCGAAGTTGAGGAATACGACTCTCCGATTTTCAATACGGACATCAAAATGCCCTCTATGTACCCTGGATGGACGCAGGAACAGAAAGATGAGGAGTACAAAAGGCTGGTTTTATGTGGCTGGGATGTGTACAAATCTGAGGTTCCGGAAGAGAAATGGACTCACTACGAGGAAGAAATCGCCAAAGAAATGCAAGTCGTCATCGACACGAAGATGTCGGACTACTTCATTCTAAACCACCACGTTATTAAGCGCGGTAAAGAGAATGGCGGTTGGTTAACTCGTACCGGCAGAGGCAGTGCTGGTAGTTTCTTCACCAACAAGCTTCTCGGATTCACTGAGATGGATCGAATTTCCGCTCCTGTTCACATGTACCCTGAGCGCTTCATGTCGACCGAACGTATTTTGCAGAGCGGAAGCCTACCCGATATTGACTTTAACGTAGCCGATGCTGCTCCGTTTGCCAAGGCTCAGAAAGAGGTTCTCGGTGAAGAACACGCCTATCCCATGCTGGCTTATGGCACGATGCTTACATCCGCAGCGTGGAAGCTCTACGCCAAAGCACAGGATATTCCTTTTGAGATTGCAAACGAGGTTTCCAACCAGATCAAACGTTACGAAATGGCCGTCAAGCACGCTGAAGAAGATGAGAAAGATGATATCGACGTTTACGATTACATCTCTCCTCAGTACAAAGATGTGTTCGAAGGAAGTAAGGGATATCGCGGTATCATTTCTTCGTGGTCGATCGCGCCGTGCGCGTATCTCTTGTACGGTGGCAACATCCGCAAGGAAATTGGTTTGGTCAGGATCAAAGATAATCTGTGCTGCTGCATGGATGGTCACTGGGCGGAGCGGAATCACTTCCTCAAGAACGACCTTCTCACCGTCAAGGTGGTCGACCTCATTTATCAAATCTTCCATCGAATCGGAATGGAACCGCCGAGCGTTACAGAACTTCTCAAATGGTGCGCAACTGACGATAAAGTGTGGGACCTTTACAAGCGCGGTGCCACAATGTGTTTGAACCAGGTCGAGCGTTCTGGAACATCTGCTCGCGTCGCAAAATATCAGCCCAGAAACATTTCTGAGTTGTCAGCGTTTATCGCTGCAATCAGGCCGGGTTTTAAGTCTCTTTACAAGACATTTGAATCCCGAGTTCCATTTTCTTATGGAGTTAAGGCGTTCGATAACCTGATCCAGACAAAGGAAATGCCGAACAGCTACGTTCTCTATCAGGAACAGGAGATGCAGGCGTTGCATTATGCTGGTATTCCCATGTCGGAATGCTATACCGCCATTAAGAACATCGCAAAGAAGCGTAAGGAAAAGGTTCTCGCTTACAAAGATGTCTTCAAAAAAGGTTTTGCAAAAGCCATTGTCGAAGACGAAGGAAAAACTGAAGAGGAAGCAGATGAACTGACGAACAAGCTCTGGCAGATCATCGAAGACTCTGCATCCTATTCCTTTAACTGTGTCGCCGGCAATACCCGCATCAGACTCGTCGGTGTAGATCACGAAAGTGGTAAATGGATTCCGACAGTCGATGCACTATATAAAATGCAGCAAAGCGGCCGACTTCATTATGGACGTGCTCTATCTATGTTCGAAGACGGAAGTATCCGGCCTAATCTCATCAAGCAGATCGTTCCCAGCGGGACACAGATGACGTATCTCGTATGCACGAATACCGGGTTTAAGGTCGAATGCACTATGGAACATAAGTTCCCGACGCCACGCGGAGAATTGCCTCTCTACAAACTTCATTGGGATGATGAGGTTTATGTAGATTATGGCGGTGGTTATGCATCCGTCGACAGAATCGCTATCATCGAGCCGGCTGGTGAGACAACTACATACGACATTGAAATGGCTGATCCCGCTCACAACTTCGTGACCGAGAGCGGTCTTATTGTTTCTAACTGCTCGCACTCTTATTGCGTCGCTCTTGATAGTCTTTACGAGGCATGGCTCAAAGCTAATCACCCTCTTGAATTCTACGAAGTCGCTCTCAATCTCTACGAACAAAAGGGTGACAAAGATAAAGTGGCAGCGCTCAAAACAGA
>ERZ1034920.1151-NODE-1151-length-17891-cov-17.062234_pt1 | contig 17891 bp, 9 predicted proteins | sample MGYA00520688_ERZ1034920 | MGnify/ENA primary metagenome ERZ1034920 (study PRJEB33766, sample SAMN09781785) | gut metagenome | biome: gut microbiome | host: Homo sapiens | place: Madagascar | study: EMG produced TPA metagenomics assembly of the PRJNA485056 data...
ATCCAGTGACATGCTTCCCTTTGGGTAAAGGTGGTGCCGCAGGCACCAAAGGGGGAATCACCGCAGTGCTAATCTGATTTAAGTCACTCATTCTATAGCGCCGCTAGAATCTCCCCCTCCGGGGTGGCAAGCGAACACGATTCGTAGGGAGCCGTAGGCGACTGAGAATCGTGTGAGACGCTTTCCCGTGGAGAGACGCCGCCGAAGGCGGCAGAAGGGGTGCCGCTTTTCCCACGCGCTGTGCACATTCTGCAGAGAATGTGCAAGTCAGTCGAAGTTGGCCCATAGCCTGCCCATAAAAGGGCCTTCCTTTTAATCGACTGACCGTTAGGCGCGGTTGGCTTGTTTTCCCCTCGCCCGCCAGGGCGGTTGTAAAGGTTTTATTTATACTGGCGCCCTTTATTTTTAAGGGCACCTACCACCACCCTTTGAACCCTTTGAACCATCTGAACCCTCACACCCACAGGGCGTGTCCAATAAGGGGGCGCCCACCAAGGCCGACAGCCGACAGCCGATAGCCGACAGCAGTCCCACCAGCACACCATCCCACTAGCACACTACCCATGAGATTTCTCCGCTTCGCTGCAGCGGAAATGATGAATCGGTTTCCCTACTGCAGCATGGGGAATGCAAACAAAAAGACCCGGCGGGGGACCGGGTCTTTCTGCTATCCTAATCACCTGCCGGAGGGAGTGGCAGATATTATGATAGTTTGTTTATGCTTCCTTGCTCAGTTTTTCGATGAGCTCGCTCTGTTTTTTCAGCATTTCTTCCAGTTCTGCAATTCTTTCATCCTGGCTTCTCATTTCATCTCTCATGCCGGATACTTCGTCAGCCATTTCTTTTCTTCTTTCGGCCATGGATTTGCCTCTGCCGAATTTTACGCTCACCCCTGCGTTCACCATATTTTCTCCGTCACCGAAGGAGGTGCCCAGGGAGAGGAGTACGTTTTCATTGGGCCGGTAGAAGAGGCCAAGGGCTGCGGCATTGGCGTTACGGTAAGAGCCGAAGCCTGCAGCGATGCTGAACTTGTCATCAGGGTTGAAGTCTCCGGGGCGGAGGGCTGCCAGGGCTGCTGCATTAGCGCCTACTTTCTTGATGCGGTTATCCAGCCTGTCCACTCTTTCATTGGTCTGATAGAGCTGCCTGCCGGTGACAACCTGACGGCTGTCTGCAGAAAGTACGGCATCATGGGTTTCGATATTGCCTTCCACGTTGAGGTCACCGCCTACATAGCCGTCGCCATTCACATGAAGGGTGCCGGTCCTGGTTTCTCCTGTCACATTCAGGGTGTCTGTGGTGGTGCCGCCGGTAACAGCGAGGCCGTTTTTGGAGATGGTGACTTTGTCGTTGAAGGTAGATGTTCCATCCACTTCCAGGGTGCTGTCCATCTTCACTGTATCTTTGAATTCGGATTTGCTGTTTACGGTGAGATTGGTGTCCTCGCCTTCCTGGCCAAGGGTGGTGTTTCTATATACGCTCAGGTCTTTCGTTACATTCGCGTAGTCCATTTCCGTTGTATGGGTGCAATTTTCATTGGTCAGCTTGGTCAGGTCTTCGGTGGTGGTCACCGTGGTTGTACCAACCTTGTCCTGTACCTGGGAAACAGTCTGGCTTCTTTCGGAAATCGTACCTTTTTCCGTATCCTTCACCGTGCTTGTAATGCTGTCCGCCTTCTGGCTGGAGCTGGAGAATGCACCGGTGTTCTCGTCAGTCACCTTGGTTACATCCTCGGTCACGGTCTTCGTATTGTTGAGCGACTGGGTTCCGTTCTTGAGGGATGTATTCACCTTGTCAGCCAGCTGGCTCAGAGTGCTGGTGTTGGTGCCATCGGTGATGATGTTCATATCCTTTTCAGCGGTCTTGCTGAAGGAGTTGCTCTTGGCGTCATCACCCTTCACAGATTCAGAAATCTTCTTGGTGGTCATGGTCCGCTCTACATTGGCGCCTACTTTGTCGGTGATGGACTTGGAAGCACTATTTTCGATTTCTGCCGCAGAGTTGGACAGTTTTTCCGTTGCCGTATTGGTGATGTTCTTGGCAGAGAGGCTGCTGTCGCCGGTGACGGTAGTAGTCTGCTTTCCGCCGATAGTGTTGCCCTGATCACCGGTAGTACTATTGGTCTGGCTGCCGTTTACGGTGTGTTTTTCTTCACCGGTCACTGTGGTTTCCAGGCCGCCATTGTAGTTTTCAGTCTTCTTGCCGGTCACAGTTTCCGTGCTTGTACCGGTGACCGTTTCGCTCTTGTTTCCACCCACTGTAGTGGTCAGGTCTTTGTCAACGGTGTTGGTCATGTTTTCGGTAGCGTGGTTGGTGATATCCTTGGCCTCATTGGCGATCGTACCGTCCTTAGCGGTGTTGGTGATATCTTTTGCCGTCTGGGTGACGACAGTGATGTTGGTGCCATCCTTTACGGCGCTGCCGATGCCGATGAACGGGTTGGCTGCATCGTCGAGGTTCTTGATAACGTCGATGAAACTGCTACCGCTTACCAGGGCATCTTCCATCTTAGTAGCTGTCTTAGACGTAGCGCTGTACTGGGTATCGCTGGCTTTGATCAGCTGCTCCGATTTGTCTACGGTGTTGTTGGTGTTGTTGAACTTGGTTCCATCGGTAATGGAGGAAGCGAGGCTTCCGGCATTCTGGTTCACCACGGTGGTATTGGTGTCGTCGGTTACGGAGGAAGCGATCTGATCTGCTTTCTGCAGGTCGTTGGATGTATAGGTTCCATCCGTAATATTGGTATTGGTCTGACCGGCAATGGTATCGATGGTGGTCTTCACGCCACCATCAATCAGCTGGGATTTTTCTTCTACAGCCCCGCGGAGGTAGGAAGCAGTCTTGCCCTCAGCCTTCATTTCTTCCGTTGTCTGATGGGACAGCTGGGTGGAGGTATTGGAACCGTAATCGTTGGATACCTTGCTTACAACGGAGCTTGCCGCATCGGTTTCTACATCCAGAGCTTTGTTGGTAATCTTGTTCTTCGCTTCGTTGGTGATGTTTTCTGCCGTCAGGCTGCTGTCGCCGGTGACGGTGGTGGTCAGGTTTCCGCCCACCGTGTTGGTCATGTTTTCGGTAGCGTGGTTGGTGATATTCTTGGCCTCATTGGCGATCGTACCGTTCTTAGCAGTGTTGGTGATATCTGTTGCCGTCTGGGTGACGCCAGTGTTGTTGGGGCCATCGGTAATGGAGAAAATGAGGCTTCCGGCATTCTGGTTCACCACGGAGGTATTGGTGCCGTCGGTTACGGAGGAACCGATCTGATCTACTTCCTGCAGGTCGATGGATTCATTGGTTCCATTCTTGATATTGGTAATGGTCCGATCGGACAGCTGGGTGGAGGTATTGGTGTTTCCATTGGCATCGACAACGCTGTCAGCAATTTCATATTTGTTATCCGCAATCTGGGACAGGACACGGGATGCTGCATTTTTCGGGTTGTCGCCTTTATCGGACAGGGACTGGCTGATTTTATCTGCGGTCATGCTGCTCTTGCCGATAGAATCATCATCTTTCGCCCATGCATTGCTGCCGTTTTCGTCAAAAGTCGATGCACTGGCTTGGGTTTCCGACCCCACTGCATCCACCTTCAGATTCACGGACTGCGTCTTGCCGCCGTTAATGGTGGTGTAGTTGTTCTTATCCAATTCGCTGGAGAGAGTCTCGGATTTGAATTCGCCTTTTACAGAAAGGTCGCCTTTCATTTCTGTACCGCCGGTAACGGTCAGGGCACCGCCAATGGTAGCGTTGCCATTGGTTGTCAAGGTACCGGTCTGGACATCTCCGGCTTTCACTGTGCCGGTAGTCTTGATAAGACCGCTGCCTGCATTGATATTACCTCCGTTGGTACGAAGTGCTCCACCCTGGGTATTGATGTTTCCGCCACCAGTCTGAATAAAACCTCTATTGGTTTTAATGTTGCCGTTCACGCCCAGGTCGCCTTTCATTTCTGTATCGCCCTTAACGGTCAGGGTATCGCGAATGGTAGCGTTGTTAGTGGTTGTCATACCGGCTAAATCTACTATGAATTTACCATCGCCTACGTTCAAAGTACCGTGTGCTTCTACATCTCCGGAAACGGTCAGATATGTCACTTCTGCTTTGGTTTTATTTACATAAGTGTTTGCTACATCAGCAGTTTTAGCATAAGTGCTTTCTACATCATCCGCATTTGCCTTCGCATCTAAATCAGTTTTAGTAGCAAATATAGCATCTGCACCGTCTTTGGTGTACACAATCTGCTCCACAGTACTCGTATCCTTGACAGTCACCGTGTCGCCTGCTGCCCAGGCGAAGTTTGGTCCCATGAGGGCTGCTGCCACCAGCAGAGCTGCCGCCAGTTTCTTCAGTCCTCTCCCTGTTGACTCGCCCTTGGTGTGACTTTTGGCAATTTCAGACGTGACCACATAACAATGTTTTGCTTTAGACCAGATGACTTTGTATACCCGATTCATAGGGGTCCCTCCTTTATACTTCTTACCTTCTTTCTCTGTTCATTACTCCTGCCGGCGCCGATTCTCCTATGCTTCTATTTCCTCCTTTCTTTACTGCTTCCGACGAATATGGCGGAGCTGTCTTTTCCGGGATGGCGGGCTTTCCGGCCTTTGGCCAAGGCCCTTTTCCCTTTTCCGGCCTGATTATAGCAAAATAAAAATGAAAAAAACCTATACTAAAGTACAGGTTTTCCATTTGGAGAGTGTCTTATTTCATGATATGATACATTCAGGAGTATGAAGATTTCATAAAGAGAGGTGTCCTATGTGGAAAAGAATGGTTCTGTCCATGCTTCTGGCATGCCTTCCCTGGTCTTTCTGCCATGGGGAAAGCCCGGTTCCTGAGGATATGGGAAATCTGGAAAAAGCGGGAGCTGCTTTGGAGAAACAGGAAGAAAAGGTTCCATGGTTTGAAATCCATGGCGATTACCGCTGGCTTTACGGAAATGGCCGTTTTCGCGGAAAGGCCCTGTCACCCGAGAGCGGGGCCTGGAAGAGGCAGGATGAGAAGGTGACCATGGAAACGCGGCGTTTCCGCCTGTTTCCTGTGCTCCGCCTGACGCCCCATCTGCTTTTGAAAACGGCGCTGGAGGACAACCGCATAGATCAGGGACCGGGGAACAGTCACCACCTTTTCCTTTCCCGGGCTTACCTGCAGTACGAAAATGAGAGCCTCAAGATAGAGGCAGGGCGGCTGAACTATTACCTCATGGACGGGGATCTGCTGGACAAGAAAATGGACGGTTTCCGCATCCGCTATGGACATGATGATGAGGGACCGGGGCGGTCGGTCTTCTTCTACGGCCGTACAACGGAGGACCGTTCCAAAGCGAGGAAGGTGCTGGTGCTGGAAAATAAGAGAACCCTGGGCAAATGGCTCATTCACAGCGCCTATGCCGATTTCAGAGCCATCCATGGCCATAGGGAATCCATACCGGTCCTTTCCGGTTTCCATCTGCCCTCCGGGAAATCGGGAGAGCGCTTTGACCGCCAGCAGGTAGGCGTAGTAAAGGGTGCCTACTCTCCCAATGAGGACTGGACCTTCAGTGTGGACTACGTCCTCTCCCACGGTTATCATGAAAAGGACCATTTCAGCGAAACGAAACCGGGCTATGTGGCAGCGGCGATGTACGGGGAAGCGGATCCGAAACGGGCGGGAAGCTATGAAGTCTGGGTCCGTTACTACCACCTCCCCTCCTCCGCCCTTCTGGCGCCCACCATGGATGCCGACACCACCTTCTTCCGCCGCATGGGCTTTTCCGGCTGGGGCGCAAGGGTGGACTTCGTGCCGGTAAAGGGAATTGTGTGGGCCCTGGAAGGATTCGCTTTGAAAAATCAAAAAAGCGGGCCCTTTACCGATGGCTTTCATGAGTATGTGCTGGGGACAAGCGTAAGTGTGTATTTTTAAATTTTTTGCGTCCTCCGGGCACAAAAAATTCAAGGTTCACGGCCCTTCGGGCCGAAGGTTCTTAAGGTTCTCAGGTTTGACGGGCCCTTCGGGCCCGAGGGTTGTGGTGGCGGCTGACGCCGCAGTTTTTAGCCCCCTTCCTTTGGAAGGGGGGTGTCGCCGCAGGCGACGGAGGATAGCGGCCTTTTGAAAAAAGGCCGAGGCCCCAAAGGGGCCTAAGATGGCTCATAGTGGCTTGAATCTATCTTCTAGACCTATCCTCAGGGCTTCGCCCAGCTCCTTTCTGAGGAAGGAGCCTGCGTTACGGGATTTACCTTTTTCTGCTTAAGTCCCACTAATCATCGCGGTGAATCAGCCACCTCCGGTGGCTTTTCCCCCTTTGGTGCCTTACGGCACCACCTTCCCCCCGCTGTGCGGTGGGACAATAAAGCTCCGTGAAGCAATTATCTTATAAGTAGCATAAAGCAAATCACGGGTTGTTGTGCCCCCTCGAAGAGGGGGAAAAGTGGTGGCGCCAGCCACCAAAGGGGGGCAGCTTTTCCCACGGGCGAAGGCCGGTTGTAAAGGTTTTATCATATTGGCGGCGCAGCCGCCCACCACAACCCTCAGCGGCAAAGCCGCTGTCAAACTTAAGCCCCTTTAGAACCCTCGGCCCGAAGGGCCGTCAACCCTCACGCCCGCAAGGGCGTGTCCATGGGCGCCACCACAACCCTCGGCACCGCAGGTACCGTCAAACTTGAGAACCTTCGGGGCAAAAGCCCCGTCGAACCTCGGGCCCCAAGGGGCCGTCAACCTTCACGCCCGCAGGGCGTGAAAAAATCCGCCTTCCGGCGGATTTTTTTATTGATCAGCATTGGCGGCATATCCTTTTTCCGCCGCTTCTACGGCCAGGCCTACGAGGTTTTTGTGGCCGGTTTTGGCCAGCATGTTGCTTACGTGGAAGCTGACGGTGCTTCGGGAGATGTGGAGGGTGTCGGCGATTTCCTGGTAGGATTTGTTTCTGCACACGAGGCGGAGGATGTCCAGTTCTCTTCTGGTGAGGCAGGTGTGGTTGAGGCCGAAGGTGGTTCTTTTTTTGACGTCGGGAAAGAGGCGTTCGCCTTTGAGGGTGCGTTCCATGCAGTCTACGAAGTCGGCGGCGCTGCTTTCTTTGTAGATGAAGCTGTCGGCTCCTGCTTTCTGGGCCATTTCTACGAAGTGGACGTCGGCGAAACCGGTCATGATGATGATTTTCTGTCTGGGGAGGGCTTTTTTGATGCGTCTGGTGACTTCGATGCCGCTGGTGCGGCCTTCCATGCAGATGTCCATGAGGATGATGTCGGGCTGGAGGACCTGGGCAGCGACTTCCGCCACTTCGGAGAGCTGGAGGATTTTGACCACTTCAATTTTTCCTGTTTTTTCAAACAGGTGCAGCAGTCCCTCCAGCAGGATTTTCTGGTCATCTACAATCATTACCCGTATCATAACAGGCACCCCCTTTTCTTTATCATATCATAGAAAAGGAGGACGTCAATTTGGAAATTTTTTTCGAGGATTACACAGGGTGTACTTCCCTTCCGGGCAGGGTGACTTTGAGTGTGAAGGGACGGCCGGTGGTGTATTTCAGATGTCCCCCTTCTTTTTCCACCCTGGTTCTGATGGAGGAGAGGCCTCCCCCTTCCCGGAGAGCCGGGCTGCTTCCCATGCCGTTGTCGGTGACTGTCATGACATGGTTTTCCCCTTCTTCAAAGGTGACTGTGATTTCTCCTGCTTTGCCGTGGACGATGGCGTTTACCGCCGCTTCCCGGAGGATTTCCACCAGGAGGTTTCCGGTGCTGCCGGGGGGAAGTTTTCCTTTTACATGAAATCGGATGCCCAGACTTTCGTAGGTACCCATCATTTCGGAAAGAATGAGGTCCGGTTTTACTTTGATTTCCTTTTCCATGTCTTTAAGAAGGTGGGAGAGGATGCGGCCGATTCTTCCGTAGTTTTCGTAGTCCCTGTTGTTTAAAATCTGCTGGAGGTAGCTGATGCGCTGGCCCATCATGTCGTGGATTTTGAAGCGGATGGTGCGGAGGGTTTCTCTGCTTTCCAGGGGCACCAGCATATCCAGCAGGTCTTTCATTTTTTCGTTCTGTTTCCGAAGGGTTTCGTTCTTCTCTTCCAGTTCCCTGTTCATCCTTACCATGTCCGTCATGTCAAAGGCTCCCATCTGCCAGCCGAAGCCTGTGGGGGTCATGAAGGGTTCTCTGGTGAAGCGGATGATCCGGCCGCCGGACAGGGTATGGATGATTTCTTTTCCTTCTTTCAAGGTTTCCCCTTTTTCTTCGATTTCCTTCCAGAAGAGGCTGCCGTTTGATACCGTCTTTCCCAGGATGTCTTCCATGTACTTTTTCATGGCGTCATTCACCAGCACCGGCACTCCGTCTTCCCTGGTAAGAAAGATGCCTTCGGGCATTTTGTTGATGGCTTCTTCAATGGCGTGGGCGGTAATCCCTTCATGGTACTGCCGGTAGGACTGACAGATGCGGATGGCGGTGCGCACATTGCAGATAAGGAGCAGGAGCATGAGGCTCCAGGGGAGAGCCTGATCCAGAAGGGGCAGTAGGAGGAAGGAGGCGGCGGAGAGGATATAGTTTCTTTTATCTTCCTTTCCCCCATAGAAGAAAAGGGCTGCCGTCACAAGCACCAGCACCGTCCGGAGTTCCTGGTGGGGCGAGAGGAGCATGACGCCGCTGCTGTGACCGTCCAGGGCGTCATGAATCAGGTCGAAAATCATGAGGAGGATAAGAAGCACCGCCCCTTCCACCATTTTCCGTCCCATTTTCTTAAAGGAAGGAAGGGGGCTCCGGTAGTAGACAAGGAAGGACTCGGCGGCCAGGGAAAGGAGGGCCCAGATGGAAAGGGCGATGAGCCAGGCGTCCGGTAGTATGTACAGATTAGCCATAGGTGTCCTCCTTTCTCCCCCTGACGCAGATTTCCACAGAGAGGCTGTACCCCAGGTCTTTGATGGTCATGGATACGCCATCCTTTGTGAAACGGCTGTCCTTTTCCATGTCCCTGATGAAATCTTCTATCCAGAAGGACTCTCCTGCCATGAGGGAGAGGCAGCTGCCATGGGAAAGGAGGTCAAGGTGGCAGGAAATATGGACCGCCCCTGCCAGGACGGCGTCTTCCACGTATTCTTCCAGAAAGTCATAGAGGGTAAGGACGGAGGATGCGGGAAGGGCAGCGGCCTCCCCTTCGGAGTGAAAGACGGCGCGAATGCCCCGGGAGGAAAGGCAGCGGAAAAGTTCTTCCGCCGCCATGCGGAAATCCCCATAATCCACCTTACCCCCTTCCATGCCTTTGAGGAAAAGGATACACCGCCTTTTCACGTAGCAGGCCAGCACATTGAGACGGAACACCGCCTCGTCGGCCTCATTGCCCGGCCGGGCGTTCTGCAGGAAGGAAGCATGGCGAAGGATGAGCTGCCCCTTTCTTTTCACGATGGCTTCCAGTTCCCTGTAAATTTTCCATTCCGACGCCATGCGGATATAGGAACGGCGGAGCTCCCCTTCCTTTTTCATCATATCCGCCGTGCGGCGAAGGGCTTCATTCAGCAGGCTGAGCTCTTCCCTCTTTGCCCTGATTTCCCTCACATCCCGCCGCCACAGGGCTGTACCGCCCTGTACGGGAAGGGTCCTCACCTCGCAGTCCTCTTCCGGCACCTTCGGCCCGACGGAGTGGTACATGGTGCGGCCCCTTTTGTCTTTGATTTCCAGGGCCAGGGAGGAATAGGTGAAGAAATCTTCGTAGCTGCCGTTTCCTTCAATCATGTGAGAGTCAATCATCCACTCCATCCAGAGGAAGAAGGAAAAAATAGTGACCAGGGTGAAATTGGTGGCCACCGCCACTTTCATGCCAAGGGCATAGGCCGCCACATAGAGAAGATAGAGAAAAAGCTCCGCCACCGGCAGGAAGATGATTATATTTCCCACATGGTTTTTCACTGCCCTATGGACAAGCCAGCCCACCAGGGCCAGAAGCTCTCCGGCATAAGCCGCTGCCAGCCCATAGTATCCCCAGCCATAGTTGTGAATATCTACGCCCCGGGAGAGGCCTTCGGGAAATGAAAAGGCTGCGCCGTGGAAATCGTTGGTCATCACCACAAGGGACAGGGCTATATCAAAAAGAGCAATCCCTTTCAGCCAGAGGGGATAGACCCCCTTCCCCCGGTCCCTGGAGCCCGTAACTGCCAGACAAAGGATGAGGATGGTCAGAAGGGCCAGATATACATAGTAGGAATACCAGTTATACCGGCGGATGGTGACCATTTCCTGAGGCAGATCCGCTATGATAGTACGGAAAAAGAGCCAGAGAAAACAAAGGCAGGCCATGGAGAAGATAATCCACTCCCCTTCCTTCCCCTTCATGCGCCGGCGAAGGCGCCTTCCCCAGATGACCGTCAGGAAAAGCATGGCAAAGTACATCATGTGGGTGGGAACGGGCAGGAGGGACTGGATGGAATAGGGCGCCAGGATTTTAAATTTCAGCTCATAGGCACCCCGGTCCATTTCATCCAGGAAATCTTCCATTTCATCAGGAGGGATGGTCCTGCCGTGATGTTCAAGGGCATACCCCTTCACCCAGAGACCGGAAGCCATGTGTTTTTCATCTATCACAAGGGGCTCTTTGGAAAGGAGTCCCTTCTTAAAGGACAGGGTCCCCCGCTCCGGATACACCAGATGAAAAGGCGCCCCGTCCCATACCATACGCCTGGCCTCCACATCAGGCATAATGAACACATCCGCCGCATCCCTCATGCCGTACTGGAGGTAATAGCTGTCCGAATGGGCCGCGTCCAGACGAAGCCGCCCTTCCTGATGGATTTTCTTCAAAGCCGCTGTGCCGGCGGAAAGATCCATGTCCCCGGATAAGCCGTAGGAAAGGCTCACCATGGAAAGCTCCCTTGTCACCGTATCCACCGGGATCCCTACGGTCACCGGCTTCTCCACCAGATCCGCCCAGTCCTTCACGTCGTATGGCAGGCCGTCGGCCACAGCCAGCACCATGGCTGCCGTATAGTGGGGATACCAGTACCGGGGAAGAATCCGGTTCTTCATGAGCGGAAAGGCCTGGAAATCATACACCTCCACCGCAGCCACATCCTCTTCACCCATAACCTCCAGAAGATGGCGGCTGTCCTTCCTCACATGGTAAGAAGAAAGCCCTTCCTCCAGGGACAGCACCTTCCCGTATCCATCCCCCAGCCTTCCGTCATACACAATGTCCCTGGCAGAGGAGGAAAAGGGAAGCAGAAGAAAAAGCAGGGCCAGACATAAGGCCAGTCTCCGAAAAATCCATCCCTTCTCCATGGTCTCCCTCCCTGTGCACTGCAAGTCAAGAAATCGCTGATTGTTATATTTAGTATAGCAGAAAAAGGGAGAAATAATACTGTACTTTAGTACAGGGGGGCCGCGCCTAACAGGCGCGGCAGGGTTCTTAAGATTGACCGGCCTATGGCCGGAGGGTTCTTAGGTTTGACGCAGCCTATCGGCTGCGAGGGTTGTGGATAGCTTATGGAGCCACTGCGTGGCAGGGTTCAAAGGGTTCAGAGGGTTTCCTCCCCCACCATATTGTGCCCCCAGCGGAGCCGGGGGAAAGGTGGTGCGTCAGCACCAAAGGGGGCGGGCCCGTAGGGCCCGCAGGTTGTGTAGAAGGGTTGTGTAGAAAGGGGCGGGGAAAGGTTCTTAAGATTGACCGGCCTGTGGAGCCACTGCGTGGCAGGGTTCAAAGGGTTCAGAAGGTTCAAAGGGTTCAGAGGGTGGTGGATTGCCGCTTTGCGGCAATGATTATATAGTCAGCGTTACGGGATTTGCATTTTTGTCACCAGTGGTGCATGACGGAGTAAACCAGACCTATCCTCAGGGCTTCGCCCAGCTCCTTTCTGAGAAAGGAGCCTGCGTTACGGTAATGCCCTCCTGCTGCTTAATTCACGCTATGCATTACGGTGAATTAGCCACCTTCGGTGGCTCCCCCTTATCCGGCTTCGCCGGACTTTCCCCCATCCGGGGGACAGAATAAACCGCTCTACGCTTTCCCTCAGAGTCATGTGTCACATTGGCAAGCACCCATAGTGCCCCCAGCTCCGCTGGGGGAAAGGTGGTGCGTCAGCACCAAAGGGGGGCGGGCCCGTAGGGCCCGCAGGTTGTATAGAAGGGTTGTGTAGAAAGGGGCGGGGAAAGGTTCTTAAGATTGACCGGCCTGTGGCCGGAAGGTTCTTAGGTTTGACGGGCCCTTCGGGCCCGAGGGTTGTGGTGGCTCCCTATGGGCGCAATATAAAAGTCAGCGTTACGGGATTTGCTTTTGTGTCTCCAGTGCTGCATGACGTAGAGCCGGAGCCCCCTTCCACAGGAAGGGGGTGGCGCCGTCAGGCGACGGAGGATAGGGGCGTCAGTTCTTTTCTAAGTTCTTTCGGACCTATCCTCAGCCCTATCGGGCAGCTCCTTCCTGGGGAAGGAGCCTGCGTTACGGGATTGCCTTCCCGCCGGGCACCGTCATTCTGAGCGTCAGCGAAGAATCTCGGTAAGAATCGTAAGTGACAGAAGTATCGTTAAATACCAGTCGGCGGGAAGGCTGCTCTATGCTTTTCCTTCGTTTCATATGTGATGGACAGTCTTTCGGTAAATTAGCCACCTCTGGTGGCTTTCCCCCCTTTGGTGCCTTACGGCACCACCTTCCCCCCGCTGAGCGGTGGGACAATAAAGCTCCGTAAAGCAATTATCTCATAAGTGATACAAAGTAAATCACGGGTTGTTGTGCCCCCGCTTGCGGGGGAAAGGTGGTGGCGCAGCCACCAAAGGGGGTGCTCTTTTTCCACGCCCGCAAGGGCGGTTGGCCTGTTTTTCATCGGGCGAAGCCCGGTTTTAAAGGTTTTATAATATTGGCGGCGGAGCCGCCCACCACAACCCTCACGGCCGAAGGCCGTGTCAAACTTCAGAACCCTTTGAACCTTTTGAACCCTCACGCCCAAAGGGCGTGTCCATAAAGGCGCCCACCACAAGCCTCGCGCCAAAGGCGCGTCAAACTTAAGCCCCTTTAGAACCTTCGGCCCGAAGGGCCGTCAACCCTCACGCCCGAAAGGGCGTGTCTATAATAAAAAAACAGCCCGAAAAGGGCTGTTTCTTATTTCCTGATTACCAGAGGCGGACGGCCGGTTTGGGGTCGCCGAAGCGGTGGATGGTGTCTACGAAGCGGACGGTGCCGGTTTTGTAGCGGAGCACCAGGGTGGAGGTTCTTGCGCCGCCGCCGAAGTAGCGGACGCCTCTCAGCATGGCGCAGTCGGTGATGGCGGTTTCGGAGAAGATGCAGTCGTCTCCTTTGACCAGGTCGTCAAGGGTGAGGACTTTGTTGGGGTCGTCAATGCCCATGGCATGGAGGCGTTTCACTTCTTCTTCTGTGTGGGGAAGAAGTTTGGCCTGCATGTCGCCGCCCAGGCATTTAAGGCCTACGGCAGAGAGAACGCCTTCGGGGGCGCCGCCGGAGCCTAATACCATGTGGATGCCGCTTCCCTGGATGCCGCAGTCGATGGAGGGGACTACGTCGCCGTCGGTGATGAGGCGGATGCGGGCGCCTGCTTCTCTGGCTTCGCGGATGATTTTTTCATGTCTTTCGCGGTCCAGAATGACTACGGTGAGGTCGGAAATTTCACGGTCCATGGCATCGGCCACGTTTTTCAGGTTTTCAGTAACCGATGCGTTGATGTCGATACGGCCTTTGGCACGGGGGCCGACACAGATTTTCTGCATATACATGTCCGGCGCATGAAGCAGGCATCCTTTGGGCGCAATGGCCAGTACGGCAATGGCACCGTTCTGTCCTTTGGCTACCAGGTTGGTGCCTTCTACCGGGTCTACGGCAATATCTACTTCTTCTCCGCCGGCACCTACATGTTCGCCGATGTAGAGCATAGGCGCTTCGTCGATTTCCCCTTCGCCGATTACCACGGTGCCGGAAACCGGGGTCTTGGCAAACTGTTCATGCATGCCGTCAACGGCTGCCTGGTCAGCGCCCTCCTTGTCACCTACGCCCATGAGACGGCCGCTCCGAAGAGCTGCCTGTTCCGTGATTCTTACAAATTCCATAGAAAGTTGTCTGTTCATTGTATGCCTCCACAATAGTATACTTTCTCTTTCACAGTTGTACTTATTGTATCATATTTAAAAGAAAAATGGAGTATACATTTTTTATTTTTTTATGACACGCCTGCGGCGTGAAGGTTCAGAGGATTCAGAGGGGAAGGTTGACGGGGCTTCGCCCCGAGGGTTCTTAAGGTTCTTAAGTTTGACAGCCCTATCGGGCTGAGGGTTGTGGTATCGCCCTTGCGGGCGATGAGTTCAAAGTCAGCGTTACGGGAATGCTATTGTGCTGCATAAATCGCACTGAGCATTCTGCTGATTTAGCCACCTCCGGTGGCTTTCCCCCCTTTGGTGCCTACGGCACCACCTTCCCACCGCACAGCGGGGGGACAATAAAGCTCCGATAAGCTGAAGCCCCATAAGCTACGCTAATTTAAGCACGGGTTGTTCTGCTCCCGCTTGCGGGGGAAGTCCCGCGAAGCGGGCAAGGGGGAAACTCTTTTCCATCGCCCGTCAGGGCGGTTGTTTGGTTTTATACAAACTGGCGCCCCTATATTCCCAAAAGCGCCTACCACGGCCTTTGCCCCCTGAGCGGCAGCGACGCAACCCTTGGCCCGTGCGATAGCACAGGGCCATATGCCCCTCTGCCGCGCAGCGGCAGGCCCCTTCGGGAATACAGCCCACCACAACCCTCGCGCAAAAGGCGCATCAAACTTCAGAACCTTTTGTACCCTTTGAACCCTCACGCCCGCAGGGCGTGTCCATGACACCAAAAACCTGCCCCAGAGAGCAGGTTTTTCATTATCTCAATTATCCCAGAATATCAAGCAGTTCTCCCACTCCTTTTTTACCGAAGTGGATGTCTTTGTCGTTGACGATGAGGCAGGGGACGCTCATGATGTTGTATTTTTTCTGGAGGTCCGGGTAGTGGGCAAGATCGTAGACGTGGACGGTGATGTTGTCATTATCTGCGGCGATTCTTTCTGCCGCTGCCACGAGGTCGGGGCACATGGTGCAGGAGAGGGAGACGGCAATGGTGATGTTTTTCTTTTCCTGAATGGCGGAAATCCGTTTTTCATTGTCTTTGCCCACGTCCTGTCCGGGGCCGGCGGTGTTGTACATGGCCAGGATGAAGGAGTTGAATTCGTGGCCTCCGGGAACTCCGTGGAAGTAAAGGCCTGCTTCTGTGCCGTCGTTTCTGATGATGGAAATGGCGTGTTCCAGACCCGGCGCAGCGTCCTTGATTTCATAGGAAACTTTATCAGACAGGGAGGAGAGTTCCTTCAGCAGTTTTTCGTTTTCATAGGAAAGTTCGGTGTCGTCTTTATAGAGGCGAAGGGTGACGGGCTGTGTAAAGCGGTCAAGCACCAGCTTTAAGGCCTGCCGGGTGTCATCGTCCAGGAAGGCGCCTTCTTCTGCTTTGGCTGCCGCTGCCTTTGGTTCTTCCTTTGGCTCCACTTTTTTCACGTAGGTCCGCTTCATGTGGAGTTTTCTGTACTGGCTGCCCAGATATTTTTCCAGGGAGGTGGCTGCCACGGCGCCGTCGGATACGGCGGTGACTACCTGGCGCAGGTTTTTGACGCAGATGTCGCCGGCGGCGTAGACGCCGTCAATATTTGTTTTCTGGTCACGGTCTGTGATGACGTAGCCCTGGGGGTCAAGGTCTACTTTGCCCTTAAGGAGTTCGTTTTCCGGCGCATAGCCTACGAAGACGAAGACGCCGTAGAAGTCGCCGGCATCAGCCGTATATACGGTTTCTTCCCCTGATTTCCTGTCTTTCAGGGTAACCTGTCGGATGGCGCTGTCCCCTTCCACTTTTTCCACCTGGGTATGGTAGAGGATGGTGACATCGGGATTTTCCTTCAGTTCTTCCACCGCAGCGGAGTCGATGGAGAAATCATCGCCACGGATGACCATGATGATTTTTTTGCCGTACTTGGTGAGGAAGAGGCCTTCTTCCACCGCCGCATAGCCGCCGCCGATGACGAAGATGGTTCGGTCGGTAAAGAATTCACCGTCGCAGGTGGCGCAGTAAGCTACGCCGTGGCCGCGGAATTCCGTTTCCCCGTTGAAGCCTGCCAGTCTGGGATGGGCGCCGCCGGCATAGACGATGCCCAGGGCTTTGAAATCGCCGCGGCTGGTGTGGACGGTCTTGTAGTCCCCTTCCAGGTCAAGGCCCGTAACGTGGGCGGAAAGGAATTCGGCGCCGAAGGCTTTGGCCTGGCGGATCATTTCAGAAGTGAGTTTCTCACCGCTGGTATTGAAAATGCCGGGATAGTTCACCACTTCTGCGGTAATGGTAATCTGTCCGCCCATCTTTTCCTTTTCAATCACCAGTACGCGAAATCTTGCCCTTGCCATATAAATAGCGGCGGAGAGCCCTGCCGGTCCTCCGCCTACTATTATGGCATCATAAACTGTATCCATGATGCCACCTCAGATTATAATTTGCCAACCAGATCGAAGGAAGGTTTCAGGGTCTGTTCGCCTGGATGCCATTTAGCCGGGCATACTTCATCGCCATGTTCGTAAACGAACTGGGCAGCTTCCACCTTGCGGAGAAGTTCGTCGGCGTTGCGGCCGATGTTGCCTGCGGATACTTCATAGAGCACCACTTCGCCCTTCGGGTTGATAACAAAGGTGCCTCTTTCTGTGAGACCTTCGGATTCGATGTAAATGTCCAGATCCTTGGACAGCTTAGCGGTGGGATCGCCGATCATGGGGAATTCTACCTTGCCGATGCGTTCGGAAGATTCATGCCAAGCTTTGTGAACGAAATGGGTATCGCAGGATACGGAATAGATTTCGCATCCGATTTTCTTGAATTCATCATATTTGTTCTGCAGATCTTCCAGTTCTGTGGGGCATACAAAGGTGAAATCTGCGGGATAGAAGAAGAGAACGCTCCACTTGCCAATGAGGTCCTTATCGCTTACATCGATAAAATCACCGTTCTGATACGCTTTGACCTGGAATTCGCTGATTTTTTTACCGTTTAAAGACATAATTTTTTTCCTCCTTGGAAATATGAAATAGAATATACCAATTTGCCGGCCATCGTATTCACGATTGACGAAGCATATTTAACTTTCTGAAAGTATTATATCATGTATATCTGTAAATTTCAATATGGTTTTGTAAAAAAATACGCCCTGCGGGCGTATGGGATCAGAGGGTTCAAAGGGGAAGGTTGACGCCCGCTGCGCGGGCGAAGGTTATGGCCGCCTTACGGCGGCAGGTTGTGTAGAAAGGTTGTGTAGGAAGGTTCTTAAGATTGACAGGCCTTTGGCCTGAGGGTTCTTAGGTTTGACAGCAGCTCCGCTGCTGAGGGTTGTGGTGGCGGCTGACGTCGCAGTTTTTAGCCCCCTTCCTTTGGAAGGGGGTGTCGCCGCAGGCGACGGAGGATAGCGGCCTTTCACAGAAAGGCCGAGGCCCCGCAGGGGCCTAAGATGGCTCATAGCGGCCTGGAGCTATCTTCAAGTGTTCCTCAGGGCTTCGCCCAGCTCCTTTCTGAGAAAGGAGCCTGCGTTACGGGACTACCCTCCTGCTGCTTAAATCACGGCTAAACCTTTCGGTGAATTGGCCACTGGCGTGGCCACCCCCTATCCGGCTGCGCCGGACTTCTCCACGGGAAAGCGTCTCACACGATTCTCAGGTCGCTACCGCTCCCTTACGAATCGTGTTCGCTTGCCACCCCTATTCAGGGGGCAGAATAAGTCTCTCAATGCTTTCCCTGTAGAGCCATGTGGCACAATGGTAAGCGTCCATAGTGCCCCCGCTTCAGCGGGGGAAAGGTGGTGCCGTAAGGCACCAAAGGGGGTGCCGCTTTTTCCACGCGGTGTTAGAGCCCGGCAAATATAGCCATTTTTAGCCCGTCAAATTTAGCCAATT
>ERZ1034920.1157-NODE-1157-length-17814-cov-15.444394_pt1 | contig 17814 bp, 14 predicted proteins | sample MGYA00520688_ERZ1034920 | MGnify/ENA primary metagenome ERZ1034920 (study PRJEB33766, sample SAMN09781785) | gut metagenome | biome: gut microbiome | host: Homo sapiens | place: Madagascar | study: EMG produced TPA metagenomics assembly of the PRJNA485056 data...
CCAATCGGCGCGCTTAGTTTTTGAAAAGCTGGTCTTGACAACGGGCCCACTATATTTTTGCCGGTACGTCCCTTGCACTCACGGGTTTTGTCACGAATTATTGGCTGATTTTTGCCTCGGTCACCGTCATGGGCATCGCGGCTGCGATTTTCCACCCCGAAGCCGCCCGCTGCGTCAACGGCGTCTCACAGGGCAACCGCGGCGAGGGCATGAGTATCTTCAGCGTCGGCGGCAACGGCGGCTTCGGCTTCGGTCCTCTGCTCGCCGTCTTCCTCGTCACGACTTTTGGCATGCACGGCCTTGCGTTCTACGGCATCAATGCCGTCATCATGAGTCTGGCTCTGCTGCTTGCGGCACCGCATCTGCGCCGCGCCATTGCCAAGAGCAAGGCAGAAGCCGCCAAAGCGGCAGCAGCTGAGGCCGTCAAAGAAGACAAACCCGCGGACGTTGCTGCGGAAAATGACTGGCATGCTTTTTTCCGCCTGTTCGTCGTCATCCTGTTCCGTGCGACCGTCTTCACGGGCATCTCGAGTTTCCTGCCGCTCTTCTGCATCCACGCACTGGGCACGAGCGAAGCCACGGGCTCTCTGACGCTTTCGATCGTCAGCATCATGGGCGTGCTCGCCACGCTTGTCGGGGGACGTTTCGCCGACCGTCACGGGTACCGCCGTACGCTTTGCCTCGGCAATCTCCTGCTCGTGCCGCTGCTCGCCGTCGTCGCTTTTTCCGGCAGCATCTACGCGGTCTACGCCATGCTCATCCCGCTGAGCTTTGCGATGCTGGCGCCGTTTTCCTCCTTCGTCGTTCTCGGTCAGGAATACCTCGCCAAGAATATCGGCTTCGCCTCGGGCGTCACGCTCGGCATCTCCATGAGCGTGGGCGGCATTGTCGCCCCCGTGCTCGGCCATTTCGCCGATACATTCGGCGTTGCTTCCGTCATGGCCCTGCTCGTTCTCATCGCTGCCCTGTGTGCCGGAGCCACGTTCCTGCTGCCGGCCAAGAAAGCAGCAAAAGCCCAGACAGAATAACCGCATCCATTTCATCATAAAAAGACCTGTCACACCGTTTTCCAGGTGCGGCAGGTCTTCTTTTTGTCTCAGAGCAGCAGGCTCTTTTCTTTTTCATACTGCGGTACGGTAATTTTCATGAGGTCCAGCAGCGTGTGGATCATTTCATCGCTCTGCCATGCATGACTTTTCGACCGCTCAATGCGGGCCGCATCCTCCGGATGGTGCGCACGGAATTTCGCCGAGGTCCAGATGACCATGGGAATGTCACGCTGCCAGGCGCTGCTCTCATCGCCATGACCGACGATTTCGCGCACGTCGTTGACTTCCTCGCCATGGTCCGACAGGAACATGACCACGGCATCCTGTTCCTCAAAGCGCTTGATGATTTCATTTACGATGTAATCATCGTAAAGCACGGCATTGTCGTGCTCAGCGCGGATGGTCCGTGAAGCTTCGTCATCCTTTGCACCGCCCGTCTCATCCGCCGCCGTGAACTTCGCAAACGCAGCCGGATCGCGCCGTTTAAAATCTTCATGTGCGCCCATCAGATGCACGACAAAGAAATCCGACTGTGCGTCATCGCTGCGCCCGTCGCCAGATATGGTCCCGCTCAGCGTTCTTGTAAAAAACGCGGTCCCTACAAAAAGAGGTTTGTACCCACATGAAATCTTGATGCTTGACTATGCCCACACGTTTTCTACCAGTTTCCGGAATAATCATTACCCGGGATTTTGGTATTATGAGTATTCGGTAGAGCATCCAGGTGCTGTGCTGAAATCGCTCGAAAAAAGAGGATTCATCCAGCCAGGGGATTTACAGTCTGCCATTCAAAATCTGACGGTGCCAATGATAAAAAAGGAACTAAAGACCATCGGCCAGAAGGTAAGCGGAAAGAAAGCTGAGCTAATCGACCGTTTATTAGAAAATGCATCGCTCGAAGACTTGGAGAAAAAATTCCCTGTGCGCTTTTATGAATTGACCGAATCCGGCCAACAGGAGCTTGCGGAAAACCAATATGTCCCCTATCTCCACCGCCATAAGTACATGTCCGTCTGGGAGATGAACGACCGTCTGAATCATCGAAATCCAAATCACGCAGGTTATCGTGACCTTATCTGGCAATTCTTTAATGAGGAATCACTCAAACATCTTAATAAAGGCGACATGGGCCTTTATCGCAATACCCGGCTTAATATGTATGAGTTTCTCTTCGAAGAAAAGAAATATGAACAAGCCTTCAATCTGTTATGCGAAGTAATCGCTTATGATCTGAGCGGCATGGGCAATGATGAATTCAGCGATGTTGGTGAAAAATTCCGATTACAACTCATGCTTGAACATGATTTTCCCTATAGTAAATCCGGGATAACACTGCCACCAGCTATAAAACGATGGCTCGCCAATCTGCAAGGACGTTTAGAACTATCGGATGATGATTTTCGCGAACAACTGCTGCATCAGTTCGAGTCCATCAGCTTATATCGACAGATTTTTACAAATGCAGAATGTGTCGACATTGTTATGGCCGAACTTAACGCTGATACAGATGTCTTGAATTCTATTTATTCTGAAGCGGAAAGCAGACTTCATACCCGTTTAAAATCAATATAAAAAATCAGGGCAGCCACCATCTAATTGGTAACCTGCCCTGATTTTTTGATGCGGTCCTCTTATTTCTACTTCTTCTTTATGGTTCATCCACTCACGCGTGGCTATTTTATACCATTTATAGTATATTTTTAATTGTTAACTACTACATATTGTATATTAGTAGTAAAATCGTAGTATATTTTTCCTTTTTAATAGCCGCAAAGCCCAATTCCATGCGGTTTGTTAAAAAATCAGAAAGTGTTGCCGTGGCAGATGAAGAGGATGTGGATTTTATTTTCATGATTCTGCATTGTCATGGGGTGTCTCCTTTCGGTGTGCAAGGAATCGTTTCAGGAGGAATGTGAGGAAGTAGGGAAAGGTATAAAACAACCCATTATATCCTATATTTAGATTTCCTACTTTGATTCCATAATGGATGTCCCCGTAGGACTTTCCGGTAATCATTTTATTCAGCGAGATGGCAGCGCCGCGGTTCGCTTTGACTTCCACCGGCACCAGGGAGTCTATGTCCCTTACCATGAAATCCATTTCTACGGTGGAGGTGCCATTTTTATAGAAGAACAGAGGGAACCCCTGCTTTTTCAGCATATCGCTGACCACATTTTCGTAGAGGGCGCCTTTGTAAATATTAAAGTTGCGGTTATACCTGAGGTCCTGCTGTGATTCTTCATCCAGTGAGCCAATCAGGAGACCGGGGTCTCCGAAATATAATTTATAATCAAAGGGATTATAATTGCCCTTTAATGGCAGTTCCGGCATTTCCAGATTGTAGCAGATATTTACAATGCCCGCATTGTCCAGCCAGTCGACGACGCCCACATAGTCCCGATTCCGGGCCCCCCGGGCTACTTTGGAAATCTGGAATTTCTTGTTTGATTTTCCCAGAAATACGGGGATGGACCGATACACATTCAGTATTTTTGCTTTATCCAGTCCGCCGGCATACTTGGTGATGTCCTCTTCGTAGTCCAAGAGAATCTGCTGCTGCATCTGCAGTATGCCGAAGTAATTGTTCTGCCGCATAAAGCGGGATACAATGGCAGGCATTCCGCCTACAATCATATATTCATGGAAGGCCTGAAGAAGGGCCTCCATCTGGGAGGCCGTCAGGGGCCGGACCTGAACCATACGCTCATATAACTCTTCAATCTGCTCCGGCTTATACCCTTTGGCCCACAGAAATTCCTCAAAGTCCAGGGAGTACATGACATAGTCCTGCTTATAGCCCACACTGTTTGATTCGATTTCCTGATAATTGATGCCCATGAGGGAACCGGAGCAGATGACATCATACCGGCCATCCATCTTAAAGGCTTTCAGACTGGCAGCTCCGTTGATACAGGCCTGGATTTCATCGAAGAAAATCAGCGTGTCGTGGGGAGTAATCTGTAAATCCGGATTGATAAAAGTGATATTCTTGATGATTTGGTCCACATCAAAGCCGTCATCAAAGATTGTCCGAAACTGCTTCTGCAGGATGAAATTGATTTCCACATAATGCTTATACCGGGTCTTTCCGAAATGGCGGATGGATTCCGTTTTCCCAATCTGACGGGCCCCTTTGATAATCAGCGGCAGATGGTCCGGGTCATTCTTCCATTGAATCAAAAGGTCTGACACCTTTCGCTTTAAAAGTTCCATATGCCCTCCTTCACATTTTTGCGAGCTTTATCACTTTTAAATTCACATTTTCCAGCTATATTTTACTCCATTTCACACATTTTTCAAATGTATATATGCGAAACACACACATTTTTCTTTGGATTGGGTATTTGAGGGGGCTGCCTCATTTCTTTGGACTGGATAGGAGCTTCCTGCCTGCGTCCGGCGCTTTCTTGAAAGCAGGTAGAAATGGTGCCTCAGGCCCGGGCTGTTTTGACTTGTCATTTTGCTCAAAAGGATTTTACTAAAACTCTTTTGAGTACAATAATAGCAGACAACAGGGGGTCCCTCTTGGACAAAGAGATTTGCACGGGCATAGGATAAAAGCCGCAGGATTTTTGTTTTTTCTTTCATGATATAATGAAATCATAAAGAAATGGAACTTTAAATGATATTTCACTCTGCGTGGAAAGAAAGGAAGAGGGCCATGAAGACTGCCGTGTATCATTCTCCCTTTGGAGATATGGAGCTTATCTATGAAGAGGATGCCGTGACGGCGCTGAAGATGGCGGATAAGGAAATCGCGGGAGAGGCGCCGGAGGGACTGGCGCTTAAGGCGTTTCGGCAGCTGGATGAATATTTCCAGGGGAAGCGGAAAACCTTTGACATTCCCTTAAGGACCCATGGCACCGTTTTCCAGGAAAAGGTGTGGGCGGCCCTTCGTGCCATTCCTTACGGAGAAGTGAGGAGCTACAAGGATGTGGCGGAGGCCATCGGCCATCCGAAGGCCTATCGGGCCGTAGGCATGGCAAACAACGCCAATCCCGTTTTCATCATCGTCCCCTGCCATCGTGTCATCGGCGCCGATGGCTCTCTCACCGGCTACGGCGGAGGCCTTCCCATGAAGAAGGCCCTGCTTGGTCTGGAGAAGAATCACCGGATTTCATAAAAAGCCTGCTCCTTTTCGGGGCAGGCTTTTATTATGAAATCGGGACTGAGGATTTCTTTATCGGTTGTAGGAAACGGGAATCCGGTCAGGACGGACGGCTCTTTCCCTGACGGGATTTGCAGGATACCCCACAATCAGGGAAGCCAGCGGTTCATAGCCCGAAGGAATGCCTACCGCATCTTTGACCTTTGTATTTCCCAAGAGCGATACGACGGTTGTATTGATGGCGCAGTTGGCAAGGCCGCAGTTTGTGGCTGCAAGGCACATGTTTTCGATGATAGACCCAATCATCCAGAAAAGGTTTTCATTTATGCGCTGCGCCATATTGGCATCCATGGATTCTATATGAAGCGGCGCACAGGGATCGCCTTCCCTGTACTTTTTCCCGGACATTACAATCCACACGGGAGCTCCATAAAGATAGGGTCTGGGCATGGCAGAACCAATGACCTTTTCTGCCGCTTCTTCCGCCATTTCCATGGCCTTTTTATTTGTAACTACTGTAATGTGGATCTTGTGCCGCTCCACAGGGCCCAGAAGGGCGGCATCCAGAATACTCCGGATATCCTCTTCGCTGGGCATTTTGTCTAAATAACGGCGGGTAGAAACTCGATTTTTTAAAACCTTTTCAAATTCCATGGTTTTCCTCCTGCCAATTCTTATGAAATAGTTCCGGCGGCTGTCAGCTGACGGGCACCGCTGCTTCCCCAGGCCGCGGCATGGGGTCTTGGCAATCATGCATCATAGGCCTTTACGGTTTCCATTATACGCTTCAATTTAATTTAGCCAAATATACTTTAGCTAAATTTTATTGAACTGTTGCATACTGAAAATCCGGGCATCCTGATTTTCCCCGTCCCGGGAAGCATGAAATTTCATAAATAAAAAGCCTGTCCCTTTGCGGGGCAGGCTTTTCATTACAGCTCACTGAAAAGTGGCACAAACTCCATGAATCCGGTACAGAGGAGGGTGGTCAGTACGACGGTAAGGAGGGAGAGTACTGTACCGTATCGGATCTGGGCGGAGGCGGAGAGGCCGTAGCCTATGGGGATGGCCCTGGTGGAAATGGGGAGGATGTAGGCGCAGTTGGCGGCGGCGATGGTTCCCAGAATGTAGGGGGTGGGGTTCAGGTTAAGGGATGTGGTAATGCCGATGACCACGGGAATGGAAATGGAGGCGGAGGCGGTGTTGCTGGAGATTTCCGACATGAAGCAGGCGAAGAGGCAGGCCATGGCCATGACAGGGAGGCCCGGGGAAAGATGGAGGCCGGCGATGAGAAGGGAAAGTTCCTTGATGGCGCCGGTTCCAATGACCAGTTTTCCCAGAGCCAGGCCGCTGGCAAAGAGGGCAATCATGCCCCACATGACATGGCTTTCCGCGTATTTCCAGGTGAGCATGGGTTCTCCTTTTTCATCTTTCAGGAAAAACATGAGCATGCCCAGGAAGAGGAATACATAGGCCGGTTTCATGGCCGGCAGGATGGATGCAAAGAGGGGACGGAGGAAGGCCAGCAGGGTGGCGGCAGTAAAGAGGACAAGGCCGATGATCTCGCCCCGTTTCATGGGGCCGAAGGAGGCGTACATGGAGCGGAAGTAGTCTCTGGTGCCGGGAAGTGATTTCATGGGGCAGGGCAGGAGAAGAAGGAAAAGGAGGTTCATAAGGAAAATAAGGATGAGAATGGGCAGGAAACGGATGACCCAGTCGAAGTACATGAATTCGTGGCCCGTCAATTTTTCCAGATAGGAAACGGCCACCAGGTTAGCGGAGGAGCCGATGGGGGAGCCGAAGCCGCCGATGCCGCTGCCCCAGCCGATGGCAAGGAGGATGGGGATGGCGGTCTGGCTTTTGCTGATGTCCTTTTCGCCGACGAAATGGAGCATGGCCACTGCAATGGGACAGAAAATGGCGGCCACCACCACATTGGGCAGGAAAACGGACAGGGCCGTGGAGGCCAGGAACCACACAAAAATCTGGCTCTTCATGGAGGTGCCGATGGAGCAGAGGGCTTTCACGGAAATCCGCTTGTCCAGGCCCGTGGTGGTCCAGGTGAGGCAGATGAGGTCGCTTCCCAGAAGGAGCACCGCAATTTCGGAGAAGTACTGGCTGATGACAGGATTCATGGGAATCAGGTTAAAGAGGGAGTTCACTATGATGGGGATAAAGGCGGTGACGTAAATGGAAACGGGCCGGAAAATCCACCACAGCGCCATCCACAGGGCGCAGGAAAGGGCCAGAGCGGCAGCGGGCTCGAAGGTGCCGGTTAAAAGAAAGGCCGCCACGCCAAAGGCCAGAGGGCCGCTTAAAAGTTCAAGATTCTGTTTCATGAAAACACCTCTTTGAGATAGTGTACTAGTGGGATAGTGAGACAGTGGGAAAGTGGGACAGCGGGGAAAGTGAGGCGGGTTGTCGGCTATCGGCTGTCTGCTGGGCGGTATTCCCGAACGTGGGGAGAGGTCAGACGGTCAGACGGCAGACTTCCCGCCGACCGGCATTTACCGACAGGTGCTTCTCTGGCGGCACTCACCAAGATTCTTCGCTTGCGCTCAGAATGACCGTGTCCGGCGGGAAGGTAATCCCGTAATGCTGACTTTATAATCATTGCTGCGAAGCGGCAATCCACAACCCTCAGCGGCCAAAGGCCGCTGTCAAACCTAAGAACCTTGAGAACCTTCGGCCCGAAGGGCCGTCAACCTTCCCTTTTGAACCCTCTGAACCTTCTGAACCCTCTGAACCCGGGCCGCGAAGCGGCCCTTTCCTTAATTATATCCATCAAAGATTACATTGAAAAACTGTTATTTCTTGTATACAATACAGATAAAATACAGTAATAGGAGGGGCCATGAATTTTTTATCCATGAAATATTTCCTCATGCTGGCACAGGAGAGGAGTTTTACCAGGGCGGCGGAGCGGCTGCATATTACCCAGCAGACCTTGTCTGCCCATATCGCTGCCCTGGAGAAGGAGACGGGGGCGAAGCTTTTTGTGCGCCATGTGCCGCTGGAGCTGACGGACAGCGGCTCCGTATTTCTTCGCTACGCCCGCCTGTTTGTCAGAAATGAGCTGGCTCTGAAGCGGGAGCTGTCTGATGTGTCGGGGCGCTTTGAGGGGATTCTCCGCATCGGTATCGCCCCTTCCCGGGGGCAGGTGATGCTGCCTTCTGTCATTGCCCGTTTCCAGGAGCGGTATCCCCGCTGCGGCATCCGACTTTTGGAAATGGCCAATGAGGATATATGGCAGGGGCTGAAGCGGGATGAAATCGACGTGGCCATGGCCAGGCTTCCGGGGGAGATGCCCGGCATTTCCCACAGGCCCTGGATGAGGGAGGAAATCGTCCTTCTTGTGGCGAAGTCCCTTACGGAAAGGCTGTGGGGGAAAGAGGGCCATTTCCTTTTTTCGGGAGAAGAAAGGAAGAAGGGGCTTCCCCTTCCCTTTTCGGACTGTCCTTTTCTTTTGAACAGTGAAAATGATATTGCCGGTGCCCTGGCAAGGCAGCTTTTCCGGCGGGCCGGCTTTGCGCCCCATGTGGCGGTGGAGTCGGAGAATATGGGTACCATGCTCCGCCTCTGCCTTCTGGGGAGAGGTGCCTATTTCTGCCCGGAAAATCTGGCAAGGGCCCTGCTTGCAAAGGATGATTGGGAAAAACTTCATGTCATGCATTTTGAGGAAGGGGCCTATGAACTTTCCTTCGGCTGGCAGACAGGAGCTCACCGCTGGCAGATGATAGAGAAGTGGATGGAAGAAGTTAGACGATAGAAGATAGAAGATAGAAGGAAGACGATAGAAGATAGATGATAGATGGAGTCATTGGCGGCGGGGAGGCGAAAGGAAGTCTACCGTTTTGCTGCTTCGGGCATAGTAAAAGGAGCTGTGAGGAAATGGGAATCATTTCTTCACAGCTCCTTTTGTTATGTAGATTTATGGGCTGACCGGTGGGGAAATAAGCACGTAACGTCTGACGCCGTAAGGCGGCATATAAAATCCATCGCCGTCAGGCGATACCGCAACCCTCGGCCCGAAGGGCCGTCAAACCTGAGAACCTTCCGGCCGCAAGGCCGGTCAAACCTGAAAACCCTATAAGGGCCGCTTCGCAGCCCTTACAAATCCAGGTTAGTGACTTCCTTGGCGTGTTCTTCGATGAAACGGCGGCGGGGTTCTACCTTGTCGCCCATGAGGATGGTGAAGAGGCGGTCTGCTTCGATGGCGTCGGTGAGTTCGACTTTCAGCATGACCCGCTGTTCCGGGTTCATGGTGGTGTCCCAGAGCTGCTCGGGATCCATTTCGCCAAGGCCTTTGTAACGCTGGATCACGCAGCCGTCGCGGCCGATTTCATCAAGCACTTTATTCTGTTCATCGTCGTCGTAGGTGTAGTATTTCTGCCGGCCTTTCCGGATCTGGTAGAGCGGCGGCTGGGCGATGTATACGTGGCCTTCGGTGATGAGGGGCTTCATGTAGCGGTAGAAGAAGGTGAGGAGGAGGGTGCGGATATGGGCACCGTCCACGTCGGCATCGGTCATGATGATGATTTTATAGTAGCGGAGTTTGGTGATGTCGAAGTCTTCGCCTACGCCGGTGCCGAAGGCGGTGATCATGGTGCGGATGGCGTCGGAGTTCAGCACTCTGTCCAGTCTTGCTTTTTCTACGTTCAGGATTTTGCCGCGAAGGGGCAGGATGGCCTGGTAGCGGCGGTCACGGCCGGATTTGGCGGAGCCGCCGGCGGAGTCCCCTTCGACGATGTAGATTTCTGTAAATTTCGGGTCTTTCTCTGTGCAGTCCGCCAGTTTGCCGGGAAGGCTGGAAACTTCCAGTGCATTCTTGCGGCGGGTGAGTTCACGGGCCCGGCGGGCGGCTTCCCTGGCCCGGCTGGCGGTGATGCCCTTTTCCACAATGGCCCTGGCTTCCTGGGGATGTTCTTCCAGGTAGGTCTTAAGGCCTTCGGAAACGATATTGTCTACAATGCTCTTCACTTCCAGATTTCCCAGCTTGGTCTTGGTCTGGCCTTCGAACTGGGGATTGGGAACCTTCACGGAAATGACGCAGGTAAGGCCTTCCCGTACGTCGTCGCCGGAGAGGTTGTCTTCATTCTGCTTCAGGATGCCGTTCTTTCTGGCGTAGTCATTGAGCACACGGGTAAGGGCGGTGCGGAAGCCTGCCAGGTGCATGCCCCCTTCCACGGTGTTGATGTCGTTGACGAAGGTGTACATGTTTTCGCTGTAGCCGGTCTGGTACTGCATGGCAATGTCCACGATGACCTTGTCCTTTTCCCCTTCAAAGGCGATGACGGCGGGATCCACCAGGTCCTTGCCTTCGTTCAGGAACTGGACAAATTCGGTAATGCCGCCGGCGTAGTGGAAGACGTCCTGATGGGTGGCGCCGTCCCGGTTATCGGTCAGGGTGATGGTGAGGCCCTTGTTCAGGAAGGCCAGTTCCCGCATGCGGATTTTCAGGGTTTCGTAGTCGAAGTCGATGCCTTCCTTGAAAATTTGGATATCCGGTTTGAAGGTGACGGAGGTGCCGGTTTCATCGGTGTCGCCGTAGGTACGCATATGCTCTGTCACGTCGCCCCGGGAAAGTTTCATTTCATGGAAATGGCCTTCTCTACGGACGGTGACCTTCATCCATTCGGACAGGGCGTTGACCACGGAAATACCTACGCCGTGGAGGCCGCCGGAAATGGGGTAGCCGTCGCCGCCGAATTTGCCGCCGGCGTGAAGGACGGTGAGCACCACTTCCATGGCGGGCTTGCCGGTTTCGTGCATGCCGGTGGGGATGCCGCGGCCGTTATCGGTGACGGTGCAGCTGCCGTCGTCGTTCAGGGTGACTTCGATGTGAGTGCAGTAGCCTGCCAGCGCTTCATCGATACTGTTATCCACGACTTCATACACCAGATGGTGCAGGCCCCGAGCGGAGGTGGAACCGATGTACATGCCCGGACGGAGGCGCACCGCTTCCAGTCCTTCCAGTACGCGTATATCCTTCGCGCCGTAATCGCTCTTGCCATTTTCCTCTGCATGGCGGGCCTGGATTTCATGAATTTCTTCAGACATAAAACACTCCTTGACAAAAAAATACAGGGGCCATTGAATCAGTTTCCTCAAATGGTCCGCTGCCATTTATATACATATTATTTTATACTATTATAGCATAAAATAAGGATTCCTGCAGGAAATGGGAGGGGGCTGTGAAATTGCGGGGGATAGGGCTGCGGGCTTACTGCCTGACAGGGAGCCTTGAGAAAATGGTCAATGGTAAACGAAAGGGTCGCTGCCCTGGGGGCGGAAAAACAAGCCAGCCGCGCCTGCGGCGCGCGGAAATATCCCCCTTTTTTGCTGCCTTCGGTACTACCTTTTTTAGGAGGGGAAGTCTACTCTATTCTTATCCTTCTGTACTCATACGCTATGGACAACATGGCGATGATTAGCCACCTGCGGCGGCTTTTCCCCCTTTGGTGCCTTACGGCACCACCTTCCCCCCGCTGAGCGGGGGGACAATAAAGCCTCTATAAGCAATGATCTCATAAGTATCGCAAGGCCCCTCCGGGGCGAAGCCCGGTTGTACCGTTTTCATTCCACGAAGTGGAATTACAAAACTCATCGCCCGAAAGGGCGATACCACCACCCTCTGAACCCTCTGAACCTTTTGAACCTTTTGCACTTTTGCAGATATGGTACAATAAAAAAATAGACAGATTCCGTTTTTTCAGAGAAAGGAACTCTATGAAAAAATTATTATTTATCCTTATTATACTGGGCTGTGCCGTTTACTGGGGCATGTCCCAGGGCGACGACCTGAGCCGGCAGGCGAAGGCGTCCCATGGCGGCGCCATTGTGTCCCATGAGGTCAAGCCGGCGAAGGAGGAAAAGGGCGTGGTGTCTGAAATCAAAGAGACTGTTGCTACCCTGATTTCCGGCATGTCCTCATCCCCCACGGCCCAGGGCACTGTGGAGAAGACGGAGAAGGCGGCTCCTTCTTCCGTAGTGAAGGAAAAGGCGGAGAGCGGAACGCTCCGCGAAAAATGGGACGACGTGGCCCATTTCAAAGAGGCCCTGGAGTCCCGGGTGCACAGGGAAAAATTCGTGCCCTATGACAAGATACCGGATCTTTTGAAAAAGGGCATTATCGCCACGGAAGACCGGCGGTACTATGACCACGGGGCAGTGGACGTCATCGGCGTGGCCCGGGCGCTGATTACGAACTCCATGGCCGGCGAAACCCTGGAGGGCGGAAGCACCATCGCCCAGCAGACGGTGAAGAACATTTTCCTTTCCAACGAACGAACCATGACAAGAAAGGCGGAGGAGCTGGCCCTGGCGGTGCAGCTGGAGCGGAATTACTCCAAGGAAGAAATCCTGGAGCTCTACCTGAACACCATTTATTTCGGCCACGGCGCCTATGGCGTAGGAGAAGCCAGCCGGGTGTACTTCGGAAAAGCGCCTAAAGACCTGGATCTCTCCCAGTGCGCCATGCTGGCAGGCCTGCCCCAGGCCCCATCGGCCTATGACCCCATCAGCCATCCTAAAGAGGGCGCCAAGCGTATGACCACTGTGCTGGCCCTTATGGCCCAGGAAGGCTACATTACGCCGGAGGAGGCGGCCAGGTCCGCCATGCATCTGTGGCTGAAATAACCGGCTCGGGACAGGGCACGGACCTTTGGTAAATTTCAAAAGATATAAGACAAAAAAGTTATGGAAGACAGGGCGGCAAAGGAAATGAAATTTCTTTACCGCCCTGTCTTTTCATCGTTTCCGGCGGCGAGTATAATAAAAGAATGCAAATCTGAAATCTTTTGACAGGAGAGAGTTTCTATGGAGTCTTTAACTTTCATCATTATCGCAGTCATCGTCACATCCATCGGGTTCCTCATCGGCTACCAGATGATCCGCCTCCAGAAAAATGTGGCTAAAATCGTGGACCAGATCATCGAACACCACAAGGGAGACCGGAGCTTTAGGGACCAGGAATTCGTCCATTACTTCAAAGCCGGCGGCAACATCTGGCTTTCCGCCATGGATGACAAGTTCAAGAAAATGCTGTCCATGCAGAAATACACCGCCATGGCAGCCATTGCGGTGGCTGTGGTGATTATCGCCCTTTCCATTGTGGAAAAGGTATATCCCCTGGCTGCCTATCCGGCACTCCTCATCCTTTTCCTGGGGAAGAACCTTCTGGACTTCAAGAGCGTAGCCTCCGACGATAAGACAAACAGCAGGAACGCTGTGGAATATTATAAAAAGGCCTATCCCGAAGACGGCAGTGCCAAAAACAGCAGCGAAGGAAAAACCGCCGACAAACTGGCAGGCTGGTTCCTCATCGCCAAGAGAACCGCCATCCGCACCGGCAAACTGGGCACCGGCACCAAGGCCGCTTCCTCCAATGAAGAAGTAAGACCTTCCCGGGCCATCAGGAGAGGAAGCCCCGGCCGCACCATCCAGAGACGGAGAGGCAGAAGATAAAAAAACGTAAAAAGAGGATAGAGGGTCTGGACCAGACTGCCGGACACCCTATCCTCTTTTTGTCACCATTGCTGCTCCGGCGTCACTTCGACGAAAGCAGAGCGGCGAAATCTCCTGTCTCAATGATATGAGCTGCAAGGAGGAAAGATTTGGGACTCGGGGGTCGGGACTCAATAGGGGAGAGACTGCGGGCAGCTCCAAACGCTGACACAGCAGCTGGCCCCGCAGCGCCGGCTTTATACTTATTGGCGCAAAGCGGCAATCCATAACCCTCGGGCCCCAAAAGGGCCCGTCAAACCTAAGAACCCTCCGGCCCGAAAGGCCGGTCAATCTTAAGAACCTTTTCAGCTTAAGCCAAAAAGGCCATGAAGAAATGATTCCCCATTTCTTCATGGCCTTTTACTATATCTACCTTTTTACCGACTCCCGGGGCACCTGCTCTTCACCCAGCCGCTTCAGCGTTTCTGCATTCTTGCTGGCGGTTAGGATATAGAGGAAATCCTCTGCCTGGAGGCGGATGTCCGGATCAGGGATTACGCTTTCACCGTGGCGCTTGAGATCGATGATGATGGTATTCTTGACCCGGGGCACGTCCCTTATTTTCTTCCCTTCCAGAATGGAGCCGCTGCCTACGGGCACTTCTACAATATTTCTTTCTTCCTCGCAGGTCTTGTCCGGCTTGGCGGCCAGGGACTTTTTGAGAAGGGCGTCGTAAATCGGTTCCCCCTTCAGGAGCTCTGCCGTAATGTAGGCCACGGCGCTTCCCAGGGCCAGGGCCATGAGGTGGCCGAAGTCGCCGGTCATTTCCAGGATGAGCAGGGTGCCGGTGATGGGGGAGCGCACGCTGGCGGCAAATAGGGATACCATGCCGATGATGATGATATTGGGAGCGAAAACATCGTTAATGAGGCCCAGGGCGGAAAGCACATTGGCCTCCACGCTGCCCAGCAGGGCGCCGATGACGAGCAGGGGCAGGAAGAAGCCGCCGGGGACGCCGCAGCCGTAGCTGATGAGGGTGAAAATATATTTCCCGAAAAGCAGAATCAGCAGGAAGGAAAGGCTGGTGTAGCGGCCGGCGGCCAGCTGGTCCACCAGCCCGTTTCCGCCGCCCAGTACCTGGGGCAGGAAGAAACCCAGAAGACAGGCGGAGAAGAGGGCAAAGAGGATTTTCACATACTGATTCTTAAAAACGGGGAGGTTGTAGAAAACGCCGGTGTGAAGAAGACCGTAGTTGAAAAGGATGCCTGCAAAGCCGGCGGAAATGGCAATGAGTACCACCAGTCCCAAATGGTCCGCAGGCATGGGCACCAGGTTGATGAAATGGAAACTGGTGCTGTTGCCGAAGAAGAAACGGGTGACAATGGTGGCGGTGATGGCGCTGGTCATGGTGGGAAGGAGTACGGCGCCGGAAAAATTGCGGTGCAGTTCTTCCAGAGCAAACATCATGCCTGCCAGAGGCGCATTGAAGGCGGCTGCCAGACCGGCGCTGGCGCCGCTGGTGATGAGGTACCGCTCCTCCATGCGGGTGCGGCCCAGAAAACGGGAAATCCCCTGGCCCGCCACGGCGCCGATCTGGATGGAAGGCCCCTCCCGTCCAAGGGAAAGGCCAGCACCGATACCCATGGCGCCGGCAATGATTTTCACCCAGAGAATGCGGAACCATTTCATTTTATAAAGACCAAGGATGACGCCCTTCACCTGGGGAATGCCGGAGCCGCCGGCCATGGGGGCATAGCGGCCCATGGCATAGAGAAGAAATCCCGTCACTGCCAGGGCGGCGGCCCAGAGGGCAAGGGGCAGGAAATTTTCCTTCGCCGTGGCAGGCAGCAGGAATGCGTTGTAGATAAAAATGCGGAAGGCCTCCGCCTCTCCCAGAAGGAAACGGAAAAGGCTGATACAGAGTCCGCCGAAAATACCTACAAATATGCCTTCAATAAACAGACGGAGGCGGAATTTGTGCCAGTTATCCAGGGCAACATAGGTCTCAAAGAGCTGCCGGTTCAGGGACTGGGAAGAATGGGATTCTTCTTTCATAGTGGCCTCCTTTGGAATAGTGAAATAGTGAAATAGTGGGACAGTGGGACAGTGGGACAGTGGGACAGTATGGCTGTCGGCTTACCGGGGACGATGGGTGGTATTCCCGAAAGAGGTCGTAGACGTCAGACAGTCAGACGTCAGACGTCCTGCCAGTCATCCTTGGCGAAAACGAAGGAACTCGGTACAAGACGTTAGGGAAGCGCTGATTAAATCGTTATCGGATTTCATTCTTGAATTTTTATTCAATGCAAGGAATAAGTCGACGCGAATAGCGAGCTATTTAAGGAGACTTATGACGAAGCATTGGATAAAAATTCATATGAAATTCGATTCTGCGAATTAATCAGTGCTTCCTTAGTGCCTCCTGTACTGATAAATACCAGTCGGTGGGAAGACATCAGACGGTCAGACTATCAGACGGCAGACGGCTGTATTGCCGAAAGCAGGAAGGGGGCATTTCCATCATGCCGCAGGCGGCATATATACTTATTGCCCGAAGGGCAATCCACAACCCTCAGCGGCGAAAGGCCGCTGTCAAACTTTAGAACCTTAAGAACCTTCGGCCCCAAGGGCCGTTAACCTTACCCTCTGAACCCGGGCTGCGAAGCGGCCCCCCCTTACAAATCCACCTGGTAGGTGAGTACTGCATCGATGGCGGACACCGCATTTTCCCAGGTGGTAATGGTGTCCTTCATTTCATGTTCATAGAATTCATCATCAATGTATTTCATATTGATTTTTACATTAATAATGGAAGCGTGAATGCAGGCGATAGCGCTCTGCGCAGCCATGATGGAATCGCTTATGGCGTTTTTATTTCCCTTCAGCAGCAGATTGGTAAAGCTGGGGAGAAGGTCGCTCATGGTCTGGGCCATCTGCTGGGGAACGGCAATGGCTCTTTTAAAGGCTTCCAGCTGCTTTTCCTGCCGCTCTTCCAGTGGAAGATTTCTGATGGACCGGAGGGTTTCCATGAGTTCCATGAAATTGGCGGCATCCTCATCCATGAGGTCCAGGAAAATGGAACGGGCCATATTGAATACAGCGGCATATTCCTTTGCCTTTTCATGGAACTGGGCATAGTTCTTATTGGATTCGGTGAGATGACATACCATCTCCGCCAGTGAGCAGGCCTGGGCGCCCAGGAGTCCTGCTGCCGCCCCGCCGCCGGGGGCCGGGGATCGGCTTCCCAGATCGTCCAGAAATTCATCAATCGTTCTTTCGCGGAAAGCTTTCTTTTCCATACACATGCACCTCGATTATCAGATTTCCCACAGGGCAGCACGCCCGGTGGTTTGCTTATTATTATACACGGAAATAAGGAAAGGATTTGCAAAAAGTTTCCTGCGGAAAAGTTTCCTGTTCCGGTGAATCGCAATGGCGTCATGCCGGACAAGAAACTGTGGGTGAAAAGTTTCCTATTGAGGTGAAGTACGATGGCGTCATGCCAGGACAGGAAACTGTATGCGAATAGTTTCCTATTGAGGTGGAAGACAATGGGGACAAGCCGGACAGGAAACTGTGGGTGAAAAGTTTCCTATTGAGGTGAAGTACGATGGAGCCAAGTCGGATGGGAAACTGTGGGCGAAAAGTTTCCTATTGAGGGGAAAGATGATGGCGTCATGCCGGATGAGGAACTGGGAGGGGGAAGTTTCCTATTGAGGTAAAAGGCGATGGCGTCATGCCGGACAGGAAACAGTAGGCGAATGGTTTCCTATTGAGATGAAGGGGAATGGTGCCATGCCGGACAGGAAACTATAGGCGAAAAGTTTCCTATTGAGGGGAAAAGCGATGGGTCATGCCAGGCGGGAAACTGGGAGGAGAAGTTTCCTATTGAGGTGAAAGGCGATGGCGTCATGCCGGACAGGAAACTGTACGCGAATAGTTTCCTATTGAGGTGAAGTACAATGGGGACATGCCGGACAGAAAACTATTCGCAAAAGGTTTCCTGTCCCGATGAAACACAATGGCGCCAAATCGGACAGGAAACTATTTGCAAAAAGTTTCCTGTTCTGATGAAAGGTAATGGTTCCATGCCGGACAGGAAACTATAGGCGAAAAGTTTCCTGTCCCGATGAAAAGCAATGGTGCCAAGTCGGATGGGAAACTATACGCAAAAAGTTTCCTGTCCCGATGAAAAGCAATGGTGCCATGCCG